>Ga0209537_1000979_pt1 | contig 33531 bp, 32 predicted proteins | sample BioPla4DNA1_FD_187698 | JGI IMG/M metagenome (GOLD analysis project Ga0209537, IMG submission 187698) | Biogas fermentation microbial communities from Germany - Plant 4 DNA1 (SPAdes) (version 2) | ecosystem: Engineered > Bioreactor > Anaerobic > Digestate | place: Bielefeld, North...
AAAGAAGCAGGGTGAGGAAACGGTTTCGGGCAAATCTACCTTCGTAAAGAAGGGGTTTCGAAAGTGTTGTAGTATTTTATTAATACATCGAATCTCAAACGTTGTAGATTAACGTTGTAGGAAGTGCTGAGTATTCCGGTCCAATAGGGCCACTGTAACGGAGAAAGAGGGCCACCTTCACGGACAGATAAGGCCACTGTCACGGACTGCAAGGCCACCCTTTTTGTCACTGTTTTGGTCACATCGGTTCAAACCCCTAATTTTGGACATTATGAAGCAATAACTTCAGGTTTCAGATGGTTGCTCATGAAGCTATATGGTAATCCCTGGGAGGCTTGTCTCCCAGACTCCCATGGCGACGGCGCTCGTTGTAGTAGCGCATATACTCGCGGACTTGACGGTATGCATCCTGGTAGTTCATGGACTCGTACCGGGAATAGCATTCGTCCTCAAGAATGGCATGGAAGGATTCGATGTGAGCATTCATGTTCGGAGTTTTCACCGGAATGCGTTGATGTTCCAATCCAAGTTCCTTTGACACACACCCGGGGTCTGGACCGCTTGCTTTCCACTAGCTAATGTCGTATGCTTAAGCTTAGGATAGAGTTCTAAAGGGGTGTCGTCTGTGGCAAGCTTGGAGAGGGGACTTGATGTTCTGGAGTATATCGCGGCGCGCCGGTCCCCATGTTCGTTGGATCACATCAGTGCCGCGTTGAGTATTCCCCGGACATCTTGCTACCGGATCTTGAAAACCCTGCACGCTAAGGGCTACATTCAGCTTGCAGAAACCATTGGCCGTGAGCAGAAATGGGAGCTTACCTACAAACTGTGCATTTTTGCGGACTTGATCGAGGAAGAGATGAGCCTGCGCACTTTGGCCCGCCCCTTCATGAAAGAGTTGGCCGATGCTGTGGACCTGTTTGTGCAGCTAGGGATCATCTCCAACAACAAGGTTCTGTACATTGATGATGTAAAACGTTCTAAAGTGCTGCGGGTATACGCTCCAAAATGGAGTTATTTGGAGCTCCATGCCTGTGCTGCGGGCTTGGCCATGGCCGCTTATCTACCCCAGAACCAGCTCGAGGAGATTATCCGGGAAGAGGGCTTGGCGCGCAAAACCAGCAAGACCATTACCTCTGAAGCGGAGTTGTACGCGGTGTTGGAGGAAGTGCGCAAACGGGGCTACTCCATAGATGATGAATACTACGCCAACGGGATCAAATGTGTCGCGGCACCCATTTTCAACTACAGCGGGAAGTGTGTGGCGGCTGTAGGGGTAACCGGGCACTCCGATGAGTTTGCGGAACTGGAGAGGATTATTGAAAAAGTGCAGGAGTGTGCCGATAAGATTTCCCGCCGCATGCACTTTGGAGGTCATGCTGTCTCTCGCCAGTTGTCCTGAAGCGTTAACAAGAAACCACCTAGAAATGGGTGGTTTTATTTTTTCCTGGTCATAGTTATTAATGAAGGAGGAAATTTGCGCGCTTTAGCGAAGAAGACAACATATATCTGACGTGAAACGTAAAATCCATATATGGAATGAAGGGGGTGGGAGCCGGTCGGTCTGCTTGCTGGTTTGCGATTTAACAAAATAGACAAAGGGAGTGACGAGCGTGAAAAGAAGTCTTGGATTGTTACTGTTAGTAGCATTGATGCTGTCGCTGGTGACCCCAGCAGCCTTCGCGAAACAGTACACCATCGTCAATGTGCCGAAAGTGGCGGGTATCGCTTGGTTTGACCGCATGAAACAGGGTGTAGAGCGCTTTGCCGCGGATACGGGCCATAACGCCTACCAAGTAGGTCCGTCCCGGGCAGATGCCGCCCTGCAGGTACAGATTGTGGAAGACTTAATTGCTCAGGGCGTAGATGCCATTACCATCGTTCCCTTCTCCGTTGAGGCCCTGGAGCCTGTTTTGAAGAAGGCCCGTGAGGCAGGTATCGTCGTGATCGCCCACGAAGCTTCCAACATCCAGAACGTGGACTGGGACCTGGAAGCCTTCGAAAACGAGGCCTATGGTGCCCGCCTGATGGATCTGCTGGCTGAGGCCATGGGCTATGAAGGCGAGTTTGCCACCTTTGTGGGCAGCCTCACCTCCAAGAGCCACAATGAGTGGATTGACGGCGCCATGAAGCGTCAGCAAGAGAAGTATCCCAACATGAAGGTTGTGGCCGAGCGCTTGGAGTGCTATGACGACCAGACGGTGGCCTACAACAAGATGAAAGAGCTGGTCATGACCTATCCCAACCTCAAGGGTATCCAAACCTGCGCTTCCACTGCACCTCCTGGGGCGGGTCTCGTTCTGGAGGAAATGGGCTTGGTGGATGAGATCGCCATCGTCGGCACCAGCCTGGTTTCCGCCGCCGGTCCTTACCTGGAGAGCGGCGCCGTGAACTGGATCGGCTTCTGGGATCCTGCCGAAGCGGCCTACGCCATGAACGTACTGGCAGTCCATGTGCTGGAAGGCAAGGAAATCCATGAAGGCATGGATCTGGGTGTACCTGGCTACAACAACCTCAAGATCGACGGCAAGGTACTCTACGGCGAAGCCTGGATCTTTGTAAACAAAGACAATATGCACGAGTATGACTTCTAAAAGCTGAATATGCCAACTAGGCGCCCATCCCTTCTTCCTGGAAGGGATGGGTGTCCACAAAGCGTAAGGGAAGGATTTGGTGTCACGTGTCCCAACCATTAATCAGCCTTTCCAAGATCAATAAAGCCTTTGCCGGAGTGCGTGCTCTCCAGGATGTGAGCTTGGAGATTTATCCAAAAGAGGTGCGCTGTTTAGCGGGAGAAAACGGGAGCGGGAAGTCCACCCTGATTAAGATCATCGCCGGTGTCTATGCTCGCGACAGTGGAAGCATTGTAATCAACGGGAAAACCTATGAGCGGCTTACGCCCATGGATTCCATCCGTGAGGGCATTCAAATCATCTATCAGGACTTTTCCCTCTTTCCTAACCTCACGGTGGCGGAGAACATAGCCATGAACTATCAGCTGGCCAAGGAAGGTCCCTTGGTCAACTGGCGGGAAATCAGGGAGCTGGCCCAGCGGGCCGTTAAGCTGATTGACCTGGACATAGATATCTATGAAAAGGTTGGCAACCTCTCCGTGGCGGAAAAACAGCTGGTGGCCATTGCCCGCGCCCTCCTTTATGATGCCAAGCTGATCATTATGGACGAACCGACAACGTCCTTGACCAATAGAGAGGTGCAGACCCTGTTTGGGATCATCAACGATCTGCGGGCCAAGGGCATTTCCATCTTGTTTGTGAGCCACAAACTCAATGAAGTGTTCCAGATCTCCGATACCATCACCATTCTGCGCAACGGCAGGAAGGTGTTTGACGGCGCGGTGGCCGAGCTGGATCGGGAGTCGTTGGAATACTACATGACCGGGCGCCATATCGACAAGTCGGACATTTATGTGAAGAAGATCGAGGGAGAAAAACCCCTGCTCACCGTGGAGAACCTCTCCGCGGAAGGGCGCTTTAAAAACATCTCCTTTTCCCTCTACCCCGGGGAGATTTTGGGCATCGCCGGCCTGCTTGGTTCCGGCCGCAATGAGCTGGCCCACGCCCTCTTTGGTTTGAGGCCTGCGGACAGCGGCACCATCCGCATCGGGGAAGAGCAGGTGGTGATGGACTCGGTGCAGACCGCCATGCGCCACGGGATCGCCTTTGTTCCCGAGGACCGCCTCACCCAAGGCCTGCTTTTAGAGCAGACCATTGCCAACAACATCAACATCTGCACCATCGACCAGCTGACCGACTCCCGGGGTTGGATCGACGAGGAGCGGGCTGCGGAGCAGGTGGAGCAGTGGATTGGGCAGCTGAAGATTCAGGTGGCTTCGCCGGAGAATCCGGCCAAGAGCCTCTCTGGCGGTAACCAGCAGAGAATCGTCATCGCCAAGTGGCTGGCCACCAAGCCCAAGGTACTCATCCTCAGCGGCCCCACCGTGGGGGTTGATGTGGGTTCTAAGGAGGCCATCCACAAGATTCTGCGCGACTTGGCCCGGAGCGGAATGGGCATTATCCTCATTTCCGATGATATTCCCGAAATCACCGCCAACTGCAGCCGGATCCTTTTGATGCGCAGCGGTGAGATTGTCGCGGAGTACCAGGCCGGCCAGCTCAGCGAAGATGAGTTGTCAGACATTCTCCTGGCGTCGTGATACAGGAGTGACAGGAGGCTATAATTGTGGGTTTCAGTCAGCGCCTATTTAGAAAACACGAGTTCTACCTCGTGCTCACCATCGCCATACTGTCTGTGATTATCGGGCTGATCAACAATGCGTTCTTTACAGTGGGTAACTTGTTCTCTTTGATCCGCAGCTGCATTGTCACTGGGATTTTCGCCCTGGGTGTGCATATGGTCATCGTCTCTGGCGACATTGACGTCTCCTTTATGGCCATCGCCACCTTTTCCATGTATGTAACGGGGAGGTTCTTGATCAACAATCCCCAGTACGCGGATAACCTTTTTTTGGCCTTTGCCATGTCCGCTGTTATCGGCATGTGCTTGGGAGCCCTCAATGCCTGGTTTATCTCCACCTTTAAGCTGCCCACCTTTGTGGTCACTCTGGGCACCCAAAATGTGTACCGCGGCTTTCTTTTAGCCTTTATCGGGACGCGCCTGATTACCACCCTGCCCAAGTGCATGCTGGATCTTTCCCGTTCCAATTTGGTTTCGGTGCGGCAGGGCAGGATTCTCTACAGCCTGCCCAACACCATCTGGTTTTTGGTGGTGCTCACCATCATCACCTGGCTGATCATGCGCTACACCAAGTTGGGGCGGGGCATCTACGCCATCGGTGGTGACCCGGTGGCTGCGGAGCGGGTTGGCTTCAACATTGCCCGCATCCGCCTGTTCATGTACACCTACGTGGGCTTTTTGGCGGGGATCGCGGGCATCATCCATGCTTCCATGATCCGCATTGGCAACCCCTTCGACTTAGTGGGCCAAGAGCTGAACGTTATTGCCGCGGTGATCTTAGGCGGAACCAAGATTACCGGCGGGGAAGGGAGCGTTTTGGGAACCCTCTTGGGCGTGTTTCTGCTAACCATGATCACCAACAGCCTGATCCTCATGGGGATTTCTTCTTACTGGCAGAGGGTGGCCATCGGGTTGATTCTGATTGCCAGTATCGCGGTGACAACTTATCGTGAACGAAGGGGTGTGACCAAGGCCTATGCGTAGAACAGAACCCCAAGGACTGGAGAAAGCCAAACCAAAGCTGCAGCTCATTGACTTCATCAACCGGGACCCCAACCTGAAGCGTTTGGCCATTATCTGCGTGCTCACTTTCGTGATCATGGGGCTTTTGGCCCCCGGCAGTTTTCTCACCATGCGCAATCTGCGCTCCATGGCCTTCCAGTTTCCCGAGTATGGGCTGCTGTCCATTGCCATTTTGCTGGCCATGTTAACGGGCGGCATTGACCTCTCGGTGGTGGGTATTGCTAACCTGTCCAGCATCCTGGCGGCCCTGCTCCTCACCAGGTTCGGCTCTGAGCTTTCAGGTGTCGGGGAGCTGCTGTTGATCCTGGGAGCCATATTAGTTGCCCTGATCACCGGCCTTGTGGGCGGCGCTTTAAACGGGGTTTTGATCAGCCGCATCGGGATCACCCCCATTTTGGCGACGTTGGGTACCATGGAGCTATTCACGGGCATTGGGGTGGTGATCACCAAGGGTACGGCGGTGTTCGGTTTTCCCGACCGGTTTGTGTTCATCGGCAACGGCACCATCTTGGGCATTCCCGTCCCGTTCCTCATTTTTATCGTGTTCGCGGTGATCTTTTCCTTCCTGCTGCGCAGGACCCCCTTTGGGTTCAAACTGTACATGCTGGGTTCTAACCCCACCGCTTCCCAGTTTTCGGGAATCGACAAGAAAGAGATCCTCTTTAAGACGTACGTTCTAACAGGCATTCTAGCTGCCTGTGCCGGGATTGTGCTCATGGCCCGCACCGCTTCCGCCAAGGCGGACTACGGTACCTCTTACACGCTGCAGGCCATTTTGGTGGCCATTTTGGGCGGCACCAATCCCGCGGGCGGCTTTGGTACAGTAATCGGCGTGGTTTTGGCCGTCTTTTCCCTGCAGTTCCTGTCCAGCGGGTTTAACCATCTGCAAATCAGCAACTTCGCCAAGGACTTTGTCTGGGGAGGTCTGCTGTTGTTAGTTATGGCGTTCAACTACATTATGAACATGCGTAGTGAACGGAAAAAACGTGAATCACAATTAATAGGAGGATGACTTACATGAAGAAGATCATGAACAAGCCCGAGAATTTTGCCAACGAAACCCTCGAGGGGATCCTGAGGGCCCATCCCAACGACCTCAGGGCTGTGGGGGATGATGTGCGGGAACTGGTGCGGGCCGATGCCCCTGTCCAGGGGAAGGTAGCCATTGCCACCGGCGGCGGTTCCGGCCACCTGCCAGTGTTCCTGGGTTATGTGGGTAAGGGCATGCTGGACGGGGTCGCGGTTGGTGATGTGTTCAACTCCCCCAGCGCACAGCAGATGTTCAACGTAACCAAAGCCATCCACGGCGGGAAAGGTGTGCTCTACCTCTACGGCAATTACGGCGGCGATGTGATGAACTTCGATATGGCTGCGGAAATGGCCGAGATGGAAGATATTCGGGTGGAGACTGTCTTGGTGGCCGATGACGTAGCTTCCGCTCCCAAGGGAGAGGAGCACAGGCGCCGGGGCGTTGCTGGCCTGTTCTTTGCTTACAAGATCGCCGGTGCCAAGGCCGATGAAGGCGCGGACCTGGACGAAGTGGTGGCTGTGACCAAGAGGGCCTTGGCCAACATCCGCTCCATGGGTGTAGCCCTCTCCCCCTGCATCATCCCCCGGGTGGGCAAACCCACCTTCACCATTGGGGAAGATGAGATGGAAATCGGTATGGGCATCCACGGCGAGCCCGGCATTACCCGGGGCAAGCTGAAGACAGCCGATGAGATCGCGGAGACTCTGCTGGAGGCCATCCTCAATGACGGTCCCTACGAGTCCGGCGATGAAGTAGCTGTACTGGTCAACGGCCTCGGTGCCACTCCCCAGGAGGAGCTGTACATCGTCTACCGCAGAGCCCATGAGATCCTGCAGGAGAAGGGCCTGAAGGTGTTCCACGTCTACGTGGGCGAGTTTGCCACCTCCATGGAGATGGCGGGCATGTCCTTGACCGTGTTCAAGCTGGATGAGGAGCTGAAGCGGCTGCTGAAGGCCCCAGCCTACACACCATTCTTTGCTCAACCTCAATTGTAATAGGGAGTGTGACCCATGGCGTATACCATTGAAGATCTGCGTACACAGTTTAAGGTGATCAGTGCACACATCAATGCCAACAAGGATCTCCTCATTGAGCTGGATTCTGCCCTGGGCGATGGGGATCTGGGCTTAACCATGTCCACCGGGTTCGAGGCAGCGGTGGAAGCTTTAGAGGCCGATGCGGGCGAAGATCTGGGCAAAACCCTCATGCAGGTTGGCATGGCCGTGAACAACAAGGCGCCGTCCACCATGGGAACCCTGATCTCCTCGGCCATCCTCCGGGCAGCCCGGGTGGTCAAGGGCAAGGCCGAGTTTGATGATCAGGATTGTGTGGAAATGGCCAAGGCAGCTGTGCAGGGCATCAAAGACCGGGGTAAGGCGGAACGGGGCGACAAGACCATCCTCGATTCCCTCATTCCCGCGGTGGAGGCCCTGGAGGCCCGCCTTCAGGAAGGCGCCAGCATCAAGGAGGCTCTGGAGGATGCGGCCCAAGCGGCCAAGGAGGGTTTTGAGGCCACAGCCGAGATGGTTTCCCAAAAGGGCAGGGGCCACTACTACGGCGAAAAGTCAAGGGGCCACAAAGACCCCGGCGCGGCAGTGGGCATGCTCATCTTTGAAGCCCTTAGTCAGGAAGCGAATAAGTAACTTTCTGGAAAACCCCGGTCTTGGCGGCCGGGGTTTTTTTCAGCTTACTTGCCGGAGCGGATCTCGGTGACGGGTTCTGGGGAGTAAGTTAAGTGCTGGAAGATAACTTGGCAGCCGTTTCCCGTGGGGGACTGGGCCACCACTCCCACCTTCACTGGAGCGTCACATTCCATACGGAAATAGCGCACCAGCTCCCACCAGGTGCCGTCGTGGGAATAGTGGAAGGCAAAGCAGGGGCCGAAGCGGGTGATGCGCAGGTGAATGCCGGTCTTGGGCACGGCGAGGGAATTGCAGTCATCGGACAGGCTGCCTGGCCGGGTAACTACGCTGACGATCATGGGCCTTTGCGAGCTGTATTCGTAGCACAGTTTGCCCCAGTTCGCATCATCCACCATGACCAGGAGCACCGCTGCATCAAAGTCAGATTCCATGTCCACCTGGGCAAAGGTGCTCAAGGTAAAATCTCCCTGGAGGTGGGTGTACAAAAAGTGCCCGTCGGCTTTAACGCCTGTACCCGCGGGATCGATGAAGTAGTCTGTTTTTGGTTCCGCCTGCACCACCAAGCCTTGGTTTGTAAAGGTCCATTGGGCCGGTTCATTGAGCCAGTGAAAGCCTCGGGGGAGTCTTTTTCCCTCCACTGAAGCGAAAAGGTTTACCATGTTTTTCCTCTCCCTTCATGAACTTAGTGTACTATGGTCTGCATTGCCTATTCTGGGCTTTCTCCTAGAATCCTGCGGCACGGCGGTGGGGAGGGTTCAGAATAGTCCAGCTTAACCTCTGATTTTGTTTTCACATGGCAGGAGAAAACAAAAAAGAGGGGTATTAAATAAGTTACCAAAAAAGTGAAAAATGACCAAGGATTGGGTGGTAAATGCTGTGTTGAAAAGACTGCGTATTTCTCAGCGGCTGTACGGAGTAATGCTCCTGCTCATAATCTGCATTGGTGTGCTGGGCGGCACCTCCCGGTTCATGCTGCACCGGGTTGCCGCAATTAACGCTCTGGCCCAGGAAGCCCTGGCCCACATGGCCATGCTGGATGAACTGGAGATCGCCCATCTGGATTGGGCCCTGCAGCTGGCCAACTCTTTGAACTTGGAGCAGCCCTTTTCCGGGCAGCTGGATCACACCAAGTGCGCCCTGGGCAGCTGGTATTACACCTTCACCGCTTCTCCTGAGTTTGCGGCCCTCTCCCCCCAGCTCCGGCAGGCCTATCAAGCCTTAGCCGAACCCCATGAACAGCTGCACCGCTCCGCGGTGGAGATCAGCACCATCCTGTAGAGCCAAAACTACAGCGGCGCGGCTTGGGCTGAGGCCAAACGTTTCTACGAACAGACTACCCTGGCCCATCTCGCGACGGTGCGCCTAAGGTTGGAGGCCATTTTGGATCTGGTGCGGCAAGAGGCAGCTGCCTTAGAACAGGAGGCCCAGCAGGTGACCCTTACCTCGGATCTGGTGAACGCTGGGGTGATCGCCCTGGCTTTGGCCATCGCCCTTTTCCTGGGTTTTTTCACCGTCAGATCGGTTTGCCGTACCCTGCGCCGCACAGTGGCCTTAGTGCAGGAGCTGGGCCAGGGGGGCGGGGATTTAACCCACCGTCTGCCGGTGCAGGGCGAGGACGAAATGGCCAAGCTGGCCCAGGGGATGAATACCTTTATCGCCACCCTGCAGGAGATGATGATCAAGGTGGCCCAAGCCTCCGCGCAGACAGCGACCAATTCGGCCCATGTGGCCGCGGCGGTGGAGGAGACCTCGGGGTCGGTAGCTTCTGTATCCAGCGCCACCAATGAGTTTGCCGCCTCCATCAGCACCCTGCACGAGCAGACCCAAAACGTCGCGCAGCTGGCCCAAACCACTTTGGTGAAGACCACCGAGGGAAGCAGGCAGATTGAACAGACGCTGGCGGTGATGGGGGAGATCGATGCCGCAGTTGCCCAGCTCCGGGAGGAGATCGGGGATCTGGATCAGCAGTCCCATCGCATCCGCTCCATTGTGGACATGATCACCGACATTGCTGAACAGACCAACCTCCTGGCCCTCAATGCGGCCATTGAAGCGGCCCGCGCCGGTGAGCAGGGCCGGGGCTTTGCGGTGGTGGCCGAAGAAGTGCGCAAGCTCGCGGAGGAATCGGCCGCGGCCGCCAGTGAGATCACCGAGCTCATCGGCGGTATGCGGCGGAGCGTCCAGGAGACGGTGGCCAAGAGCGAGGACAGCTCCTCTAAGGTTGCCCAAGGCCGCGCTGCGGCCGCGGCCAGCGGCCAGATGTTCGCGGAAGTGCAGCAGGTGATCAGTGAGCTATCCAGCGGCATTGCCCGGGCGGCAGCGGCCATCGGCGATCTTTCCGCAGCCGGCGAAGAGATCGCCGCCGGCAGTGAAGAACAGTCGGCCTCCCTGGAGGAGATCGCCGCTTCCATGGATCAGATCGCCGCGGCAGCGGCAGAGCTGCAGCAGCTGGTGGAGTATTTCAAAGTCTGATCTCTGACAGAAGAAAAAGCCTTGGGCGCAGCGCTGTGCCCAGGGCTTTCTTTTTTTCTACGGCTAGATTTGTCCCCACTTTTCCAGGGCGATCCGCAGCTCGGGGCTTTCCTGCGCAGCTGTCTGAAGATCCAGCCCCTGGGCCACCGCTTCGATGGCCTGGAGCATGGCCTTGGCCCCGCTGGTTGTGCCCAGGGGATGGCCTTGAATACTGCCCCCGGCTGCCAGGACCAGGTCCATCCCCAGCTCCTTAACTAAGGTGGGTACCATGCCTGGCGTTACTCCTCCCCCTACTGCGGGCATGGCGGGGCGGATGCTGTAGTAGGGCTGGCTGAGCAGGCGGGCCATCTGCATGTACTTGCTGCGCAGATAAGGGTAACCGCCGTAGGGTGTGTTGTACAGGACAATATCCGCGCCGGCTAAACGGGCCAGTTTGCCCAGGTACACCAAGGAGTCCATCCCGGTGGATGTTGACTCGATCCAAGGGCCGGAGCCGGCGTAGTGGGCTAAGATGGGCAGCTGAATCTGGGGATCTGCCGCCAAGGCCGCCAGGGCATCCAGCCCGCTGAACACAAAATTGACCATGAGTCCGTCTGCGCCCATATCCGCAGCCCGTTTGGCGTGCTCCAGCATATCCGGGAGGCGGTCCGTGATGTTTACAAAATAGGCGGTGCGCTTGCCCGTCTCCCCGTAGGCCCGGTCCCTGGCCTGGGTGTAGGCCTTGATCCGTTCTTCCACAGGGAGGTAACTGGGGTTGGTGAGCAGCTCATCATCTTTGATGATATCTACTCCCCCCAAGGCCGTGGCGTAAAAAACCTCGGCCCCCGTTTCCGGGGTAAAGCCCAGGCAGGGCTTGATCATATTCAAAAGCAGGGGCCGCTTGGGAACCTGCAGCTTCTCCCTCAGGCCCTTGATGCCGAACTTGGGTCCTGGAAACTGCTGCGCGTATTCCTCAGGGAAGTGCAGATCCACCAGTTTGGCCTGGACTGAAGTTGAGGCATCATTGCCCAGCAGTGTGGTGAGCAGAGCGGCAAAGGACCGGCCAAAGTTGATGTGGGGGAAGGCGATGCGGATCAAAAAGAAGGACTGTTCCTGGCCGTCCGCGGCAATGTCCCGGGGAGGCACTTCTTGAATGCCCGCGATCTTGCCTTGATACAGCTCCCGCATCTGATCGGTGATGGTGGGCAGCTCCACCCACGTGCCCACGGTCTGCCCCACGGCGAACTTCTCCGCCAGGCGGCCGATGTCCGCACCAGAGGGGCCCTGCAGGCAGTAGGTGGCGAGCACATAGCGCCCAGTGCCCAAAAGCTCTTCTGGGGCTGCGTAACTGGTAAAGGCCATGGTTCCCCCCCTCCCGGCTTAGCGTCTGCCGGCTGCTAATTGGTGCAGCCAGCCGATCTGTGCCGTTTCTTCCACAAATTCTGCGTTGTGTTCAGCCTCCAGCGCATTGGGTCCCACGGCCACCACCCCGTGTTCCTTGAGGACAAAGGCGGGGAGGTTGGGATGCTGGTCAAACAAACTGAGCACTTCCGGCATATGCTCCTTGGGTACAACGGGTGTGGCAAAACTTAAGATGGGAATGGGCGTCCCGATCTTGAGGTGGGCATGCTGGGTGACCAGGGGGATTGCGCTGCTGCCGCTCATGGACCAGAGGATGCTCCACACCGAATGGGTGTGCACCACCGCGCCCACATGGGGCAGCTTAGCGTACAGGGCCCCGTGGAGCAGCGCTTCCCGGGTTGGTTTTAGGTTGCCTTCCACTAGGTTTCCTGCAAAATCGCAGATGAGCAGATTCTCTTCTGTGCAGTCAATAAAGGATACTCCGCTGGCTTTGACGATCATGAGCTCGGTACCGGGAATCCGGGCGCTGATATTACCCCCATTGCCCGTCTGGATGCCCCGTTGATAGGCTCTCCGGCCAGCTTCGATCAACTCTTTTTTCAGCTTCGCGACCACGTTCATTGTCATTCCTCCAAACAAGATCTGTGTTGAACAAGCATCTCCCGCAGCTCTTTAGCGGCGATCTGCCCAAAGCGGGGCTCGTTAATGTTGGCATCCACATCCAGCCATTCGATTTCCGGCTTCAGGCGGCTGCGCAGCTCGCGCAGGAAGGCCTGATCCACCTCGGGATCCCACAGGGGACCGCCCGGATAGGACTGCTGATGGAAACCCCTTAAAGGGGTCAGGAACTTCACCGGCCCCCGGCTGGCATTGAGCCGCTCGGCCATGACCTTGGCGATTGCCACCATCTCCTCTGCCTTCAGTTTGAGGTGGAGCACGGTGGGATGCTGGTAGATATGCTTGCGGCTCTTCCAGCCCTCCGGCAGTTCGGCCAGGTCGAAGTCCATCACATCCACGGCCCCAGGTGCGCACACTAGGGGAATGCCTGCTTCCGCCGCGGCCAGCAGGCGGTTGGGGGCGCCGTAGGAATAGCCCATGCCAAACCACTCGCAGGTGATTTCATGGAGGGTGAGATCCAAAATGCCCCCAAAGACGCGGCTTTTCGCCAGTTCTTCCAGGGCCCGGCCCCCCACACCTGTGGCGTGGAAGCGCACCACATCAAAGCCGTGGCTTTCCAGATCGGCGGCAGCGCCTTCCACCCCGTCCGTGGTTACCCCCAGCATGGTGGTGGCGATGGTGTTCTTGGGCAGTTCCAGTTGGCCTGCGCCTAGTGTGGCCATGCCCACCATGGCCGCCGCGGCGTTTTTCAGCACCGTGCGGGTGATGGCATTGAGCCCGGAGATATCTGCTACGGAATGCATGAGCATGATGTCTTTGGTGCCCACGTAGGGGTCAAACATCCTGCGGCCGCTGGAGATGGTGGACACCATGAGTTTGGGAATGCCCACCGGCAGGGCCTGCATGATGCGGGTGCCGATAATGGTGTTGGCTCCGCCGCCAATGGAAAACAGTCCCCCGATCTGCTGCTTGGCCTGGAGCTCGCACACAATGGCGGTGATCCCGGCAATGATAGTTTCAATGCGGTGGGTTTTATCGCCCTGGCGTACCGCCTGCCAGCAGGCACCGATGGCGGAGCACACTTCTTCCCGGGGGATATCCGGCTCAATTAAGGGAGGGGCAAAAACCCCGGCGTCAATCACCATGGTGGGTACGCCCGCGGCTTCAATAATCTGTTTGCAGTATTCAACTTCCCGGCCCTTGGTATCTAGGCAGGACACGATCACAATTGGTTTGGCCATTTTTTCCACTCCCACAAGTGCGGTATCGCCTCACCAAACGGGGGGAGGCGATACCGTGTGCTTGTCAGGTCTTCTGATTCTGCTTCTTCCCAAAGACGGGGGTCTTTTCCATGCGTTCCAGGATGCTGGGCTCATGGGAGGGTAGGATAAACTCTCTGCCCTTGGCCCTCCTTTTCATCTCCTCAATGCTCTTCCAGCAGGCCACAATATCTGCATACCTGGCTGGGGGGGTGATGGAGTAGTGGATCTCCGGGATGGGATCCAGGTTCTCGTAGATGAAGATGGCATCTCCGCAGATGATGTAGGTGCCTTCTTCCGTATCCACTTCCACGGACTGATGGCCCGGGGAGTGGCCGTGGCTGGGGAACACCCTCACGCCGGGGATAATCTCCTCTTCGCCATCCACCGTTTCGATTTCGATGCCGGTGAAGGGAGCGGTAATGCCCAGGGCCGGATGCTCGTAGGACTTGTAGTAAACGGGGATGGGATCCTTGGCAAACTCCAGCTCCTTGCGGTGGGCAATGAACCTGGCGTTGACGAATTTGTCCAGGTAGAACATGTGATCCCAGTGCATGTGGGTGAAGATCACGATGTCGATATCTTCGCATTTGATGCCGAGTTTTTCCAGTTGTTCATGAATGGCATAGCCTTCGGGCTGGACAGAACCGGGGTGATGATACTCGTTAGCCCGTTCAGTCCAAGCCATACCCGTATCCACCAGGATCAGCTTTTCGCCGCCTTCAATGAGGAACACGAGGCAGGGCAGGGAAACTTTTTCATCTTGCTCCAAGCCGAGATGTTTATGAGTGCTGTGATGAAAATGATACAGCTTGCGCGAAGTGGGGATAAAACCAGTGTTGATGGGTCTGATGGTGAGGTTAGACATACTGTGTACATCCTCCTTATATAATGTAGATTTTGGTATTGCCTAATCTGTCCACCGCAGCCTCAGCTGATCCAGGCCTACAGCAAACAGAATTACCAAGCCAACCACAAGTGTCTGGGCCAGTGAGGACACGCCCAGAAGATTCATGCCGTTAACCACCAGGGTCAGGATCATGGCTCCAATCACAGAACCGGGGATGCCGCCTTCGCCGCCAATCCGGGAGGTGCCGCCCATAATCACCGCTGCCACGCCCTGGAGCACGAAGGGCTGGCCCATACCAGCCTGCGCCGCATCGAGGCGGGCGGTCATGATCAGACCGGCAATTCCAGCCATTAAGGCGCTGAACACGTACACCGAGAGCAGGGTCTTTCTAACCCGGACGCCGGAGTAATAGGCCGCGTCCCGGTTGGAGCCGACGAAGTAGATGTCGCGCCCGGCTGCGGTTTTAGTGAGGAAAAGGTGCCCCAGCACGATCAGGACGGCGGTGATGATCACGGGGACGGGAATGGCTCCCACATAGCCTGTGCCCACAATGCGGAAGCTCCTGGGCAGTCCGAAAATGATCGCTCCCCGCATGAGGATCATGGCCGCGCCTTCCGTAATCCAATAGGTACCGTAGGTAGCCACGAAGGGAGGCAGATCCAAAGTTCCCACCAGGATTCCGTTGAGCAGTCCCACCAGACAGGCCGCGGCCAAACCGATCACCACCGCCAGGGGAATGGGCACACCTGCCTTCATGAGTTGGGCCGCGAGGCAGCCCACCAGGGCCATGGTTCCGCCCACAGAAAGATCCATGCCGCCTGTGAGCAGCACGGTGGTGAGGCCCACCGAGACTATGGTCAGAATGGTTGCCTGGCGCAGCACATTGATAATGTTGTTCCAGGTGAAGAAGTATTCATTGAGGATGGTCAACACCACCACCAAACCCACCAGGACAAACCAGCGGATTAAGGAGGGGAGGTAGCGGCGGAGGTCAAACTTTTCCAGGGTCCAGCGTCCCTGCGCTAGAGCGATGCGCTGTTCCTTCAACTTTGTACACCCCCTATCTGTCCCGTGCTTTGGTGAAGAGCACATCTAAGACGATGGCTGTAACGACGGTAACTCCAATCAAGCCGTATTGGTACATGTTGTGGACACCGGCGATATTCAAGCCGTTGCGGAGCACGCTGATGAGGAGCACGCCTAAAATGGTGTTAGCGATGCGCCCCCGGCCCTCCCTAAAGGAGGTTCCGCCCACCACGGTGGCGGCGATGGCTTCAAAGTGCCAGCCTTCTTGGGCTGCCGCGTAGCCTGAGGCGGTGCGGGCGGCCACCATAAGTCCGCCCACGGCTGCCAACAGGCCCCCGTACACGTACACCAGCAAGCGGGCCAGCTCAATATTCACACCGGCGGTGCGCAGGGCTTGGGGGTTGCCTCCCAGGCCCACCACATTGCGTCCGTAGGCTGTGAAGTGCATGAACACGTAGGTTACCCCAAAGACCACCAGGGCGATGACGATGGGCATGCGTATACCCAAAACCGAACCTTGGAAGATGAACCGGAACGATTCCTGCAGGGCAGGAATGGAGCGTCCCCCAGTGGCGATGAGTCCGATGCCGTAGGCCACGCTGCCCACGCCTAAGGTGGCGATGAAAGTGGGGAGTGAGGCGATGGACACCAAAAAGCCGTTGACAAGGCCGCACAGGGTGCCGCTAGCTAATCCGCCCAGGATGGCTAAGGCCACCGGATGACCTGCCTGGAGCATTAAGGAGGTTACCACGCCTGCCAGGCCGGCCACAAAACCTAAGGAGAGGTCAATCCCTTCGGTAAGAATGATCATGGTCATGCCGATGGACACCACGAACAGGGGAGCGGCTTGGATGGCAATATTCAGCGCATTTCTCCCGGACAAAAACCCTGGAGCAAAGATGCTGTACACCACGATCAAAAACAGAGTCATCCAGATCACAGGCGGAATGCTGCCCAGGCTAACCTGCCGTCCTTTGAGCTCGACCATTGCCCTTCACCCCCACTCTTAGCATGAGAGAAGCTACCTTCTCCTGGGTTGCCTCTTCGTGCGTAAAATGGCCTACGATACGGCCTTCGTACATAACATAAATGCGGTCGCTCATGCCGAGCACTTCTGGTAAATCGGAGGAAATCATAAGGATGCCAGTTCCCTGCTGTACCAGTTGGTCCATGAGGGTGTGCACTTCCACTTTGGCGCCCACGTCAATCCCGCGGGTCGGCTCATCGAAGATCAAAAACCCAGATTCGGTATCGAGCCACTTGGCCAGGACCACTTTCTGCTGATTGCCGCCGCTGAGATAGCCCACGGTGCGCCGCACGTGGGGGGTGGCGATGTGCAGCTTCTCCACGTAGGTGCCCGCCAGTTCATGGATCTTGCGCTCACTGATGATCCCTTTAGGGAAGCGCTGGCGCAGGCTGGCCATGACCGTGTTCTGGGCCACACTGTTGCGCAGGGCCAGACCATACTGTTTGCGGTCTTCCGGCAGCAGGCCCATACCCCGTTTGACCATCTGGTTGGGTGATTGGGGCTTGACGGGCTGTCCGTAGAGGCGGACTTCTCCTTTTTCAATGGGGTCGATGCCAAAAACAGCTCGGGCCAGTTCAGTGCGGCCGGAACCGACCAGGCCCGCAATGCCCACAATCTCGCCGCTGTGCACCTTGAGGTTGATGTTTTGCGGTCCGTTTTTCACACACAAGTTAGCAACTGCCAGCACTTCCGCCCCAGGTTCCCGGCGGTGGCGGGGATACATCAGGGAGATGTTGCGGCCAACCATGAGCCGCACCAGCTCATCATCGGTTACTTCGCTTAAGGGGCAGGTGGTGACGTGCTTGCCGTCCCGCAGCACCGTGACCCGGTCCCCGATTTCCCGGATCTCCTGCAGGCGGTGGGAGATGTACACTATGGCTACGCCCTCTTCCTTCATGCGCCTGACCTGCTTGAAGAGGAGTTCCACTTCCCTGGCGCTGAGCACCGCGGTGGGTTCATCCAGGATAAAGACGCGCAGTTTCTGCTCTAAGGCCTTGGCGATTTCCACCATCTGCTGCTGGGCGGTGCCAAGCCTGCGGATGGGCAGGCGGGTATCGATGTCCACACCTAAGGAGCTGAGCAGCTCCCTGCTCTGCCGGTGCATGGCGGAGTGATTGATGAGGAAGGTGTTTTTCCAGCGCGGCTCCCGGTTCAAGAAAATGTTCTGGGCCACATTGAGCCAGGGGACGAGCATGAACTCTTGGTGCACTCCCCCAATGCCGTGGGCTCTGGCCACAGAGGGGGAGGAGATGTTCACTTGCTGCCCATCCACGAGGATCTCGCCGCTGCTGGCGGTGTAGATGCCCATGAGAATCTTGGAGAGGGTACTTTTACCAGCACCGTTTTCACCAATGAGGACATGTACTTCCCCCGGGTAAATATCAACGCTCACATCATCCAGGGCTTTCACCCCGGGGAAGTACTTGCTGATGCCTTTCATCTGAACAACTGGGCGTTGCGTCATTTTCTAACCTCCTCCAAGCCCAGGGGCGGGATTGGAGCCGAAGCTCCAATCCACAGCCCTTGGCTAGGCCTGCAAACTACTTCCACCAAGCCTGGTGTTCCATGAAGTATTGGATGTTCTCCCGTGTTACCAGCGGTTCGTGTACTGCTGCGGGGTAGGGTACGAAGGCCGCAGGGGGCAGGGTTCCATCGTTCAGGTACATGACCAGGTAAGCAGCGGCCGCGATGGCGCTGGACATGGGGTCGGTGTTGTAGGTCACATGCATTCTGCCTTCGGCGATGGCGTTGCAGGCATCCTGGTTGGCGTCAAAGCCGGCGATGATGATGCCTTCCCGGTCTCTGCCGGCGGCTTCAATGGCCATAACGGCGCCCATGGCCATTTCGTCGTTGCAGCCGATCACCGCATCTACCTGGCGGAAGCGCTGGAGCAGGTTTTCCATAACCTGCATGCCCTCAACACGCCTGAAGTTGGCGGTTTGGGAAGCGATAATCTTGATTTCGGGATACTCGGCGAAGGCTTCCTCAATGCCCCGGAGCCTTTCAATGGCGTTCTCGGCCTGGGGCGGACCTTCCAGGATGATCACGTTGCCTTTGCCGCCCAGTTCTTCGGCAACCCATTTGCCGATCACATAGCCCGTTTCACGGTAGTCAACGCCGGTGCGCATAAAGGTGAGATCGGTATTGGCTGGGGTACCGATGGTGACTACAGGCACGCCCTGGGCTACCGCGGCTTCCACTGCGGGAACGATACCGTTGGAGTCGGAGGGATGGATCACAATACCGTCCACGCCGCGCAGCAGGAGGTCTTCGATCAGGCTGACCTGTTCTTCGATGTTGTCAGCTTTGCCGGGGGCCAAGGTGATGGCGGTGAAGCCCATCAGTTTGGCGGCGACTTCCATACCTTCGAGCTGTTTGATCATGTAGGGGTTGACGGCGTTTTTGACTACACAGGCTAGAACATAATTCTCATTGGCTTTGACATCGGTTGTCACTTCCCAACCCAGTCCGGTGATGGGATAGTCAAACGTTTCTGCTGCAAACCCTACTACAGCACCGAACAGAACCGCGAGGGCTGCCAGCAATGCTACCATGCAGCGCTTAGTCATTAGGCTGATACCTCCGTAAGTTGTGGTTTATTGTTTTTGGTATGCCGTGTGCTCAATCAATCGCCTGCCCTTTGTCCCCATTTCTCACCTCCCCTTGACTCGCGCGGATGTCGCACCGTTATTGGTGTTGTGCGTCTTGTATTTCTCTACTAAAACGGCAGCGTGCTGACGTAAACTCTCACTTACCAGCTGTTTGATCTTGTCAGGATCCCTTCTGCGGGCAGCATCTAGGTACTGCTCGTGTTCTTCCCGGGCGTATTCGATCATAAATGGAGTGGAATGGACCAGGCGGTAGTAGGCTAAGGAGCGCCAGATACTCCGAATGTGTTCACAGACGTGTCTAAGTTTGGAGGCGGAGTAGAAGGCAAAATGAAACTCCTGATTGGCCTGGAAGTACCAGAGGGAATCCCCAGCGTCGATGGATTCTTCCACTACTTGGGCCAGGTGTTCTAAATGGGCCAGTTCCTCTGGGGTCATGCGCATCACGGCCACTTCCGCTGCCTTGCTTTCCAAAAGCTCCCTGAGCATGTACAGTTCTTCAATGTCCTCTGGAGAGAGCTCCCGCACCCAAGCACCGCGGTAGGGGACCGATTCCACTAAGCCCTGAGCCTCCAGCATTTTCAAAGCCTCGCGCACGGGCATCTCGCTTACGCCCAGTTCATCCGCGACCTTTTTCAAGACGATGCGCTGCCCCTTGGCCAGGGTACCATCGAAGATCCACTGGCCGATCTGCTCCATGACGGCTTCGGAGAGCGTTCTTACTTTCATGCACTTGGATTCCACATGTTCGGATGAGGCTTTGAATTTGGCGGCGTTGCTCAACAGGATAACTCCCTCCCTAACAAAATCAAATAGTTGATAGGATATCTGTGATACGAGTTTACTGCGTTAATTTCGGACGCCGCAAACTGTCCCATAGACCCTCACCCCCCGTATTTGTCGAAAATCTGTATAAATATTGCAAGCAAGTTTGTGTTTCGCGTAATTGCTGTGCTATCAGATCTGAAAGAGAATGTTAAGAACCGCTCCGGGGCTTTGCTGCCCCTTTGGCGTCCCTTGGCGTCTTTTGGCGTTCTTTTCGATGGTAAGTGTTGTTAAGGGATGCAGAGTCTCAGCGCCGGTGATCCCCATGTCTTGGGGGCACCTGGCGGGGGGAAGCGAAGTCAACAGGGAGAGTGTGGAAAGGGGGGGCTGGGAGGGGGCGCAGTAAGTAGAATCGGAGCAGGAGTAAATGTTCACTTGTAGAATAGAAGTTCAGTGGACAAAACAAGAAAATTTTCTTACTCTCAACTGGTTGATCCCCAAGCTTTTGTGGCGATGTATGTTTTCTGGAAATCGTTGCAGGAGTATGCAGTTGGGGGGAGTAATAACTAAGGTGGTCCACTGGGGCTTCTCCTGCCCCGGATGAATTGTTAATCTTCTTACTAATAGCAAGAACTGGCAAGTATGCCTGAGTACACTTGTAGTCTGGGGGTGAGGCCGCGGGGTTAGAGAAGGGCAAAAAGGTCTAGTTGTTGGGAAGGAATGTCGTGGACGGTTCACTAATACTTGAGGGAGGTTCAGTAATGAAAAAGACTTTAGCATTTGCTCTCTTGGCACTGCTCCTCATCGCTCTGGTAGGACCAGCTGCCTATGCGAAAGATTCTTACAGGTTCGTAATTGTTCCCAAGGTAGTACACCCGTGGTTTGACAAGGTGCACGAGGGTGCTCTCCAGATGGCCGAGTTCCTGTCTCAACAGACTGGCAAGGAGTTCATCATCGACTATCGTGCTCCTTCGGTAGCAGATGTTGTCATGCAGAACAACATCATTGAGCAAGCTGCTGCCACCCGTCCTGATGGTATCGCCGTTGACCTTCTCGATGGCGATGGCAACAGGGCTGTAATCGAGTCCGTTATGGGCTTGGGCATTCCCGTTGTGATCTTCGACTCTGAGGCTCCGGCGGATCTCGGTCTGCTGAGCATCGGTAACGACTTTGCTGAGCAGGCTGCCATTGCTGCTGAAAGGCTCGTTGAGCTCCTGGGCGGCAAAGGTAAAGTGGCCATTATGCAAGGCGTTCCCACCGCTCCGAACCACCGCATCCGCTATGAAGCCCACAAGGCTACCCTGGCCAAGTATCCTGGCATCGAGATCGTAGCCGAAGGTATCGACAATGACGATATCGAGACTGCTCAACAGCAGGCTGCTGCTATCCTCGCTGCCCATCCCGACCTGGACGGCTTCCTCTCCTGCAACGCCGCTGGCCCCATCGGTATCGGCCTTGCTATCCGTGAAGCCGGACGTGCCGGCCGGGTTCTCTCGGTAGGTATGGACGATTTGGATCAGCTGCTCGTCCTCATCGAGGAAGGCGTAGTTGACTCCTCCTCCTCCACCAAGCCCTACCTGCAGGGTCAGTGGACCGTACTGTCCATGTGGCTGGCTCGGGAAGGCATGCCTCTGCCCAAGACCATCGACACTGGTATCGCCATCATCACCAGAGACAACCTCGACACCTATCAGTCCGAATAGTCTTTTGACTAGGTTCGATTCGAGAATGTGGAGTTTTTACTCCACATTCTCGTGAAAGGAGTGCTGTCCATGATTCTGCTCGAGGCACGCGGCATCACCAAAGTCTTCCCAGGAGTTGTTGCCCTGGACAATGTGGATGTTTCATTCCAAGCAGGCAGCATTCACGGAATTGTTGGAGAAAACGGAGCGGGCAAGAGCACACTGATTAAGATTTTGACCGGGGTCTATACGCCCGATCAGGGTAAAGTGATTATTGAAGGCGAAGAGGTCCATGGGGCTTCACCGCTGTTCCGCAAACTCGCGTATGTACCCCAAGAATTAGACTTGTTCAACCACATGACCGTGGCTGAGAATCTGTTTATGCCCTTTGACCGCACTGGTTTTGAGGGCTTTGTAGTTAATCGCAGAAGAATGTTCAGGGAAGCCCGTGTCTGGCTGGACAAATTCAAAATTAGTGCCGAACCCACCGATTTGGTCAAGGATATCTCCGTGTCCAATCAGCAGCTGCTGCAGATTGCACGGGCTGCCGTCAGCAAATATTTCGAGATCCTCGTTCTAGATGAACCTACCACAAGTCTGACAACCGCGGAAACGGAGCGGTTGTTCTCCGTCATGCGGGAATTGAAAAACGAGGGTAAAGCCATTATTTTTATTTCTCATAAGCTCGATGAGCTGATGGAAATCTGCGATGAGATGACCGTATTACGCAACGGTGTCAAAGTTGCTTATTCCACCATAGATCAAGTTTCCCGGCAGTGGATTATTGAGCACATGACTGCCAAGGAGATCACCGAAGATACGGTCTTTCGCCCAGAGTCGCCTTCTCAAGAGGTTCTGCTGGATGTCCAGGACCTATCGGGCCTCGGGTTTTCCGGTGTCAGTTTCCAGCTGCGTGCAGGTGAGGTGTTGGGCTTCGCGGGACTGGTGGGGTCAGGCCGCAGCGAGATTATGCAGACCCTCTTTGGCTTTCTGCCCGCCCGCGGCGGCCGCGTTACCTTGGGCGGCCAGCCGTTTGCCCTGGGCAGCACCACACGCTCCATAAGCAGCGGCCTGGTCTATTTGCCTGAAGAGCGCAAGCAGCACGGCATTTTGGAGCTGCTCAGCGTAAAAGACAACATTACCGTTTCCCTTATGGACCAGGTAACCAATCTGTTTGTGGTGAACGGCCGCAAAGAAAAGCAGATCGCCCAGCAGGTAGTGGAGGACTATGCTGTGAAAACGCCCTCCCTGGAGCAGCCCATCCGCTTCCTCAGCGGCGGCAATCAGCAGAAGGCCATCATTGGGCGGGCCATGAACACCACACCGCGCATCCTCATTTTTGATGAACCAACCAAGGGAATTGACGTTGGTGCCAAGGTGGAGATCTACCGCATTATGAAAACCCTCGCCGAGCAGCGGGGAGTGGGTATCATTCTGGTTTCTTCCGACTTGACTGAGCTTCTGCGCTGCAGCAACAGGGTGATTACCATCTACGAAGGCCGGAAGACTGGGGAGTTTGATGTGGAGACAACTGCAAGCACCGCGATTATGGATGCCATGTTTGGGGAAAGCAATCAGCTTAATGGAAAGCAGGTGAAGGCAAATTGAAGGCCGTAGTTGGAGCGTTTAAGCGTCTGCGCATTAACGGTGTTTTTGTAGCGCTGGTTCTCATTTCTGTTATCGCATCACTGGTTTCACCCTATTTTCTCACCTCCTACAACCTCCAGTCCGTGGTGAGAAACCTGGCCTTTGTAAGTATGGTGGCCCTGGGCCAAGCGTGTTTGCTTATCCTGGGTGAGCTGGACCTTTCCGTTGGCCCCATGGCTGGCTTGTGTGGGGTGATCGGTGGTCTGTTTATGGTAAAGTGGGGCTGGGATCCCTACCTGTCCTTCTTCTTAGTGCTCTTGGTAGGTGCCGCCTTCGGCTTTGTGAACGGCTCGCTCATTTCCTTCTTGGGCCTCAACTCCCTGGTTACCACCATCGGTATGTCCGGCGTGTACAAAGGTATCAACCTTGTGATCTCTAAAGGCCGGGCCATTACCGGTATCCCCAAAGAAATCCACTTCCTGGGCCAAGGCGATCTGTTCGGCGTGCCCATGCCCTTTGTGATCATGCTCATCGTCATGGTGGGGATTGTGTTCTTAACCAGATACACCCCCTTTGGACGTTACATGTATGCCATTGGTAACTCCGCGGAAGCCGCCAGGATCCTGGGTATCCGCGTGCGGCTGATCCGGGTGCTCACCTACATGCTGGTGGGTATGGTGGCCGCGCTCGCGGGCATGTTAATGGTGGCCCGCTTGGGTTCCGCCCAGCCCAGCATTGGTGAGCAGTGGGTATTGAACTCCATTGCCGCTTCGGTAATTGGCGGCGTGCCCACCACAGGCGGCGTGGGCAGCCCCGCGGGTGCCCTCATGGGTGCAGCAATTATTGGCGTTATCGAGAACATCATCGTTCTCTTTGGCGTATCCCCCTACTGGCAGACAGCAGTGAGCGGTATTATCGTGGTCGGCGCCATCTCCTTGGATGCGCTGTCCAGGTTCTTCGCTACAAAACGTAAGATGGGAGGCATTGCGCAGTGAAACTAGGACTGAACCTATCATTTGCCACAAAAAGGTGGTTGGAACCCAAGGCGCTAGCCGCGCTGATCAGGGACGAACTGCAGGTTGAGGAAATCCAGTTTTCTTGGGATCTGCTCAACCCTTGGTGGCCAGCTGAGCTGAGGGATGCCCTGGCTGCCGAGTGGGGCCAGGCCTTCCGGGAGGCGGGGCTGGTCTTGGATGGGACCTTTGGCGGTCTGGCATCCTACACCTATCCCCATCTCTTGGCTCCCCGGGAGGAGCTGCGCCAGGTGGCCTTGGACTTCTTTAAGCGGGCGATTGACATGACCATTGCCATGGGCACCGACAGCATCGGTACGCCCCTGGGCGGCATGGATCATGCCGATGCTTACGACGAAAAGCGTCGGGCTGAGATCTACAAGCGCACCCTGGAGCTGGTGCGGGAGCTGGCCAGCTACGGCAAAAAGGCTGGTTTGAAGCAGATTTTAATTGAGCCCACCCCCCTGTTTACCGAGTTTCCCGGTACTCCCGATGAGTGCGTCCAGCTCATGGAAGATCTAGGCGACACCGATATTCCCGTGCTGTATCTCTTGGACTGGGGCCATGCCCTGATGAAGCCCTTCCTGAATGAAGAGGCGGATGTGGACATCTGGCTGAGTAAGGTGAAGCCCTATATCGGCGCCTTCCACCTGCAGCAGACCGATGGCCTGCTGGATCGGCACTGGGGCTTTACCCAGGAAGGGATCATTGATGTGGTGGAGCTGAGGGACAAGTTGGCGGAGTATGGTTTGGATCATATGACCCAGTTTGTGGAGATCGTCTATCCCTTTGAAGCCACCGATGAGTATGTTCTGGATGATATGAAGAAGACCATGGCTTACTTGCGCTCAAGACTAGCAGGAGGTGCTAAGTAATGAATTATCGTGAGCAGGCCAAGATCATCTTGGAGGAACACAGGCAGGTCTTTGAACGTTTGGACACTGAGCAGATCCAAGCTTTTGTGGATGCCATTAAAGCAGCCCGCAGGATTATCCTCATCGGCGTAGGCCGGGAGGGTCTGTCCACCAGGGCCTTTACCATGCGTTTGATGCACCTGGGGCTGGACAGCCACTGGATCTGGGATGAGACCACACCTTCCATCGGCGAAGGGGATCTGCTCATTGCCACCAGCGGTTGCGGCGAGATCGGCCACATCGATTACGTGGTAGATCGGGCCAAGGCCAATGGGGCGAAGGTGGCTGTGGTGACGGGGGACCCCCACAAGAAGACGGCCAAGAAGGCTGATATCCTGCTCTTCCTGCCGGCCGCGGTGTACCTGGGCACGGCTGATGTGGTGCCTTCGGTGCAGCCCATGGGGAACCTCTTTGAGCAGGCACTGCTCATCCTGTTTGACATGATCGTGATGGACCTCAGAGAACAGTTGGGTAAGACTTTCCCTGAGATGGAGGCTATGCATAGGAATTTAGAATAAGCGCAGGTGCGCCGGAACTGAAAGGAGTCTGGGGCCTGGATGAATAGAGATTACTTAACGGCTGAACAAGTCAAATCCATGCTCATTGCGGTAAGTGAAGCGGTTGTTGCTGCCAAGGATCAGCTGGCCGATGCCGACCGCGCCATAGGAGATGGCGATCACGGCATTGGCATGGCTAACGGCTTTTCGGCAGCGAAGGAAAAACTGGAGGCTGCAGAGCCCCAAGATGTGTACGCCCTCTTTGCCTTAACGGGCCAAACCCTGATTCGGGTCATGGGGGGCGCTTCGGGGATTATCTTCGGATCCCTGTTCTGGGCAGGTGCCAAGGGTAAAGAGCCGCAGGCCACCTTATCGCCCAAGGAGTTCGCAGGGATTTTCCAGGCGGGCTTGGAGGACGTGATGCGCAAAGGCGGAGCTAAGCCTGGAGATAAAACAGTGGTGGATGCTTTGGATCCCATGGTCAAGGCCCTGCAGGAGCAGGCTGAGGCTGGAAAAGACTTCCTGGAGGTGCTGCGGGCCGGCAGCGCCGCGGCAGAGGCCGGCAAAGAAGCCAGCAAGCAGTATGTGGCCAAGTTCGGTAAAGCCAAGTCCCTAGGCGAGCGGGCTGTGGGCTTCCCCGATGCGGGTGCGGTTTCTTTGACCGTAATCGCCCAGGCTATGCTGAACTGGGCGGAGCAAGAATTCCAGGGTGCATAGATAAAGGAGTGATTTAAGTGGCCAAAAAGAAGTTTGTAGTTGGGTGCGATAACGCTGCGGTGGCGCTCAAGAAGGAGCTCCTCACCGTATTGGAAGAGCTGGGCCTAGAGTATGAAGATGTGGGCGTAAATGAAGCCGGGGATGAGACCATGTATCCTTCCGTGGCTGAAGAGGTCTGCCGCCGCATTATCGAGAGCGGCTATGAGAAGGAAGGTATTCTGGTCTGCGGTACCGGGATCGGCATGGCCATTACCGCCAACAAGTTCCCGGGGATCTATGCCGCGGTGTGCCATGACAACTATTCCGCCGAGCGGGCTCGACTCAGCAACAACACCAACGTGATCTGCATGGGTGCCCGGGTGATCGGGCCTGAGTTGGCCAAAAAGGTGCTGCGGGAGTGGTTGAGCCTGGAGTTTAAAGATGGCCGCTCCACCCCCAAGGTGAACAAGATTAAGGAAATTGAAGGTGGTCTGTATCGTGGGTAAGCCTCGCCCGCTGCTCATGGGCAGTAATTTGAAGATGTACAAGACTGCGGGGCAGACCAGGGAGTACCTGGCAGCTCTGCAGGAACTTACGGCAGATATTCCCCGGACTGAGCTGCAGCTGTTTATCATTCCGTCCTTCACTTCTCTGCCCGCGGCTGTAGAGCAGGTGGACCAGGATTTGATCAGGATCGGAGCCCAGAACGTGTTCTGGGAAGACCAGGGTGCCTGGACCGGGGAAATCTCCCCCCTCATGCTCAAGGATCTGGGTGTGGGCCTGGTGGAGCTGGGCCACTCTGAGCGCCGGGAGCATTTCGGGGACACGGATCTGACTGTGCAGCGCAAGGTGCAGGCGGTGCTCCGCCACGGCATGCATGCCCTGATCTGTGTGGGCGAAACGGCCCAAGAAAAGGAACTGGGCGTGGGGACCGAGCGGCTGCGCGCCCAGGTGAAAATCGCCCTGCACGGCGTTCCCGAAGGGGCCCTGGATCAGATCTGGATTGCCTATGAGCCGGTGTGGGCCATTGGGGAGAAGGGAGTACCCGCAGAGGCTCCCTACGCCAACGAGATGCATGGCGTAATCCGCCAGGTGCTAAAAGAGCTCTACCCCAACCGCGGCGCGGATGTACCCATTCTCTACGGCGGCAGCGTCAACTTGGACAATGCCGAATCTTTCGCAGCCCAGCCGGAAGTGGACGGCCTTTTTGTGGGCAGGTCGGCCTGGGAAGCGGCGCGGTTTAACGAGATGATTCGCAGAACCTTGAAAGTGTGGAAGGAGGCGCGGCGGTGAAAAAGTTGATCAATGATCCCAGAAATGTGGTGGAAGAGCTGTTTACCGGCTTTGTGGCCATGCACCACCCCAAATACCGCTTTGTGGGTGATGCCAAAAATATCGTGGTGAAGAGCGAACTAAAAGAGGATAGGGTCATGCTGCTCATCGGCGGCGGCAGCGGCCATGAACCCCTGTTTCTGGAGTTCATCGGCGAGGGTTTTGCCGATGGAGTGTGCCAGGGCAACGTGTTTGCCGCACCCTCTCCCGATACCATCCTCACCGCGACCAAAGCCCTGGATCGGGGTAAAGGTGTGCTCTACGTGTATGGCAACTACGCCGGCGACAATATGAACTTTGATATGGCCGCTGAGCTTGCTGAGGCGGAGGGCATCCAAACCGGTACGGTCCGGGTGTGGGATGATGTTGCTTCGGCGCCTAAAGATAACGTTTCTGAACGCCGGGGTATTGCCGGTGACCTGTTTGTGATCAAGGTGGCCGGTGCGGCCTGCCACAGCGGACTGGAGCTGTCTGAGGTGGTGCGGGTTACCTCCAAGGCCAGGGATAACACACGCACCATGGGAGTGGCCTTGGCACCTGGGTATATCCCCGGGGAAACGAAGGCAACCTTTGAGCTGGGTCCCGATGAGATGGAAATTGGCATGGGCCTGCACGGTGAGCCTGGGGTGCGCCGGGGTAAGCTCAAACCGGCCAATGAAGTGGTAGATGAGATCTTGGATCTGATTATTGAGGATCTGCCCTTTGCCGCCGGTGATGAGGTGTGCGTATTGGTCAACGGCTACGGCTCTACCACCCGGATGGAGCTGTTGATCTGCATGGGCCGGGCCTTGGAGACGCTGCAGGCCAAGGGAATCAAGGTTCACCATTCCCTCATCGGCAACTACGCCACCTGCCAGGAGATGGCGGGCGTATCCATCACCTTGATGCGCCTGGATGAGGAACTGAAAAAGTATTACGACTATCCCGGAACATGCCCGGCGCTGTGTCAAGTGCCTACGCGCTAGACAAACGGCCTTTAGGCAGGTATATGGGTGGGCGCAGATCGCTGACCCACCCATTTTTCGTATGAGGACAGGGCTGGTCTAGTAGGTTGTTAGTTTATTTGACTAGGAGTTTACTGTCCGTTATAATTCCTTACTGAAAGGTCTAGCTGTTCGGAGGGGGTGGTTCTTGGAGGATTGTTGGGGTTGGAGTGTGCTTATAGGTATCAGTTGAGTGGTTGGTAAACTAGCAATTTAACGAGGAGGAAATGGAATGACCAAAAGAAGCGTTTTGCTGCTGTCGCTGATTGCTGTGCTGATTTTCTCCTGGACTGCTTTTGCCGCCAAGGATCCTAGCGAGATTACCATTGTCATGATTGTTAAGCAGAGTGACCCCTGGTTTGACGATATGGAACGGGGCATCAACCAGTTCCGGGAAGACTTTGGAGTCAATGCCTACACATTGGTACCCGAATCGGGCGATCCTGCTCTGCAGATTGCCATTATGGAGAACCTCATTGCTCAACAAGTAGATGCCATCACCATCGTGCCCAACGATCCCCAGGCCATGATCCCGGTCATCCGCAAAGCGCGGGAAGCTGGCATCGTTGTAGTCACCCACGAAGCTCCCGACATCGCTGAGCATGTGGATCTGGATCTGGAAGCCTTCCGGAACGAAGACTTCGGCGTGCTCATGGGCAAGTCCCTAGCGGAGAAAATGGGCGGCAAGGGCAAGTACGCCGGTTTTGTGGGCGGCCTGACCATGACCACCCATATGGAATGGTACAAAGCTGCTGTGCAGTATATCGAAGAGAACTATCCTGAGATGGTCAACATCTCCAAAGAGCCCTTTGTGGATGAGAACAACCTGCAGGTTGCCTACAACCGGGCTTTGGAGATCTTGAGGGTGCATCCTGATATTCGCGGCTTCTTCGACTGCTCCGCCCACGGCGCCGGTATTGCCCAGGCTGTCCGGGAGCGCGGCCGCTCTGAGGACGTAGTGGTGGCGTCCCTGGCCATTCCTTCCATGTCCGCCACCTTCCTCAAGGATGGGTCCATGGATCACGGCCAGGCTTGGAGGCCCGCGGATGCCGGCTATGCCACCGTGTACGCCGCTTACAAGCTCGTTGTGGGCGAAGAAGTGACCACCGGCACCGATCTCAAGGCCCCTGGCTACGAGGACATTATCGTGGAAGGCAAGATCGCCTACGGTTATGCTCCCCTGGTAATCACCGCTGAGAACGTGGATGATTTCGAGTTCTAGCCTGAGGCTAGCTGTTTAAGTTTGTGACCAGTCGCTGCCCTGCCCGCTTGGGGCAGGGCAGGGCTTCATGATCCTTAAGGTCACCGCGGAGGGTGAGGTAGAGGTTGAAGAAGGCTTTAGTTACCTTAAAAGATGTGAGTAAAGCGTTCATCGGGGTGCAGGCCCTCTCCAAGATCAACTTGACCATCAATGGGGGGGAAATCCTCTGTCTGGTGGGGGAAAACGGATCGGGTAAGTCCACTTTGGTGAAGATTATCACCGGTGTGCATAGGCCCGATGAGGGTGAGATCATCTTCGGCGAGAAGAGCTATCCGTTCCTAACACCCCGCACGGCCATTGCCGAGGGGGTTGAGGTGATCTATCAAGATCTCTCCCTGTTTCCCCATATGACCGTGGCCGAGAACATTGCCATCAGCAGGAACATGTACAACAAGAAGAAGTTTGTGGATTGGCGCGAGGTGCGGCAGGTTGCCCAGGAACAGCTCGATAAGATCGGGGTTGAGTTGGATCTTGAGGCCCGGGTGGGGGAGCTTTCCATTGGCAATCAGCAGATCACAGCCATCTGCAGGGCTTTGGCTTTAGATGCCAAGATTCTCTTTATGGATGAACCCACCACTGCCCTGACCAAAAAGGAAGTAGCCCGCCTTTTGGAAATCGTCCAGGGACTGCGGGAAAAGGGCATGGCCGTGGTGTTTATCAGCCATAAACTGGATGAGGTTATGGAAGTGGCGGACAGGATTACCATCCTGCGGGACGGTAAGAAAGTGGGTGACTTTAAGAGCACTGAGCTGGATGAGGACGCCATTGTGCGCCACATGACCGGCCGCGACGTTACTTACAGCAAATACCGGCGGGAGAGCGCAGATGATACTGTGCTCCTGGAAGTTCGCAACCTCACGAAAAAGGGGCAGTACGAAGGGATCAGCTTCCAAGTGAGGAAGGGCGATATCCTGGGCTTGGCAGGGCTTCTGGGCGCGGGGCGCAGAGAGCTGGCCCTGTCCCTCTTTGGGCTCAATCCCCCCGATTCGGGCGAGATCTACTTTGAAGGCAAGCCGGTAACCATTGATTCGCCCGCGGCGGCCAAGGCCTTAGGGATTGGCTTCCTGCCTGAGGATCGCTACACCCAGGGCTTGTTTTTAAACAAGGATGTTACCCAGAACATTTCTTCCACTGTTTTGGATGAGCTCAGCGGGTTTGCCAAAGTGGTGGACCAGAAGGCCGAGGAGCGGCTGGCCGATGAGAGCATTGAGACCCTGAAGATCAGGACTTCCTCCCGGCGCACCGTGATCAAGACCCTATCTGGCGGCAACCAGCAGAAGGCTGTGATCGGTAAATGGATGGCCATCCAGCCCAAGCTCTTGATCCTCAACTCCCCCACGGTGGGCATTGATGTGGGTGCCAAATCGGAGATCTATGAGCGCATCCAGGATTACGCGCGGGGAGGCATGGGTTTGATCTATATCTCTGATGAGATCAACCAGATTGTCAACAACTGCAATCGGGTTTTGGTTATGGCCAACGGCCGGGGCGTGGCCATGTTGGAAGGGGAGGAGTTGGCCAGCCCAGATGTGGAGCGCCAGATCGAGGAACTGATCAGCAAGGACATCTAAACGCGGTGGAACCGTGGTGCAAGGAGGATCGTAGGTGAAGTTCAGACGACTGGATAAAAGAATCTTCTTTCTTTTGGGCATTATCGTAGTCTACAGCACCATTGTGGGCCTGAAAAACCCATACTTCCTCAGTATCCAAACGGTCTTTGATACCATCAGGTCTTCGTCTGAAGCAGCGCTCGTGGCCCTGGGCTTGCTGGTGATTATGATCGCGGGGAATATCGATATCTCTTTTCCCGCCATCGCCCTGTTCGGCGGCTATGTTACTGTGGTGATCATGATTGCCACGGGCATCGACAACCTGTTCTTTGCCTTTGCCCTTTCCACTTTGTTTGGTGTTGTGCTGGGACTCTTTAATGGGTTTTTGGTCCATTCCCTAAAGATACCCGCACTCATCATTACCCTGGGTACGCAGTATCTGTTTCATGGCATTATGACCACCTTTATCGGCAGTGCCACTTACGGTGCCGGCGTCATGCCCAAATCCATCCTCAGTTTCTCAGCGAAACAGCTGTTCCAAATCAAGCTGCAGTATGGAACCACAGGTTTGACCTATTTTGTCATCCCGGTGGTTATTGCCGTTGCTGTCACCTGGTTTATTCTGTACCGCACCATGCTGGGCAGAGGAATCTTCGCCATGGGCAACTCGGAAGAGGCGGCCCGCCGGGTGGGCTTCAACCCCCTGGTGATCCGGCTGTTTGTGTATGGTTATATGGGGGCGCTGGCGGGTATGATGGGCATTATCCACCTAGCCAGCGTCAATGCGGTCTATCCCAATGCCCTGATCGGTACGGAAATGATGGTGATCGCGGCAGTTGTCTTAGGGGGCGCCAGTTTTTCAGGCGGCCGGGGAACCATCCTGGTGGCCCTGCTTGGGGTGATAATCATCAACTTGATGAACAACACCCTGATCTTCCTGGGCCTTTCCTCCTCGTGGAATAACTTCTGCGTGGGAGCTCTCATGGTGATCAGTGTGGTCATCACCTCGTATCAAGAGCGCCTGGAGAACAGGCGAAAGCTCCTATTTACTGATTAGAGAGGGACAGACAATGAGATTGATCAGAGAACTAAGACAGGATTCCAAGCTGTTTGTTTTGGTCGTGGTAGGTATCTTCACCGCCATCCTGCTGGGTATTCTCATTGGGGATAAGCTGTACACTCCGCGCAGCCTCATGTCCATGGCCTACCAGATCCCCGAGTTCGCCCTCATTGCCGTGGGTATGGCCTTGGCCTTCTTAACGGGGGGGATCGACCTTTCGCTGGTGGCCAACGCTAACACCTCGGGCATTTTCGCCGCCATGGTGCTTAAAGGGCGCTGGTTTCCCGGGCTGAGTGAGGGGGCAGCCATCTTGGTAGCCATCTTGGTGGCTTTAGTCAGTTCCATGCTCTTTGGGCTGCTCAACGGGGTGATCATCGGCAAGCTTTCCGCCCAGCCCATGATCGTCACCTTGGCCAGCATGCTGTTTATCTCGGGAATCGGCATGGCCCTAACCAGCGGCAATGCCATCGTGGGTTTTCCCGATGCCTTTACTAATATTGGTACGGCGCATTTGTTTGGTGTTCCCGTGATCTTCATCTTCTCCATGATCGTGATCCTGCTGTTTGGCAAAGCCCTCAGTTCCACCAGTACAGGGCGCAGGCTGTATCTCTATGGGGAAAACAAAACCGCGGCCCGTTTTTCCGGGTTTAAGGTGGAGCGCTTGGCCATGCTGGTGTACACCCTGACCGGGCTGTTTGCGGGCCTTTCCAGTATCATGATCATCAGCCGGGTAAACTCGGCCAAGGTGGGCTACGGCGAAGCCTATCTCCTTAAGGCTCTGCTGGTGTGCATGATCGGCGGGATCAACCCCGATGGCGGGGAAGGGAAGATCTCGGGGGTGCTGATTACCATCCTCATTATCCAACTGCTCACAGACTCTTTGACCATCTGGGAGCTCTCCCCCTACAGCAAAAAGCTGATCTGGGGAGCCATGCTGCTGGTGATCATGTTCCTCAACCACCTTTACAACAGGTACCGGCAGAAAAGGCAGCTGGAGCGCACCGTAAAGGGTGTGAGCTGACATGTGTACCCCAGCCGCGGCTGGGGTTTTCACTGCAAAAATGGGCCTTGCCCGTAA
>Ga0209537_1000981_pt1 | contig 33501 bp, 30 predicted proteins | sample BioPla4DNA1_FD_187698 | JGI IMG/M metagenome (GOLD analysis project Ga0209537, IMG submission 187698) | Biogas fermentation microbial communities from Germany - Plant 4 DNA1 (SPAdes) (version 2) | ecosystem: Engineered > Bioreactor > Anaerobic > Digestate | place: Bielefeld, North...
ACATTAACTTTACTCAGTCGCGTGAAGGCTAAGTCCTGTCCTCTGCAACACTTATCCAGGGCAACCTACGGCTGTTCCCGAGAGTCATGTCATAAGGAAGGAAACCATATTTAATCTGTAGAACAACTTATCAGAATCGCACTGCATAGACCGATTAATCCCTCATTTACGAGTTTAGCGGCTTGAAGAGGCCATGACTGCTTTGCCACTTGCTCGAACACTACCTTCGATAACAAGGAGGGATCCCGATGAGGCCTAGATCTGAATACGCTGAGCCGTACCGTATCAAAGTAGTGGAACCTATCGAGCTAACTACCAGGGAAGAGCGGGAAAAGATTATTAAAGAGGCAGGTTACAATGTATTCAACATTCCTTCTGACAAAGTGTATATTGACCTTTTAACAGACAGCGGCACTTCTGCAATGAGCAATCATCAGTGGGCCGGCCTGATGCTGGGTGACGAGGCATATGCAGGAGGCAGAAACTTCTACCATCTAAGGGACACTGTCCGAGAAATCACCGGATTCGAGCATGTCCTCCCTACACACCAGGGACGTGCAGCTGAAAACATCCTCACTACCATGCTGGTCAAACCCGGTCAGCGAGTCCTTGGGAACATGCACTTCGATACTACGGAAGGGCACATCCGTCTTAAAGGCGGAGAGCCTGTTAACCTCGTAATCAAAGAAGGCCTCAAGACAGCCATGAGGCATCCCTTCAAGGGCAACATAGACATAGGACGCCTCATCGAGGAGATCGAAACCTACAGCAAGGAAGGGATTTCCTGCATAAACATAACCGTTACGTGTAACAGCAACGGCGGCCAGCCTGTCGCTATGGAGAACATAAGGGAAGTAAGGAGAATCGCAAAAGAGCATTCTATCCCTGTGTTCCTGGATGCGGCCAGGTTTGCCGAAAACGCATACTTCATCAGAGAGCGGGAAGAAGGCTATGGGAATAAGTCCATAGCTGAAATCGCCCGGGAGATGTTTTCCTATGCAGATGGATTCACCATGAGCGCAAAGAAGGACGGGCTCGTAAACATCGGCGGCATCTTCGCCACGCGTGATGAGGAATTGTACAAGAAAGCCTGCCAGTGGGGTATTGTCTATGAAGGTTTCCTGACTTACGGAGGGCTTGCAGGCCGCGATCTGGAGGCGATGGCACAAGGCCTGAAGGAAGTCCTCAACGAGGATTACCTTGAAAGCCGCATCGGGCAGGTGGCGTATTTGGGCGAATCTCTACTGGAGCACGGCATCCCAATCATTGAACCTGTAGGCGGCCATGGTGTCTATTTAGATGCAAAGAGATTCTTGCCTGATATACCTCAAAGTGCGTTTCCGGCTCAAGCCCTTGTCGTAGAACTGTATGTGGAAGCAGGGATCCGTGCCGTGGAACTGGGGACGGCAGCTTTCGGTCGTAGAGACGAAGAAACGGGCGAAATGATATATCCTGCCCTTGAGCTTGTGAGACTTGCCATCCCGAGACGTGTGTACACAGACAGGCACATGGATATGGTAGTCCGTGCGCTGAGGAACATCCGAGAAAGAAGAGACGAGATACGTGGGCTGAAGCTTATATATGAAGCCCCTGTGCTCAGGCATTTCACTGCGGAGTTTGAGCGGTTATAAAAAGGCTTTGCTTTTTTCGAGAGAGGCTCTATTATATGGCTGTAACGGCTGATTTAAGGGATTGAAAAACAGCTTCTCCATCTTTTAAAGCAAGCTTTATCACAAGGAAGGTAGTAACTTGATGGAAGATATAAGTCTTTCCCGGTCACATTCCAGGCGTTTATACAGGGCGCTCATTGAGTTTCAGATGATTTCGGAAGGAGACGGAATCGTTGTAGGGTTTTCCGGAGGTAAAGACAGTGCGTTTCTCTTGTATGCCCTGGCTGCAATACAACGGTATTCGCCGGTCGATTTCAAGCTGGCAGCTGCCACAGTGGACCTTGGCTTTTCTTCAGGAGACTTAATCACTGAAGAGATGAAGGCGTTTGTTGAGAGGCTGGGAGTGCCGTATTTTATTACGAAGACGAATATAGCTAAGATCGCGTTAAGCGAGATGCATAAGAAAAGCCCTTGTGCTATTTGCTCGCATCTCAGACGAGGGGCCCTAAACAGCCTTGCTGCAGAGAATGGGTACAATAAGGTAGCTCTTGCCCATCACCAGGATGACGCAGTGGAAACATTTCTTATGAGCATTCTCTACTCAGGGCAGATCCATGTCTTCAGGCCTGTGACGTATTTGGATCGTAAAGGAATCACCGTTATCCGGCCTTTGGTGTATTTCAGGGAGTCTGAGATTAGAGGTGCGGCAAAACGCATCGGTTATAATCCGACGCCTGTGGTATGTCCTTACCAGGACGAGAGCCAGAGGCTTTCAGTTAAGAACCTCATTCGAAACCTTTCCCGGGAGAACCCTATGGTATACACTAATTTGTTCAAGGCTCTCCACACGAATGCCGTCGGAGAGCTCTGGCCTCCTACAGCATCACGTGAAGAAATGAAGGAACTGCACAAAAAGTTCTTCGGAAGTAAGCACTGAAGGGCCTTTACATGCTTTGCCGTCGGAGAGCTCCGGCCTCCCACAGCATCACGAGAAAAATTGAAGGAACTGCACCAAAAGTCTTTCGGAAATAAGCACTGAAAGGCTCTTACATCCTTCAGATCGTTTGCTTAACATGGACGTGGCCGTTTTTCATTCACAGTTTCCGGAACAGATGGCATGATTTCTGCCGCGCTTTCAGATCTTTTCGGGCAAAAGCTCATAAGTGGCCTGTTTTCAACCATCTTTCCTTGAAGAAGCGATCTGATTTCACTACCCTTTCCGATTTTTTTGAGCAAATGCTCATTAATGGCCGATTCTCAACCACCTTTCCTCAAAGAGATGGTTCAATTTCGACCACACTTTCCGGTTTTTTCGAGCAAACGCTCATAAATGGAAGATTTTGAACCACCCAAACCGTCTCAGGTGGTAGAGAATCGACCACATTTTCAGGTTGCAGCCCGGTTTTGGGAGCTTTTTGGGGCTCAGGTGGTAGATTCTCTACCACTTTTTTGGAAAATGTGGCAGTTTTTCGCCCACTTTTTCAGAAAATGTGGGCGAGTTTCGACCACCAAACCGTGATTTGTAAGATTATGGGAGGAGCGGTGGTCGATATCCTACCACCTTAACGCCTGATCATGGTAGAAAACCTTCCACCTTTAGGCCTCCTGGTGGGCGAGACTCTACCATTTTAGAGCTTACGCTCAAAACTGTGGTCGAAAAACTGCCACCAAAGAGCAGATCGGTGGCCGTTTTTCGACCATGGGAGTCTATTCACATACTGGTTTTTCGGGAGGTGTTTCAGAAAGCACTGCAAACGCGCCTTCCGCCTCGGCAAGCACTTGTCCGTGTTCATTTACAATGTAAGATGCTAAAGTCCATGACCTTGGTCCTTTGTCGAGGACTTCCCCTGTCACTTTGACTTCTTGCCCTGTAGGTATGGGTTTCCGGAACCTCACTTTTATTGACGCTGTGGCTCCTAGGTAGCCGTGGAGAAGCATGGCCCATGCCATGGCTTCGTCAAGAAGCGTGCAAATGATCCCGCCGTGGAGGATCTTGGAAAAGCCCTGGAATTCGTGGGGAGGCATGTATGTGGTAATCGATCGTCCTTCTTCATCCAGCTCGAACCTGAGCTTAAGGCCAATTGGATTCTCTTTTCCGCATGCAAAACACTTTTGGTCCATATAAAACATGATTCAACTGCCCTTCTAGCGCGGCTCATGCGAATGGGACAGGCTCTCGGCCATTCCTTCAGCACTGTATCTGATAACAGCAGACTCAAATGAATGGCAGAGTGCCCTTACCTGTAATGTGAGGCTGATAAGCTCAGCAGGGGGAATTTCAGTTCCGTTCGCAATCGAAACAACGCGTTCATTGTCAACAAAGATTACTATATGTTTTACCCGATTCCTTCTTGCGATCTTAAGCGATTCTAATGCAGCTCGAAGACCTGCTTCCTCCAATGAGACCTTGGAGAAGTCATATCGCATTTCCCGAATAGGTTCCCCTTTATCTGAGGCAAGGGCTATAGTCGCTTTGATGCCTGCATTGTTTTCAGCACGGAGAATGCGTACAAATGCCTTCACCGCCTTAGGGCGGGACACTTTACTTAACCTTTTCTCCAAAGGATATGTATTTTCGGTGAACAGTGCTGCCATCATGGCAGACATCCTCCACACCTCCAAACATACGTTCCCGTGTAAATAATATAAAATATTCTGTTTCCTGTCAATCCCTAATCCGGAAAATCCCTCAAAGTAATGGAGATATGTGACTAACCCTCATGGACATCCCTGAATAAACTGTCACAAGAGGATAATTCGCATCTGTCAACGCGATTCGGGAGGTAATAAGAATGGCAGAAGACGCAAACAAGTCTCAGGAAAGCCCCAAAACCGAGATATCCGGCGGGATGAACGGGTGGGAGCTTGCCAGAGCGTATATAATACCCCAGCGTTATCAGAAAATCTTCAGCCCTCAGGAAGGCTTGCGGAAAGGCACGATCTTTCAGGAGCTGGTCAGGCCGTACAAGCCTGATAAAGGTGTACGATTTGCTGAAGGCCTCGAACGGAGTGATTACGATGAATAAGAGACAGAGTGCTCTGTTAAGAATTATGGAGCTGGAGTTTGCCGCTATTGAGCTCAATTTGTTCTTGGATACGCATCCTGAGGATAGATGTGCCCTTGCGGATTTTGAGAAAGTATCCCAGGAGCTTATGAAGGCCAAAACAGAATTTGAAGCCAGGTACGGCCCGCTCATGAATTTCGGATTCGGGCGGAATCAAGGGGATACTTGGCGCTGGATTGAGAGCCCGTGGCCGTGGGAAATCAACTTCAAAGGCTTTGAGCTTTACGGAGAGGAGTGAAAGCAATGTGGATATACGAAAAGAAGCTTGAATACCCTGTAAGAGTATCCAGCACCAATCCTCGACTTGCAAAAGTCATCATTACTCAATACGGCGGGCCCGACGGAGAACTGGCTGCGTCCTTGAGGTATCTGACGCAGCGGTATAGCATGCCGACACCCCAAGCGAAAGCAGTTTTGACCGATATCGGCACAGAAGAACTTGCACACATGGAAATTGTCGCAACCTTAGTCTATAACTTGATACGCAACGCCACAGTAGAGCAGATAAAAGCTGCAGGCCTGGATCCGTATTATGTTGATCATGACAAAAGTGTTTATTTCGTGAATGCGGAAGGTGTTCCCTGGACTGCTGCATATATCCAGTCGAAAGGGGATCCTATTGCAGATCTCCACGAAAACATGGCAGCCGAACAGAAGGCCCGTGCCACATATGAGTATCTCATCAATGTTTCAGACGACCCGGACGTTACAGATACATTGAGATTCTTGCGGCAAAGAGAGGTTGTCCACTTCCAGAGGTTTGGCGAGACTCTCAACTTGGTGCATGATTGGTTGTCATCGAAGAAGGTATTTTACTAAGAACTGAGTTCTCAAGAAATGTCTGTAGCTTTCACCGGAGAACTGAGGGCTCTGAAAACTGAGGGTTCGAAAAACTGCGCCGGGCGATAAGCCTGGTGCAGTCTTCTCAGTGAAGCTGTGCGTATCCCTGCCTTTGCCTTCTGTCAGCAGTCAGCATAGTGCTCCCCTCAAGCTGTAACAAAACGTATCTTTATTCATATCGTGGATGGATTAGGCCGAATCCGGTGATTTTGTCATTGACTACCTGTTAGCATATTATCTGCCTCACGATGTGGATGTAACAAACTGTGTCTTTATTCATATTGTGGACGGAGAAATGCCAAAAATGGCAGGAAGTATGTCCAATAATGCGAAGTATAACGGAGCCGGGCTTAAGTAGCTTGTGCATGTTCAGGCGGTGATAATGAGTGTGTTCGGAAAACGATCACGATAGCAATACCCCCAGGACAAAGAAGGTAGCCCGCAACCGGCCGGAGGCAGCCGGTGAGTTCTGCCTGATCTGCGGAAGGGTTTCAGAATCAGAATCCGCCGGGGTCACTGTCCTTGGCAGAGTCTTATGCTTTAAGTGCATGGAAACCATTTCTAAGATTGACATATCGGACGAAGAATACCCTGTAATTGCAGAGAGGCTAAAAGAGCTCTGGAGGCCTGTACTTGCTGAGTTTCTGTGCAGTGAAAACTAAGGCTAATTAGGAAGGCCGTAGTAAAAGAAAAGACCCGAGAGAATGGAAGAGCTTTTTGATTTAAGGATCAGAGAGAACCAAAGAGCTTTTTTTACCAGACGGCGACTTGAAGCCGGGTTCCGAGGAGGCAAATCCGTATTCCTTGATAAGGATCCTGTTAAATGCGGAAACATCGTGTTTATCACAAGACGTGTAAGAGCTTTCGGCTACGATAAGAAAAGCCGCAAAAGTCATAGAATCACTTAAAGTGGGAGAAAGAGCTGTTTTTCATCTAAGGAGGAGATACAGCTGCGCGATGGAACAGGATGTGGCGTCGACGGAACCGGTCAGCATGCCACCCCTATTATCAGAGCGATCAAAGAATATATAGATAAAGATACTAAAAGGTTTCATGTTCCCGGTCACAAAGGCGGTGGAAAACCTGTTATCACAGGTTCAGATCAGGTAGAACGATTGATAGCTCACAGCCTCCTGGGAGACGTAACTGAGCTACCGGGTTTAGACGATCTGCACGCCCCGGAAGGGGCAATCAAAGAAGCCCAGCATCTGGCGGCCCGTGCCTTTGGCGCAGATGAGACTTTCTTCATCGTAAACGGTTCCACGTGCGCCATTCAAAGTGCAATCCTTGCCGTGTCAGGGCCTGGCTGCAAGATCGCCGTATCTCGCGACGTCCATAAGGCTGTCATCGGGGGTTTGATACTTGCCGGGGCTTATCCTGTTTATATTGATGTAGAGGTGGACAAGGAGTTTCAGATTCCCCTGGGGCCTACCCCGGACTCCCTTAAGCATGTCTTGGACAAGCACCCTGATGTGCGTGCTGTTGTTTTCACAAATCCCAACTACTACGGCATCTCTCCAAGAGTCGACCTTTTGGTGGCTCTAATCCATGACTATGATAAAATAGCAATAATAGACGAAGCTCACGGGGCCCATTTGCCTTTTCACGATGATTTGCCGCTTTCCGGGCTTGAAGTCGGAGCGGATCTCGTGATATCAGGGGCTCATAAGACTTTGCCTGCTATGACGCAGACATCGCTTCTACATCGCACAGGCGGCAAGGTGCCGGATGAGGACATCTCCCGGGCTCTCAAGGTTATTGAGACTGCAAGCCCGTCATATATACTCATGGCATCCCTTGACATAGCCCGGAAGATAGCAGCCACCAAGGGACATGAACTCCTTGGCCGGGTAATCCACGCAGCTCGAAAGGCCCAGTCGAGACTTAACCGAAGCGCCGGAGTCAGGTGCCTTACTGAAGAGGATGTGGTGGGAAAAGGGTTCAGGCATGATCCCACGAAGCTTGTGGTATCTTTAGACAGCATCCATATGACAGGGTTTGAAGTCGCTAGGACGCTTAGAGAGAAATGCCGGACAGAGGTAGAGTTTGCAGATATTGTGAACATAATCGCCGTCCTCACCATGGTAGATAATGAACAGGAGATCTTAGCTTTCGCAGACGCTATCCGTGAGATTGCCATCACCGAAGACAAAAGGCATGAAAGGATCATAGCTGAAGGATGTGCTACAAGCGGCAAAACGTGTACGAAAAGCGACAAAAGGTGTGAGGGACGCGGCATAGAACCTGTCCTCCCGGATTTCAGCTCTGTGCTTGAAGAAACGCCGAAGCAAGTAATGACGCCGCGGGAAGCCATGTTCGCCACGTGGGAGCAGGTCGAGTTAGAAAGAGCTGTAGGCAGAGTATCTGCAGATACCGTTGTCGCTTATCCGCCCGGCATCATCCTTGTGTGCCCCGGCCAGGAAATCACAGGCCGCATGACGGATTTCATGATCCATGCTGCATCGTGTGGGGTGCAATTCCACGGCGTCAAAGATGATTGTGTCCTAGTTGTCCGGTAGGTAGTACATGGGTAAGCTAATGTACTGAGCGATTCAGGCAGAAACAACCCTTGCTATGTATGGAAAGGAGGGAATGGCCGCCTGGGATGAGCAAAAAAAATAGCTCATGCGGCCAGATTGTGACTCGACGAGAGATAACTGATAATCTCGATGAACTACTGGAAGTGCTGCCGCCACGACTCAGAGATGAACTTGAGGGTATGGGAGGTTTGGACGATCTTCTCGAGATCGTCCTTGACCTTGGAAGGCTGCCGGAAGCCAGGTTCCAGGGAGGCAGATTCGTATATTTGGACAAAAACCCTATTAAACGTGAGGATATAGAGTTTATAACAAAGCGCGTAGGAGCTTTCGGACACGATAACAGAGCCGGCATCGAGCGGACTCTGCATAGAATTTCAGGGATACGTAACCGCTACGGTGATATCATTGGCCTTACGTGCAGAATCGGCAGGGCGGTATACGGCACAATCGATGTCGTCCGCGACGTAGTAGAGCAAGAAAAAAGCATATTGCTTCTGGGAAAACCCGGAGTAGGCAAGACAACGCTCCTCCGAGAAGTCGCCCGCGTGCTCAGTGATGAGTTCCACAAGCGTGTCGTCATTGTGGATACTTCAAATGAAATAGCCGGGGACGGAGATATCCCCCATCCGGCTATCGGCCGTGCTCGCAGGATGCAGGTTCCTACACCTCAACGGCAGGCTGATGTAATGATTGAAGCAGTGGAAAACCACATGCCTGAAGTGATTGTCATTGACGAAATAGGGACAGAGGCAGAAGCTCAGGCTGCAAGGACCATAGCTGAACGCGGTGTGCAACTTATCGGCACCGCTCACGGCAATACCCTGGAGAACCTCGTCTTAAACCCTACTTTGTCTGATTTAGTAGGAGGCATACAGGCTGTCACCCTTGGCGATGAAGAGGCTCGTAAAAGGGGCACGCAAAAGACGGTGCTTGAAAGGAAGGCTCCGCCTACATTTGATGTTGTCATTGAAATCCTTGATCGCGATGGATACGCTATCCACCATGATGTAGCGAAGACAGTGGATCTTCTCCTCAGAGGGATTCCTCCGAGGCCGGAGATCAGGCGTCGCTCTGTAGACGGGGAGATAAAAGTCATTGAGAAAGAGAGATTAAATGACGGAGCCGTTATACCTTCTGATGAATCGGAAAGGTACGGCTTTAATGTTGAAGGAGATTCCGAAACGGTATGGATTTCTCCTGACATGATCCCTAGGAAGTATGGGAATGTCCTCAGGCTTTTCCCTTTCGCAGTCAGCAGAAAACGGATTGAGAGCGCTATTCGTGATACAGGTTTTCCTGTAGTCATTACCAAAGACTTAGGACAGGCAGATATTGTCCTGACCCTGAAGGGCCAGTATAGGAAAATGCCTAAGACTATCAGAGAAGCGGAAAAACAGGGCCTGCCGGTCTATATCATTCGCAGTAATACAGTGGCTCAAATCACCAACTTCCTGAGGCAGGCATTTGACAAAGATCGGGCTTCCGGCGAGGAGGAAGCCTTAAAAGAGGCGGAGGACGCCATTTCCAGGGTCTGGGAATTTGACGGCCCTGTTGAATTGAATCCGCAAAACTCTTATCTGCGTAGGCTCCAACATGAACTGGCAAGCAGGTATAATGTGAAATCAGTCAGTATAGGGCAAGAGCCTAACAGAAGAGTGGTGTATTACAAAGGTTAGCTGAACATTAGCTGAACAGTAGTACAACGGAAGACCAACCAGGAAGGAGGTCCCGCTATGAAACTGGTTATTGCCGTAGTGCAGGACCAGGATTCCGGTGCACTTATGGACGTGTTAATCGATAGGGGATTTCGGGCGACAAAGCTTGCTACTACAGGAGGCTTCCTAAGACAGGGTAACACTACCCTGCTCATCGGCGTCCAGGATCATGAGGTTGATGATGTAGTTGACATTGTGAAGTCTACGTGTAGAAGCAGGACGAAGATGATGCCTCCTATAACAGTTGTGGGACGCTCGACTGAATCATTTATCGGACAGCCGGTGGAAGTCCCTATTGGCGGAGCAACCATTTTTGTTCTTGATGTTGACCGTTTTGAAAGAGTGTGAAACGGTATGAATAAGGTCCTTGCCGGTTCATTGGAAACAGGACGAATTTCCCATGCGTATCTTTTCGTTGTAAGGGATACTGGTTTTGCATCAGGCGATCACAGCGCAACCGCAGAGGCGTCAGGTGCACTGGCCTTTGCTGCCAGGCTGAATTGTGAGTCGCCTGAAGGTGACGCTGCCTGCGGTAAGTGTCTTTCCTGCAAATTAATTCAAGAAGGCAACCATCCTGATGTCAGGGTAATATCTCCTGACGGATTATCCATAAAGATTAACCAGATTCGCGGTATCTCTCATGATATGTCTTTCAAGCCCAGGTACGAAAAGGGTTTTCGCGTAACGATCTTGGAGAACGCAGAGAAAATGACTCAAGAAGCACAGAACAGCTTCTTGAAGATACTTGAGGAGCCTCCGAAAAATGTAGTCTTTATCCTTGTTGCGGGAAATCCTCAAGGGCTGTTGCCTACCGTCAGATCAAGATGCCAGCTTATCCGCGTAAATCTCACGGAAAGCCAAAAGTGCAGGGACTTTTCTGCTATCATAAATAAGTTGCGTAAAATCCGTTTGTGTTCATCCCATGAGGTCTTAGATGAGGCTGAGGCCATAGAGAAGCTGCTAAATCAGGAAGGGCAAGGAAAGGCAAGAGACGAGTTGGAAAAGGCGTTAGTTGCTGCAGCCGGATGGTTTCGGGATGTCTTAGTATATAAGGTGACCGGTGACACAAACCTCGTATCTTACGATTTGAAAGAGAGTAGGAGCGATATAATAGGGGAGCTCTCCGATGATGGTAAGCTATATGAGGCCCGTGATCTCATTGAGATAATTGAATGTATTGAAAAGTACAGGAAATGGGTCAGGCAGAACGCCAATATTCGGCTTATCGTGGAAGCTTTGTTGTTTGATTTAAGGCGAAGAGCGTGTTCAGAAAAGTAGTCCAATGGACACAGACTCTACCGACTCTAAAGAGAGGCTTTGTAAGTTATGGAAAAAGTTGTGGGAGTCAGATTCAAGAACGCAGGTAAGGTCTACTACTTCGACCCGGGAGACCTAGAGTTAAAAGACGGCGACAAGGTAGTCGTCGAAACAGTGCGAGGGTTGGAATTCGGTGAGGTTGTGGGAGATGCCAAGATGGTATCTCAGGACAATATAACGCCTCCCTTGAAGCAAGTTATCAGGAAAGCCACATCTGAAGATGAGGCCAAAGTCTTGGAAAACAAGGAAAAAGAGAAAAAAGCGTTCGACATTGCGCTGAGTAAGATCGAAGCTCACGCCTTGCCTATGAAGCTTGTGAATGTTGAATATACCTTCGATAACAGCAAAATAATCTTCTTCTTCACTTCAGAAGGCAGAGTCGATTTCAGGGAGCTTGTGAAGGACTTGGCCGGAGTCTTCAAGACCCGTATTGAACTTCGTCAAATAGGCGTAAGGGACGAAGCCAAGATGGTAGGCGGGCTGGGAACCTGCGGGAGGCCTTTGTGCTGCGTCACCTTTTTGGAGGATTTCGAACCTGTATCGATCAGGATGGCGAAAGACCAGAACCTATCCTTAAACCCCTCCAAGATTTCGGGGATGTGCGGCCGTCTAATGTGCTGTCTCCGTTATGAGCACGAAGCATATCAGGAGCTGCGTAAGGATCTGCCTGCTGTAGGCAGCGAGCTTGAAACGAAATCAGGCGTTGGGAAAATCGTCGATTTGAATGTCCTTTCAGGGATAGCTTCAGTAAAGCTGGATGACGGCACGATAGTAAATGTCAATGTCCGCAAGAAGGAAACCGGTGATGAAGCCTATCCCATTGAGCTTGAAAGCGGCACAGGGATTGATGTCACGGGTTATGAAGACAGCGAGTTAGTTTGCTTTGGAGATGAAGATATAGTATATGTCAGCGGCGGACTAGCCGAAGAGAACGAGAGACAAGAAGGTCAGCCTGACGAAGATGCCATAGAGCCGGATGTGGAAGGGGAGCCTTCGAAGAAGAAATCTGCGAAATCAAAGAAGCGCAGCAGGCGCAGCCGGAGGAAGAAAAAGCAAAAACGGCTCAAGCCGAATGCGGTAAAGCAAGAAGACTCTGATGAAAACCTTGCTGAGAAACGGGTAAGGCCAAGAGTCAGAAGTGTAAGGACTAAGGCCAAGCCGGCTGACCGCGAGAGGCCGTCATCAGATAACCAAAAGGCATCGGGTAAGAAAAAAGATAAGAATCCTTCCGGAACGAAATCCAAGAGAAGGCGTAGGAGGAATACGAAGTCGCCGTCTAAGCCCAGGCAGAAGTCAGATAGTATTTCTACACATTCTGAAAACCTTAAAGAAGCCGGCGGAAGGTGATATCAATGACGTCCGGTGGGACTCTCTATGTCTGCGGGACCCCTATAGGCAACCTCGGAGATATCACCATCCGTGCTTTGGATGTACTTCGTTCGGTGGATCTTATAGCTGCCGAGGATACGCGCAGGACACAAAAGCTGCTTTCGCACTATGAGATTGCTACAAGAATCATCAGCTATCATGAGCATAATAAGTTTTCCAGAACACCGCAGCTCATTGAGATGATGAAAGAGGGAAAGAACGTGGCCCTGGTGACAGATGCGGGGATGCCGGGGATCTCGGATCCTGGCGCCTATCTGGTTGACTCGGCTCTCTCGGATGCCATCCAAGTAGTGTCAGTTCCGGGGCCGTCTGCAGTTACGGCTGCTCTCTCAATATCCGGGTTTTCAGGTGATCGGTTTACATTTCTCGGCTTTCTGCCGCGAAAAGGCAAGAAGCGTAATGAGGTACTGGAAGATATAGCAAAGGATGCGCGAGTTTCAGTAATCTATGAATCTCCTTACAGGTTGGTAAGGACTCTGTCTGACTTAGTATCTGTCGTCGGAGGGACGAGGAAGGCGGCTGTTGCCAGGGAGCTTACGAAGTTGCATGAAGAAGTGATTAAAGGAACCCTTGGGGAGCTTTTGGAAGAATTCTCACAAAGGACGGTAAAGGGCGAGATAACTATAGTCGTCGGGGCAAAGGATCCGGAAGAAGGGAACAAAAAAAGGGCATCATCAGTAGATTAATGATGCCCTGATAAGTCGATTTGTGACTTGGGGATAACCCTTGGTCACACCAAGGCTTTCATTTCATCCAGGCAGTCCCTGCAGATGTTCTTATCCCTGAAAATCTTGATGTTGGCAGCATTTCCACAGAAAATGCATGCAGGTTGATACTTCTTGAGAATAATCCTCTCGCCATCAACATAGATCTCAAGAGCATCTTTCTCTTCAATCTGTAGGGTCCTGCGCAGTTCTATAGGGATTACAACGCGACCTAGTTCATCGACTTTTCGAACGATTCCTGTTGATTTCATAGTAGCAGCTCCCTCCTTTTCCAGTCCTTTAGCTTGGCGGACTTGGAAAGTCTACGCTCCAACTATACTTTATTTTCCAAGGCAAGTCAAGGTTATATTGATAATTAGTGGCGAATATTCCAGAAGAAATACAATTGTCCAAAATTATATAAATTCTTAAGGTGTCCTGAAGCTATATCTACTTACTTATATAGTACACCTTCAAGCAAAAAGTGTCCTTGCTTGACAGTAATAAGCAGCAGCGATATATTGAGGTCAATGCAAGCCTGCTTATGGTTAATGAACAAAATGTGTACATGGTAGTAGACGGGGGTGTTCCCATTGGCCAAATTCTACATTACAACTGCGATAGATTATGTGAACGGCAACCCACATCTGGGGCATGCTTATGAAAAAATTGGAGCAGATGTAATTGCCAGGTTTAAGAGGTTGGCAGGATACGATACCTTTTTCCTCACAGGTACGGATGAACACAGTCTTAATGTGGCGAGACAGGCCGAAGCTGAAGGGCTTTCTCCTAAAGAATTCTGCGACATCATGGCAGGACGCTTTAAGAGCGCATGGGATAAGCTGAACATCAGTTATGACAGGTTCATCAGGACGACTGATCGGGACCATGTTGCCACTGTTCAAGATGTCGTCAGGCGGTTAAATGAAAGAGGCTACATAGATAAAGGGACGTACTCCGGATACTACTGCGTCTCATGCGAGAGGTTTATAGAAGAAAGCGACATAGTTGAAGGCAAGTGTCCTTTGCACCCCAGTCGGGAACTGGAATGGGTGGAGGAGACCAACTACTTCTTCGCGTTGTCTAAATTCCAGGAGCCTTTGCTGAAGCACATCAGGGAGAATCCTGAGTTTATCCTTCCTGCATCCAGGAGAAATGAAGTAGTGAACCGGATTAAGGAAGGCCTCCAGGATGTAAGCGTATCCAGATCGACACTGACCTGGGGCGTTCCATTCCCTAAGGAAATCGATGATAGCCAAGTCGTTTACGTGTGGTTTGACGCTCTCATCAACTACTTGACAGGTGCAGGGTATGTGCCTGGGCGAGATGAGTTCGGCAAGCGGTGGCCTGCAGACCTCCACTACATAGGCAAAGACATCACCTGGTTCCACTGTGTGATCTGGCCTGCAACCCTTATGGCAGCAGATATACCCCTTCCCAAGACTGTATTCGGCCACGGATTTGTCACATTCAAAGGTGCGAAGATGTCAAAGTCTGAGGGAGTAGTGGTAGATCCGCTTAAGGTGGTAGACAGTCTAGGCGCGGATTCCCTCAGGTATTACCTTATGAAGGCTGTTCCTCACGGTCAGGACGGAGACTTCTCTTTTGAAGGCTTGGCAGAGGCCTACAATTCTGACCTGGCAAATGACCTGGGGAACTTGGTCAATCGAACGATTTCAATGGTGGACAAGTACTTCAAAGGGCAAGTTCCTTCTCCTACCGGGGTAAGTGAACCATTAGATGACGAGCTCAGAGAGGTTGGACAAAGCGCAGTCCGGAATGCCCATAAGAAAATGGAGGAGCTCGACCTTACTTCTGCCCTTGGTGATATATGGACCCTGATTACGGCAGCCAACAAATACATTGAGGATGCTGCCCCCTGGGTGCTGGCTCGTGAAGGAAAGAAAGAGCGACTTGCTACGGTCATGCTGAATCTCGTGGAAGCCATTGCCAAAGGGGTAGTCATGCTTTCCCCGTTCATCCCTGAGGCTTCAAGGAAGATCTGGTATGTCTTAGGCCTGCCCGGCAAGCCTGAGGATGTCCGGTGGGATGAGAATCTTGAGGTAGCGAACTTGCTGCCCGGGATCAAAGTGACAAAGACAGGCCCGCTCTTCCCCAGGCTTGATATGGAGACTTCGGATTTTGCAACTGGAGAGTTTCGCCTGGCAGAGCTCGCGAAAGAGAAGAAGAAGGAAGGCAAGGCAAAGAAAGCGGATTCACCGGAGAAAAACTTGCGATCTGCAGAGAAAGAAGAAGCAAAGAAAGGAGAGGCAGACGTGAAAGACTTAATCTCCATTAATGATTTTGCTAAGCTCGATCTTAGGGTAGCTGAGATTGTTGAAGCTGAGAGAGTGGAAGGCACAGATAAGCTTGTCAGGCTGGAGATTGACCTCGGAACGGAGAAGCGTCAAATTGTTGCAGGTATTGCTCAGTATTACGCTGCCGACGAACTTGTAGGTAAACACATTGTGGTAGTGGCCAATCTGGAGCCTGCCAAGGTAAGAGGTGTTGAGTCTAGAGGCATGCTCCTTGCAGGTTTTACCGAAGACCGCAAAGAGCTTACTCTCATTACCGTTGATAAGCCGGTGCCAAACGGATCAAAAGTCAGTTAGGCAGGTTACTAGGAATTGAGCTCGACTGTTGGAGGACCTCCCGCATTTCTCATAGATACCCATGCCCATCTTGACCACAGACGGTTCAAAGATGACGTGGAACAGGTGATGGAAAGGGCTAAAGAGGCTCATGTAGGGTGGATTGTCACTATCGGCGCTGATCTCGTGAGTTCCAGGCAAGCAGTGGAGTTTGCCCGGCGTTACCCGGGTGTTATGGCGACCGTAGGTGTCCACCCCCATGACGCTGACTCAGTGTCAGACCGCGTACTCCATGAGATCAAGGTTCTTGCTCATGATAAAAGGGTCGTTGCCATCGGTGAGATCGGCCTTGACTACCATTATGATTTCTCGCCTCGCGATTTGCAGCGCCGGGTATTTGCACGCCAGATAAGTCTCGCAAGGGAGCTAGAGCTTCCCATAGTTGTTCACGTCAGAGAGGCTTACGAAGATGCCGTAAGCATATTAAAATCCGAACATGCTGGAGACGTCGGCGGCGTCATACACTGTTTTTCAGGGGATCTCAAAGTAGCGAAGGACTGCCTTGACATGGGATTCTATATCTCTGTCGGAGGCATTTTGACTTTCGCGAATTCCCAGGCTCTTGGCGAGACTATCAAAGCCTTGCCTATGGAGCGGATTGTCCTGGAGACAGATGCCCCCTACCTTACCCCGGTGCCCTACAGAGGCAAAAGAAACGAGCCTGCATACGTAGTGTATGTGGCAAAAGCCCTTGCCTACTTAAAGGGTGTTACCTTTCAGGAAGTGGCAGAGGCTACCACTCTTAATGCGGTCAAACTATTTGGCCTTCCTGAAGGCGATTGGGAAAGGCCTATTGCAAGCCTCCGAAAACCGAGGAACAGCTGAAAGAGGCCTGATGGACTACACTCGATCAACGCCAAGTTCCTGTTTTCTGAATATCCATATAGCGCACACTGAAAAGAGCGCAAACCACACCCCAAGAGTGATGAAGGCATTTGTGATGTCCCGGGTAGAGATAATCCCCAGCACTTCTTCATTTCTTTCGATTAAGGATGCTGCGATATTAGCGCATCTGCCTATGGAATAAGGGGTGACTCTCCGGATAACAGAGAACTTTTCAGCGAATGAGTTTACAATATTAGCTTCAAGCAGGATCATTAATATGGCAATCGTTGTTGCGGTTTGAGATTGCCTTGTGGCGATTGCAAGAAAAACTGCAAGGCCTGAGTAAAACCCCAGACAAACCCATGCGATTCCCAAGCCTTTCATGATTTGTGATATCAACGACAATGTCACAGGCTCTGATAACAAAGGTTCTCCGGTGAGAGCCGAGACTACTATTGTAAATGCGCTTGCAGCAACAACCGGAATAACAATAAATACCCCTGAGATGAAGGTTGCAGAAAGTATCTTCCTGAGCACATACCGAGACCTGTTGACCCCCATTGACATCAATTGCTTTGCCGTTCCGAAGCTGTACTCCTCACCTCCAAAGCGCGACGCAAAAATAACAGCGAAAATCGTACCGAATGTAGCCGAAAAGGTTAATGTAGGAAGAATGACTCCCGGAAAAGACGTGGATGCGCGAACCTGGGTAGGGTCATTGTCGGAGTCGGCATCAGGATCCGGGGCATGGGTTGCCCAGTACCGCATGCCGCCGATTATCAGAAGCTCGACCAAGACCATGACAACAAGAAGGGCCCGCAACATCCTGTGACGTCTTGCCTTTATTAGCTCTGCTGATATTTGCATCATATTACTTTACCTCCTCCAGCACGTCAAAGAATACTTCTTCCAGATTCCCGCGGAGAGGGGTAAGTTCGTAGACAAAGAGCCCATGAGAAGCTAAGTCTCGGTTTAATTCCTGAGCTAGCTTCCGGCAGGTGTCGAGATCGTTGGAAGAACCGGAAATCCCGGTTATATCTGTTGCAGAGGGGTCGTACTGAACGGAAAGCTTGTTGCCGGTTCGAGTGACTGAAAGGACTTCAGGTTTAGCAAGAATGATCTCTTCCGCTTCCGTGGGGTGGTTAACTGCCAGTTCTATTTTGGCTGTGTCAGTTATCAGTTCCTCAACTGTACCCCGAGCTACGACTTTCCCTTTTCTGAGTATAACCACTCTGTCGCAGATAAGCTCCACTTCGCTAAGGAGATGGCTGGATAGGAAGATTCCTTTGCCTTGCCTGGCAAGGCCTTTCAGCAGGTCTCGAAGATCCTTGATACCTTCAGGATCCAGCCCGTTTGCCGGTTCATCCAGGATCAATATGTCAGGATCCGGCAGCAAGCCGAGGGCAAGCCCGAGGCGCTGCTTCATCCCTTGAGAAAACCCAGAGACCTTGTCATTCAGGCGAGGTATCAGCCCCACGATCTCTAAGACTTCGCTCACGCGGCACTCAGGTATGCCCCCAAAAGCCTTCCGAAACACTTCGAGGTTTTCCTTAGCTGACAGATAGGGATATAATTCAACCCCGTCCAGCAGAGTGCCTATGCGCTGTCTGGCATCGGATTGGACCCAGTCTACCTTTTTCCCGAACAGCTCTACATGGCCTGAAGTAGGTTGAAGGAGGCCGAGGATCATGCTAATTGCTGTAGTTTTGCCTGCCCCGTTGGGCCCTAAAAACCCCAGGATTTCTCCGGTTCTGATTTCGAGGTCCAGTGAATCCACGGCGACATTTGTGCCGAAGGCTTTTGTCAGTTTGACTGTCCGCACTACCGTTCTTATTTCAGCATTCGCCATACGAAATCACCTTTTGGATTCTTGTCTTCCCGGTGTATCTGCCTTATCGACAATGTCTTAATTGCAGTATAGAGTTCGTCGGATGCGAAACCTGTTCCCTCATACAATCGGATGAAATCTATGGAGGCAGAGAGTGGAAAAAGGAATTAACCCGGATGTGCGGGAACTATATCCTGTGCAGTTAGTGCAAAGAGTTTACGGCCTCTGACTTCGAAGGAGGCGAGGGTGTTGAAGCCGCTAAGAAAGCTAACCGTAATATGCTTGATAGTTGCGTATCTCTTAGCTATCGCAAGTTGCTCGGGATACAGCCATGAACAAGTCATAGAGTCCGAACCGGGTCTTCTGACTGCGACTTTTATCGATGTCGGCCAGGGAGACTCTATTCTTATTGAGACTCCTTCCGGAAAAACGATGCTGGTAGACGGTGGTGAGCGTGCCGCAGGGGATAAGGTTGTCGAGGTTCTGAGAGAAAGAGGAATCCAACGCATTGACGTTGTGGTAGCCACGCATCCCCATGCAGACCATATCGGCGGGCTTATCACTGTCTTGCAGAGGCTGCCTGTGGATATCGTATATGATTCAGCTAAGCCTCATTCATCTAAGACTTATGAGGACTACCTAAGGCTTATCTATGATAAGGATATCTCTTTTCGTTCCGCTCGTGCAGGAGATGAAATCGTCCTTGATGACTCGGTGAAGATCTCTGTTCTCTGGCCGCCTCGCACCGATGCAGGGGATCCGTTTCATATAGAGAATCTATCGGTAAATAATGCATCAGTTGTGCTCTATATATCTTTCGGCGATACAACACTGTTGCTTACCGGAGATATCGAGGCTTTGGTTGAAGAAGAGATGATAAGGAAAGGCAGTGCCCCTGAGGCTCAGGTCTTAAAAGTTGCGCATCACGGAAGCTCCACCTCTTCATCAAGTGATTTCATAAGTATGGTGAGGCCTGAGATCGCTGTAATATGTGCCGCTAGAGACAACATCTACGGATTCCCGCACTGGGAGACTGTCAGGCTGCTGATCTACATGGGCTGTAAGATATTGATGACTGAGACCCACGGTACGTTCGCCCTGCAAAGTGACGGGAAAACGTGGACGGTAAACCCATAGGCATTTTTCGGATAAAGGGATGGGTTCATCATGACTCTTAAAGTAACGCTTGACCGGATCGAAGGGGATTGGGCAGTGCTCTTGATTCGGCCGGACGAGACGTGTCAAATTCTCTGGCCGTTGAACTATTTGCCTGAGGGTGCGAAAGAAGGCTCTATTTTCACCATCGATATAAGTGTTGATACTCAAGAGACAGATTCTGCAGATATGCGTGTAAAGGATCTACTGGATAAGCTCCTGAACCGGCAGAACTGTGTTGATGGATGAGACGGACACTTGATAGTCTCTTTGAAGGATCAAGTCTGTGTTGTCATTCCTTTGTTGCAGCGACTTCCTCCTGTGGGTGAACCTTCAATAGTAGGGCTTTCCAATCTGAAGGAAAACCTAGACAAGATATATCGATGAATGCGCTGTACTCAACAAACAATCGGTCCAGTGCAAATACGACATATCCATCCCACTCTTTAGCATCCAGGAAGAGGGCTTTCATAATGTAGACGATGTCAAAAGCCCTATGAGTCGTATTATGGTATAAGGTGTGGTGGTACTTACATTGTTTAGGCGTTTTTTGGAGACGAAAGTCATATAATCTCATGTAATGGGCAACCAGATTTCTCAAATATCTAACATTCTCAATCCAACTCGTCAGTTGCCTTGCTCCCGTACCAAACTGTTTGGCGATTGCTTTTTGGGATGTTGTCGGTAGATTCTTGAAAACAGCCTCTAACATTCCGAGGGTAAAAAGTTCAATCGCAACCCATATAGGCATTACGCCCCCGTATTTCACTAAGTGATGCCTAACGAAAGGGAGTTTCTTGTGTTTGGCTACGATTTCCTCAAACCGGTGCATCGTTTCCTGATGCATTGCTGGGTTCCGAAAATTTGAGGATTTCAAGTATCCGTCCGGTCCAAATGAGTGAGCCAGTTCGTAGGCTATCTTAGTTTTCAGGGTATGCTCTATGGTTTCAATAGCATACATAAGAATATTTCGGAAACGCCGGTCAAACTCAATGATGCCAAAGATCCGTTCAAAAGAGAGGCCGTCCACATAATCATCGCTATTCGGCTTCCGAAAGTTGTGAAGGTAACCCGTAAGAGTGTAGTAGTTAAGCCTAGATAGGACCTCGAGCGCCTTTTGTAGATCAGAGATAATCAACCCTCTGGACTCTAGCTTATTTACTTGCTCCATAAACGTCGTAGCGGGTTTAAGTGGTTTCTTCATGTTTGTCTCCACAGAATCGCAACCCCGCCATGGTACGCATTGATTAGAAAACCAATCAAGAGGCGTGGCGGGGTCTAACTCATGCCTAATTATGTGATCAAAGAGGACAAAAAGTCAATAGTAATTTGCCAAATTGCACCATTTCTCTTGCTATTGCATGTTAACGACTTACCCTGACGCTCGAGGCCGGACCTAGATTTTCTTTTCAAAACAAAATGGTGGGTCATGCGGGACTCGAACCCACGACACCCGGATTAAAAGTCCGGTGCTCTACCATCTGAGCTAATGACCCACCTGGTTCAGCTTATCTTGACGCTGAGCATACCTATGATACCACAACTCATTCAGAGCATCAAGAATTTTAGAAAAAGGAATCTCCAGCTTATTGCCGAAGTATTAGTTGCATTTGACATGGTTCGCATTTTAGGGACAATGGTGTCAGGGGGTGCTGTCCGAATGAAGCATACCGATGGCATTGGTGTCCTGGAATACGTTGAGCTTTCCCTTCCGGAAATAGAGGCCTTGGAGAGGGAAAAGACGGTATTTTTGATGAGTGTAAGCCCTATTGAAGCTCATGGCCCGCATCTTCCGGTAGGGACAGATGTCTTTATTGCCTCTGAGCTTCTAAACCGTTATGTATCGGAACTTAAAAAGAACCATCCTGAGCTTACCCTTGTTAAACTGCCTTCACTTTATGTAGGATCAGATGCAGTGCCGGCTCCAGGCTCATTATCTGTTCCCGCTACGCATCTCGAAGGCATTCTCACCGCGTACGGCGAAGGGCTCGCGAAACAGGGATTCCGCTATCTCTTTATCGCAGATAACCACGGTGGACCCCGCCATCAAATGGCGATCGAGGCCGCTGCAAGAAAATTATGGAAAAAGCGCAGGTTCTACCTGATCGACCCTTTTGGGCTGGTCTTTCGTTATATGGTGCAGCATGACCCGAATTTTATGCGGCGTACCGGGCTTGGGCCAGGTGAATGCGGAGACAGCCCGGATAGCCATGCCGGAACTAATGAGACTTCACTTATGCTTGCATGCTGTCCGGAGAAGGTAAGACGAAATTACAAAGAAGTAGAACCTTCTTTGCCTCCTCCGCTCCGTGGAGGAGCTGCTTTTGTTGCTTTCCTGGGAAGGCTCATATATTCCCTGGGCGGTCGCAAGCTTGGGCGGGACCTTCAGGATCCCCTTGCCTATACTTTAGCATGGGTAAGTGATCCCGATATGAAGCCGTATATGGGAGGTCCGGCAAAAGCGAGTAAAGAGGCAGGTGAGGCAATGCTTGTTGCCCGGGTGGAGGTAGCTATGGAATTATTTGAAAAAGCACTTCAAAGTGGCGGCAAGGAACCTGTTCATATTGAACCGATGTTGTGGGGGATAAGGCTTTTGAGAAAATTTCCGTAAGCATGATTTCAAATTGTTGGTTTGAAATATGTGGATGAGGAGTGTAGTCTGAAATGAAAATGGATGATGGAAACAGATGTTGCGAGAGGCGAGGGTGTGAGGTGCGTATCGAAAGGGATCTTATCGGTGAAAGAGAGCTTCCCAAGGACGCGTATTATGGAATCCAGAGTCTCCGTGGCTTTGAAAACTTCAGAATAACAGGCTTAAAGCTGCACCCTGCTTTGATTAAAGCTATGGCAATGGTAAAGAAGGCTGCTGCACTGGCAAATACGGAACTCGGTTACATACCTAAAGAAGTCGGCGCTGCAATAATGGCTGCTTCAGACGAACTAATCGAAGGAAAGCTACACGATCAGGTGATTGTGGATCCTATTCAAGGCGGAGCAGGTACCTCCATAAACATGAACATCAACGAAGTAATAGCAAATAGAGCGATTGAGATATTAGGCGGCGAAAAAGGCGATGATCGGCTGGTAAGTCCCTTGAACCACGTAAACAGGTCTCAATCTACAAATGATGCTGTGCCTACAGCTGCGAGAATCGCCATACAGATGGAACTTGAGAACACTATAAAAGCCCTGGACAAGCTTGCCTCTTCGATGGAGAGCAAAGCGGAAGAATTCAAAGACGTAATTAAGATGGGCCGGACTCATCTACAGGACGCAGTCCCCATAACCTTGGGACAAGAATTCAGTGCATGGGCAGGAGCGATTCGACGTGATATAGAGAGAATCCAGCAAGCAGCTGAGGCCCTTAATGTCATTAACTTGGGCGGGACAGCAGTTGGGACTGCACTGAACGCAGATATGGAGTATATCCGCATTTCATGTTCAGAGCTTGCCAAGATATCCGGGTATCCGTTGAGGACAGCTGAAAACCTCGTCGACGCAACACAAAACGCGGATGTTCTGGCGCAGCTTTCGTCTTGCTTAAAGGTTTGCGCGATTAACCTGTGCAAGATTGCAAATGATATAAGGCTCCTTGCTTCAGGGCCTATGGCAGGCATCGGTGAAATCATCCTCCCTGCGGTTCAGCCCGGTTCATCGATAATGCCGGCGAAGGTTAACCCGGTGATTCCTGAAGTAGTAAATCAAGTGGCATTTCAGATAATCGGAAACGATCTGACTGTGACCATGGCTGCGCAAGCAGGTCAGCTGGAGCTTAATGTTTTCATGCCTGTACTCCTCTTCAATCTGCTGCAGTCCATAGACATACTGGGTAATGCTGCAAATACCTTTGCGGAAAGATGCATAGTAGGAATCAAAGCCAACGAGGATAAGTGTAGACAGGCAGTAGAGAGAAACGTAGGGATCGTTACAGCCCTTGTTCCGTATCTTACATATCAGGTAGCATCTGATATCGCAAAAGAAGCCCGTGCTACAGGTAAGAGCGTCAGGGAAATTGTGCTTGAGCGGGGATTGATGTCGGAGGAAGAGCTGAACCACATATTCTCTCCGTCTCAGCTGACGCAACCGTTGAAATCCCGGCGGGACCTGGCGCGTCATGTAAGCGCCAAGGAGGACGCGGCGGCAGCAACAAATGAATCAAACGGTTAATACGTGGCACGTATAATACTTATCAAGGATATCTAACAGAGTCTCTTACCCTCCCCAGCTTGGAACTGGGGAGGGTGCATTGAGTTAATGCTGATTCAGGTTTCAAGGCAGCATTTTTCGGTTTGACATCAGAGTCTTTGATTGTCAAAGAGCATCGAAGAGGCTTGTCGAACCTGGGAAAACGCGTATGAAAGGGGTGATAACGCAAAAGAGAGAACAACATATATGCTATGTGTCGATAGAAATGGCAAAGGAGGTTAATAAGTATGGTTAGGAAACCGATGATTTTGCAAGTAATTCTATCTTTGACGCTGGTAGTGGCGGTGGTAGCGTGTCTAGCTTTGCCGGCCTACGCGTGTAGCAGCATCATAGTGGGTAAGAATGCATCCAAAACCGGTGAAGTGCTCCTGGGCCACAACGAGGACAACGGCGGACGCCTTGTAATGCCACAGTACATTATGCCTAGACGGCAACATGAGCCTGGTACAATGATTCGCTGTGAGGATTTTGCAGCCTTGATTCCGCAAGTTGAAGAGACTTGGAGCTTCATATGGACTGAGACCCGAACCCTCAGCGGAGCATCCTTTAGCTGTGGCTTTATCAACGAGTGGGGAGTCGCAGTAATGAGCGACAACTGCGGTCCATCCAATGAAGATAACCCTGACCTGCTTGATGGCGGTATAGGATATGGGTTAAGAAGGATTATTGCTGAAAGGGCCAGGACTGCCAGAGAAGGAGTAGAAATTGCAGCTGAACTAGTAGGAACATATGGATACCTCGCATCAGGCCGATCCTACCAGATAGTAGACAAAAACGAGGGATGGATGTTCCAGGCAGTGAACGGGAAGCATTACGTTGCCCAGAGGGTAGGAGACGATGAGATAGCCTTTATCCCCAACCGCTATACTATCCGCAAAGTCGACCTGGAAGACACCGAAAACTTCATAGCATCACCTGATTTAATAACTTATGCTATAGAACGAGGATGGTATACTCCTGCTGTTCCAGATGATTACAGTGACTTTGACTTCGCCAAGGCTTATCAGAAAGGGTACACACCAAATGATATCCGCCAGAGAAGAGCCTACAGCATGATCTTAGGAAGAGAGATTGGTGAAGACGAGGAAATCCCCTTTGCCGTTAAGGCTCAGAGAAAATTCGGACCCGAAGATGTAATGGAGATTCTAAGGACCCACTACGAAGGCACTGCTGATGATTTGACCAACGGATATGAGGTATCGCCGCACTTTGTAGCTAACCGCAAGATATGTACATCTACTACGCAGGAAAGTGCAGTTGTCCAGTTTAGAGAAAACCCTATCTTTACTGTTTATTGGCGTACGTCGGGACGTCCGTGTGTCAATCCTTACGTACCCTGGTACCTTGGGATCTTAAGTGTGCCGGACGGATATGGATGGCTTGACCCGATAGTAGCCATGGATACACACTTCAGTGCGCACCCTGACGACGTAAGTTACAACGCTAGCAGGGCTTGGTGGGCTTTCATGGATCTGCAGAATATAGCTGATCCGCAGTATGGGGAGGTAGTGGATGAGATTCAAAAGCATGTATTTGCTCTTGAAAAGGAGTTTTTCAATAAGCAGAGTGAGATAGAGGCTACCGCTTATGCCCTGTATGCACAAGATCCGCAAAAGGCGAGGGAGTTTCTGACAGAGTATACTCATGAAGTAGCCAAGAAGGCTTGGGATCTTGCCGTTGAACTGTATGAGAAGTTTGCAACGGTTGACATGCACATTCTCGCCCATGAAATCAGTAAATCATCTCCAGAAGGGATGCTATCTGTAGCCATATTGTCAACGGAAAACTTTGATGCAAGAGAGATAGATCTTTTGTCCGTAACACTTGGCCCTGCTTATCAGAATCCGTCCAGATGGGCTCCTGCTGTGCAGGGTGCTTTGCAAGACGTAAACAGAGACGGAAAAGCGGATATGGTTGTAAAGTTCAAAGTTGAAGATGTTGCCGGATATGCAACCGTTTGCTATCTGGACCTCTGGTTGTCAGGTAAGACGCTGGACGGAAATGTATTCGTAGCAAAGGATCTTATTAATATCGTAGAATAAAGTTTTGAATAAGGCGTATCCCAACAGCAAGTGAGGCTCTCGGTCCCTTTAGGGACTGGGAGCCCCCGAGGATTCTACGGTGGGTCACAGCCGAACCCACAATACGCGGATTAAGAGATTAAGAGTCAAGGAGTCTATGACCTGGCCAAGGGCCCATCCCTAAGTGGAATTTTATGGCAAGATAGAACTTGGATGAAGGAGCATAAGAATAGGTATACCGTGCCATCAGCATGAAGAAGGCAGGAGGGTGAAAGATGGGAACCCCCGCAGAACTTGCCGGCATTGTAGGCGGTATGGGGCCGCTCGCCACTGTTGAGCTAATGTATTTGGTCATAGAAGAGACTCCGGCTGCCTGTGATCAAGAGCACATACCGCTCTTAGTCTATAACAATCCACAAATCCCGGACAGGACAAAGGCTATTCTGGGCGAGGGGCCGTCTCCTGTTGAAGCCCTGGTAGAGTCTGCTCAACTGCTGGAGAAGGCAGGCGCAACTTTTCTCGCGTTCCCGTGCAATACGGCTCATTATTTCCTGCCTGAGGTGGCGGCAAAAGTGTCGATTCCCATAATCGACATGATTGAAGAGACCGCGATTGAGGCGGAAAAGTCAGGGATTTCCAGGGTCGGCGTTTTGGCATCAGACGGTACTGTTAAGACAGGGATCTACCAGAAGGCTCTAAGAAAACGCGGTATTGAAGTTGAGATTCCCGATGAGAAGCACCAGCTTGCTGTAATGGAAGCGATATATGGAGTTAAGGCAGGCTATGACCTTAAGGATGCTGAGAAGATTCTAGAGCCTGTACTCGTTTACATGAATGAGAGGGTAGATGCGGTGATCGCAGGATGCACTGAGCTGCCTATGCTTCTTAAGGAGCGTACATACGGGCTTATTGTAATTGACTCTCTCCGAGTGTTGGCTCGTCGCATTGTGGAGCGGGCAATGGGGACGGGAAAGTCCAAGTCAAATAAATGACTATAATTTGAGAAGATTTTCATGTCCGGCCTTTGCAGGAATTTTTCGATATGTTGCAGAAAGGAAACTCTTGTAAGCTTATTAGCAAAGTGTCTCCCATGGTGTGGACTCTGGAAACAAAATCTTTCCGACACCCTGTGATAAGGTCATTAACCCTATTAGATCCACTACAACGGGATTGGAGGTGATGATGTAAAGCCACTGAAGTAATGGGTTGTTTCACGTCGTGTGGATCATTTTACAAACTAGGAGGGTCGATTACACATGAAACTATGGGTTAAGGTTCTGATCGGTTTTGCCCTAGGTGTAATTGTCGGCCTGATTGTCGGGCCTCCCATCGCAGTGGTAAAACCGCTGGGAGACTTGTTCATCAGGCTTATCAAGATGCTCATCGTTCCCATGGTCTTCTGTTCACTTGTAGTCGGCGCATCCAGCATAGGTGATCTTAGGAAGCTAGGTCGGGTCGGAGCAAAGACGATCGGTTATTTCTTAGCGACCACAGCTATAGCAATTACTCTAGCTATCATCTTCTCAATCATCTTTAACCCTGCAGGCGGTTATGTCATAACATCGGAACTCGGCATATATGAACCGAGACCTATGCCTAGGATCACAGACGTAATTCTGGAGATGGTGCCGACGAACCCCATCAGTGCCATGGCTACCGATAACATGCTCCAGATCATCGTATTTGCTCTATTTGTCGGTATAGCCATCTCTCTCATTGGAGAGAAGGGCAAACCGGCTCTGAACGTCTTTGACAGTATAGCTGAAATAATGTATAGAATCGTAGGCATGGTAATGAGTTTTGCACCTATCGGAGTGTTTGCCCTTATTGCCTGGGTAGTTGGCACGGCAGGTGCAGAAGTGCTCCTGCCTCTGGCAAGGGTTATCTTCGTAGTCTACTTCGTCAACATTCTCCATGCTATAGTCGTCTACTCAGGAGCTGTGCGGATCTTTGCCGGAATGAGTCCTATCCAGTTCTTCAGAGGGTTCTTCGAGGCAACGATGGTTGCGTTCAGCACCTGTTCCAGCTCAGCTACTTTGCCGATCTCAATGAGGCTTGCTCAAGACAACCTCGGTGTACCTAAAGAGATAGCCAGCTTTGTACAGCCCCTCGGCGCCACTATCAACATGGACGGAACTGCTATTTATCAGGGTGTATGTGCCGTGTTTATCGCTAATGTCTTCGGCATAGAGCTTGGTTTCTCTCAGTACATCATGATTATTATAGCTGCAACCTTGGCTTCCATAGGAACAGCCGGAGTGCCTGGAGCGGGAATGATCATGCTCAGCTTAGTCCTTGAGACGGTAGGATTGCCTCTTGAAGGTATCTTACTCGTTGCAGGCATAGACAGGATCTTAGACATGATCAGGACCTCCATGAACGTAACAGGAGACGCTGCAGGTGCTGTGGTAGTAGCCGCCACTGAAGGAGAATTGGTTCGCGTAACCCCGGATGTGGGTGTCCCCGGTTGATCCGCAGTATACCGGTAATGTGCTAAATATGTCTCCATAATCAGAATGGAGAAAAAGAACATAGATAGACGGCAGGACCGGGTGGTCATGCTCAAGGGAGAAGCAGAATCCGGTTCTGCCTTTTTAGTGTTTTAACTACATTTCACACAGGGAAATAGGGGGAGAAGTCGGTAAGCATGTCTTCATTGGTCAAAGTATTTATAGTTGCCTTCTTCTTAGTTATAGCTCTTCGAAAGCGTATTAGCCTGGGTATTGCCATGTTGCTCTCATCGGTATTCCTGGGGCTTTTGTTTCACATGAAACCTTTCGATATTGTCTCTGCAATGGTGAAATCAGTATTGGAAGTGGATTCCCTAAAGATAATCGCTGCTCTGGTATTAGTAATGGTCCTTGAAGGCATCTTGCGGGAAACCGGTTTTCTTAAAGATATAACAGGTTCCCTGCGCGCCATATTACCTGATCAGCGATTAGTAGCAGCCCTTTTACCGGCGTTCATAGGCCTCCTGCCGTCTGCTGGAGGTGCCTTGTTTTCCGCTCCCCTTGTGGACGAAGTCACAAGCGATCTGCCTCTTTCACCGGAAAAGAAGAGTTTCATAAATTACTGGTTCAGACATCCTATGGAACTGATAATCCCCATCTATCCTTCGATGATAGTCACTTCGCAGGTCCTTGGTTTGCCTGTGTGGAGATATTTTCGTCTGACGTTTCCCTACTTCCTTATTACGATTGTCTCAGGCGCGGTTGTGGTATTCCGCAGGTGTCCCCGTAGGAGTTCCGATGTCCGGGAGGATTATGCTCCCACACGTTCAGATTGGATTTCTCTGGCAAGAGGGTTGGCTCCTATTGCATTCGTAGTCATTGCGACTGTCCTGTTTAAGATTGACATAGCCGTTGCCGTTGGTATTGTAATCTTGGCGAGCACCCTGTATGCTCGCGTTCCCGCAAGGTATCTTGCAGAGCTACTCAAAGAAGCAGCTACCAGCAATATCATGCCTATGATATGCGGGGTTATGGCTTTCAAAGGGCTTCTTGAAGTGTCCGGCGCTGTGCAAGGCCTTTCAGAATCCTTTGAGATCCTTGGGGTTTCAGACGTGATCGTAGCATTTGCTCTGCCCCTACTTGTAGGTATTCTCACCGGGTACGGGCCGGCTGTTTCAGGGGTTGCAATGCCTGTCATTGCCGGCCTCAGCGTGTCCGTGGGCTCTGCCGGACTTGACTTCGGGCTTATCTCTCTGGCTATAGTAAGTAGCTATGCCGGGCTTATGAATTCCCCTGCACACCTTTGCTTGCCTGTTACAGTAGGACATTTCAAGGCGGACCTTGGACGTGTTTTGCAGCTTGTGGCAATCGCTTCAATTCCCAGTGTGTTAATTGCCTTGGTTCGTGCTGTGATCTAGCAGCGGGCTTTGACCCAGAGAAAAATTGGGTTAATTAGGCTTCTCAAAACTTCGGCGAACTTGCTTAAGATAGTTGACACCCCGGGAAGATAGGCGTAAGATGTAATTGATAATGATTATCAATTAGATCGTTTAGATTCTAAGTATTAGATTCTAAGTATCAGATTCTGGATACCGGGTTCTGCATTTAAGTAGAGGGAGGGGGCGGCCATGGACGGAGCAACAGTATCTTTAGTAGATGTACATGAAGGAGAACAAGTGTGCGTTGTTGATATCTTAGGAGGATGTGGACTGGCATCACGTCTGGAAGCTTTGGGAATACGTCCGGGAACTAACATAATCAAAAGAAGTGAGATGTTCATGAAGGGGCCTGTCACTGTAGAAGCGCACGGCACCCAGGTTGCCATAGGTTACGGAATGGCATCAAAGATCCTGGTGCGTCCGGTTGGCAAGAAGCCGAATAAACCGTCCGGTAAAAACGGAGACATACGACAGGACATCACAGCGTGACAATGGCAATAGTTGTCGTAAGGAGCGTTCGGCCATGAGAATACTATTGATGGGAAATCCAAATGTCGGGAAAAGCGCTGTGTTTTCACGTCTCACCGGAACTCAGGTCATTATCTCAAATTACAGCGGAACAACTGTGGAATTTACAAAAGGTTCCACTGTTCTTAGGGCAGGTGAGACTGCAGAAGTCATAGACGTTCCCGGGACATACAGCCTTGAGGCTACGTCTAAAGCTGAAGAAGTAGCTGTAGACATGCTGGATGGCATGTTGGACGAGGGAGACATCGTTGTCAACGTTGTTGATGCGACGCATCTCGAGCGCAACCTCTATCTAACCCTTCAGCTTTTGGAACGAAACGTTCCTGTCGTGGTAGCCCTTAACCTTTGGGATGAAACAAAACACAAGGGCATAAGCATCAATGTGGACCGGCTCCAGGAGATCCTGGGTGTGCCTGTTATACCTACCAGCGCACTGACGGGTGAAGGTATTGATGTTCTGGTGAATAGGATTTCTGAGGTCGCGAAAGATGCATCCGGGAAGAGGAAGCTGTCCGGCGATGGGAAGCGTCCGGGTGCACGCTCTGCAGATGAACGCTGGGCTGAGATCGGCAGGATCTTAGCGGAAGTACAAAAGATCACCCACAGGCATCACACCTTACTTGACAGGCTGGAAGATGCAAGCATCCAACCGGTTACCGGGTTGATAATAGCTATACTCGTCCTGTACTTGTCCTTTAAAACCGTGAGGCTTATCGGCGAAGGCTTGATAGATTTTGTATTCGATCCCATGTTCGAAGGACTTCTTAGGCCTGTTGTAACTCGACTGAGCATAGCCTTAGGGTCAGAGGGGTTCTTCCATGACCTCCTCATTGGGCGCCTGATAAACGGGGAAATAGATTTCGAGGCATCTATGGGGCTCCTTAGCACAGGGCTTTATGTCCCCATTACCATGGTGCTGCCTTATGTGTTTGCGTTCTACGTCGTCCTCAGCGTATTGGAGGACGTCGGATACTTGCCGAGACTCGCGGTACTTGTAGATAACATCATGCATGCCCTTGGTATGCATGGGTACGCCATTGTCCCGACGATCTTAGGTTTTGGATGTAATGTCCCTGCTGCGCTGGGTACCAGAATTCTAGAGAGCAGGCGCGAGAAGTTCATATGCGCTACCATGCTTTCCATCGGAATCCCGTGCATGGCTCAGACCGCTGTGGTAATCGCACTTATAGGTAGATATGGATGGCAGTATCTTGCAATAATCTATGGGGTCCTCTTTGCTCTGTGGCTTATCACAGGTTTAGTGCTAAATGCTATAATGCCTGGTTCAAGCCCTCCGCTTCTCATGGAAATCCCTCCATATAGATTGCCGCACCCCAGGGTTCTGGGGAAGAAAGTATGGATGCGGATTCGCGTTTTCCTATCTGACGCCATCCCTTACGTGCTTTTGGGCGTCCTGTTTGTGAACATTCTACATGTGTCCGGAATTATTGACGTGTTAGGCCGGATCTTCGCTCCAATCCTTGGAGGACTGCTGGGTCTACCGTCTGAAGCCATTGTTGCCTTGATTATGGGCTTCTTGAGGAAGGACGTAGCTGTCGGAATGCTAAGCCCCCTTGGGCTTTCCGTAAGACAGCTGGTAGTAGCAGTGATAGTGCTTACTGCCTATTTCCCGTGTGCAGCTACTTACGTTGTGCTCCTTAAGGAGCTTGGAGCCGTAGATATGCTGAAATCTGCACTGATAGCGCTTATTGCTGCTTTCGGCGCAGGTGCACTCACGAACATTGTGATGTCAAGAACGGTTCCTGTAGCTTACATCTTCGTCGGCATTTTCTTGCTTATTGCAGTTGTTATACTGGTTACACGGGCCCTGAAGACTACGAAGCTGAAGTATTCAGAGGCTCAGTCTGAAGATGGGAAATCAGCCTCAGCGATGTAAACATAGGTGCTCTTAAGAGAGCGGATTTCAGGCAGCAACCTCCCTGTGGAAGCAGTGACTTCTCGTTTGCCGGGGTGTGCCTTGCGCACATCTTGGTTCCGCGAGAGGTCGCTGTTTGTGTTTATGCACAGTGAAATAGGCTGTTAGCACGAAGGATATTTTGCGCGGCTGCCGCCGATGAGCTTCGGTCGGGTTCTGGCAAGAGTCAGATGGGCATGGCCGATGGAGTCTATGTCAAGGCGCACAGGCACTGCTACCCTCTTAAGATGCATTCCTATGAAGGTATCTCCGATATCTATCCCTGCATGGGCGGAAATGCTCTCTACTACGATCGGGTTGCCAAATCGTCTCATAGCTGCAGCTGCCAGCGCTCCGCCTGCATCTTCATGGGGTATTACAGTAACTTCTTCGAGCCCGTACCGGTCTTTGCATTCCTTTTCCACAACCAGGGCGCGGTTCAAGTGTTCGCAGCACTGAACAGCCAGGTATATGCCGTGCTCTTCTGCGACAGGCAGGAGCCCGTCCATAATCGCTTCCGCTAAGTCTATGTTAGATGAGGATCCGATCCTCTTGCCCATGACTTCGCTGGTGCTGCACCCGATAACTACTATCATGCCGGGCTCTAACCTTGCTTGGTTCAACAATCCGGTGAGTGCATGCTTGGCTTGGGCAGTCAAGGAGGCTAACTCCATCTCCGGCATCTCCTTTCACACGGCGTTTGAAGGGGATCGCATTGACATTGCGTTAGCTCTTAGGCTTCCATTCATGCTCTAAGATAGCATACAGAAGAGAGTCGCGCCACTTGTTGCTGATCCGTTTATTCTCCCTGAGCCTTCCTTCCAACTGCATGCCGACTTTTTCAAGGACTCTGGCTGATGCAACGTTATCCGTGTCGCACGTGGCAAAGATCCTGTGCAGCGCGAGCTCTTTGAATCCGAACGCAAGGAGTCTCTTGGCTACTTCTGTAGCGTAGCCTTTTCCCCATGAGTCCTTGCGAAGGCAGTAACCGATAAATGCTTCACGGCTGTGAGGGCTCGTAATATAAAGGCCGCATCCTCCGATTAGGCAGTTGTCGGGTTTCGTGACTATCGCCAGATCAAAGTGCCTGCGAGGTTTATCTTTCTGAAAGGAAATAGCCATGCGGATAAAATCTCTGCTCTCATCAATAGTGTTGGGGCCCCATTCCATGAACCTTGTGACTTCAGGATCAGAGGCGTACCTGTGGACTCCGGATAGATCTGACATTTTGAAATCGCGCAGGATCAGCCGGTCACTGGTTAATAGCACACTTGACACTTTTGGATGCCTCCTCTTGCCGGCT
>Ga0209537_1000990_pt1 | contig 33274 bp, 28 predicted proteins | sample BioPla4DNA1_FD_187698 | JGI IMG/M metagenome (GOLD analysis project Ga0209537, IMG submission 187698) | Biogas fermentation microbial communities from Germany - Plant 4 DNA1 (SPAdes) (version 2) | ecosystem: Engineered > Bioreactor > Anaerobic > Digestate | place: Bielefeld, North...
CTATTATTTCATGGTTATTGCAACGCAGATTATTGTTTAATCCAACGGACCGGTTCAAAAAGTACTCAATAGCGGCTTGATAAGGGTACTTTTTCAGTGGTCTCGGACCGTCCCCATCTGTCACCCTTTATTATTGGGGCGAACATTTGTTATTATGTATTAGACAGGGACAAGTGTTAAATTACCGGGGATTAAGAGGTTAATAATGGATTTTAAACTGCATTCAAACTATCATGAGACCGGGGATCAACCCCAGGCTATAAGAGAGCTGGTTGAAGGGATCAAGGCCGGCTATCCGGAACAAACCTTGCTGGGGGTGACCGGTTCGGGCAAAACCTTTACCATGGCCCGTATTATCGAGGAGGTGCAGCGCCCCACCCTGGTCATGGCCCCCAATAAAACCCTGGCGGGGCAGCTTTACGCTGAATTCAAGCAGTTTTTCCCGGAAAACGCAGTGGAATACTTTATCAGCTATTATGATTACTATCAGCCTGAGGCCTATATCCCGCATACTGATACCTATATCGAGAAGGACTCATCCATAAACGATGAGATCGATAAACTGCGCCATTCTGCCACTGCAGCGGTTTTAGAAAGGCGCGATGTGATTATCGTGGCCAGCGTATCCTGTATCTATGGCCTGGGGGCTCCGGATGATTACTACCGCATGGCCTTATCGCTGCGGCCGGGCATGGAGGTTTCGCGCGATACCATTCTGCAGCGCCTGGTGGAAAACCATTATGAGCGCAACGATTATGGCTTTAACCGCGGCAATTTCCGGGTAAGAGGCGATGTGATTGAGATATTCCCGGCTTCAGCCGGGGAGCGAGCCCTCAGGATTGAGTTGTTTGGCGATGAGGTCGACCGCATTATCGAGTTTAACCCGGTAACCGGCGAGGTTTATGGCCGCAGACTGCACACCATGATCTTTCCGGCCTCACATTATGTCACCAGCCGGGAGCGTATGCTGAGTACAGCCCAGGAAATTGAGCAGGAACTGCAGGAGCAGGTGGCCCGCTTCAGAAGCGAAGGCAAACTGCTGGAGGCGCAGCGCATTGAGCAGCGCACCCGCTACGATCTGGAGATGATCAGAGAGATCGGTTACTGCAAGGGGATTGAGAACTACTCCCGCTACATTACCGGGAGGGCGCCAGGTGAGCCGCCCTATACATTGATTGACTTCTTCCCCCGGGATTTCATATTGTTCATTGATGAATCTCATATTGCCGTGCCGCAAATCCGCGGTATGTATGAAGGGGACCGCTCCCGCAAACAGAATTTGGTGGAGTATGGTTTCAGGCTTCCTTCAGCCCTGGACAACCGCCCCTTGAAGTTTGACGAGTTTCAATCCAAGCTCAATCAGGTGATATATGTAAGCGCAACCCCGGGGGATTATGAACTGGAGCGCAGCCGGCAGGTGGCCGAACAGATCATTCGCCCCACCGGCCTGGTTGACCCCTTTGTCGAAGTAAGGCCTACCGAGCACCAAATTGATGACTTGATGGAAAGAATCAGGCAGACCGTGGGTAAGGGCTACCGGGTGCTGGTTACCACCCTGACCAAGCGTATGGCTGAAGACCTGTGCGATTACCTGGCAGATGCGGGTATAAAGGTTCGTTATATGCATTCCGATATACAAGCCCTGGAGCGCCTGGAGATACTGCGCGAGCTCAGGGCGGGCGAATTCGACGTTTTGGTGGGAATCAACCTGTTGCGGGAGGGCCTGGATCTGCCGGAGGTGGCCCTGGTAGCCATATTGGATGCAGACAAGGAGGGTTTTCTGCGCTCCGGGCGTTCGTTGATCCAGACTATAGGGCGAGCAGCCCGCAATGTGGAAGGACAGGTGGTTATGTACGCTGACCGCATAACCCCGGCCATGCAGACCGCTATCGATGAGACCAATCGCCGCCGCGAAAAACAAATAGCGTATAATGAAGCGCATCAGATTACCCCGCAGACTATTCAAAAGGAGATCTATGCCTCCATTGAGGCTACTATTTCCGAAGCCCCGGCCCAATACGATGTGGCCCTGTTTTCCCATTTGAGCAAAGAGGAGCGGGTCAGGCTGGCCGGGGAGTTGCAGGCGGAAATGATAAAAGCAGCCGAAAGCCTCGAATTTGAGCGAGCGGCTGAACTGCGCGACATGATCAAAAGGCTTTTGGATCCCCCGCGCAAGGCCAAAAAGAGGAGCCGCAGCCGCTAATCAGGGAGATATTGATAGGAGCAGATGGTGAAAGAATATATATATGTAAAAGGTGCCCGCGAGCACAATTTGAAGAATATTGATATTAAAATCCCCAGAGACAAGCTGGTGGTATTCACCGGGGTATCAGGTTCCGGTAAATCCAGTTTGGCCTTCGATACCATTTACAGCGAAGGCCAGCGCCGCTATGTGGAATCGCTTTCCACCTATGCCCGGCAATTCCTGGGGCAAATGGAGAAGCCGGATGTGGATTATATTGAGGGGCTGTCCCCGTCCATTTCCATAGATCAGAAATCGACCTCCAACAATCCTCGTTCTACGGTGGGGACGGTCACCGAGATATATGATTACCTGCGCTTGATGTTTGCCCGGGTCGGCCGGCCGCATTGTCCTCATTGCCAGCGGCCCATTCAGCGCCAGACGGTGGATCAGATCGTGGATGCGCTTTTAAACCTGGACCCGGAAACGCGCCTAAAAATCCTGGCCCCGGTGATAAAGGGGCAGAAGGGCGAACATAAAAAGCTTTTGCAGAACCTGTTTCGCGATGGCTTTGTCCGGGTTATCGTGGATGGCTATGAATATACCTCGGATGAGGAGATAGTGCTGGAAAAGAATAAGAAACACGACATCAGTGTAGTTATTGACCGCCTGGTGATCAAAGACGGCATACAGAGCCGCCTGGCCCAATCCCTTGAACTGGCTTTTGAGGTCAGTGAGGGAGTGGTCATCGTCCGCGTCCTGGGTGAGGACGGCAGTGAAAGCGACCGCCTGTTCAGCCGGGATTTCGCCTGCCCGGATTGCGGTTTCAGCCTGAGCGAGCTGAGCCCGCGGATGTTCTCCTTTAACAGCCCGTTTGGGGCCTGCCCGGAATGCGATGGCCTGGGTGAAAAACGGGTTATTGATCCGGAGTTGGTTCTGGATCGGGATAAGAGCCTGGCGGAAGGCGCGGTAATACCCTGGTCCAACAATTTCTACACCTACTACAATCAGGTTTTATTCGGCATGGCGAAACAAAACCGCATTCCCCTGGACAAACCGTTGCGGGAATTGAGCGAAGAGCAGGTAAATGCCATACTCTACGGCAGCAATGGGGAGCGCATCCGCATCAGCTATGTCAATTCTTATGGGGAAAAGAACAGCTTCAGCTCGAGTTTCGAGGGAGTGGTGAACAATCTCCGGCGGCGCTACCTGGAAACCAAATCAGAGACTTCGCGGGAAGAGATTGAAAAATACATGACCACCACCTTGTGCCCGAGTTGCCAGGGAAAACGCCTGCGCGAGGAGATACTCTGGGTTTTAATCGGAGGCAAATCCATTCATGATGTGACTGTGATGTCTATCCGCGAAACTTACCGCTTCATCGATAATCTGGAAATGAGCCCCCGCGAGCATGCTATTGCCCGCCAGGTAATCAAGGAAATCAAGCAGCGCCTGCAATTCCTGATCGATGTGGGGCTGGATTATCTTACCCTGCACCGCCCGGCCGGCAGCCTGTCCGGCGGCGAAGCCCAGCGGATTCGCCTGGCCACACAGGTGGGCTCCAGCCTGGTAGGGGTGTTATATGTTTTGGATGAACCCAGCATCGGGCTGCACCCGCGCGATAATGGCCGCTTGCTGGCAACATTGTGCCGGCTGCGCGACCTGGGCAATACCGTAATCGTGGTGGAGCACGATGAGGATGCCATACGCACCGCCGACTATATCGTTGATATCGGCCCGGGTGCCGGGGTGCATGGCGGGAAGGTAGTAGCGCAGGGTACTCTGGCGGAGATCATGAAAGTGCCGGAATCACTTACCGGGCAATACCTTTCCGGTGTCCTGGATATTAAGGTGCCTGCCCGGCGCAGACCCGGCAATGGGCAAAAAATTGTAATTAAAGGGGCCAAAAAGCATAATCTAAAAAACATCGATGTGGAAATCCCCCTGGGGATGATGGCAGTGATCACCGGGGTATCCGGTTCGGGCAAAAGCACCCTGATAGAGGAGATCCTCCACCCCGGTCTGACCTGGCTGATTAACCGGCGATCCGGCCAGAGCAGCCGGCATAAGCAAGCCGACAGCTACCGGGAAATAATCGGAGCCGAAGCCCTGGACAAGGTAATAAACATCGATCAGGCTCCCATCGGGCGTACCCCGCGCTCCAATCCGGCCACTTATACCGGTGCTTTTACCGGCATTAGGGAGCTGTTTGCCGGCACTGCTGAAGCCCGGGTGCGCGGGTATCAGCCGGGGCGCTTCAGCTTCAACGTCCGCGGCGGTCGCTGTGATGCCTGCTCCGGCGATGGCATTATCAAGATTGAAATGCATTTTTTACCTGATGTGTACATTCCCTGTGAGGTTTGCAAGGGCAAGCGCTACAACCGGGAAACCCTGGAGGTCAAGTACAAAGGCTACACCATTGCTGATGTGCTGGAGATGACCGTAGATGAAGCCGTGGATTGCTTTGCCAACATCCCCGGAGTATTCCGCAAGTTGAAGGTTCTGCAGGATGTAGGCCTGGGTTATATCAAACTGGGACAGCCGGCTCCGACCCTGTCCGGTGGAGAGGCGCAGCGGGTCAAGCTGGCCACCGAGCTATCCAGGCGCTCCACCGGGCGGACCATGTATATCCTCGATGAACCCACCACCGGCCTGCACAAAGATGATGTCAGACAGCTGCTGGAGGTATTAAACCGCCTGGTCGAAGCCGGCAACACCGTGGTGGTTATCGAGCATAACCTGGATGTGATCAAAACCGCCGATTATATCATTGACCTGGGGCCTGAGGGCGGCGAAGAAGGCGGGCAGGTGGTAGTGGCCGGAACCCCGGAGAAGGTCGCCAGCTGTCCCGTTTCATATACCGGGAAATATCTCAAACCCCTGTTAGGAGTTGCCCAAAGTGGAAGAGCTAAAAGAACGTCTTAAGGATGTACCCTGCAAACCCGGGGTTTACCTGTTCAAGGACAGGGATGGCCGGGTTATCTACGTTGGCAAGGCGAAATTGCTTAGAAACCGGTTGCGCTCCTATTTCCAGCCTCCACAGCGGCTGGAGCCCAAAGTGCGGGCTATGGTCAGCCGGGTGGCGGATTTTGACTATATCGTCACCGGCGGTGAAGTCGAAGCCCTGATCCTGGAGAACAACCTGATAAAATCCTATCATCCGCGCTACAACATTTTCATGCGCGATGACAAAACCTACCCGTATCTTAAGGTCACCACGGCCGAGCCGTTTCCGGGGGTGTATATAACCAGGGAGAAAAAGGATGGGGTGTCGCGCTATTTTGGTCCTTATACCGATGCAGCGGCTTTAAGGGAGACGGTCAGGCTTTTAACCGGGATCTTCCCCCTGCGCACCTGCAAAACCCTGAAAAAGCAGCCCCGGCCCTGTCTCAACCGGGATCTCGACAAATGCCTGGCTCCCTGCAGCAGTAAGGTGACAGTGGAGGAATACCGGGGCTTTGTGGATGGCTTGATACGCTTTATGGAAGGACACCATGCTGAAGTGATCAAGCAAAAAGAGCAGGAAATGCAGGCCGCCGCCGCAGCCCTGGAGTTTGAAAAAGCGGCCCGCCTGCGGGATCAGATCCAGAGCATCAAAAGCCTGGAAGCCAGGCAAAAGGTCAGCCTGGAAAAACCCTATAACCTGGATGTGGTAGCAACTGCAGTAGACGAGAAGCCTTATCTGGGGCTGGTTTTCAAAATACGCTCCGGCCGCGTGGTGGGTAAAGACACCTACTGGCTGCACCCGGCTATGGATGAACCGGGGGAGGAGCTGAGCAGCTTTTTCCTGCGCCAGTATTATGCCGAAAACTGCGATATTCCGGATGAGATTGTCATAAACACCATTCCCGCTGATTTGTCTCTCCTGCAGGAATGGTTCCGGGGCTTAACCGGCAGGAAAACCAGGCTGTATATGCCTCAGCGCGGGGAAAAGAAGGCCTTATTGGATATGGTGATGGAAAATGCCCGCTTGTTGAGGGAAGAAAAGCAGCACGCGGAAGCGCATTATCAAAAGGCTTTGCAGCAATTGAGCCGGGACCTGGAACTGGACTTTATCCCCCAACGCATTGAAGGCTACGATGTATCACATTTGAGTGGGGAGGAAACCGTGGCCTCCATGGTGGTGTTCACCGCCGGAAAACCGGACAAGAAGAGTTATCGCCGCTTTAAGATCAAGCTGGCCCAGAATGATGATTATGCCTCGCTGGCTGAGGCTTTAAGGCGCCGCTTTGCCGAAGCCAGAGAGGGCAATCCCTCCTTTTTGCCGGAGCCCGATCTGCTTCTAATCGACGGCGGCCTGGGACAGCTGAACACCGCAAAAGAGGTCTTAAGAGAGCTTGAAATCGAGATTCCGGTGATAGCCCTGGCCAAGCGGGAAGAGGTTATTTTCCGCCAGGACGGCAGCCCCCTGAAGCTATCCAGCCGCAATCAAGGGCTTATGCTCCTGCAGCGCCTGCGGGATGAAGCTCACCGTTTTGCCATCGAGTATAATCGCCGGCGGCGTGGTAAAAAATTGACTAAGTCCGTTTTGGATGATATTGAAGGCATCGGTCCGCGGCGCAAAAAGCTGCTTTTGGAGTCTTTTGGCTCGGTAGCCGCCCTCAGCCGGGCCACAGCGGAAGAAATAGCCGCGGTCAAAGGCATTGGCAGCAAGGCGGCCCAGGCGGTATACCGGGCATTGCATTCTCAGGATGAAATACCCGGATATTCAGCAAATTATATAGAAAAAAACTAAAAAATCCCATATGATAAATAAAGAGACAAACAATGCTAATAACAACGTTTGATTGGAAAGGGGTTTAAGGAAGATGATTCAGGGATGGGCCTTGAGGTGGGCTATCAGCATTCTCGCTATCATACTGACAGCTGCGCTATTACCTGGTTTTCGGCTTACTTTGTGGGCCGCTATTGTGGGATCATTGTTCCTGGGGGTTATCAACGCCTTTATTCGACCTTTGCTGCTGCTGGTAACCCTGCCCTTTAATATACTGACATTGGGATTGTTCACCCTGGTGATAAACGGTTTCATGTTATGGCTCACAGCGGCTACCATTCGCGGCTTTGATATTGACGGGTTCGGCTGGGCTGTACTCAGCGCCATTATATTAAGCCTGATCAGCGCAGCAGGGAGCTATTTTATCGAAGACCGCATGTTTCATTTCAAATAAACTGGCGGAACAACATATTTTGAAATTAACCGGGTCGGCCAGGACTCGGTTAAATTATTTGTCTTAATCAGCATGAGGAAGGAAACCATGAGCATAAAACTGGTGGCTATTGATTTGGATGATACCTTGCTGGATTCGGGATTGAGCATTTCTCCGCGCTGTGCCGCTGATATCGAAAAAATGCGCCAGAAGGGGGTTTTGGTCACCCTGGCTACCGGGCGCATGTATCGCTCGGCCCTGCCTTATGCCCTGCAGCTGGGCATGAATATCCCTTTGATCACCTATCAGGGGGCTCTGGTAAAAGACTCCCTCTCAGGCGAGGTGCTGTATTTCCGGCCGGTAGGCGAATTGGCTACCACGGTGATGGAATTTCTCAGGGAACAAGGGGTTTATTTTCATACCTATTTCAACGACCAGCTGTGCGTGGAAAGCGACACCCCTGAAGCCAGAGCCTATTCACAGCTGGCCGGAGTAGAATTGACCTTTATGCCTGATCTGGTGGAAGCCAGCCGGTATCAGCCAGCCCTGAAGATAATGGCGATTTCCCATGATATCAAGCTGCTTGACCCGGTGGAAGCCGATTTAAAAGCACTCTTCGGCCAGGACCTGTATATCACCCGCTCCAAGCTGCACTACCTGGAGATCATGCATCGCGATGCCAACAAAGCCCGGGCATTGCAACTGGTGGCAGAACACTATGGAATAGAGCAGGCGGATGTGCTGGCCATAGGAGACAGCTATAATGATATAGCCATGCTTAAATGGGCCGGCATCGGGGTCGCAGTTGCCAATGCCCCGCAAATGGTTAAAGCTGCGGCTGATTATGTAACCGCTTCCAACGATGAAGATGGTGTAGCCGAAGCCCTGGAAAAATGGGTTTTAAACCCACAGGCCGACCCTTGCTGCCCTGACAGGCATAGGGACGGGCTGGCCCGGGGAAGATAAAGTGGAATCGGTTTAAATCAATTTTAATAAACCTTTATTATCCACCTTGAAGGATATCAAATCAAAAAGGAGAGTTGCTTATATGTCCGAGAGCGCTATGCAAGAACCCATGAAAAGCTATCTCTATGGCTTGCCGGATCAGTTTTCCCAGTGTTTGCAGATGTCTTTTGAGGAGGTAAAAAGGTATCAAAAACCCTACCGTAATGTGATGGTTTCCGGATTGGGCGGTTCAGCCATCGGCGGTGATATTTTAAGGGCCTATGCCTACAGCAACGCCAACATCCCGGTTTTGGTCAACCGTGCTTATGATCTGCCCGGCTTCGTGGATCAAAACACCCTCTTTGTAGCGGTCAGTTATTCAGGCAACACTGAAGAAACCCTGGCTGCTTATGAAGCCGCCAAAAAACGCGGGGCTCACATCCTGGCTATCACCAGCGGCGGGAAACTGGCACAGAGTGCTGAGGGCGACGGCAATACGGTGATATCCATCCCCGGAGGCTTATCGCCCCGGGCTGCTACCGGTTATTTGCTGGCTCCTTTGCTCCTAGCGCTGCAAAAGGCCGGGGTTTTGTCAAAGGCAGAGGCGGATATAGGAGAAACCGCAGCTGTTTTACGCGATCTGCGGGATTTGCTGCAGCCAAGTGCTCAAGGCCAGGGTATGGCAGAGGGCATAGCCAGGCTGGTAAAAGACAGCATACCGGTTATCTGGGGAAGCGCCAATCACACTGAACCGGCCGCTTTGCGCTGGAAAGCCCAGATCAATGAGAACGCCAAATGCCCGGCTTATTACAATGTCTTTCCCGAGCTCAACCACAATGAGATAGTGGGTTTTGAAGCCCCCCCGGAACTGCTTAGCCGCATGGTTATTATCATACTGAGGGACAGCCTGGACCATCGTCGGGTGCAGCAGCGCATGGAAATAACCCGCCGGTTAATTGAAAGCAAGGTCAAAAAGGTGATTGAGGTGGAGAGTGCCGGGGAATCAGTTTTGGCCCGCATCTACTCTTTAATCTACATAGGCGATTATGTGAGCTATTACCTGGCCCTGGAGTATGGCATTGACCCTACTCCGGTCAAAGTCATCGATTATCTCAAGCAAGAGCTGGCCCATGTAGAATAACGGTTAACAACCCGGGATACAGGTGGTTTGATGCGCTTTTTCGGAGATTATCACACCCACAGCTATTTGAGCGATGGCCGGCAGAGCATGGAGGAGATAGTCAGAGCCGCTAATGAGCGAGGCCTCAAAGAGATAGCTATTACCGACCATGGGCCTATGGCAGCGGTGATCGGGGTTAAAGATTGCTCAATTTATCTGGAACAAAAAGCGCAGGCGGCCAAGCTGCAGGAGCAGTATCCCGATATGCGCATACTCGTCGGGGCGGAAGCCAATATACGGGATCTTGACGGCACTCTGGATATTCCCGAAGAGGTGATCACTGAGCTGGATTTGCTCATAGCCGGCCTCCATCCTTATACTATCCCTACCTCGGTACAGGACGGCATGGCCTTGTGGGTGCAGAACTCCCTGCGCCACCTGGGCAAAAAGCAGTCACACAAAGCCCTGGTGGCCAACACTGAGGCCTTGATCGCAGCGGTGGAGAATAACCCCAGTCTGGACATCATATCTCACCCGGGGCTGTTCTTTGCCGTCGATGTGAAAGCCGTGGCTGAGGCCTGCAGCCGGCATGAGGTGTTGTTTGAAATCAATTGCGGGCATAACCATCCCCCGATATCTGATATAATAGAAGCGGAACAAACCGGGGTCCGCTTTATTATCAACAGTGACGCGCATTTTCAGGATACAGTGGGGCATTTGGCTTATGGCAGCAGCCTGGTTGAGGTGCTGGGACTGGATGCCCAGCGTATTGTGAACCATGCTGCTGGGGGAGGAATTGCAGCGTGGGGGAAAACAGAGACAAGAATCTGCACATACTCATCATCACGGGGCTATCGGGAGCCGGCAAGACACAGGTAATGAACTGCCTGGAAGACATGGAATACTACTGTGTCGACAATCTGCCTCCGGTATTGTTGACCAAGTTTGTCGAATTGAGCCTGCAATCCGAAGGCAAGATCGATAAAGTGGCCTTGGTTATAGATGCCCGCGGTGGTGAGTTTTTCTCTGACCTGACCCGCGCCCTGGATGATCTCAAGCAAGAGCAGATTCCCTATGAGATTCTGTTCCTGGAGGCCTCTGATGAGGTACTGATCCACCGCTTCAAAGAATCGCGCCGCCGTCACCCGCTTTCCAACACCTGGCGCTTGCAGGAAGCCATTCAGGTGGAAAAGAATATGCTAAAAGAATTGCGCGGGTCAGCCAATATAGTCATTGACACTTCTACCCTTTCACCCCGGGAATTAAAAGACAAATTGACCAGCCTCTTTAGTCATCGTCAAATGCACCCCTTTACGGTCAATGTGGTCTCTTTTGGATATAAGCTGGGTATACCGATTGATTCGGACATAGTCATCGATGTGCGCTTCATTCCCAACCCCTTCTATAATCCGGTAATGCGCACCATGACCGGCGAAGACCGGGAAGTTATCGATTATGTCATGGATTCTACCATAACCAAATCGTTTACCCGTCGCTTTTTGAATCTCATGAAATTCCTGATTCCCCATTATATAAACGAGGGCAAAACCAATCTGGCCCTGTCAATCGGTTGCACCGGAGGACAGCATCGTTCGGTGGTTTTGGCCTCGTATATCGGTGAGCAACTCAAGCAAATGGGATATAACGTCATTATCAGGCATAGAGATATGGCAAAGTATAAAATGGAGGAATAAATGAATCAGCTCAAATCTGAACCTCGCATTGTGGTAATAGGTGGCGGCACAGGTTTATCAGTAATGCTCAAGGGGTTAAAAAAATATACTTCCAATTTAACAGCAGTGGTCACTGTCACCGATGACGGGGGCAGTTCGGGCAGGCTGCGCTCCGAGCTGGGGGTGCTGCCCCCCGGGGATATTCGCAACTGCCTGGTAGCCCTGGCGGAAACAGAGACCCTGATGGACAAGGTTTTCCAGCATCGCTTTAATGCCGGGGATGGGCTGCAGGGGCACAACCTGGGCAATCTGTTGCTGGTAGCCTTGACTGACATTGCCGGCGATTTTGTTTCCGCAATAAGAGAGGTCAGCAAGGTCTTAAAGGTCCGGGGCCAGGTTTTACCGGCCACATTGGAATACGTCACCCTGGGTGCAACCATGCGCGACGGCACTACTGTAATCGGGGAAACCTCGATACGTCGCCATGATCAAAAGATCGAAAGGGTTTTTTTGGTGCCGGAACAATGCATGCCGGTTCCGGAGACCCTGGAAGCTATCTGGCAAGCTGATGCTATAATACTGGGACCGGGCAGCCTGTATACCAGTATAATCCCCAATCTGCTGGTGCATGGGGTGGTCTCCGCCATTGAGCAATCCAACGCGGTCACCTGTTATGTGAGCAACATTATGACCGAAAAAGGGGAGACTGATGATTACAGCGCCGCTGATCATCTGCGGGTAATCCTGGAGCATCTGGGCAAACAGATCATCGACTATGTGATCGTCAATTCCGGTTCAATCGATGAAGAACGGTTGAAGCGTTACCGACAGGAAGACGCCCGACCGGTCAGGACCGCCAGCAATGAGATCAGGGCGATGGGGATGCGCTTGATTGAAGAGGATCTGGTCTCAGATACCGATGTAGCCTGGCATGAACCCGACAAGCTGGCTCAGGTTATCATTGATATTATCAAGAGCCATAAGGAAAGAAACATAAGGAGTATGACCTTTTGAGGGAATAAGCGATGAGTTTTTCCAATCAGGTAAAACAGGAACTGGTACGGGAACTCCCCGATAAAGAATGCTGCCGGCGGGCTGAACTGGCGGCCTTGGTTCATGTCAATGGGCAGGTTATACCCATGGACGGGGAGCGCTTGAAACTGGTGGTGCGAGCCGAACAGGCCGGAACCGCACGGAAGATATATACACTAATCAAGTCATTATACGGCCTGGAGACCACGGCTCACTCCAAAACCCTGCGCCGCTTTAAAAAGACTCGCATTTATGAGGTACATGCTATTATTAATAAGGATGCTGAGCTGTGGAAGAAGCTGCAAGGCTTCAGTACCAGCAGCACCCGAAAAAGATACCTCACGGCCAATCTCATACGCCGGCACTGCTGCAAGCGCGCCTATCTGCGCGGGATGTTTTTGAGCAAGGGTTTTATCAACCGCCCTGAAGGAGAATACCATTTGGAGATCATCTTTCAGGAGTTGGCATTGGCCAAAGAGGTGCAGCGCTTATTAACCAAGTTTAACTTGTCAAGCAGGATAGTCGAACGCAAGCGAAACCTGGTATTATATATTAAAGAGGGTGAAAAGATAGTAGATTTTCTCCGGGTAGTTGGTGCGCATAAAGCCCTGCTGGATTTTGAGAATGTGCGTATTCTCAAATCCATGCGCAACAGCATCAACCGCCAGGTGAATTGCGAAACTGCTAATCTGGCCAAAACCATAGATGCTTCAGTCCGCCAGATACAACTTATCAACCAACTGGTGGAACTGAAAGGTTGGGAGTTTCTCCCCGCCCAGCTGCGGGATTTGGCCAGAGCGAGAATCGAGTATCCCGATAAATCCCTCAAAGAACTGGGAGATCTCTTAGACCCGCCCTTAAGCAAATCCGGGGCTGCCTACCGGATGCGCAAATTGGAAAAGTGGGCTGAAGAAATAATAGATTTCTCCTGAACAATAAATAAGCAGATAAACACAGAGAAGAGATAAATGTGGAGAAATACCTGCCTGATATGAGAGGAAAGTTAGTATGCGGCTTACCCATGATGTGATACTGGCACAGCAGCAGAAGCTGCTGATGACACCTGAACTGCGTCAGGCTATTGCCATTCTGCAGATGTCCTCGATTGAACTGTCCGAGTATATTCGCAATGAATTGGCGGAAAATCCCCTCCTGGAAGAGAAGACTGAGGCGGAGGAGACTGCGGATATCGGCGAAGAGACAGAGCATGAGATCGATAACGATATCAGTGAATGGCTGGAACTGTTCGGTGACAACGAGCGCGATACCTACGATGCCGGGGTGAGTTACCAGGGGGAAGAGAAATCCCTGGAGAATTTTGTTGCGCAAAAACCCAGCTTATACGAACATCTGGAGTTTCAGCTGCATCTTTTCAGCACTACTCCTGAAGAACAGGAAATAGGTGAATACCTGATCGGCAGTATAGACCAGAATGGCTACTTAACCGCCAGGCTTGACGATGTAGCCCAGCAACTGGGGGTTAGTTTGGAACAGGTGGAAAAGGCCCTGGAATTGATACAGTCCTTCAATCCCCCTGGTCTGGGTGCCCGCGACCTCTGCGAATGCCTTATCCTGCAATTGCGGCAATACGACAAAGACTCGGAATTGGCCCGCAATATCATCTACAATCACCTCAATGACCTGGGCCGGGGCAGATTGAATCGCATTGCCCAAAAGGTTGGGGCTCCGGTACAAAAAGTACAGGAAATCTGTGATTTGATCAGAAGCCTGGATCCCAAGCCCGGGCTGCAGTTCAGCGGCGATGAAATAAAATATATTACCCCCGATATAATTGTGGAGAAGATTGACGGGGAATATGTGGTGATCATCAACGATACCAATTTCCCCCGCCTGATAGTCAACAACAAGTATGAGAGCATGCTCAAGCAGGCTGATACACAGTCCGAGGAAGCCCGCAAATACCTGGAAGAGAAAATGGGTTCGGCTATATGGCTGATTCGCAGCATTGAGCAGCGCCGCATGACCTTGTACAAGGTGTCGCGCTGCATCGTCGACCTGCAAACCGAATTCCTGGATAAAGGGGTAAAGTACTTAAAGCCCATGACCCTGCGCCAGGTGGCTGAATTGATCAATGTGCATGAATCCACCGTGAGCCGGGCCACCACCAACAAGTATATACAGACCCCGCAGGGTTTGTTTGAACTCAAGTATTTTTTCAGCACCGGTGTGGAGGCCAGCGGTGATGACAAAATCTCCTCCAAGAGCATCAAACACATGATACAGGACATCATTGCCGGTGAGGACCCGCAGCATCCTATCAGCGATGAAGCCATTGCCCAGCAATTGCAGGCCAAAGGCATTCGCATCTCACGCCGTACCGTAGCCAAATATCGCCAGGAACTCAATATTCCTTCCACCTCAGCCCGCCGCCGCTACTAGGGCCATCCTCCCGGAGATCAGGCAACAATTAACGAGTATCCACATAGTTTATATGGGTGTATTTAACAAAGCCATTCACATAATTTGCATCATTTTTCCACAAATATGTTATACTATCTGTAGTTAACCGCAGTTCAACGTTTAACTGTTTTCCGATTGGGACAAAATTGTCCCTCAGGGCTAATATTATCCCAATAGCCCTTTAAATGGTGAGACAATGGAAAGGGTATTTACCATAATGGAGCGGTTCGCTCCCGATGCAATGGACTGCATCACCAACCGTTACAAAATGCTCAAGCAGATCATGCACCAGCAACCTGTGGGAAGGCGGCAATTATGCAAAGCCCTGGGTTTTACTGAACGCATGGTGCGAGCCGAGATTGAGCATTTGAAATCTATTGGCCTGATTCATACCACACCTGCCGGAATCTGCCTCAGCCTGGCTGGCTTACAAATCATTAACGAAGTCGACCTGTTCGTTCCCTCCCTTTTCAAGATTCAAAGCCTTGCCGAACATATTAAGAATCGCTATAACCTGCAAGAAGTGATACTGGTGCCTGGTGACTCACACCACGATGAGATGATCAAAAGGGATTTGGGACGGGTCGCGGCGGCTTACATGAAGAAGTGCTTGTTCCCCGGGTGTACCCTGGCAGTTACCGGAGGCAGCACTCTGGCCGAGGTGGCGGATGCCATTACTGATGGCACCGGCTTTCCCAACCTCATGGTGGTTCCGGCCCGCGGCGGCCTGGGGGAAGATGTGGAACAGCAGGCCGGGACCATAGCAGCACGGATTGCCAAGACTATCGGGGCTCAGTACCGTATGCTGCATATTCCCGACAAGCTGCAGCAGGCTACTGCGGAGGCTTTGAAGCAGGACCCTTACATAAGAGAAATAGCTGATCTGATAAAATCCAGTGACGTACTGTTTCACGGCATTGGCTCAGCCATGGAAATGGCCAACCGCAGGGGCTTGACTGCCGAGGAAATCAAGCTTCTCCAGAACCGAGGGGCAGTGGGCGAAGCCTTTAGATATTATTTTGACGAACAGGGCAATATAGTATATGAGGTTCCTGGAATTGGATTGGAATTGCATGATCTGGCCCATATTCCAACCGTGGTTGCGGTGGCCGGCGGAAGCAATAAAGCGGCAGCTATTAAAGCGGTATTGGAAGCAGGCCATCAAACCGTATTGATAACCGACGAAGGTGCTGCTCAGGCCATAGTGGGATTACAAGACTCAGAAAGGTGGTATAAAGATGACGGTAAAAATAGGAATTAACGGCTTCGGAAGAATTGGCCGTCTGGTTGCGCGAGTTATTGCCGACCGTCCGGGGATGGAATTGGTGGTAGTAAATGACTTGGGGAGCCTTAAGGCCAGTGCCCACCTGTTTAAGTATGATTCACTGCATGGTGAATTCAAGGGAGATGTAACTATTGAATCCGACAACCTGGTGATAAACGGGCAGAAGGTCCGCTACATGAGTGAAAAGGACCCGGCTCAACTGCCCTGGGCCGATCTGGGAGTGGATATCGTTATAGAAGGCACCGGGGTTTTCAGGAGCCGCAGCAAGGCCGGCAAACACCTGGAGGCCGGGGCTAAAAAGGTCATCATTACCGCACCCGGGGATGGGGTCGATTTGACTATGGTGATGGGGGTAAACCATGACAAATATCAACCCTCATTTCAACTGCTCAGCAATGCCTCCTGTACCACCAACTGCCTGGCCCCGGTGGCCAAAGTGCTCCTGGATGAATTCGGCATCGTCAAGGGATTGATGACCACAGTACACGCTTATACCAATGACCAGCGCATCCTCGACCTGGCTCACAATGACCTGCGCCGGGCCCGCGCTGCAGGGCAATCCATGATACCCACTACTACCGGTGCGGCCAGCGCCCTGGGCCTGGTTATACCCGAACTGGATGGCAAACTGGACGGCCTGGCCATAAGGGTGCCTACCCCGGTAGTCTCACTGTTGGACCTTACGGTGGAATTGGAAAAACCGGCCAGCAAAGAGGACATCAATCAGGCCTTTCTGCAGGCCAGTCAGGGGCGTATGAAAGGTATCTTGAAGTATACCGAGGTTCCCCTGGTTTCGGCAGATTACCGCGGGGACAGCCATTCTGCTATAGTGGATGGGCTGTTGACCATGACTATAGGTGACAGAACCGCCAAAGTCATAGCCTGGTATGATAACGAATGGGCCTATTCGGTCCGATGTGTGGACATAGCCCAGTATATAGCCAGCCAGGGCTGGTAGAAGGTATAAGACATACTATTGGAGGTGCAGCAATGCGAAGTATTAGAGATGCTGAGGTTAAGGGGAAACGCGTGCTGATGCGTGTGGATTTTAACGTGCCCACAGACAAGGACAACAATATCATTGATGACACCAAGATACGCGAAGCCTTGCCCACCATCGAATACGTCATCCAACAGAGGGGGTGCTTGATCCTAATGAGCCACCTGGGGCGCCCCAAGGGTAAACCGGATGAAAAATACAGCCTGAAAAAGGTGGCAGACCGCCTCAGTCATCTGATTCACCGGCCTGTTGCTATGGCCCCGGCTGCAATCGGCCCGGAAGTGGCGGCTATGGTTGAAAAGATGCAGCCTGGTGATGTGATTTTACTGGAAAACGTGCGCTTTTATCCCGGAGAAGAAAAAAATGATGATGAGTTTTCCAAAGCCCTGGCCTCTTTAGGCGACTTGTATGTAAACGATGCCTTTGGCAGCGCTCACCGCGCCCACTCATCCACCACCGGGGTAGCACATTATCTTCCTGCCTATGCCGGCCTGTTGATGGAGAAAGAGGTAGAAATGCTCCGGCTGGTTCTGGAAAAAGGACAGCAGCCCCGCATGGCCATTATGGGCGGGGCGAAAATTGCCGACAAGCTCGGGTTGATAGACAATCTCATCGATAAGATGGATATTATAGCCATTGGCGGGGGCATGGCCAACACCTTTTTAAAAGCGCAGGGGATTGAGGTGGGCAGATCGCTGGCTGAGGATGATCTCCTGGATGAAGCCCGCCGCCTGCTGATTAAGGCGGAAAGCAAAGGGACCGCTTTAATGCTGCCCGAGGATGTGCTGATCGCGGCACAGATTGCCGCCGATGCAGCAGTCCAGACGGTTGATGTTAAAGATGTCCCGTCAGATATGATGATACTGGATATTGGTCCCAAAACGGTGTTGAAATACCAGGAGGCCATTGCAACCGCCAGGACTATTATCTGGAACGGACCTCTGGGGGTCTATGAATATGAGCCCTTTTCTCATGGCACCCGGGAAGTGGCGCGCGCGGTGGCCAGCTCATCAGCCCTGAGCGTCATCGGGGGAGGAGACTCGGTCGCAGCAGTGCACGATTTGGGAGTGGAAAAAGGCATCACCCATATTTCCACCGGCGGAGGGGCCAGCCTGGAGTTCCTGGAAGGCCGGGAATTGCCCGGAGTGGCTGTTTGTGAGGCCGTGCCCACTGCCTGAACCGTTTGAGGGAGATGCAATTGAATGAGAAAGCTGTTGATAGCAGGCAATTGGAAAATGAATAAAGTACGTGGTGAAGCCCGTCAATTCGCGGCGGAGTTCCTGCCTTTAGTAGCCGCGGTTAAGCGGGTGGAGGTCTTGTTATGCCCGCCCTTCACCTGCCTGGATGTGATGCAATCAGCCCTGGCTGAATCCGGGGTAGCTCTCGGGGCGCAAAACCTGTATTGGGAAGCCCAGGGGGCCTTTACCGGGGAGATTTCCGCTAAAATGCTGGTTGATTGCGGGTGTCAGTATGTTATTATCGGCCATTCCGAGCGGCGTCACATCCTGGGGGAGAACAACTTCATGATCCGCAAAAAACTGGCTATGGCCCTGGAAAACGGGCTAAAGCCCATACTCTGCGTGGGTGAGACCCTGCAGGAACGTGAAAATCAACTGGCCATGCAAGTGGTGGAGGAACAGCTCAAAGAAGCCTTAAACGGCTTAAAATTTAGCGCTGAACAGCTGGTAATCGCATATGAACCGGTATGGGCTATAGGTACCGGCATCAACGCCAGCTGCAACGATGCCCAGCAGATGTGCCGCCTGGTCCGCAGAGTCTTGGAGGCGATGCTCGATAAGGAAACCGCGGATGGGGTAAGAATACTGTATGGCGGGAGCGTAAATGCCGATAATATTGCGATGTTCCTGGTGCAGCCGGATATTGACGGTGCTCTGGTCGGGGGCGCAAGTTTGGAAGCAGCTTCGTTTGCCGCTATAGTTGGAGTAGGTGAAAATGTCAAATAAACCAGTATTATTGATGGTTCTTGATGGTTGGGGAACAGGCTGCGATTGTACCGGCAATGCCATTTCCCGGGCCAATCCCCAGAATTTTAACCGTTATTATAGAGAGTATCCTTCTACGGAATTGAAATGCAGCGGCAAGGATGTGGGTTTACCTGCCGGCCAAATGGGCAATTCTGAAGTAGGACATCTCAATATAGGGGCTGGTCGCATAGTTTATCAGGAAATCACCCGTATCAGCAACGCTATAGAAGATGGCTCCTTTTTTGCCAACCCGGTCTTGCTTTCGGCCATACATGCTGCCCGGGATAAACAGGCAGCGGTGCACCTGATGGGCCTGGTTTCAGATGGTGGGGTGCACAGCCATATGGAGCATATTCTGGCCCTTTTGGAATTGTGCCGGCGAGAGCAGATGGAAAGGGTTTATGTACATGCTTTTCTGGACGGCCGCGATGTAGGGCCAAAAAGCGCCGCTCAATACCTGCAGCAACTGGACCTGTACATGCAATCCATCGGGGTGGGCAAATTCGCCACCATAAGCGGCAGGTTTTACGCTATGGACCGGGATAACCGCTGGGACAGGGTAGAAAAAGCCTACTCGGCAATGGTGACGGGGAAAGGTAACTCCGCCCCCAACTGGGCGGCAGCGGTGGAAAACAGCTATCAGGCCCGCATCACCGATGAATTCGTGGAGCCAACGGTGATTGTCGATGAACGCGGTGAGCCCATCGCCACTGTGCAAGACCATGACAGTGTAATATTTTTTAACTTCCGCGCTGACCGGGCCCGGGAAATAACCAGGGCTTTCGTCGATCACGATTTTGCCCATTTCGAGCGGGAGTACTGGCCTCAAGTCAACTATGTGATGATGACTCAATATGATGTGACTATCGAGGCCCCGGTAGCTTTTGAACCCCAGAATCTGAAAAACACCCTGGGAGAAGTGCTGGCGGAAAATGGCCTGCGCCAGTTGCGTATTGCTGAAACCGAAAAATATGCCCATGTGACCTTCTTTTTTAATGGCGGGGTGGAAGAACCCAATATAAATGAGGATCGTATTCTGGTGCCTTCGCCCCAGGTGAAGACCTATAATTTGAAACCGGAAATGAGCGCCCCGGAGGTTACCGACCGGGTCCTGCAAGCGATTGATCAGGGCATTTATGATGTCATCATCATGAATTACGCCAATCCTGACATGGTGGGCCATACCGGCGTGCTTGAGGCGGCTATTGAGGCCATACAGGTGCTTGATCAGTGTCTGGCCCGGGTGACCGAGAGGGTCCTGGCTCACGGCGGAGTGGTATTGATGACCGCTGATCATGGCAATTGTGAGACCATGGAGTGTCCTATAACCGGGGGACCTTTTACCGCCCATACCAGTAATAAAGTGCCTTTTATTCTGATAGCGGAGCAGTATCGCAAGGTAGGCCTGCGGGACGATGGCGCCTTGTGTGATATCGCTCCTACCATGCTGGAAATCCTCAATATAGACCAACCCCGGGAGATGACCGGGAGGTCTCTTATACTGCCGGTTTGATGTGAACACACTAGTTCTGGAGGGAGACTTATAATGAGCACGATTATTGACGTTTTTGCAAGAGAAGTGTTGGATTCAAGGGGCAATCCCACTGTTGAAGTAGAGGTTATTCTTGAAGATGGTACAATGGGCAGGGCTATAGTCCCTTCCGGGGCTTCCACCGGGGCTCATGAGGCCATAGAGCTGCGTGACGGGGACAAGCAGCGCTACCTGGGAAAAGGGGTTCTCAAAGCGGTTGATAATGTGAATGACATAATCGCCACCGAGATCATCGGTATGGATGCGCGCCGGCAGGTGGATATCGACACCCTGATGATTGATCTGGACGGAACCCCCAATAAGAGCAAGCTCGGGGCCAACGCCATCCTGGGGGTGTCCTTGGCTGTAGCCCGAGCAGCGGCCAGTTACCTCGATTTACCGCTTTACCAGTATATTGGCGGGGTAAATGCCCGGGAGATGCCGGTGCCGATGATGAACATCCTCAACGGGGGCAAGCATGCCGATAACAATGTCGATATACAGGAATTCATGATAGTGCCGGTGGGGGCCTCATCCTACCGGGAAGGCCTGCGCATGGCGGTAGAGATTTATCATACCTTGAAAAGTGTGCTGCAATCCCGGGGATTGGCCACTTCAGTAGGGGACGAGGGCGGATTTGCCCCCAACCTGCCTTCTAATGAAGCGGCTATCGAGGTGATTCTGGATGCGATTAAAACAGCCGGTTATGAAGCAGGCAGAGATGTGTTCCTGGCATTGGACGTGGCCGCCAGTGAGCTTTATAAAGACAAGCGTTACCACCTGGAAAGCAATGGCCTGGTCTATAGCTCCGAGGAAATGGTGAATTTCTATGAGGAACTGGTGAAGAAGTATCCCATAGTGTCCATCGAAGACGGGCTGGCAGAAGACGATTGGGACGGGTGGGAGCTTTTAACCCGTCGCCTGGGCAAAAAGATCCAACTGGTGGGCGACGATATATTTGTGACCAATACCGCAAGGCTGGCTATGGGCATTAAGCGCGGGGTAGCCAACAGCATACTCATCAAGGTCAATCAGATCGGCACCTTGACCGAAACCCTGGATGCAGTGAAAATGGCGATGAGGGCCGGATACACCACGGTTATTTCCCATCGTTCCGGCGAAACCGAGGATTCCACCATAGCCGATATTGCGGTGGCTACCGGTTCGGGCCAGATCAAGACTGGGGCTCCCGCCAGAACTGACCGGGTGGCCAAATACAATCAATTGTTGAGGATTGAAGAAGAGCTGGATGAATATGCCGACTATCGCGGCCTGAAGGTTTTTGCCGCTTATCGTGATTAGAATCGCCTGACTTGTCAAGCCCCAAGAACTTGTGCTAGAATGTAACTTGTTCTGATGCAACGATTGCGCAATGGAGGTGAAAACTTGTTAAAAACCATATTGATCATCCTTGAGGTGATTGTATCTTTAGGTCTCATCTCCACCATTATCTTGCAATCGGGTAGAAGCGCCGGTTTGTCAGGCAGTATTGCCGGCGGCAGCCAGGCTATTTTCGGTGGCAAGAAAAAGGGCCTGGATGAGCTGTTGAGCCGCATTACCACTTGGTTGGCGATAGTTTTTATGATAGTAACACTGGTTCTCGCCATAATAATGAGCTAGCCAGAACCGCTTTGAGCCAGTTAACAAGCAGGTGCCACCGGCACCTGCTTTATTATATAATGACATTAATATTACCGGGAGAAAGAGCCACCAATGGTCCTGACCGAGACGAGGAAGGATGGCTATGAATGAAAAGGGTACGACACAGTCGTTTGAACTGCAAGGCGGTGGAAATGTGGCCTTGCTTTTTTTACACGGTTTCACCGGGACGCCTGCTGAGGTTTATCCCACGGCAGCTTTGATCAATGAAAAAATCAACTGCACAGTAAGCGGAATACTGTTGCCCGGCCACGGCAACGCTCCGGAAGAACTGGACAATTACTCCTGGCGCGATTGGACTGCGGCCGTGGAGGATGAGCTCACCCGGCTGGCGGCCACCCATCAACACCTGTTGGTAGGAGGGCTGGCGATGGGGGGTCTGCTTTCCCTATATGCCGCCACCCACCGGGAGGACATCAAAGGCGCTATCACCATCAATGCCCCGGTTTTCACCAAAAATCCCCTCTCCACCTCGCTTTTTGTTTCTGCCTTAACCCCTCTATTTGGCTTTATGAAGCCTTTTTATGCAAAAAACGATATAGATCGGGGCCTGGAGTGGGAAGCAGACAGCCGGCAGGCTTATCGCTGTTATCCGGTAAAAGCGTGCCGCAGTTTGCAGCAGTTGCGCAAACTGGTATTGGCCGGATTGAGCGCGGTCAGGTGCAGGGTGCTGGTGATGCAAAGCCTGGAGGACGAGTTGGTCAACAACAGCAGCGGGCTCTATTTGGTGAAGCGGTTGAAACGCACCCAGGTCAGCTATCAGGAACTCAAGCACTCTCATCATATGGCTACCATGGGAGAAGAGAAAGAACTGATCGCCCAGCGCATCAGCCAGTTTGTTGAAGCAGCAATTCAGGACAAAGGAGACTAGCCAATGGACAGAAACGAAGCCCTGGAATTACTCAAAAAACATGTCAAATCTCAGAATCTCATCAACCATTCCCTGGCAGTAGAAGCTATCATGCGCGGCCTGGCCCGGCATTTGCAAGAAGATGAAGAAAGCTTTGGCCTGGCCGGATTGCTGCATGATATAGATTATGATCAGACCGCTGACGATCCCATGCGTCATTCCGCTATCGGCGCTGAAATGCTGGCGCAAATGGGCCTGCCGGAAGAATTGTGCTATGCGGTCAAGGCACATAACGACGCCCACGGACTGCCGCGGCGCACGCTTCTGGACCATGCTTTATATGCGGCTGATCCCGCCAGTGGTTTTATCACCGCAGCCGCCCTGATAAGGCCTGATAAGCAACTGTCGGCAGTGGAGATGAAATCACTGCGCAAACGCTTTAAAGAGAAGTCTTTTGCCCGGGGTGCCAGTCGGGAGCAGATGGCTACCTGTTCAGAACTGGGTATGGATTTGGATACCTTCCTGGAAATAGCTTTACAGAGCATGAAAAAGATCGCGGGTGAAATCGGCCTATAGGGTAAATAGCAGCGATAAAACAAGGAATACTATTAAAGTCAGACCAACCTGAAGGAGGATTATATGGTCAATAAAGAGACCCTGTTAGGGTATATGCGGGCGGACAGTTACCGTCCCTTAAGCTACCGCGAGCTTTTAACCGTATTCGAAATCAGTGATGATGAAGAGGCCAGATTCAGCAAACTGTTAGGGCGCCTGGAAAAAGAGGGCGAGATCATAAAAACCCGTAAAAACAGATATGGCCTGCCGGAAATGATGAAGCTGGTGAAAGGGGTTATAAGCCTCAGCCAGAGAGGCTACGGCATTCTGGTTCCCGATGAGCCCGGACGACCCGAGGTGTTTGTTTACGGGAGAAATCTCAATGGGGCCATGCACCATGACCGGGTCATGGTGCGCCTGATCCACAGCCCTAATGGCGGGGATCGCCCCGAAGGGGAGGTGGTGCGCGCTATTGAGCGGGCCAACAAAACCCTGGTGGGGACTTATGATAAAGGCAAGCATGTCATTCAGGTTATCCCCGATGACCCGCGCCAGATATATCCGGTCTATGTGAGTCGCCCCCGCAAGCTCAAGGTCAACAACGGGGATCGGGTAGTGGTGGCTATAACCAGCTGGCCGGACAAAAACAAATATCCAGAAGGGCGTATCATTGAGGTTTTAGGTAATGCCGGTGAGCCCGGCCTGGATGTGGAGGTAGTGATCCGCAAGCATAATCTTCGGGTGGATTTTCCCCCGGCAGTGCTCAAAGAGGCTCAGGCCGTGGCCAGGCCGGTAAGCCCTGAGGAAATAAAAAAGCGCCGGGATTTGCGGGATGTGAGGATGGTTACCATAGACGGCGAGGATGCCAAAGACCTGGATGACGCGGTTTCCATCTCGCGTATCGCTGACGGCTACCGCCTGGGGGTGCATATCGCCGATGTCTCCCATTATGTAAGAGAAGACAGCAAGCTGGACAAAGAGGCTTGCAGGCGGGGAACCAGCGTCTACCTGGTGGACAAAGTGTTGCCCATGCTGCCCGGCGAGCTCTCCAACCATATCTGCAGCCTGAACAGTGGGGAGGATCGCCTGGCCATAAGCTGTATAATGGACATCAACCGCAGCGGTGAGGTAGTTAATTATGAACTGTGCAAATCCGTGATCCGGGTCGGTGAGCGCATGACCTACACCGCAGTAAACCGCATCCTTACGGAAGATGACCATGAAATGAAAGAGCGTTACCGGGACCTGGTGGAGGACTTTCATCTGATGAAAGAGCTCTCCGAAATAATCAGAAACGCTCGCATCAAGCGCGGGGTACTGGATTTCGATTTTCCTGAAGCCCGGATAATTACTGATGAAAACGGGGTTCCGATCGATGTCAGAGTCCGTGAACATGGCCCGGGGGAGATGCTCATCGAGGATTTCATGATCAAGGCCAATGAAACCGTGGCCGAGCACCTGTACCGGCTGCAGATGCCATTGCTCTACAGGGTGCACGAAAAGCCGGATGAAGAAGCGATGGTGAAACTCAACCGGGTTTTAGGAGTGTTTGGACACCAGATCCAGGGGGGGGACAAACTGGAACCCATGACCTTCCAGCGCATTCTGGCTGCGATCAAAGGCCGTCCAGAAGAGCAGCTGATATCCATGATGGTTTTGCGCTCCATGAAACATGCCCGTTATCTGCCCCAGCCCCTGGGGCATTTTGGCCTGGCATCGCGTTTCTACTGTCATTTCACCAGCCCCATCCGGCGCTATCCGGATCTGATTGTGCACCGGGTGTTGAGCCATGTCCTGGAAGGCAGCATGAACGAAGGCCGGCGGGCCGCGCTGGCAAGCAAAATGAGTTTTTACGGGGAGCATTCCACTTTCCAGGAGATCAAAGCGGAAGAAGCGGAGCGCGACCTGGTTGATATCAAGAAAGCGCAATATATGCACAAGTTCCTGGGCGAAGAGTTTACCGCCCGGGTGTCTTCGGTCAATTCCTTCGGCATTTTCGTGGCTCTGGACAACAGCATCGAGGGATTGGTGCACATCTCCAGCATCACCGATGACTATTATGAGTTCAATGACCGCAACTACACCCTGCGCGGCATATATACCGGCAGGACCTTCGCTATCGGAGACGAGGTTAAGGTAAAACTGGTGCGGGTGGATGTGAATGAGGCCAAGATTGATTTCGAGCTGGTGGAATTGATGGCCAATGGCAGCCAAGAGGCAAAGAACCGGGGACGCAGAAGGGCTCAGGCTGTTAAATGCGTCCGCCTGGGCCACCGTAAATAAAACACTATGCACAACATCAGGGTTTGAGAATATAGGATTTAAGCAGGGCATGGCTGCACTGCTGTGTTTTGTAGCAGGGCTGCCATGCTTCGTTTGTTCTTATTCCATTTTCCAAAAGGGATGGGCTTAATTATGTCGAATAATATCTAAGGAATGAAATACATAACCACTGTCCGGTTTTCGAGTCACTGTACCTAAAGACCACCATGGACAGCTGACCGTTAGGGTATAGCGGGAAACGGCTATGCCTCCCAATGCGGAAAGAAAACTAGACGGTACCACCTGTACAGGCTTGTTGGTGGTGCTCAGTCAGTTGTTTTCGCAACTGGCATTTATATTGTATGGGGGTTGGAAACATGAAAATCAACTGCAGAATGTTGGGCGTATTATGTGTTACCCTGTTGTTTGCTCTGCTCTGGCCTGCTTTTGCAGCGGCGGCAAACGGCGGTGGTGCCGGGGATGGTTCAGGAGGAGGCCAAAATCAACCGCTGATGGTGGAAAAGGTGGTTCCCGCTGACGGCGCAACTGGTGTATCCCTCAACCCGGAGATCAAAATTACCTTTAACAAGAATGTGTGTTACATGACGGTGCGTGAGAACAACCGCAACTGCTTTTCCATGTGGGCGGGCAATACGCGCATCCCTATTGAGGTTATAATGGCGGATGATCAAGTGGAGCGGGACAAACGCAATGATACTATCGTTAAACCCCTGCAGCAGCTTCAACCCGGGACTGAGTACAGAATTGAAATTGCCCCCAATCTGGAGTCCAAAAGCGAGGCTACTTTAGGCAAGAAGGCTACTATTACCTTTACCACCGCTGCCCCGGCTGCGGATGAAAAGGCAGCTGAAAAAACTGAACCGCCAGCATCATCACCCGCAAGTGCACCAGACCTCAAACAGGAAACACAAACCCCTGCGGCTCCTGCGGAAGAAGCCGCTCCTGATGTGGTAGAGGACAATCAGAGCCCTGAAAGCCAGGAAACAGCTGCCGAAACTGATGCTGCAGCAGCTCAGGAAGAGGTTGCTTCAGACCAGCAGGATCTGGCCGCACAAAAGGAATACAGGAACAAGAGGATTGCTATTGACCTGGCGATTGTTGTGGTCGCCGGGCTGGGGGCCTGGTATTTTTACCGCAAACGCCGCGGCCTCTAAAGGTTACGCCCTAATATAGCAACATGGGCCCCGATCATTGCCGCAATAGACATTATAGGATAGGTGTTGGTTGAGTTGTGACGAAAAAAGTAGGGATGTTTTTGCTCGTTATTGCGGCACCTTTTCTAGTAATCCTGGTGTCATTGTTGATTGGTCGTTATCCGGTGGATATAGCCACCGTTCTGAACATATTGGGCTGCCGGCTGACTATGCAGCCCTGTTATATCGAAGATATTTATCAAACTGTGGTCTGGGATATCCGCCTGCCACGGGCTATACTGGGGGCTATGGTGGGAGGCTGTCTGGCTATCAGCGGGGCAGCCTTTCAGGGATTGTTTCGCAACCCTTTGGTCAGCTCGGGGATTCTGGGGGTTAGTTCCGGGGCCGGATTCGGGGCTGCACTGGCTATCATCCTCTTTCACCAGGTAGCCGCGATTTATACCTTTGCTTTTTTATTTGGCATCCTGGCGGTTGTGCTCAGTTATATGATCAGCCGGGTATATAACGGAACCCCTACCATCATGCTAGTCCTGGGCGGAGTAATTGTTTCCTCGGTATTTTCAGCCCTCTTATCCCTGGCCAAATACCTGGCCGATCCCACGAATGAACTGCCGGCTATCGTTTTCTGGCTGATGGGCAGTCTGGCCTCAGCGCGCTACAGCGATATAATGATAGCCGGTATACCCATGCTGATAGGTGTAGCCGGACTTATTTTGATCAGGTGGAGAATAAACGTTTTATCCATGGGTGACCGTGAGGCACATTCTTTAGGATTAAATGTTACCATAAATAAAGGCATAGTAATCGCATGTGCTACCCTGGCCACAGCAGGAGCGGTTTGTGTTAGCGGCATAATAGGCTGGGTCGGGCTGGTTATCCCTCATATCGGGCGCATGCTGGTGGGGAATGACAACCGTATTCTTATCCCGGTCAGCTTTTCATTAGGAGCCACATTTCTGGTCATCGTAGACGATTTCGGCAGGATTTTAACCGGCTCTGAAATACCCCTGGGAATACTCACTGCCATTTTGGGGGGACCTTTCTTCGTTTACCTGCTCAAGAAAACTAAAGGGGGTGGCTGGTAAATGGCACCATTGCTGGAGGTAAGGGAGGTAAGCTTCAAGTATCCCCAGGCACTTATCCTTAACCGGATAAGTTTCAGCATCGACCCGGGAGAGGTATTTTGCCTGTTGGGACCTAATGGCTGCGGCAAAACCACACTGCTAGATTGTATTCTGGGCTGGCTCAAACCGTATGAAGGTCAGGTATTGATAAACGGCAGCCCTATCAGCCGCATGTCCGCACCTCAGATTGCCCGGCAAGTAGCCTATGTACCCCAGATGCACCAGAAAACCTTTCCCTATCTGGTGCGGGATATAGTGCTCATGGGGCGTGCATCTTTTATCGGCCCGTTTGATGTGCCTTCAGAGGAAGATGTGGCTATTGCCGAAAAAGCCCTGGATATGGTGGGCATTTCCAGGCTGAAGGATCGTCCCTATACTCAGCTTAGTGGCGGAGAGGGACAGCTGGTAATGGTGGCCAGAGCCTTAGCCCAGAACAGCCCGGTGATAGTGATGGATGAGCCTACCGCCCACCTCGATTATGGCCACGAATTGGTCATCCTGGAAACGGTGGTGGAACTGGTCAAACAGACCGGCCTGGCAGTACTAATGGCTACTCATGTACCTAACCATGTGTATTATTTTGAAAACCAGGGGGTCAAACCCCGGGCTGCATTATTAAAAAACACTCAGATCACCTCCTTGGGAAAGCCATCCGAGGTATTATCGGAACAAAATCTGGGTGAGTTATACAACATAAGAACCCGCATCATAAACTGCGCATTAGATGACGGGGGGCAGTTAAAACAGATAGTGCCTATAAGCACCATCAACACCAATAAGGGGGGGAATAGTCTTGAAAACATTTAGCTCCAGGCAACTCTCAAGGCGATACGGGATCAGCATTGTGCTGCTGCTGTTTTTAATGCTGGCGGTCACAGGATGTAACCGCAGCACAGCCGAAACACCTTCGTCAGCAGAAAAGCCCACTCAGATCATCACTGACACCATCGGCCGGCAGGTGGAGGTGCCGGTCAATCCTCAGCGCATTGCCTGCCTGTGCCCGGAAGCAGGCTATGCCATCGCTATGTTCGGAAAAGCCGACACTATAGTGGCTACCTCAGGCGGAATGCAAAGAGACCTGCTCCTGGTGGAAATGTTTCCTCATCTTAAGGGATTGCCGGTTCCCAAAAGAGATGAGGTAATCAATGTCGAAACCCTGCTCAGCGCAAAGGCCGAGCTGGCAATCGTCAAAGGTGACACCACCAGTAATGAAGCTGAAATGGAGAAGTTGAAAAAGGTGAAAATACCTGTTATTGCCCTGCAGTATGAGAGTATGGCTGAACAACAGTATGCTATGCAAATGATCGCTAAAATCCTGGGTACTGAGGCCGAGGGGCAGCGGTATACCGAATATTATCAACAGACCGTGGCCGAGGTTCAGAAAAGGGTTGCGGCTGTGCCGGAGAATGAAAGAGTCAGGATTTATCATTCCACAGCTGAGGCTACCCGCACCGATAACGCCAATACCCTGGCCGCAGATTGGACTAAAGCCGCCGGGGTTATCAACGTGTCGGTAGGTGAGGGCCTGGAGTTCAGCGATGGCAATCATTATGCCAGCCTGGAACAGATACTTATGTGGAATCCCGACTACATTCTGGTCAATGACCCCAATCTGGTTGGATATATAATGAATCATGAGCACTGGCGCCCGCTGAAAGCGGTTAAAAACAACCGGGTTTTAGCACTCCCGATCGGGATCTCCCGCTGGGGACACCCCAATTCCCTGGAAACACCTCTGGTGGTGTTGTGGACCGCCAAACTGGCCTATCCCGAGTTATTCGAGGACTGGGACATAGTCAAAGCCACCCAGGACTTCTATAAGGAATTCTTTGACTGGGAGCTGGATGAAGCCACTGTCGATAAAATGCTGAAAGGCACAGGCATGCGAGCCCCTAAAGGATAAGGCAGTCTTATGGTATATTCTTATTTGATGGGGGTAAAAGCCCAGAAGGATGGATAGTAGTCTTTTGATGAAGGTGAAATAGTGAAGCTAATAATCTGTATTGACGACACTGATCAGGAGGCAGTGCTGCTGGTGAGCCCTTTAAATGGCACCGGGAATCAGGGCGCCAGGTGGCGCACCTGCAGCAAGGATGAGCTCAGGGCTTACTGAACTACCATAGCAAATACTAAGGGGGGAGGAAATCAGGGAACAGTAGTGAAGAAACATTTAACAAGGGGAGGTTATTGCTAATGAGTCTCACAGTATATCGAAAGTACACCACGATACTTATGTTGATTCTGTTCTTGATGGCGGCGGTAGTGGGAAGTGCGTCCCCGGCATATGGGGCCAATATGAGTGTGGAATTGTTATTCCCGGCAGCAACCCTGGTCAGCGATGATGGGGATACAGTAGTGTTCCAGGTTGATGAAGCGATGGACTGCCAAAATATAGTTTTTATATGGAATTTTGGCAAAGGGTTGGATGATAATTTAGAGGCCAACAAAGGGATGGTAACCCTGGCCAGGGCAGATGGTGAGTACATAAGCCTGGATGCTGATCAGGATTTCACCTATACTGAGCAGGGTCAGCCCAAACTGCGACAGTTGGAAATGAACCTGCAGAGCATAGACCTGGAGCCGGGCGACTACACGATTACCTTGGGCGCTGATATCAATGCCAACAGCGGGGACACGCTGGGCAAAGACTATGTTTGGCAGTTTAGTGCTGTTGAGGCAGCAGAAGAACCGGCAGCTGATCCGGCCTGGCCTGAGGTAGCAACCCTGACGGTATCTAACCTGAAAGCCAATGGCGTAACCTTGACCTGGAGTGCCGCCAGCAATGCCACAGCCTATAAAATCCTTATCAATGGGGTAGAGACAGTGACCGTTACCGATGCGGTTTCCATTGATATCAATGATTTGGAGGCCAGCACTTCCTATACGTTTAAGGTTGAGGCCGGCAATGGCGAGGTTTGGACGGACAATGGCCCCAGTATAACCGTCATAACTGCAGCACCGCAAGCGGCAGAGCCTCCGCAAGTGGTTGTGGCTGAAATCAGCAACAAAGGCGATATAAGCATTACTTTTGACAAGGTAATGGCTGACCCGGCCGGAAGCGAAGAGCAGTTTGAGGTGACTGTCAACGGGACAGCAGTTGCGGTTACTGCTGTAGAAAAAACCAACACCCCAGAAAAGATCAAATTGGTCCTGGAAAACAAGCTGGCGGCAGATCAATCTGCTTTTATAAGCTATACTAAAGGCGAAGACGAAACCAAGCAGATCAAATCCGCGGATGGCGCAGCAGCAGAAAGCTTTACCTATCAAATTGGCGAAATTGCAGAAGAACCACAAACCCCTGAAGAACCGCAAACGCCACAACTGAAGGATATCGACGGCCACTGGGCCAAGGACAACATCGAACAACTGGTAGCTCTGGGTGCTATAGCCGGTTATGAAGACGGCACTTTTAAGCCGGATAAAGGCATTACCCGGGCTGAATTTGTCACCGTTTTGGTAAAGGCCTTTAAGCTGGAAGCCGAAGCGGGCAAGACCTTTAATGACACTGCCAATCATTGGGCTAAGGAGCAGATAGCTATCGCCAGTGCTCTGGGCATAGTTAACGGATATGATGCCAGCACCTTTGGGCCCGATGATAGTATCACCCGTGAACAGATGGCAGTTATGGTAGTGAAGGCCGCCCAGCTGGAACCGGTTGAGGGAGACACCACCTTTGTGGACAACAATCAGATATCAGCATGGGCTGCAGGCGCTGTAGCCGCTGCCTTCAACAATAAGATTATCAACGGCTACGAAGATAATACCTTCCGCCCCCAGCGCGGAAGCAGCAGGGCTGAAGCTGTAACCGTCATTTTAAATGCATTGAACAATGCAGCGTAAGTAAGCGTTAATTGCAAAGACCCTCCGGCTATCTGGAGGGTCTTTTAACATACTTTTTATGGGTACAGAGTAAAATTATGGATAATTATTGCTTGAAAATGGAATTTGAGTTATAATGAATAAGGCTATATTTTGAGGTGCAAAGCCCTGACCTTGGATTGATATCCAAAGGTGAGGGTATAATTTTGATTCAAGGGTTTGCTCAAATAAGATAGGGGTACAGGCATGGCAAAGAAACACGGTGGAATTAAGCCGGTAGTGGAAAACCGCAAAGCACGCTTCAATTATCATATAAAGGAAACCTTTGAATGCGGACTGGTCCTGGTAGGCACCGAAGTGAAGTCGCTGCGCATGGGCAGAGGCAATCTGCAAGATGCTTACGCAACCGTTAAGGACGGGGAGGTGTGGGTAAACAATTTTCATATCAGTCCTTATGATAAGGCCAGTCGATTCAACCACGACCCTATGAGGCCCAAAAAGCTGTTATTGCACCGTCGTGAGATTAATAGATTGCAGGTGTTGCAACGGGAAAAAGGCTATGCTCTGATTCCCCTGAGGGTATTCTTTAGAGATGGCCTGGCCAAAATGGACCTGGCCGTAGGAGTAGGTAAAAAGCTATATGACAAACGCGAGGACATCGCGGAGCGGGATGCTCGGCGTAAAATTCAGCAGTTGATTAAATCGAGAACGCAGACTTAAAGGAGATTGGGGATGAAATCACATGATCACAGTAAGGCCCGAAATGCCCGGAGATGAAGATGCCATACGTCAGGTCAACTTACGCGCTTTTGGTCGTGATTTGGAAGGAAAACGGGTCGATTTAATCCGCGGGTCGCGGTTTTGGGTGCCTGGATTATCCATGGTAGCATTAGATGGTGATAATATCGTAGGGCACGTTTTATTGAGTGCTGCTATGCTGGTGAACGACCATGAAGCCATGTCGATACTGTCCCTGGTTCCTGTGGCGGTACTTCCCGAGTACCAGGGGAGAGGGATTGGAACGAAAATGATCCAATGCGCGTTGGAAAGCGCTAAGAGTACCGACTTTCCGGCGGTGGTAGTCATGGGGCACCCCGGCTACTATCAGCGTTTTGGCTTTATCAAAGCATCAGACAAGGGAATATATGCCCCGTTTACCGTACCGGAGGAGGTTTATATGGTTCTGGAACTTATACCTAACGCCCTTGATAAAGTGACCGGTACGGTGCGCTATCCACCCTGTTTCTCAGCCCTTTAGAGGCCGGTTAGCGTAAAATTACCTTGGGAGAATGAATAAGGAAAACAAAAAGAGAATCCCTTCTTTGATAAAATAGTAATTGCGTCAACAAACCACCCATCAAAGAAAGGAGATTCTCTTATGGAACCTATTATACAAGAAATCGCAAAAACAATCAGTGCTAAATTTGTAACCGAGTTGGAGCTACTAATGACTGAAAACAGGGATATATCCGAATTCATTGTTGCCATAAAGGCTACGCTGGATGAGGT
>Ga0209537_1000993_pt1 | contig 33262 bp, 32 predicted proteins | sample BioPla4DNA1_FD_187698 | JGI IMG/M metagenome (GOLD analysis project Ga0209537, IMG submission 187698) | Biogas fermentation microbial communities from Germany - Plant 4 DNA1 (SPAdes) (version 2) | ecosystem: Engineered > Bioreactor > Anaerobic > Digestate | place: Bielefeld, North...
TGCCAAGCCGGCCACGCCCAACACCACAACAAAGGTAAGCAACAACACGATAGGCACACTACGCTTAACCAGTTTCATCAATTTCATCCCTCCATTCATGTTGTTGGCTGCGGCCCAATATTTCAGCCACCGCACGCTCTACCCTCCTTTGCGCCATATTGCCGCAGCAGATCCTCGACCAGCCCAACCAACCTATTTCTTCAACCGCAGCACTTGCGTGGGGTTGAGCATAAAGGGCTGTACCTGGCCCTGCAGATCGCAGAGGGGCAGGACATCTTCGTGGAGCCTGTAGCCCAGGCCTTCCATCATGGCGCGCCGCTTCTGGATGCGGGCCCAAACCTCAGGGTACTTCTCCGCCAGCTCGGCCCGGAGGGCGGCATCGGCCACAACTAGGCTGTCTTCAGTATGCACGCCGGGATAGGGAGGAGTTGAGGGAACAATGATGTCGCACTGAATCATGGTGCCGGACTGGAGCACATCCTCGGAACCGGGCACAAAGGGTGCGTTGATCCACTCCTCGTAGTGAATGAGGTGGCCGGCGTTCAGGGCAATCTGGAAGAAGGGATCCTCCATGTAATCCCTGACCACTTCGTAGACGTCTCCGCACTTAACACCCACATGCAGCGCTCCATACCAGCGCAGCAGCATGTCGAAGTAGGGTACGAACACCTTTTCCATGGCGTCGGCGATCTCGGGGCCAAACTCGTCTTCGCTGTGCACCGCGATGCCCGTGCGGGCCATGTTGGCGCCCCACACACCCAGGGCGACGCTCAGGGGATCGCACAAGCGCAGCTCCCTATTGGTGGGACTGTTCAGGGCTAAGTTCACGTTTTCCCCAAAACTGACCACAATGTGGCAGGATAGGGGTACGCTGCCGTCATAATTCAGTTTGCCGGAGATCTCAGCTTCAGTCACTCCCGGCTTAAGGGCATCCATGGCATTGCGCATGCCTGCATACACCATGAGGTTGATCATCTCATTGCGGGCAATTTCATCCACTGTGAGGGGAATCCTGAGTCCATCAGTGGTATCGGTAAACCAGCGGGTGACATCGCTGATGTTTTCAAAGCCCACAGTCTTGGCCAAGACATCCACCAGGTAGTAGGGGACATCGCTGGCCAGCTTGCTTTGGGCGTACTCCGTGGTCTGGCGGTACTTGGTGCCCACCAAGCCCACCTTGCTCCCTGCAGCCAGGCCGCAGTCGGCGAAGATCTCCGCCAGCGACCGGCCCTTGCCGGGCTGCCCCTGCAGGCTGAACTCATCATACAGCTCAGCATCTACGCCCTTGGCGATGGCTGCGTAATAGAGCCCTTCCAGACCCACCAGCAGGCGGGGCTTGCCGGATAGGCCCACGATGACCAAGCTCTCCTCAAAGCGCGGGTCATAGCCTGTGAGCCACCTGGTATTGGCAAAGTGCTCCCGGTCGCCGTAGACCACCACATGGGAAAGGCCTTGCTCTTCCATGCGGGCCCTGAGGCTGGCGACGCGCTGGGCATAGGTTTCCTCTGGAATTTCCGGGAAATCCCGGGTATGTACCGGTTCCACCCACGGTATTTCAACAACTTCCACATCGCTCAGCTTGAGACGTTCTGTCATTTACAGACTCCTCCCTTAACAGATGTTGTGCGGCCCCTTGCTGCAAAGAGCCAAGCTGGGGCAGCGAGGTGCTTGCCAGTCATTTAAACCGTTTTAAATGACTGGGCAAATAGAGTGGTCTGCGAAATTGACGCAATAGCGATAACAAGATCTCGGACCACTGCTGTGTACGGAAAATGAATTTAAACCGTTTCAAATGGTGCTTGCCTTAATTATTTGACACAGTTTCTGAATATCCTTCCTTACTTTTCATCTTTTGTTATGTTTTTTGCAAAAAAGGGACCCCGTTTGGAGTCCCTTTGCTTAAGCTTTTTGTTTAAACAGCATTCCTTTGGGCGGTCCCGGCCTGGCCCAAAGCCCGCACGAACCGCTTGGTGATTTCCAGCGGTCTGGTGATGGCGCTGCCCACCACCACGGACCAGACGCCCATCTCCAAGGCCTTCACCACTTGCTCCGGGTACCAGAACCCGCCCTCGGCGATCACGGGGGCACCCAGCTGGAGCAAACCTTCCAGCAGCTCAAAATCGGGTTCCGTCCCCAGCTCGTTCTCCCGGAAACCAAAGGTGGAGGCGATGAGATCCACCCCGATCGCCAGCGCAGCACGGGCATCTTCCATGGTTGCGCAGTCGGCCATTACTGGTACCCCCAGCTCCCGACGGATCCGAGGCAGAAGCTCTGCCAAGGGCTCCCCAAAGGGCCTGGTTTGGCGCACATCCACCGCCACAATATCGGCACCGGCCTGCACTAGATCCTCAGCCAAGCTGAAACTGGGGGTGATGGCCAGCTCCCCCGCCTCGTTGGTCACCTTGTGAATCCCGATCACGGGCAGCCCGGTGAGCTTTTTGATCACTTCCACTTCCTGCCTGCCGTTGGTGCGGATGCCCACTGCCCCGCCCAGTTGAACTGCCCTTCCGATGCAGTAAAAGCCCCCATGATCGAGCTTTCCGACTTGGTTCTGCTCACCGGTTCCGCGGAGGACCCCCTGCAGGGAGGATCCCTCCGATCTAAGCTGGCTCAAGTGCATATGATCGATCTACTGTACACAGGCGTAGCCCACCGCCTGGGCCAGGAGGTTGTGGAGCTGAAAAAGAAGAGCGCCCTCTCCGTGGTGGACAAACTGTATTGATGAAGGGCAGGCAGCGGGCACAGGACAGGACGAAGTAGCGGTTGACATGAGCTGCTGGCGTTGGTACAATTAGGCTGATATGCAAAGGCTGTGAACAGGAGTAGTATGGGGGTATCCAGAGAGCTGCTGGGTGGTGCGAAGCAGCGCAAATCCTTCCAGAACTCGCCTGGGAGCTGCTGGTGCAATAGGTAGTGCCAGCCGGTCATACCGTTACCATGCAGGAGTGGATCGCAAGGCGCACTTGCGATCAATTAGAGTGGTACCGCGGAAATCTTCCGTCTCTAAGGAGAAGGAAGGTTTTTTGTATTATTGAGGTAGGAATAGGATGGGAGGAAGTAGGATGGCCCGTTACAACTATCGAGCCGTGGAAAAGAAATGGCAGGAGATCTGGGAAGCGAAGGAGGTCTTCAAGACCGGCGTTGATTTCAGCAAGCCCAAGTACTACGCTTTGGTGGAATTCCCCTATCCTTCCGGCGAAGGGCTGCACGTCGGCCATCCCCGGCCCTACACCGCCCTGGATGTGGTGGCCCGCAAGCGCCGCATGGAAGGATATAACGTCCTCTTTCCCATGGGCTGGGATGCCTTTGGCCTGCCCGCTGAGAACTACGCCATTCAAACTAAGATCCACCCGGCGGTGATCACCGAGCGCAACATCAACCGCTTCCGAGAGCAGCTCAAATCCCTGGGGTTTTCCTTTGACTGGTCCCGGGAAGTGAACACCACGGACCCCAATTACTTCAAATGGACCCAGTGGATCTTCCTCAAACTGTTCGAAAAAGGCTTAGCTTACAAAAAAGAAATGCCCATCAACTGGTGCCCAAGGTGCAAGATTGGCCTGGCCAATGAAGAAGTGGTGGACGGCCAGTGCGAACGCTGCGGCCACCAGGTGGAAACCAGGGTCAAGAACCAGTGGATGCTCAGAATCACCGCCTACGCGGAACGGCTGATCAACGATCTGGATCTGGTGGACTACATCGAGCGGGTCAAGGTGCAGCAGCGCAACTGGATCGGCCGCTCCGAAGGGGCCGATGTGATCTTCAAGATCAAAGACACGGACGAGTCCTTAACCGTGTTTACTACCAGGCCCGACACCCTGTTCGGAGCCACCTATATGGTCATTTCCCCAGAACATCCGGTTTTGGCCAAGCTCAAAGACCGCATAGCCAACTTCCCAGAGGTCGCGGCTTACCAAGAAGAAGCCCGCAAAAAGTCGGAGTTTGAGCGCTCCCAGCTGATCCGGGAAAAGACCGGCGTGCGCCTGGAAGGCCTGAGCGCCATCAACCCCGTGAACAACGAAGAAATCAGCATCTGGGTTTCGGACTACGTGCTCATGACCTACGGCACAGGCGCGATCATGGCTGTTCCCGGCCACGACCAGAGGGACTGGGAGTTTGCCAAAAAGTTCGGCCTGCCCATCGTGGAAGTGGTGGCAGGGGGCGACATCACTGAACAAGCCTACACCGACACGGAACAGGGAACCATGGTCAATTCAGGCTTCTTAAACGGCCTGGATGTGCAAGCGGCCAAGCAGAAGATGATCGCCTGGCTCCAGGAGAGGGGCTTGGGCGAACCTAAAGTCAACTACAAACTGCGCGACTGGGTATTCTCCAGGCAGCGTTATTGGGGCGAACCCATTCCCTTGGTCTACTGCCAGGAGTGCGGCTGGGTGCCCGTACCCGAAAGCGAGCTGCCCGTGAGGCTGCCCCAGGTGGCCAATTACGAGCCCACCGATACGGGCGAATCGCCCCTGGCCAAGATCAGGCACTGGGTGGAAACCACCTGTCCCAAGTGCGGCGGGTACGCCGAGCGGGAAACGGATACCATGCCCCAGTGGGCCGGCTCATCCTGGTACTTCCTGCGCTATACCGATCCCAACAACGATCAAGCCCTGGCCAGCCGGGAAGCTTTGGACTACTGGCTGCCCGTGGATTGGTATAACGGCGGCATGGAGCACACCACACTGCACCTGCTCTATTCCCGCTTCTGGCACAAGTTCTTGTACGACATTGGCGTGGTGCCTGGTCCCGAGCCTTACAGCAAGCGCACTTCCCACGGCATGATCCTTGGGGAGAACAACGAAAAGATGTCCAAGTCCCGGGGCAATGTGGTTAACCCCGATGATGTGGTGGCGGAATACGGTGCAGATACCCTGCGCCTGTACGAGATGTTCATCGGTGATTTCGAGAAGAGCGTGCCCTGGAGCACCGAAGGGGTACGGGGCTGCAAGCGCTTCCTAGACAGGGTTTGGAAGCTCCAGGAGGCAGTGATCCCCGGCGATGCCTACCGGCCCGAGCTGGAGGCCAAGATGCACCAGACCATCAAAAAGGTGAGCCAGGACTATGAGCACCTCAAGTTCAACACCGCCATCGCCGCGCTCATGACTTTCCTCAACGATGTGAACCACGTGGGTTCCATCAACGAGGCGGAAATGAAAACCTTCCTGATCCTGCTCAACCCCGTTGCGCCCCACATCACGGAAGAGATCTGGGAGCGGCTGGAGTTTGGCGGCATGCTCAACGAGCAGACTTGGCCCAGTTGGGATGAGGAGAAGACCATTGAGCAGACTGTGGAAATCGGGGTGCAGGTCAACGGCAAGCTGCGGGGCACCATCACGGTGAACCTGGATGACTCCCAGGAAGCTGCCCGGGAGAAGGCCCTGGCCAACGACGCGGTGCAAAAGGCCCTGGACGGCAAGTCCATTGTGAAGGAAATCTATGTGCCGGGGCGGATCTACAACATCGTAGTCAAGTAGCGTTGAAGAGGTAAAAAGCGGCTTGAGCAGGTGTGCTCAGGCCGCTTTTTTGTTTCGCGTCATTCTTTTAGAAATCCTAGCTCGATGGCTTTCTCCATAAAGTGCTCCACCACCTCGCCCAGGGCTGGGGACGTTTCGCCAACGGTGGCCAAGCGCTTACGCACCTGCCCGGCGGGGACGTTGTGGATGCGCCAGGTGCCCCCTTGGGTGAAGAAGTTGAGCAAAAAGGGCTGCAGGCGATCCAAACAGGCGGCAAACCTGGCTTCAGGGGTTTCCCGTTCTTCAAACTCTTCCCAGAGCTCTCTGAGCTCCCGGCCCTGATCCCCAGGCAGCAGACCATAAATCCGCTGGGCCGCCACCTCTTCCCGCTCCTGCTTACCCACGGCGGCCGCGGGGTCGTAGCAGAAAACATCCCCCGCATCGATCTCCACCACGTCGTGGAGGAGGACCATCTTGATCACCTTGAGCAGGTCCACCGGCTCAGGCATGTACTCCGCCAGCAGGAAAGCCATGACCGCCAGGTGCCAGGAATGCTCCGCATCGTTTTCCCGGCGCGAACCATCGGCCACGAGGTTCTGGCGGTAGATGTTCTTCAGCTTATCTATCTCTATGATGAAACTGATCTGCTCGGCTAAGCGTTTGGGCAGCTCTTCCATGGTTTTCTCCTATCTTCTGTTTTCGTACCACTCTTTGGGAACAGGCTGGCGATCCAAGAATAGATCAGGGTTGCGCCTTAAGAACTCCATGGTCAAATCCACCATGGGTGCCACCTCAACTAACGTGCTGTTGGCATCGCCTATTCTGCCTCGCAGCGCGATCCCCAAGGCCAGCAGCGGTTCTTCCAGCTTGTCGTAGTTCCCGGAAATATTGCGTATGGGCGCGCTGTGGTGGCGCAGGGGCCGATCCAGCAGGCGGCCATCGGGGGTGCGGATCTTCAGGGGCAGGTGGTGGGTGCTGAGGCGGTTGGGTACGCCCGCCCACTCCTCCACCCCGTGGATCAGGGTGTTGCGGGTTAGATCTACTCCCAAAAAGAGCACCTTGGCCCTGCGGTCGTAGAGCTTACCGTAGCACCCCTCTCTGGCGCAGGGTGTGTCGAACTTTTCTTCACCGGCGATAAACTCCTCAGCCCCCCGTCCAAACGCAGCCACAGAGTGGGTGGGGTGCCAGGAGCGCAGAACGCCGGGGCGTTTGCGGAAGAGATTGGTGAGCAAACCAACGCAGGAGGGCTCGTTTTCCACATCGAAAACGCTGTACTCCCCACTAAGCCGGTCCCAGGTATGGGTAGGCAGCACCAACAGCCCTTCCGCCAGGTATTCGCAGAAGGCGTCCAGCACCGTATCTGCTCCCCCCTCCACCGGACCAATGGTCTTCATGGAAGAGTGGACGAGCAGGGTGTCCCAGGGCTGGATGCCCATGGCGGCAATCTGCCTTTTGAGATCCTCCTTGCTGTACATAACTGCCTCCGTTTAGGCAAACTGCTCTAAGTAATCCCCATAGCTGTCAGGGTTTTCTAATAGAAACTCCAGAGCCACCACACCTCCATAGCCCAGCTCTTGCAGGCCCTGGATGATACCCACGTAATCAATGCTGCCCTGGCCTAAAGGCAGGTGCTCATCAACGGCCCCGGAGTTATCGTGGAGATGGACGTGGAAAATTCGATCCGGCAGCAAGCCCAAGAAGTCCAGGGGGTTATGGCCTGAAACCACGGCGTGCCCCACATCCAAGGTGACCCCTACGTTGGGGCGATTTACCTTGCGCACCAGTTCCCCCACCTCTTCCGGGCTCCGGTAAAGCTCATGGGGATAAACTAGGTTTTCTAAACAGAGCAGGAGATCCGGGGCGAAGTCCGCCAAATCCTGGACCGCCTGCACCAAAAGCTCCTCTTGCTGGAGAAGTACCGCCCGCATTGGTGGCGATGGGGTTTCCTTAGACCATTTGCCCCCGGGCATGGCCAACATGCCTGGCGAAGCGTGCACGGCTACCGCGGAAGCCCCGATTTCCCTGGCGAACTCCAGGGCGGCTTTTACGTCTTCGATGGATGCCTGTCTGATTCTCCGATTAATACTGCCTAGGTTGATATCGGTAAGGGGCGCATGCAATGTAAAGCTAGCTTGGAGCTCTTCCTTGATGCGCAGAATGTTCGCCCTGTAGGTCCTAAACTCCTGGGGATGGTAATGCGACTCCCCGCCCGTCACTTCAAAACCGTGCAGGCCCGCTTGCAGCGCCCGCTGTGCGTACTGGAAATCATGCTGCGGCTTAAACCAACCATGGAACTTCATAGACTACTCCTTCCTAGGGGTGCACGTAACGCACAAATTGGTCTGGGTCTTCCACTGCAAACTCCAAGGTTATGGCCCCCTGGTAGTTCAGCTGTTTCAAGGTCTGGACAATGCCCACATAGTCGATGGTACCCTGGCCCAGGGGCAGGTGTTCATCGGTTTCTCCGTGGTTGTCGTGGAGGTGGATGTGGAAGAGATCGTCAAAGAGCAGGCGCACGAAATCCAGGGGATCGTGCCCGGCAATGACGGCATGCCCCACATCCAGCGTAATGCCCACATTGGAGCGGTTCACCTTGCGCACCAGCTCCTGCAGCTCCTGGGGGCTGCGGTAGATCTCGTGGGGGAAAACTAAGTTCTCCAGGCAGATGAGTAGATCTGGTGCGAAGTCCGCCAAATCCTTGATGGCCTCCACGGTGAGCTCCTCCTGCTCAGCCAGACCCCCTCGCATCTGGGGCGTTTGGGTTTCCCGGGACCATTTCCCCTCCGGCATGGCCAGAAGGCCCGGCGCTGCGTGGACAACCACCGCCGTGGCCCCCACCTCCCTGGCGAACTCCAGACTTTCCTTTACCTCTTGCATGCACAGTGCCCTGATCTTCGGATTGATGCTGCCCAGGTTAATGTCGATGATGGGGGCATGCACGGACAGACCCGCCTGCAGTTCTTCCCTAATCCTCCTGACGTTCTCCTTGTACCGCTCAACAAGTTCCCGCGAGGACTGGGTAACCCAGCCGTACAGTTCAAACCCGGCCAAACCCGCCTTTACCGCTCGCTCCGCATAGGCAAAATCGTGCTCCGGCCGGAACAAACCGTGGTACCTCATGGGCTTCTCCTCTCTAGGGCCGCACAATGCGCCCAGCAGCCATTTGACTCTGCAGAATCTCATACATATTAGTCACAGCGCCCACACCAAGCTGTTCCGTGAGGTTAAAGAAGTTGAGGCAGGTGCCGCAGCTGAGGATCTCCACGCCCCGCTCCGCCAGTTTGCGCAGATCGCCGAGGGTATCAGCCCCTTCCACCGCGAGCTTGACGCCGGAGTTGTAGAGCAGCACCTTGGCCGGCAGCTCTTCCAGCTCACTTAGGGCATAGATGAACGACTTCATGAGCACGCGCCCCAGCTCAGGGTCGCCTGATCCCATCTGATCGCTGGCCAGCACCACTACGGTCTCTCCCCGGGAAGTGCGGGGATGCGCCTCCCCGTCACCAAGGTTAATCACGATAGTATGTCGATCTTCGCCGCTGGTCTGCAGTTCATGGGTTAAGCCCATTTGCTTCGCCATCTTCTCCAGGTTCTGCAGGGCGATGATGTTATCCACCACTACCTCCAGCTGCCCAACTTCCATTTCCCGCAGCGCCTTTTTTGCTTCCAGTACCGGCAGGGGGCAGCTCAGCCCCGTGGCATCAAGGGTCCTTTTCATCTCACCATGATCTCCTTTTCTTGCCCTTCCACGATCTCCCCAACTATGCCGCAGGGCAGATCCAGGCTCCGCAGCTCCGCGAGGAGCTCGGTCGCCGCTTCCTTGGGCACGCTCACCAAGAGGCCCCCTGAGGTCTGGGGATCGAAGAGCACTTCTTCCATGCTGAAGCCCACATTGGGGCCAAACTGCACATGTTCAGCTAAGTAATTGCGGTTGCGCTGGGCCGCGCCAGTTATCAAAAACTCCTCTGCATAGGCCAGCGCTTCTGGAATCACGGGCACTTCACCGCTGAAAATCACCGCCTGACGCTCTCCGCCCAGCATTTCATGTAAGTGGCCCAGAAAACCAAAGCCGGTCACATCTGTGCAGGCATGCACCGGGTATTTTGCCATGACCTCCGCCGCATACTTGTTCAGGGTGGCCATGGAAGTTAGGGCATGCTTAACAGTCTGCTCCGAGGCTTCTCCCACCCGGTTGGCCGCGCAGATGATCCCCACACCCAAGGGCTTGGTCAGAATGAGCAGATCGCCCACGGCACAGCCCCTGTTGGTATAGATTCTCTCCGGATGCACTATACCCGTAACCGACAACCCATATTTCACATCCACATCGTCGATGCTGTGGCCGCCAGCCAAAACCGCCCCTGCCTCCAGCACCTTTTCGCTGCCCCCCTGGAGGATGCGGTCCAGGATCCCCAAGTCCATCTTATCCGGAAAGCAGACGATGTTCAGCGCCGTCTTGGGCACTCCACCCATGGCCCAGATATCGCTCAGGGCGTTGGCGGCGGCGATCTGGCCGAAGAGGTAAGGATCGTCCACCATGGGCGGGAAGAAATCCAAAGTGTGCACCAGGGCTAATTCATCGGTCAGCCGGTACACAGCGGCGTCGTCCGATTGGTCAAAGCCCACTAAGACATTGGCATCCTCGGTTTTGGGCAACCCCGCGAGAATGTTTGCCAGGACCTCCGGCCCCAATTTCGCGGTTCAGCCCCCGCCTGCGCAGAACAGCTTCTTTTCCGCCATGCTCCTCACCTCATTTCAATTCCACCACTTGATCGTAACTTAAAGCCAGTTCCTCTGCCTTCTGCAACAGGAGCGGCAAATCCTCAGGCTCCGCCAGCCAGGCCAGGCCGCAGTGGGCACTGACGATAACGGGCATGGGGATCAAACGGCCGGGTAAGCCCTCCTGTTTGCAAACCCTTTCCCAAGCCATGGCCTGGGTGGTGGTGAGGAACGTGATCACTGCCCCCCGCTCATCCATGCCCCTTCCCTCCATATTCCTGTGCTATGTTCTGCAGAGCTTCCACTGCTGCATCCAGCTCTGCTCTGCTGTTCAGATGCGACATACTGAAGCGCACCGCCCCCTGCTCACCTGTGCCCAGGGCCTGGTGCAGCAAAGGAGCACAGTGCCCGCCGGAACGGGTACAGATGCCCCGCTCCGCCAAGAGCCTGCTCACGATACTTGCTTCCACTCCCTTGATGTTTAAGGCCACGATGGGCAGGCGCTCCCACACCTGGAAATCACCGTAAACCACCACTCCTGGGATTTCCGTGACCTGTTGATAGAAGCGGCGGGTCAGATCCGCTTCTAGCTTTACGATGTTCTTCAGACCCTGATTCTGCACATAATCCAAACCGGCCTGCAGCCCGGCAATGCCCGGAGTGTTCAACGTCCCCGCTTCCAGGGCTTCGGGCATCTCTTGGGGATGTTCACGGGAGAAAGTCTGAATCCCGCTGCCCCCCACCTTCAGGGGCCGGAGGTGTAGACCGGAACGCACATAGATCCCCCCCACGCCCTGGGGGCCGTACAGGGATTTATGGCCGGTGAAGCAGAGAATGTCTATGGACTGTTCAGCGAGGTTGTAGGGATACCAGCCCGCGGTCTGGGCGGCATCCACAATGGAGACTAAGCCGTGCTGGCGGCAGAAGTGCAGCACCACGTCTAGATCCATAAGGTTGCCCGTTAGGTTGGACCCGTGCGTAAAGACCACCGCCTTGGTGGCCGGGCGCAGGGCGCGCCTAAGGGCAGCCAAGTCCACCACGCCTCGGCCGTCCGCGGGCAGGATGGTGAGATCCACGCCCTGGCGCTGGAGCAGAAACAGGGGCCTAAGCACGGAGTTGTGCTCCTGGGCCGTAGTGATCACGTGATCGCCGGGCTCTAGCAGCCCAAAAAGGGCCAGGTTCAAACTCTCCGTGGCATTGGCGGTAAAGGCGATGCGGCTGGGATCGCTGCAGCGGAAAAACTCCGCCGCGGTTAGCCGCGCTTGGAAGATCAGGCGGCTGGCAGCAAGGCTCAGCTCATGCCCGCCCCGTCCGCTGCTGCCCGCGCGGTTCAGCGCCTGGGCAACCGCCTGCACCACTTCCCTTGGTTTAGGAAGCGAAGTGGCGGCTTGGTCTAAATAGATCATGGGAAACGCTCCTTCCCCCTTGATCCTACCACACCGCCACGGCCCCGTCCACACGGCTCTCCGTGGCGCCAACCAAGGCATCTTCGGCCCGCAAAATGACCTGGCCCCGCCCGTAGCCAACGTTGTGCTCCGTGACGGTAACCTCATGGCCCAAGGCGGCTAGCTGCTGCACCACAGCTTCCGACATGGTCTGTTCCAGGTGCACCTGGTTACCCTTGATCCACTGGAAGCGGGGAGCGTCCAGCGCCGCCTGGGGATTGTGCCCGAAGCGCACCAGGTTCATCACCACCTGCACATGACCCTGGGGCTGCATAAAGCCGCCCATGACGCCAAAGGGCCCCAGGGGCTGGCCGTCCCTAGTTAAGAAGCCTGGGATGATGGTGTGGTAGGGCCGTTTCCCCGGAGCGAGGCAGTTCACGTGATTCGGATCAAAGGAGAAGTTGTGCCCCCGGTTGTGCAGGGCGATGCCCGTTCCGGGAACCACCAGGCCTGAGCCAAACCCCATGTAGTTGCTCTGGATGAAGGAAACCATGTTGCCCTCGCCATCCGCCGTGCAGAGGTACACAGTACCTCCCTTGATTTCTTCCGTGGGCGGTGGCAGCAGGGCATCTTCCCTAATCAGCTTTCTCTTTTCCTCAGCCCACTCCTCGGAGAGCAGGTACTCCAGGGAGGCCTGCATGTGCCGGGCATCGGTGACATGGCGCTGGGCTTCGGCAAAGGCCAGCTTCAAGGCTTCAATCTGCAGATGGTAGGCGCGGGCGGAATGCTTCTCTTCCGGTGCAAAATCAAAACCGCGCAGGATGTTCAAGGCCATCAGGGCCACAATGCCCTGGCCGTTGGGGGGAATCTCCCACACTTCCACTGGGCCGAACTTAGTGCCCACTGGCTCCACCCATTCAGGCTGGAAGGCAGCTAGATCCTCGGCCCTGAGGAAACCGCCGTGCTGCCTGGAAAAGGCATCGATCCTCTCTGCCAGCTCGCCGCGGTAAAAGGCTTCTCCCTGGGTCTGGGCAATGAGGCTCAGAGTCCGGGCGTGATCCGGCAGGCGCACCACTTCGCCGGCCCGGGGAGTCCTACCCTCAGGGGCAAAGGTGCTGAACCAGGTCTGGAACTCCTCGCCTTTGAGGTTCTTGCTGTAAATTTCGAAGGAGCGCTGCCAGAAGTGGCTGAGCACGGGTGAAACGGGGTAGCCGTTCTCCGCATAGTCAACTGCCGGGGCGAAGACCTCCTCCAAGGAAAGCCTGCCGAAGCGCTTAGCGAGGGCTGCCCAAGCCGCGGGGGCCCCGGGAACGTTCACCGGCACAAAGCCGTACCTAGGGATTTCTGTGTAACCCCTCTCCCTCAAGGCTTCCAGGCTGATGACTTGGGGCGCCGGCCCGCTGGCATTGAGCCCGTAGAGTTTACCTTTGAAGGCCACGATGGCAAAGGCATCTCCTCCGATGCCGTTAGCCGTGGGCTCACAGACGGTCAAACAGGCAGCAGCCGCCAGGGCGGCATCCACTGCGTTGCCCCCTTTCTTGAGCATATCCAAACCCGCTTGGGCAGCAAAAGCGTTGGATGTTGCCACCATGCCCTTCCTCCCGTAGGCGGGAAACCTGTGGGTGGGATAAGACACCTCCAGCCCGCTAAAATTCAAGTTCATGCTGCTCCCTCCTGTGCTGTGTTTTCTGCGCGCAGACTGAGCATCTCCGGGTTCGTGTTCATGAAGCGCAGGTACCAGCTGCTCAGAATCACCCCTTTGAGGATGCTGGAAACGCTGATGGTCCACCACACCCCGTCCAGCCCCAAAGCGGTTGCAGACAGGATCAGGGCCGCGGGGATCCGCAGGGCGTTAAGGGAAATGCCCACAACGGACGGGGGCGAGGTTCTGCCCAGCCCGATAAAGGCCCCTGCGGTGAAGAGCTCCACAACCTGGGGCAGCTGGGAAACGCCGATAATGCGCAGGTAATCTGCGCCCAAGGCAATGGCCTCCGGTTCGTGGAGGAAAATGGAGATCAAGGGCCGGGCCGCGAACACCAACAGTGCAGTGGCGGATAAGCCCACGCCGGAGACGATCCCGAGGCCGACAAAATAGCCGCGGTACACCCTCCGTCCCCGACGAGCCCCGTAGTTCTGGCCGGAAAAGGCACTCATCGCGGACTGGAATCCGCCGCCCGTCATCCAGGATATGGACTCGATCTGGGAGCCCACCCTCTGCACGGCGATGGCCAGCGGGCCCCAGGCGGAGATGATCCGGGCGATGCCCATGGAGATCAGGGTATAGAGGGCGCTCTGCACAGACATGGGCAGGCCCATGGTAAACATGTCCCGCAGATAGCCCCAGTCCGGCTTGGCAAAGAGCCGCAGCCCGGCAAAGAGCTCAGGCCTCCGGCGGGCTTCCAGGATAAACACCGTGGTGGCCAGCAGCTGGGAAAGCACCGTGGCCAGCGCTGCGCCGGCTACCTCCAGGCGGGGTATGGGGCCCAGTCCGAAGATGAGGATGGGATCAAGGATCATGTTGGTGACCAGCCCCAAAGTATTGATGCGAAACGGGGTGGTGCTGTCCCCTGATCCGTTGAAAATGGCTGTGAAAACTGGGTTGATGGCGAAAAAGGGCATCCCTAAACAGATGATGGCCAGATAGGTGCTGGCCATCCCCTGGATCTCAGGACCGAGGCGGTAGAAACCCAAAAGGGGCCCTCGGAAGACCGCTATGACCGTGGCGTAGAGCACGGCGAGCACGAAAATGAGCTGCAGACTGTGGCGGATCGCCTTTTCCACGCCTGCCCTGTCCTGCCTTCCCGTGGACTGGGCCACCCCAACTTCCGCGCCAATCCTGGGAATGACGATAAAGGCGTTGGCCAGCCAGGTGAAAAAGCCCGAAGTGCCCACTGCAGCCACAGCTCCACTGCCCAAGCGGCCCACCCAGATCATGTCCACAAGGCCGTAGGCCATCTGCACAAAAGAAGTGCCAATGATGGGCATGGCCAGCTTAATCAGGGCCTTAAAGATGCTGCCTTCAGTTAGTTGAACTGTTCTTGTGCTTCTTAGCATGGTCCATCCTCGCTCCATTCAGTTACTGCTGCCCACAAGTATTCTCCAGGCCCGCTGCCAATCCTGCATTTGCCCCCAGACACAGAAAAGGCCGGGAGGCAACCTCCCAGCCCTTTAGCCAATCCATCCTTACTCTTCGATTTCCAGTTCCCCGAAGAACACATACCTTTCATCGTAGGCATAGTCCCTGGCTATTTCCCCCAGCCTGAGCTCCAGCTGGTCCCGCCTCTCCAGCGTAAAGCGCTCCCTGTAGTGCAGGGGCCAGCCGTCGGCATAAACTCCGTGGAGAACAACTGGGATGGAATTGCGCAGATCGTTGTGCAGCGTGATGGAAAAACTGAAGTCCTTCACGCCCACGGTGTAGAAGGCATCCTCCAGGAAGCTGGCGAACACGCCGTCGATCTTCTCCCCGTTGAGCATGAGCCCAAAGTCAACCACCCCGTCTGCAGGAGGCAGTACCACGATGGCCAAGGCCTCATCGATCCAGGCCTCTTCCACGCTGCTGTCTAAATGAAGAATGGGCACTTTCAAATCCACCAGCACTTTAGAGGAGTACTCTTCGCCTCCCTGGCGGAAGTTCTTCACCTCTCTAAACGTTTCCTCAAGGATCTCCTTTAGGCGCTCGTTGAACTCCTCACCCGGCGACTCCAGGATGAGAGAACCAGTGGTCAAGAGATATTCCTCTTCCCCGGTTGCCACATCCAGGATGTCCTGAACATAAAGGTCTGTGTGAAACTCCCCGGCACATCCTGCCAGAAGCAAAACAGCGAGGATCAAGCCTAAGCCCATCAGTTTCTTGGTTCGCATGGGAACCCCCCTTAAGGTTTAGTGTATGCAACATTCTGCAGGGGGGTTCTGTTTCCTGCCTTTTCCAGTTAGTTCTTTTGGACACAAGTCAACCCTTCACCGCACCGCTGGTCAGCCCTGTTACCAGGTGTTTCTGGAGGAACAGGAACAACAGCACAATGGGGAGGGCTCCCAGAACGGAGGCTGCGGCAAACACGCCCCAGCGGCTGGCGTACTGATCCTGGATGAAGAGCTGCAGCCCCACCGCCAGGGTATACTTCTCCGTGGAGCTAATGAGCACGCTGGCTAAAATGAGCTCCGAATAGGTGCCGATGAACTGCAGCATAAACACCACGGCCAAAATGGGCCGGGCCAAGGGCAGGATGATCATGTAGAAGGCCTGGAAGGGAGAGGCCCCGTCGATCATGGCTGACTCTTCCAGGGAGGTGGGGATGGTATCCAGATAGCCTTTCATGAGCCAGGCGTTAACCCCCATGGCTCCGCCCAGGTAAACCATGATCAACCCCGCATGGGTATTCAGGCCCAAAGCCGGAATCAGGCGGCCAATGCTCAGCACCAAAAGGTAGATGGACACCGCGGCCAGCATCTGGGGAAAGACCTGGATGAGCAGGGAGGCAAAAAGCCCCGTGCGCCTACCCTTAAAGCGAAAGCGGGAGAAGGCGTAGGCGGCAAAGGAGGTCATGATCACCACTAAGGTGGAGGTAATCAAGCCGATAACCACCGAGTTTTTGATCCAGAGGGCAATGGGATACTGCTCGCTGGTGAACACCTCCCGGTAATTGTCCAGGCTGGGATTGGGTGGAATCAGCCCCTGCCCCACCAAGGTGTTGGCGGGGTTAAAGGAAGCGGAGATCACCCAGAGGATTGGAAACAGGGCGAACACCACAAACACCAGCAGAACGGCGTGGCGCCAGAGGGATCCTAGGATACCGTGTTTTCTATACATTCTTCCGCACCTCCTCCAGGGCGCCCGTGAAGCGGAAGTTGAAGAAAGTGATGGCCCCCGTGATCAGAAAGATGACCAAGGTAACTGCGGAAGCCAGCCCGTAGTCCACGCCCCGCCCGCTTTCAAAGGCCAGGCGGTAGGTGTAGGAGATGAGGATGTCCGTATGGCCCGCGGGAGTCTGGGCGCCAACAATGGGCGGCCGACCTCTGGTTAAGAGGTAGATCACTGAAAAGTTGTTGAAGTTGAAGGAGAAGGAAGAAATGAGCAAGGGGCCAACGCTCACCATGAGCAGGGGCAGGGTAATATGCCTGAACTGCTGCCAGGATGAGGCGCCGTCTACCAGGGCTGCCTCGTACATCTCCACATCGATGCTCTGCAGTGCACCTAGACAGACAATCATCATATAGGGGAAGCCCAACCAGAGATTGAGAATGACCAAAGCCACCTTGGCCCAAACCGGATCCTGCAGCCAGGGCACTCCGGAGCCGATGGTGGCCTGGAGGACACGGTTGATCACGCCTAGCTCCGTGTGGAAAAGGCCCCGCCAGATCAGGGCAGAAATGAAGGCCGGGACGGCATAGGGCAGGATCAAAACCGAGCGGTAGAACCTGCGTAGGCGCAGATGGGGGTCGTTGAGCAAAATGGCCAAAAACAGCCCCACGGAAAACGTGGTGGCCACGCTGAGCAATGCCCACTGCACGGTCCAGATGAACACCCTGATGAAGGGGCCCGTCACCTGGGGATTGGTCAACAGCTTGCTGAAGTTATGAAAACCTATGATTTCCCTAAAGCCCGGCGTAAGGCGCGTTCCATCCGGGGCTTGGAAGTACCCCAGGACGGGCTGGTAGATGATGCCGCTTTCTAGATCCAGCAGCTCATCCCGCTCCCTGCTGTACTGATACTGCGGGCGGTAGACCCCGAAATAGTTGATGTTGCGCATCTGCAGCTGCCTGGCTTCATCCAAGGCAAAGGACAGGGCGGAAATCTCGTTGGTGGCCCGCACCAGATCTGCCCGGGCAAGCTCCGTGAATTCGGCCAAACGCGCCAGGCGGGCATCGCCTTCCTGAACGGGGGTGAGCTCGCCCGCATGGCCCAAAAGCAGCTCGCCTTGGGGCCCTGTGAAAACAAACCACAGCTGGCCTTCCCCGTCGCGGTAGGCTTGGTAAGTGTAATTCCCCGCCTCTGCATCTAAAATGCGGCGCTCCTGCAGCTGGGTGATGACCTGTTCTTTGGTGAGGATGTTGCCCGTCCCGTAGTTGGTGACCGATACATACACCGTGTAGACGATGGGGTAAACCACCAGCAGGATCATGAAAAAGGCGGCGGGCAGCAGATAACGGTAGGGATACGCCCTTTCGGAAATAAAGACGAAATTGACCAGGGCGGCCCCCAGCAGCAGAAGCACCAGCACCAAGTAGGCCTCGCTGCTGTAGAGAAAGAGCGCCGTCCAGATGAAGACCACGTTGAGAATACCCAGGAATACTCCCTTGACGAGCTTAGCCAATTCCACCACTCATTTCTTAGTCTAGCTTGGTAGGAGATTCCCCTTGGAGGAGCTCCAAGGGGAATCTGTTCAATCATGGATTACATGCTGTCCCTGATGGTCTGGATGATGGTTTCCACAGCATTCTCAATGGCTGCCTTGGGCGCTGCCTGCTGGTTGATGACCAGCTCGATGGCGTCGCTCCACGCGGTCCAGACCGAGTTCATGGCCGGAATCTGCGGCATAGGCGTCGCCTTCTCCGCAGCCTCCATTACGCCCCGCATATCGGGATCTTCGTTGATGATCTCCGCGGCGGGCAGGAAAGCGGTGGGACGGGGATCTCCCTCATAATAAATGGCCAGCATGGTGTCCTTAGTGGCCACAAACTCGTTGAGGAAGATGTTGGCCAGCATTTTGTTCTCGCTGAAAGCGCTGACCATGAATCCCTGGGCGCCCAGGAAAGGCTTGCCGAACTGTCCTTTGTACGAAGGAATCTGGGTGAAGCCGTAGTTCACACCGGCAGCCCGCACATCACCAAAGGCCCAGGGGCCGGTCATCATGGTTGCTGCCTGGCCGTTTTGGAACAGGCTCATCATGGTGTCGTAGGGTGTAGCCCTGGCAATGACGCCCTCGTCCAGGAGCTTCTCGAAATACTCAAAACCTTCCACGGCGCCTGCGTTGGCCAAGCCCACATCCAGAGCATTCAAGGCACCCTCTTCGTCAAAGCCGAAAACATAACCTCCCAGTACGCTGAAGAAGGGGAAGGTGTGGTACGGATCGGGCTGGGGCAGCACCAGGCCGTAGATGCCCTTGGGCGCCAGCTCGTTCTTGGTCAGCTCCTCCAGTTCTTCGAAGCTGCCGATGCCGTCTTCACCCACCAGATCCTTGTTATAGAACAAGCCGATGGACTCGATGGCGTAAGGGATGCCATAATACTGACCGCCCCAGGTAAAGGCATCCAAAGCGGATTGGACGAACAAGGACGGGTCCTCAATGTCGATGGGTTCAATGAGACCGTCGGTCACCAGCTGACCCAACCAGTCGTGGGCACCAACGATGATATCAGGACCTTCCCCGGTGGGGGCCACGATGGCCAGATTGTCGCGGATGTCGCCGAAGGGCAGTTCCTGGATCTTCACTGAAATCCCGTACTCGGCCACAAACTTCCTGGCCACTGCAGTGAGGACGGGCGCCCTCTCACCGTCGGACCAGATCAACAGTTCACCGGGAACAGAAGCAGCAGCAGGCAGGCTCAAGGCCAAAGCCAAGACAAATACCAAACAAAGAGCGGCTACTTTTTTCATTCAGGCACCTCCGTTATTTTTTCTCCATAAGACAACGCAGCGAGACTGAACCCATCACCTCCGCGTGATAACGTTTGCACTACTAGCAAAAGGAACAGGGGGACCGGGTCCCCATGGGATATTGATTCTCCAGCAAGGGGCCGCTTCCTTCCTTTTCTGGCAAATTTTCGTTGAAAAAGTAAATGCAGCCCAAGCTTTCTTGTGGATATGTTAGCACCACTCCGACCCACACGCACCGTGGCCCGCAGGTCACCACACAAAGGGAATCAGGCGGTAACGAACCTTTTGAGCGTAAGTGCTGTAGCCTGGCAGCTTCTCCATGAGCATCCTGTCTTCCAAGCTGGTCCGCACGACGATGAGGGCGGCGATCAGGATCGCCAACACCAAGACCCATTTAGTCTGGAAGACAAGGCAGACACCGAAGCAGGACAGGAGAACAGCTGCGTACGTTGGATGCCTAACCACCCCGTACACCCCCGCCTGGACCACAAACTGCCCTCGCTCTCCCTGTAAGCGAGCCGTGGACTCCAGGAAAGGATTCACGCGCAGAGCCGCCAAAGCCAGGCCAGAGGAAGCCCAAACAAAAGCCATACCCGCCCAAAAGGCGTTTTCCATCAGCGGTCTTTCTCCGAACTCAAGCCCGGCGACCAAGTGAATGATAAAAAAGTGCAGCAGCCAGTAGAGCCCCAAAAGCCACTTGTCCCAAACTGGCGAGTCAGTCACCACCTTGCCCCTTTGAGCCAGGACATCCGGGTTGATCCGGTATATGTACGCCCAGCCTAGAAGAGCAATCGCCAAGCCGGTGCCAAAGTAGACCCAAGAATGATAATCAGCGGCAAACCCCGAACCCACAAGGAACAGGAACAGCCCCAAAAGGCGCTGCACCAGCAAACGAATTCCGTAAAACACTGCGCTCCTGTTCATCAACCTATCCACCCTTCCCGCCACAGCGATCACGACGCCCTTATTTGTTCCCCATCCTGTGTCTCTTTTCCTATTGGTCCATTGCGTGCCCATTATTGACATATGCCCATAAGCAAGTTATACTAAAGACAAATGAACATATACCCAAAAGGAAGGAGGAAAGAAACAGGATGCCTAGAATGGATGGAACAGGACCATGGGGTATGGGCCCCTGCGGCCGGGGCCTGTGGCACGCAGGCTGGGGGTGGCGAGCTGCTCCGGGCTGGCGACCTTGGTTTTACGCAGCAGGCTTTTCCCGGGAAGAGCTCCTGAGGGAGCAGAAAAGCGCATTGGAGAAGCAATTAGCCTGGATCGAAGAAGAACTGAAAGTAATTCAGACCGAAGTTAAGGAGTGATTCTCTTGCCGAGACCTCGCAAAGGGCGCAGGGTTTGCTGCCTGCCGCCGCACAGCGTATTTGGACCCCTGCACGGCCCTCCCCAGGGCGAAGTGGTCATGACCGTGGATGAGTACGAGTCCATCCGCCTGCTGGATCTGGAAGGGCTTACCCAGGAAGAAGCGGCGGAACGCATGGAAGTGGCCCGCACCACTGTGCAGCGCATCTACGCCACCGCACGCCAGAAAGTGGCCCAGGCTCTGTATGAAGGAGCTGTACTGCGCATCGAGGGCGGGGACTATGAGCTGTATTCGGCTGATCAGGAGGCTTACGGCTGCGGGCGCTGCCGCAGGAAGCGGCGGGGTTTCGGCAGAAGACACGGTATGTAGAGGATCCCAGGGGCTGGCCCCTGGGATCTTTCTTTACCGCCCGCGGCGCTGCTCGTAGTCCGCGGCTATGCTGGTCTTCCACTCATCCTCCACTTTGCCAGTTCTCCTATAGGCAGCCACCGTCTCGCTCATCACTGCGAAGTTAAGGGAGATACCCTGGGGATCGGCATGGAAGCTTTGGGCCCGGTCTGCTTCGATTCCATAGCGGGCTGCAGTCTCAATGGCGTCCATATTGGCCCCCAAGAAGATAAACTCCCAACCGTGCTTTTCCCTCCGCTCCTCCACCAGCGCCCTCACCCGCCGCGCCGAGAACTCCCGGCTGCTGTTTTCCTGGCCGTCGGTGATGATCACACACATGACTTTGCGGGCATCATCCTCCCCTTGCCCGGCGGCCATCTTCTGGATGGTACGTCCCATGGCATCCAGCAGAGCAGTGGAACCCCCCACCTGGTACTCCCGGCGCGTCAAAGGCTGCACATGGCTGAGTTCAAGGCGTTCATGGAGCACCTCATAGCCGTGGTCGAAGAGCACTGTGGTAACCAGGCACAGGCCCTCAACCTCCCTCTGCTTAGCCAGCAGCGCATTGTACCCCCCGATGGTGTCGTCCTCCAAACCTCCCATGGACCCACTCTTGTCCAGAATAAAGACTAGCTCCGTAAGACCCATTGCTGCATCCCTCCATAGGTATTTTCACCCCCAGGATACCAGGGGCAAATGGAAGGATGGTCGCTTACGAGGCGACAAATGGCCCACTGCGAAAAGAGGATTAGTGGTTCTTTCGTCGAAATTACCATCTACAGAAGATTTAGAATACTGATATCTTAAGTCCATGTTTGACCACCAGAAGGAGAGTCCATTTGTGCTGTTTGAAACCATTTTCAAGAGAAGACAAGTACGCAGGTTTGGCAGACAACCACTGAGCAATCAGGTTCTGGGTGAGATTGCCGCCTGCGTATCTCAATCAGACCAGCTTGCCGGTACCTGTGCACGGTTCAGCATCGCTTCTGCGGAAGAAGTAAGCGGCGGGGTCTCCGCCCCCCATTACCTGCTGAGCTACTGCGATGACAGCAGCGCCGCCTACGCCAACGTGGGTTATGTACTGCAAAAGGCAGATTTGTACATTCAAAGCATGGGGCTGGGCAGCGGCTGGTTCTTCCTGGGACCCAGGCCGAAAAAGAACAGGTCGGGCTTCTGCATTGCCCTGGCTTTTGGCCCCACAGAGGTGCCCATGAGAACCGGCCCCCATGACTTTCGCAGGCTGCCGGTGGAAAGAATCAGCCCCGTGGACAACACGGTGACCCAGGCGGTGCGCCTGGCTCCGTCTTCTGTGAACTCTCAACCCTGGATCCTGGAATTCGCAGAGGGCAAGGTGATCCTCAAGGAACAAGGACGGGGCATAGCCCGCGTAGTGCTGCGCAATAAGCTCAACAAGATCGATCTGGGCATTGCGGCCAGGCATGCTGTGCTGGCACTACTGCACGAGGGGAAAGAGGTAAAGAATGTGGTTGCCACGGAATCGGACCAGGAGTTTCGCGTAGAAATAGCCTATAAATGAAAAGAAGCCCTAACGGGCCAAGGGGGAAACACCTTTGAAAACGGCCATTTTGTACTGTTCCCAGCATCACGGGAACACAAAGAAGCTCCTGGATGCCATAGCCAAGCAGGCTGATGTTACCCTGCTTGAGGCATCGGCTCACGAACCTGCCGACCTTACGGGGTATGATCTCATCGGCTTTGCCTCAGGCATTTACTACTCCAAACTGCACGAAAGCGTGGTGGCCTGCGCCGAAAAGAGCCTTCCAACCGGGAAGAAGATCTTCATCGTCTACACCTACGGCGCTTGGAAACCCGATTTGCAGAACATACAGAAAATCGCCGCGGCCAAGGAAGCGCAGATCCTTGGAGTCTACGGCTGTCGGGGATTTTCCGACTACGGGCCGCTGAAACTCATCGGCGGGATCGGCAAAGGGCGTCCCAACGCTGAAGAAATCGCTGGAGCCGTGAGGTTTTTCAAGGGGCTGACGGCGAGGTAAACTTCGAGCGATCGGTTTCCTTACCACAAAGGGAAGTTTTCCAGCGTAACCGCGCAGTGAAAAACGAGGAAGATCAGGCTGGTAACAGAAATCACAGCAACCCTTTTAGCCAGCCCGGCGCAGAAAAAAGACAAGGGCGGCAGGACAACTAAAGAGTAGACGATGAAGTCGTTCTGAACTCCCGCGTAGTAGCAGGCCCAGCCAGCCCAGTAAAGAGCGATTGCCGCAAGGCTGAGCACCGCTGGAATCCCCTTGGGCAGTGCCGCTTCCACCTGTTCGCGGGAAACCAGAAACAACAGCATGATCACAATGGAGACTCCCAAAATGTGCTCACCGTACTCCAGCACTACTATCTCAGACGAGTTTCTACTGAGCACATTCTGGGCGGGAGGAAAGAGAGCCCAAAGCACGTTGGGCAGCGCCTGCAGCACCACCACGAGAAAACCGAATCTGGAAAAACCAACCCTAACGCGGCGAAACACAAGCGTTCCCCCTCATCTACTCTTCGCCAAGCTTTCCCACGCTCCCCAGCAGGGGCTGATCGTAACTGAAAAGCACTTCGTTCAGTTCAAAGATGTCGTAGCGGCCGTTGATGATGAAATACTGGACAATGACATCAAAGACCTGGCTGGGGGAAAGGGCGTAACCGGCCTTCCTCAAAAGCTCATCCGTTTCCTCCAGGCTGAGCTCCAAAGCCAGGGACAAGGCCAGGACTGTACGTTTGCTGGGTACGTAGTCCCTGTTGCTGCGGATTTTGGAAAAGAGCCGGCGGTCTAAGTTGGCCCTTTTGTACACCTCCACATCTGTTTTGCCCTTGGCGTCAATTAGGTGGAAAAGGGCTTCGCAAAACGGTTCCTCCAGATCATCCAGCAGCCCCTCCACGGATCGCCGAGGCTCGAGGGCCGCGTGGTAGGCAATGAAGCTTTCTTCCCGCAGCTCCCCGTGGAGCTCCTCCCGCTGTTCTGCAAGGTAGCGGGCCACATCCACCAGCAGCTCTTCTTCCACCTCCACAGCTTCCCGGCTCAAGACCGCCAGATAGACCTGCAAATCATGTTCCCTGAGGAAATCGCGGATGGCCGAAGTGGCGATGCGCAGAGCTTCCCCTTTGGGGTAACCGTAAATGCCGCTGGAGATCAAGGGAAAGGCGATGCTCGCGCAGCCGTGCTCTACGGCCAGGCGCAAGCTGTTTAGGTAGCAGGTCCTGAGCTGATCCCCTTCCCCTTTTTCCCCGCCTTGGTAGACTGGGCCCGCGGTATGGATCACATACTTGGCCGGCAGTGCAAAACCGGGAGTAAGCACCGCCTCACCCACAGCAATGGGTGCCAGGGGCAGGCAGGCCCTTGCCATCTCTTCAGTCCCCGCCGCGCGGAAGATGGCCCCGCACACTCCGCCACCCATGGCCAGGTTGGTATTGGCCGCGTTCACAATGGCATCCACCTGCATTTTGGTAATGTCCTCTTGGACAAGGCTAAAAGGCATGGCGCTTCCTCCTTCCCGTCTTCACGAATTTATTCGGCCCCGAGGGGCCCAGTACCTCCCAAGAACTGCCATCACTCCCTGCAGGATTCCCCAAAGGAAAATCGATGGCACAGGAGAAAAGGGAGAACAAATGAAGTGGAAAGGGATGCCTATGAAAAGACTGCTTCTATTCTCCTTGATTTTCCCTGCCCTCCTGGCCGGGGGCTGCCTGGCGGAAATGGGCGCACATCTGGTGGAGCTGGAAATCAAACCCGCTCCCGGCGGACTCATCAATCGGCCCCTGAGGCCCCAAGGCGCGAACGACATTCGCTACATAATGCTCCATGCCATCAGCGATTGCGCGGAGAACCCCACGGATCCCTTCCAGATGGAGCGCATTGAGTACATTTTCCGCACCTACCAGGTGGAAGCCCACTACGTGATTGACCGTGAGGGCCAGATCTACCAATTCGTCCAGGATGCCTGTGAGGCCCGCCACGCTGGCAGCGGTACTTGGGCCGGCGATCCGAAGCTAACCAACAAAATGAACCGTTACTCCATCGGCATCGAACTTTTGGGTATCGGAACCGCAGCGGAGATGGAATCGGTCATCGGCCCCGAGGCCAACGCCCTGATCCGCAGCGAGGATCGGGGCTATACTCAGGCGCAGTACTTAAGCCTGGACCTTCTCCTGGAGCACCTCATGGACCGCTATGCCATTCCCCCAGAAAACATCCTCACCCATCGCCAATACGCTCCAGACCGCAAATGGGATCCGGGGGAGCTCTTTGCCTGGCCCACTTCCATCAGCCAGTAATGCCAGACCCAGCAAACAAAGTAGGACAGATCGCTCCACAGCGATCTGTCCGTTGTTAACATGGGGCTGCCCACTACTGCCCCTGCAATCCTTTTGTCCTTTGTCGTTCTTTAGACACCGCGCAGAACCAGGCAAGTAACGCTGCTGGGCTCGATTTCCAGCTGTAGGCTCGGCCCGCTGATTTGCACTGCTTCCTTGAGCGGTTCAAACTTCACCCGATTTGGTGCAAGGGGTGTGTTCATGAGCGTTTCATCGCCGCTGAGCACCTCTGCCGAAACCACCTGCAGGGATCCGCCAAACGTAGGAGACTCAATAACCACGCTCTGCGGCTCTTCTGGGTCCTTGTTGACCAGGACTATTTCCAGGTCACCATTGGGCTGCTGCACAGCTATGGCATCGACAATGGGCACACCGGAGACTGCTTGGGCAGTGAAGTTCCTGGGTGCATCGTAGCTTGGGGCCTCACACCTTACCCGCCACAATTTACCACCGGCAAATCTGGAATAGCGGTGCAGAACCTCCACCTGGGGATCCCAATACAGGACGGGACCAAACTTCCTGAGGCAGCCCGCATGGAACAGGCCGTTGGGGCTGGCCATCCTCACCCGCTCCTTGAGCCGAATGACCATGTTCAACAGCAGGGCACCGTAGATTGCACCCGCTGCATTGCCCACCTCAGGTAGATGTGCAGCTCCCAGGATTCCCCATTCATCTATTGCCAAACCAATGTCCTCTCCGGGCCTCAGCTCCTCTGCCTGCAAGAACAGTTCAGGGAGATCATGGCGCTCCCACCGCCAAACATGGGCCAAGAGGTCCTTGAAAATGTCGCGATTGGTATGCCCAGCTGGAAAGCCCCTATGGTTTTCCGGTAAGGCGTGCAGGGAGATGCACTCTAGATTGGGCCCTCCATGGCGGAGCAGCGACTCGTTCCACCTCAGGTCACCATTCCAAGAATGCTCTCGATCTAGGAAATCAGAGAAGCTGCCTGTGGCGATGAGCTTGATGGACGGATCTACCCGGCGCATTTCGGCAGACCACTCCTTGTAGCGGCGTGCATTTTCCTCAGCACCGCAGTGGCCCACCTGCCATGGGCCGTAGATCTCATTGCCCACCTCCCAGTACTCTACTCCATAGGGCTCGGGATGGCCGTTTTCCGCCCTCTTCCGGCCCCAATAGGTGTCGGGCGAGCCATTGCAGTATTCCACCCAGGCCGCCGCTTCATGGGCCGTCCCATTGCCCTGGTTAACGCAGATCAGCGGCTTACTTCCGATTAAGCGGCAGAGTTTGATGAACTCGTCCGTACCCAGGAAGTTCGTGTCAATGCCGCCCCATGCTGGATTGGGCACTGTCTGGCGCAGATCCAGGTCCCCGATGCCGTGCCAAAAATGGTATCCACTGGCAAAATTGCCGCCGGGCCATCTGAGGATCGGGGGCGCTAGTTTCCTTAAAAGCCCTATTACATCAGGATCAAAGCCGTCTATGCTGTCTTCGGGTTCCAGGATCACCCGATCAATCCATACCTTGCCCGTACCCGTGATGGTCACGCAAAAATCGATGGGTTCAAAGGGCTTTAGGGAAGAAGCTGGGATAGCCAAACTAAACTTCTGCTTCGTCCACTGTGCGGACGGCCACTGGAGCTGGCATTCTGCCAATGGCGAACCCAAATCATCTTCTCCAACGGCGTCGCGTTTTCGGAACTCTACCTTGATTTTCCCCTCTCCTATGGCTCTCAGCCAGACATACCCCTGGTAGCGCTCTTCTCGATGGATTGGGGGTACAATCCCTTGGCTCAAGACGACTTTGTCCCCATCACACTCCAAAAAGACGGCCGGCCCCACCCTTCCTGGTTCGCCGCCCCGACCTCGGCCCCGCGGGCGAATCCGCCAGGGTAGCGGTACCAGATCATCTGCTTCGTCATCGAAAATAAAGGAGCCGAAACCTGTGGATAGTTTGCGCGGCCTCCAGTTGACCAGCTCGCTTCTTTCCTCATCGTTTAGTTTATGAATCTGTTCCATGGTCCGTCCATAGGCGTTCAGTAAATCGCGCTGGTCCTGGGGCAGATTGTGTTCTGCCATGGTAGGATTAGCCAGCAGTTGGGATAGGACCCCCCCATGGAACGAGGCGCCCAGGTTCTCCAGGAAGTTGGAAAACAGTTCTCCGTGAATGGGCTCACCGGGCGCTTCGCTGGGCGCAAGAGTGATCCGAACAGTCTTTTCAGCTCTGGGAACATACTCGAAACGTTCTAGACTCCGCTCCATTTGCTAACACTCCTTTGGGATTTGATCTTACGCACCGCACTAACCCTTAAGCCCTGTAATGGCCACGCTCTGCATGAAGTAACGCTGGAAGAACAGATACATCAACAACAAGGGCAGCATGGAAAGGAGGGTAGCCGCCAAAGTGGGACCATATTCGATGACACGCTCGCCAATAAACATGGCTATTCCAGCCGGTAGAGTGCGCATGTTGGCCGAACTCGTCAGCATCAGGGGATAGATCAGGTCATTCCAGTTGAACATGAAGTGGAATAACCCAAGACTGAGCAGTGCCGACTTGCACAAGGGCAGCATTATTCTGGCGAAGATACCGAACTCGTGTAAGCCATCAATCCTCGCTGCCTCCTCAAGGTCTTTAGGTAGTGATACGAAAAATGATCTCATCATGTAAATACCGAAGGCGCTAGTAGCCCTAGGCAGGATCAAACCAGCGTAGGTGTCAAGTAAACCGAATTTGTAAATCTCGATGAAGAGAGGAATCATAATCACCTGAAAGGGTACCATCATGGTCACCAAAATCAAGTTAAACAGGCTGCCCTTGCCCTTGAAATTGAGCCGCGCGAAGGCATAGCCCGCCATGGAGTCAAAGCACAGGCAGAGCAGGGTGGTGACAGTGGCGAAAATCAGCGTGTTTAGGAAGAACTGCATCAACGGGATGCGATCCCAAACCCGAATATAGTTCAAGGTTGTATAGCGGGAAGCAAACAGGCGCGGAGGATACTGGAATAGGTCTCTCTCAAACTTAAACGTGGAGACAATGATCCACAGAAAGGGGTACAGCACGGAAACTGCCACGCCAATCATGATGAGAACAACGACTATCTGGCCGAACAAACTCTTCTTCCTCATGATGCCACTCCTTTACTCCCCCACTTAAAACTCAGCTTCGCGCCTTAAGAAGAAGCTGTTAATGGCAAAAGCGGTTACGGCAATGACTAGGAATAGGGCTACTGCCACGGTTGAGGCATATCCCAGTTCATAGGGGGCAATGTGGAATCCCCGATTGTAGATGTACTGCACTACCGTCTCAGTTTTGTAAAGGGGGCCGCCTTGGGTCATGACAAATACTTGGTCAAAGACTTGGAAACTACCGATGGTATTGGTGATGATACAAAAGCCCAAAGTAGGCAGGAGCAGGGGCACGGTGACATGGAAAAATTGCCTAATCTTACCGGCACCGTCGATCTCGGCAGCTTCGTAATACACCCCTGGGATGGCCTGAACTCCTGCCACAAGAATCACCATGGTAAAGCCGAAGTTCTTCCAAACTGTCATCAGTATAATGGAGGGCATGGCTAAGGCAGGATCCTTGAGGAACTCGACCCCATAGATGCCCAGGATACTTAGGAGGTAGGGTATGATGCCGATAACCGGGTCCAACAGCAGGGACCAGACGATGGCCAAGGCGGTCATGGAACAGACAGCTGGAACAAAGAAGACGGAACGCAGAAGCTTACGCCACCAGGTGTTCCGGCTCACATAAGCAGCGAGAACCAGTCCCACCACCACCTGGATGGGCATCTGCACACCCGTAAAGTACAAAGTGTTCTTCATGGCATTCCAAAATCGCTCATCGGCTAGCAGTCTCCTAAAGTTGCCCAGGCCTACGAACTCAATCTTGGTCAAGAAGATGTTAAGGTTGAAGAGGCTGACTCCCAGAGAAGATACCAGCGGCACTAGAATGAACAGGCTGAAAATCACTAAGGAGGGCAGCAGAAAGAAATAAGCTGCAGCTGAAGGCTTGTTTATTCTCGACATGAGCCTTTGGAGCTTTTTCATCATGATCATCTCCTCTGTTGGCCCCCAACGCGGTCTTTGCCGGGGGCTAGTTACAGAGCTTTATGAGTGCCCACCCACCGCCCTGAGCGATGGGTGGGCAAGTTCAGCGAATTATTGGTACGTGTTGAGAATTTCGTTCATGGCTTTCTCAGCTCGTTGAACTCCTTCTTCCGGCGTATACGCACCTGTCAATACTTCTTCCATCAGCGGCCACATTACGTCTGAAGCGATCAGGCCAGAATATGCGTAGCCCTCGCCCCAGACCCGTCCCAGATCTCCCAGCCCAGCAATGGCACTCTGTACTGCATCATTCTGCACTTCAGGATCGTTGATGACAGAGTACAGGTAGGGCGGGAAACCGTTGCGCATGGTCCATTCTTTTCCTATTTCTGGGGAGTTCCAGTACTCAATGAACTTGTAGACGGCCTGTTTCTCCTCTTCGCTGGTTGATGCGGGAACGTAGAATCCCACAGTATCCATGGACACCTGGTGCCGCACGGGTCCCCGGGGAGCTGCAGCCACGCCGAAGTCGATACCTGCTTCCCTTAAGCCATTGATCACCCAGGGTCCGTTGACTAACATGGCCACACGTTCAGCCCAGAACATGTTGTCCAGCTCTGGTCCGGTGGTGTTGCGCGGCGATACTCTGTGGTTGACCACAGCATCCTGCACGACCTTCAATGCTGCAATGTTCTCTGGGCTGTTGATTCTGGCTTCCAGCGTCTGCGTATCAAATACTTCTCCACCGTAACCCCAGAACAGGGACAGCCAATACAGAGGAGCAGTTTTCGTGGGGAGACCAAAACCGTATTGGTTCTTGCGCGGATCGGTGAGCTTGACCGCGAACTCCATGGCCTCTTCCCATGTTTCTGGCGGTACATCGGGGTCCAATCCAGCTTCCGCGAACAAGGTCTTGTTCCAGAACAGATAAACCAAGTTGTACTGCATGGGAATTCCATACTGCTTACCGTCTACAACAAGCATATCGAGTACGCTTGGCACGAAGTCATCCTTTTTCAAGCCTGTTGTTTCCCAGATATCGTCCAGCGGTTGGATGGCATTTTCCCGTACATATTCTCCCAGGGTGTCATAGCCCATCAGGATGAAGCTGGGCGCTGTATTTGTGGCAATGGCTGGAGGCAGTCTTTGGAACATGACCTCCCAGGGGATGATGTCCATCTGGATTTCAATCTCGCCGACGTGCAGCTGGTTGAAACGGTCCACTATCTCCCGCAGAATGTCTCCGTCGGATGACGTGAAGCCATTCCAAAACGTTAGGGTCACTTTGGCAAACGCCAATGACGCTGCGCTGAGGGTCAATAATAGGACTAAGCACAACACGACTAGGCTTTTGAGATGTCGCCGTTGCATTCTCTTTTCCTCCTTGCGTTGTTAAGTACCTTCTCCACACCATCCGAGCTGCAGAACGTGAGAGTTCACCACCACCCCCTTCTTTTTGTTAAGCGCCCACTCCGGTAACGTTACCGAAAAGCTACATAAAGTGGGACGAGGAAGCAGGAAACATGGACGAGTCCAAATGCCCCGCCGCCAACCTCCTCATCCTGCTAGGCAGAAACCCTTTTAACCAGCTTGGGCTCAAGCACAATGTGCTCTATATCTTTGTCCTGATTATGCATTGCTCTGAGCAGAATCTCCGCACTGGACGTTCCCATTTGCATTTTTGACGTATCAATGGTGGTCAAGGGAGGATCCAAGAGCTCAGTTACCTTCAAGTTGTCCACACCCATCACTGCCACATCCTGTGGAATCTTTAGGCCGCGCTGTCTCAAAACCCGCATTACATCAATGGCCATATCATCACAGAAGCAGAAAACAGCCGATGGCAGGTGAGTTCCATCGAAAACCTGGTTCACAATGGCAGGCAGCTGCTGGGGATCGAAGACGGGAAGAATCATATCCTCGTCCCAGGCAGCGCCGTGCTCTCGGAACACAGAGCGAAAACCTTCTGCGCGCAGTTCAGCGCTGTAGTTGCGTGCGGAGTTGATAAAGAGAACCCTCTCATGACCGGCGTCTAATAGATAGCGAGCAGCCATGCGACCAATTTTGAGGTCATCGCAGACAACATGATTGGTGTCGGCGTTGCGGGCCTTGCGCCCCACGATAACATATGGAACCCCATTCTTATTGAGAAAATCAACAGCGGCAGGCTCGCTTTCAACCGGCGCAAGGATGATGCCGTCCACCCTCTGCTCCAACAACAGTTTGATGGCACGCATCTCCCGTTCAGGATCCTCATGGGTGCTGTTCAGTACGATATTGTACCCGTGGGCGTCCATGACGTCTTCCACGCCCGCTACTACGTTGGCGTAAAAGGAGTTGGTGATGTTCGTGACCACAACACCCACCGTTTTGGTTGTGCCGGACCACAGGCCCTTGGCCAGCGAGCTAGGAACATACCCCAAACGCTCCGCGGCGGCGAGAACTCGTGCCTTTGTCTGCGGGCTCACATCATCCCGATCATTGAGCGCCCTGGAAGCGGTGGACACTGAAACCCCTGATAGCCTTGCCACATCCCGTAGTCTCCAATGGGCCATCTCCTCTGCCTCCTATCGCCTGGTGCTCTTTAACCTGATCACGTTCCACGAAGCTGGAGCCAATAAAGCGGTTAGAGCTCCTTCGACAGCCCGCGCACTGCCGTCGCTAGTTGGCACTACGTTAAACGGATTCTCAGCAGTATTCACGGCTTTTAGATCGTCGTGCCTGAGAACGGTATGTTCAATGACAGCATAGTCCTGAAAACCGCGCAAGTGGCAGCTCAACTCCAAGGAACCCCGGAGATTGCGGTTCACTGCGAAAACAGTCAGTTCTTCTTTTTCCTCATTGAGCACCGCCATGGAATCGAGGTAGGGCACATCAGTGAAGTCCTTACTGTCATACCTGTCCGATTGAATGATGGGCTGCAGGGCAACTCCGCGCCCATAAACAGACACGTGCATAAAGGGGTAGAAAATCGTCTGCCGCCAGGCTGCTCCCCCGGTCACAGTCATAATGGGAGCTATCACATTGACCAGCTGAGCCAAACAGGCGATTTTCACCCGGTCGGAACGGCGCAAGAGACTTAGGAGCATACTGCCCACCAACAATGCGTCCTCCATGGTATAGATGTCTTCCAGTAATGGAGGGGCAACTGACCAAGGTTCAACGCGGCGATCCGCGTCGTTGGAATGGAACCAGACGTTCCACTCGTCAAAAGAGAGGTTGATGGTTTTGGAGCTGCGCCTTTTCGCCTTGACATAATCGCAAATAGCTACAACTGAGCCGATAAACCGATCCATGTCTAGGGAACGGGCCAAGAAGTTGGGAGTATCGTTGTCCCTGTTGCCGTAATAGGTGTGCAGAGAAATGTAGTCCACCTCATCGTAGGCGATGTCCAACACGGTCGCTTCCCACTCTGCAAACGAGGGCATCGCGCTATTGGAACTGCCGCAGACTACAAGCTCAATACTGGGATCAACCCATTTCATGACTTTGGCACTTTCCTGGGCCAAGCGGCCGTATTCGTAAGCGGTTTTCGCCCCAATTTGCCAAGGTCCGTCCATCTCATTTCCCAAACACCACAGTTTGAAGGCATGGGGATCCTTATAGCCGTGGGCTATGCGCAGATCACTGTAATAGGTGCCGCCAGGATGGTTGCAGTATTCAACTAGGTTGCGGGCTGCATCCACTCCCCTCGTGCCGAGATTGATGGCCATCATGACCTGGGCACCCACCACCTTCGCCCAATCGGAAAACTCATTTACACCCACTTCATTGGTTTCAACGGTCTGCCAAGCCAAATCTAGGCGACGCGGCCTCTGCTCCCTTGGGCCCACGCCATCTTCCCAGTTATATCCCGATACGAAATTGCCGCCAGGATAGCGTATTACCGGCACCTGCAGCTCACGAACTAAGGAAGCCACATCTTGACGAAAACCGGTTTTTAAAAATTAAGTGGCCCGGTTGTTCACCGGACCACTAATCAGAATGCTGTTGGCGTGATGCCTGCCCGCACACGTATTTCTGTTACGGAAAAGAAGTTCAACGTTTCACCCTGCCCGAGCCAT
>Ga0209537_1000995_pt1 | contig 33229 bp, 28 predicted proteins | sample BioPla4DNA1_FD_187698 | JGI IMG/M metagenome (GOLD analysis project Ga0209537, IMG submission 187698) | Biogas fermentation microbial communities from Germany - Plant 4 DNA1 (SPAdes) (version 2) | ecosystem: Engineered > Bioreactor > Anaerobic > Digestate | place: Bielefeld, North...
TCAGGCCTAGCTGGCCTGATTTTTTGTGGTAATAAATATGCTAACTAAACGTAGCAGGACAAACCGCCGTCAATTAACATGACATTGCCGGTTAGCCACTTGGAATCATCACAGGCAAAGAAGAGGATGGCTCCGTCCATGTCTTCCGGATAAGCTACCCGTTTCATAGGAAACAGCCGGTTTAACTTATCCATTTTACCTGCAGCCTCCAGGCGATCAATTTCCGGCTGCATCATAGGAGTGACAATATGCGATGGACATAGGCAGTTTACCCTTATCTGGGGACCTAAGTCGGTGGCCATGGCCCGAGTTAGGTTCACTACCCCGCCCTTCATGGCACAATAAGCAGTAGAATTCTTTCCGCCAAATACCCCTAGGATAGAGGATATATTGATGATGCTTCCCCCTCCTCCTTTCAGCATCAGGGGGACCATAATCTGAGATACTGCGAATACACTGCGCAAGTCTATATTATATATGTAGTCAAAATCCTCCAGAGTGGTCTCCATAAAAGGTTTACGCATAGCACTTCCTGCATTGTTTATTAAAATATCCAACCTTCCCCAGGCAGAGTCGATCTTATCGCGCAAGCTTTCGATATCACTGACCTTGGTAACGTCTGTGGGCACAGCTAAAACTTCTCCGTTTATGGCCTTGATTTCTTGAGCCGTTTCCTCTAACGGCCCGCTACGCCTGCCTACTATGACTACCTTAGCACCTTCCCAGGCTAGAGCTAGAGCTGCTGATTTGCCTATCCCCGTTCCACCTCCGGTAATCAGTGCTACTTTCCCATCAAATTTCATTCCATCACCTCATTTGATTTACTTTTTGATTGCTCTCAATTGAATGCTCCTCATAGATGGCTATCTGTCATATATGCTATATAAAAATTCTTTATATCTGAGCAGAATCCCTTTGCTAAGTAAAAAAATAAGGCTACTTTTCTCCTTCTTGGCCAATACCTGCCGTGTCAAAATTCATGTGCTCTAAAAAGCGGTGTTGAAAATCCGGGTGTTCTGCCAGTTCTACAAAGGTAGTCTGAGCCTGTATGCGTGAGGCTTCCTGCCTTTTATCCAGAGAAACCAGTGCGCGTATGGCGCCACGGGCAGCAGCATTGCCGATAGGCTTAATTATGTCCAACTTCACTGACGGGATGACACCTAGTGCTACTATGCTAGCTGGATCTAAATAATTGCCAAAGGCCCCGGCCAAGTAGATATGCTGCAGGTCACCCGGGGCCAAACCGGATTTCTCCATAAGCAGCTCAACTGCTGTTCGCAGCGCCGATTTAGCCACTTGCACCTGGCGAATATCTTTCTGGGTATACACTAATCTGGTTGGCCAGCTTAAATGGTGATCATACAGAACAAATTCTTCTCCATCTGGGCCTGACTGAACTGCAATTTGATTACGCCCTTTATCACTAATGGTTCCATAGCGGTCTATCCAGCCTGCCTTTAATAAAGCAGCTGTTAAATCTATTATCCCCGACCCGCAAATTCCTCGGGGATAACTATTGCCAATTACCCTAAACCTCAAGCCCTCTTCTTCATCAAAAACAACCCGGTCTATGGCACCATTTACTGCTCTCATACCACAGCGAATCTGTCCGCCTTCCAGGGCAGGTCCCGCTGCCACTGATGCTGCCCACAAACTCCCTTCATAGCCAACTACAACTTCACCGTTAGTACCCATATCAATTAATATGAACTTTGACTTCTCCCAATCAGGTATAGTCAGCAAACAGCCCACCGTGTCTGCTCCTACATAGCCATTAATCTGGGGAAGTATAATTATTTTCCCTACACGACTCACCTTTAGGCTGAGAGCAGCACCCGCCATATTTAATTGGTCCACAAATAGTCCCTGGTAGGGACGACAGGCCAAACTAGCTACAGGCAGTCCTACGAAAAAGTGAAGCATAACAGGATTGCCCACTACCACTGTCTCATAAATATCCTCTGCTGATACTGCGGCACTGATAAGCATATCTTCGATCATAGCATTGATGTTATTCATTAACACTTGATGCAGGTCATCCAGGCCATCTTGCTTTTCCATACAATAAGTGATCCGGGAAACAATGTCGGCACCATAAACTCGCTGCATATTAGGCTGGGATGACATGGCTATTATTTCCCCGTTTTCCAGGTCAATCAACCCCGCCCAGAGACTGGTGCTTCCTACATCCAATGCCAGGCCAACAGCACGAGAACGCTCCCGGCTTACTTTTAATACTCTGCCGTCCATAATCAATGCATTTACTTCCAGAGAGGGTCTGCCCCTACGATCCATAGGACTCAATTCCTGTAATGTTTCCACTGACAGTATAATATCCTGCTCATCTAAAGCAGCTTTAAGGCGCCGGTGAATTGGAACTGGATTTTCTACATCCAGTCCAGGCAACAAAATTCTTTGGCAAGTGACTCTGGCTGGAATCTTAGCCATCTGCTCAATCCCAACGTGGTCATAGGCAAATGCCTCATCCACCAGTGACACTGTCACCTGCCCTAACACCTTGGTCTGGCAAGCAATCCTTTCACTACTGTTAATTTCATCGGGTAAAAGCAAACTGCGTTCATAATCTTCTATGGGACTCAGGTCTCCCCGGGCTTTTACTTTGCATTTACCGCATATCCCCCGTCCGCCACAGGTTCCTCCGGGGTTGAGCCCTCCTTCAATTAGCGCTTCCCAAAGGCTTTTACCTGGCAGAGTCCACACCACCTGCCTTGGTCCGGCGTCGGTATTCACCTGGATTTTGATCGGTTCACTCAACTGTTATGCCTCCACTAGTATGAATGAGTTTTGGTTTTGACATGAAAAAGGCGGCTATTTGCCGCCCAGATAAATTACGTTGGTAGTTAAAAAACTTGTTTTTTTACTGTTACCACATTTTATTTCTTCCTAAGATTTTGACCAACCGTTATTCAGATTTGGTTTCTGCCATCAGGGCAAAAGCAAAAATAAACACCCAGATTAATGAAACCAACAAAGCATTAGTAGCCACGCCGTAATCGCCACTGGCTCCAATGGCTTTATTGCCCATGGAATAATAGACATTAAAACCAATCAATCCAACTCCGGTAAGAATGTAGATAATCTTCTTTATTCCTGCCGAAAGCTGGAATTTCTTGGCCCAAGTACAGAATTTCAGAAATATTAAGATTCCCAAAATTACTGTCAGGAATGCGACCAAGTTATTTTGAAAGATTTCCACTACCTGTACCCCCCTCCTGGCCTTTACTGAATATTGTATTCCAATTCCCCGATTGAAACAAGAACACTAAAAAACCACCGTAGCTTAGCGTTCCCTCTCTTGAATTTATATTCTCCAAAGAAAAGTAGTCTCCTGCTGGTAAATGCATATTCTGACATAATTATTTTTTTAATATCATCCTTTACACCTTCACATATTTTATGTACAATAATGGTTGCTAACCAAAGCAAGTAAATCGGATAGTCGCAGATTTATTATCTGAGGAAAGTCGGAGCTCCGCAGGGCAGGGTGCTGGATAACGTCCAGTGGGGGCGACCCTAAGGCAAGTGCCACAGAAACAAACCGCCTGGCAGAGTCAGGTAAGGGTGGAACGGTGAGGTAAGAGCTCACCAGCGTTTAGGCGACTAAACGGCTCGGTAAACCCCACCCGGAGCAAGACCAAATAGAGGAACAAAGAGTTGCCCGCTCTGTTCCCGGGTAAGGTCGCTAGAGGTGTCAGGCAACTGGCATCCCAGATAGATGACTATCTAATACAGAACTCCGCTTACAGATTTGCTTGCTACGTACATTAACGGAGCCGTTCCCATCCATGATAGGAACGGCTCTTTTGGTTCTGGGATTAACGGATATTGTTATTATCCCGATTCCGGTTCTTCAGATCATTATTCCGGTCATCTCTATTGTCCCGGCGGTTCTGCAGATTATTGTCGTTTCTATTTTGCTGTTTGTTGTCCTGGCGCTTGCGATTGTCATTCCGGTCGCTCACAAATCATCCTCCTTTTTATTATGACAATGACAGCCTTGGTGGCTTAATTTTATTCTGTCTAAAATAGATAAAGTTATGCAGTATAATAGCGTTTTGTCTTCCATTTTTTTCTATATTATTAATAATGCAATATATTTAGCTTATGATATAGTGTTATGAAAGGTTAATTGGCTATAGGGGGGGTATCCAATGTACATTAATGACCAGGAAATGCTCCATATTATGGAACATATGATCGATAACCCGTATATGGGGGTTGTTTATATTAATGCCGACTGCGAGATTCTTTTGGTTAATGAAACCTTTGCAGATATTGTTGGCATTGAACGCAATGATTTAATCGGCTTGAATATACGCCAGGTTGTGCCCGCATCACGCCTTCCGCAGACAGTTAAAACTGGTGAGGCAAGCCTTTGTGAAATATGCTCGGTTAATAACAAAGAAATGATTTCTATGCGTATACCCATCTACAGCAACGGAAAGATAATTGGTGCCATGGCCAAAACTCTATTTCTGGACATGGCAACCGCTAAACTTATGGCCGAAATGGTGTCCATGCTCGATGATGACTGCCGTAATTTCAACAGTAAGTATCAAACTAAATATACATTAGATGATATAATTGGCAACAATCCCCTTATTGCTCGAATCAAAACTTGGTGTACTCAAGTAGCTAACAATGTATCAAATGTTTTAATCATAGGTGAAAGTGGCACCGGCAAAGAATTATTTGCTCATGCTATACATAATGCCGGTATACGCAGGAACTTCCCTTTTATCCGTATTAACTGCGCTTGTATTCCTGAAAATTTAATGGAATCCGAATTATTCGGTTATGAAGAAGGTGCATTCACCGGGGCTCTAAAAGGAGGTAAAAAAGGCAAATTCGAACTGGCTAATCGGGGTACTATATTTTTTGACGAAATTGGAGAAATGCCTCTGGCTATGCAAACCAAACTCTTGACTTTCCTGCAGGAACGAGAGTTTGAACGTATAGGAGGCAGTGATCTCATTTACTCAGATGCCCGGGTCATTGCTGCTACCAATACCGATCTGGAAAAGGCTGTAGCCGATGGCCGTTTTCGCGAGGACTTGTATTACCGACTCAATGTTGTAACCATGATGCTTCCGCCTTTACGGGATCGAACGGATGATATTGAACCTTTGGTCAATCATCTAATCCCGAAATTAAATGGCAAACTAAATACTTCCGTGGAAGGTATTGAAGAGGAAGCTCTGGACATGCTTATAAACTACCATTGGCCTGGCAACATTCGCGAATTGGAAAACCTTCTGGAACGAGCTATAAATCTGGCTCATCTGGATGGAGTACGTTACTTGCGTCCCAAACACTTCCCCACTTTATTAAAGAAAGACTCTTATGTGAAAAACCGGCCAACCACCTTAAATGCGGCCATTGAATCTTTAGAATACCAACTGATCATGAACACCCTGCGTTCCAACAATTATAATAAAAGCATAACGGCTAAGCAGCTAGATATCCATCCCTCTGTTCTCTATCGCAAATTAAAAAAATACAATATCAGTTAGTTATCAAACCAGCAAAAAAGATAGCCCTGTTTTTGATTATCCGGTCTCGCAATATGCGAGACATTTTTTATTTTTGAGAAATCGGTTTATTCCCCTTTTTACAAAGCATCGCTCTGAAAACCTCTTCTCATTTTGAGAAATTAAAGTATTCATTTACTAAGAGATAAAAGGTCGCTTAGCCCGTTATTACCGCAATAGGAGTAATTGACAAAATATTGGCATGATTTTTGCTATATAAAGTTAACAAAGGAGGGGATAAATAACTATATAGAAGAGAAATAGGGCTAGAGTATTACAGAATAATACACCACAAACGCCCATGGTTAATTGTCCCCGCCACAAAAAAATTATAAAACTATATTGATTTGGAAGGAGTAGGTAATTAGTGCGAGAAGTTGTAATCGTTAGTGCATGCCGCACGGCTATCGGTAAGTTCTTAGGTAGCTTGAAAGATGTACAGGCGAAAGAGCTGGCCATTACGGCTGGTCAAGCAGCCATTGAGCGGGCTGGAATCCCTACCGATATTATTGATGAGCTAGTGGTGGGACAGGTATATCCACACATGCAGGGGTCACTTCCTTCCCGTCAGGTAGCTATGGCTTTAGGGCTACCGGTAAAAAGCAATGCCTGTAATGTGAACCAGAATTGTGCTTCCGGTATGCGTGCCCTGGAGATTGCCAGCCATAACATATTATTAGGCAATACCGAAGTTGCTCTGGTAATTGGAGTAGAAAGCATGTCTAATATTCCTTACATGTTAGCCAAAGCCCGTACCGGTTATCGTATGGGGCCTGGCTCTATTGAAGACGCCATGCTTCGTGATGGACTGGTTGATGATATGGTGCCTGGTCATATGGGGATTACCGCTGAAAATGTAGCGGAAAGATACGGTATTACCCGAGAAGAATGCGACCAACTGGCATTGATGAGCCACCAGAGGGCCACCAGGGCTGTCCGAGAAGGCTTTTTTAAGCGAGAAGTAATACCGGTAGAAATAAAAAGTAAAAAAGGTATTACTCATTATGAGACCGATGAACATATGATTCCCGATGCCAGTCTCGAGGCCATGGCTAAACTTCCTTCAGCTTTCAAGAAAGGTGGCGTAGTAACCGCCGCCAATGCATCTGGAATCAATGATGCTGCCGCTGCCGTGGTAGTGATGTCGAAACAAAAAGCGCAGGAACTAGGCATTAAGCCTTTAATGAAACTGATAACTTTTGCTGCTGAGGGAGTAGACCCCAAGGTAATGGGATTAGGTCCAGCGGTAGCTATTCCTAAAGCCCTCAAACTAGCGGGCTTGAAATTCGAAGATGTGGAATACTGGGAAATCAATGAGGCATTTGCGGCTCAATTCTTAGGAGTAGGCCGCATGCTCAAGGAAGAATTCGGCATCGAACTGGATATGGATAAATGCAATCATAACGGTTCGGGTATTGCTCTGGGTCATCCGGTGGGATGTACTGCCCTCAGAATCATTGTTTCTCTGTATTATGAAATGGAACGGTTAAACCTGACTGTGGGTGGTGCCTCCCTATGTGTAGGTGGAGGTCCGGCCATGGCATCTCTTTGGACTAGAGATATATAGAAATAAATAATAAGGGTACTAGAGATAATTTGCAGCTTTCCAGGTAAAAGAAAAGAAATATTTTTCGGGTTATTACCAGGTCCTAGGGCAATAACCTTGGGTTCTGCGATGTTTGTTGAGGTGAAGTTATTATACCTCGGAAAGCTGCCTATAAATAGGGGGGGTATTAAATGGCAGGTAATTTTGCCTATCTAAATACACGCGATCTGGAATTTATCATTCAGGAATGGCTTCCTACCGAAAAAGTATTCAACTATGACCGCTACAAAGAATACTATTCCAAAGATGACGTGAAAACCTTTTTGGCTCCCGTTCTCAAAATGGCCAAAGAAGTAATCGAGCCTACCAATGACGATGGTGATAAAAATCCGGCAAGGCTGGTGGACGGAAAAGCAGTCTTGCCCAAGAGCTTTGGTCCTTTATACAAAATGATTCAATCAGAAGGATGGGGCACCAGTAATATTGACAGATCAGAGGGAGCTTTAGTTATGCCCCATATTCTGCAGGCGGCAGTTAATGAACTTATAACCGCAGCTAACCCGGTATTTTATACTTATATCATGCTTGCTAATGGTGCTGGAGATTTAATTCAGACTTTTGCTGATGAAGACTTGAAGGAAATGTTTCTGCCCAAAATGATGGATGGAACCTGGGCAGGTACCATGTGCCTGACCGAGCCCAGTGCCGGGTCAGATGTGGGAGATATTCTTTCTAAAGCTTACCCAACTGATGATCCTCGTATCTTTAAGATTAAAGGGAACAAAATATTCATTACCGGTGGTGACAATGATTTTACAGAAAACATTATTCATTTGTTCTTAGCCCGAGTAGAAGGAGCTCGACCGGGCACCAGTGGTATTTCCTTGTTTATCGTGCCCAAATACTGGGTTAATGCTGATGGCAGCTTGGAAGACAATGATGTGGTCACTACTGCTCTAGAGCATAAGCTAGGCCAACATGGTTCCGCCACTGCTGCTCTGGCCTTCGGTGAGAATAATAACTGCCGTGGTTGGCTGATTGGCAGGAATCCTCTGGATAACGGTGGCCGGGGCGAGGGTATGGCCCAGATGTTCCAGATGATGAACTTAGCCCGAATGGAGACTGGTCATATGGCCCTGGCCTGTGTTGCCAATGCATTTTACAATGTACGTGATTACACCCGGGAAAGAGTACAAGGCCGGCCTTTTACCAATCCCCGTGGAGAAAGAGTTGCCATCATCAACCACGAAGATATTCGTCGCACATTAATAATGGGTAAAGCTTATACAGAAGCATTTCGAGCTATGCTCATGAAGGCTCTATTTCATTTTGACATCCGTCAAGATGATCCTGACCCAGCCGAGAGACAAAGAGCTCGGTATTACGTGGACATCGTTACTCCCCTTTGCAAAGCTTTCCCCAGTGACGAAGGATGGTGGTTGTGTGGCGAAGCTATTCAAGCTTATGGTGGCTATGGCTACTGCGAAGAGTATCCGGTAGCTCAGATTGCCCGTGATATGAAAATCTACTCTATATGGGAGGGAACCAATTATATTCAGTCCCTGGATTTGGTAGGACGCAAAATGGGCCTGGAAAATGGCCAGGTATTTGCGGACTTCATTCAGGAAATCCGGGACTTTTATGCCGCTCACAAAAATACAGTCGAACTTAAAAAGGAATTTAATAACCTGGGAACCGCATTGCAAGCCTTTGATGAAATAGTGCAAATCTTACAAGATTGGCGTTCCAACAATCCTGCCTTGATTCCGACCTATTCCCGCCGGGTGCTGACAGCTACTTCGGAGCTTCATGCCTCCCACCTGTTGTTGGATCAAGCCTTGGTGGCCTTGAAAAAAATTAACGAATTGGGCAAGGATCATTATGACTATAATTTCTACATCGGCAAGGTAGCAGTTGCACGCTGGTTCCTACGGAATGTAACCCCCCATATTGTATATCTAGCCAATGTAATCGTTGATGCTGATACTTCAGCCCTGGATATACCACTGGAATCATTCAACTTTTAACCTTGATGTTAAACCAAACACCCCCCGTTATTTCCAAGTAACGGGGGGTGTGCTGTCCGCTTCAGTTTTAGTAATTATCCTGTTGGTTCGATCTCCGCCATATATTCATTTGCTGGGCTGCTTTAATAAGTTCATCCCGGAAATTTGGATGAGCAATTTCTATCAGCATCTCTGCCCGCTTCCAGGTAGGTTTACCTTTTAATCTTACTTTCCCATACTCAGTAACGATAAAATCTACCGCCGTGCGAGGGGTAGTAACTATACTGCCCGGGGTAAGCATAGGAACGATACGGGAATGAGTATTCCCTTCTTTATCAGTGTAAGTACTGTTTAAGCATAAAAAGCTCTTGCCGCCCTTAGAATACCAGGCCCCGGTAATAAAATCCAATTGTCCCCCTGTGCCTGATACTTGCCGGGGTCCAGCACTTTCAGAACAGATCTGACTGAAAAGATCCACCTGTACTATATTATTAATGGCCACTACCCGGTCATTAAGGGCAATAATGCGGGGATTGTTGGTATAGCGGCCACAGTGGCTGGCCATTAGCGGGTTCTGATGCATGAAATCATAGGTTTTGCGAGAACCCATAGCAAAGGAAAAGGCAATTTTACCCCGATCAGTAGTTTTATAAAGACCGGTAACTACACCTTCGTGAAAAAGACGGGTCATGGCTTCAGTATACATCTCGGTATGAATCCCCAGGTCTCTTAGACCAGCATCACACATTAATTCTCCCAACAGATTAGGTAAGGCACCGATTCCCAACTGCAGGCAGGATCGATCCTCAATCTCTTCCAGAATAAGCCGGGCCATAGCCTGATCAGCTTCAGTGGCTTCTTTAGCTGGCGGAAGCTCAAATAAAGGTGTGTTACTGCCTTCAATAATATAATCCACCATGGAAATATGTATGGCATCCTCACTTCCCCCCGGAATTCGGGGCATATTTTCATTTACCTCCAGGATCACCTTATCAGCCTTCATGCAACCCTCAAAACTGTATGTGTTGGCCGGGCCAAAGGAAAAATAACCATAGCGGTCCATAGGACTAACCTGCTGTACGTAATAATCTAACTTGTCTATGTAATTCGCAATCACATCCTGCAGTTGACTGAACTGGATGGGACAGTAAAACATTTTACCCTGATCATGCAGCTTACGATCCTGTACCCCGAAAAACCAGTTATTACAAGTAAAATGCTCTGGCCCTGCCGTAGGAGACTCCATTATAGGCCAGGGCATATCACCACAGCAGTAAACCTGAACATCAGTGAGCTCATCTGCCCGGGCAGCCAGCTCATTATCGAAGTCAACCGGTCTTCCCAGAAAAGTGGCATACATGATAGTGTCGCCTGTTTTGACCAAATTCGCAGCCTGACTAGCCGTAATAACTTTTTGCTTGTAAATGTTCCTGTACATTACTACACCTCTCTTACCATAATTCATATAATTTGCCACAACATTCCTGTACATATTTTGTTCTATTCTCTTGAAAAAAGGTTTTCTAAATATAAGATCGGCAATAAAAAAACTGCCCATACTAGGATTGTAACTGTGTAAGAAATAAAATTACTGTCGCGTATTCTGCAGCCTTATAGTCCGGCTTCGTTTAGGGTAATGATTAACATTATGCCCTGCCAAGTCCGTGTGACTCGCGCATATTTTTTAGGTATTCGCTCAGGAAGTTGTGCCCCCGGTCAGCGGAAAACCCACCAGGAGAATTTTTCGGAAGGACAAACTAAGGGTTGGATATGCATCTCTATCTAAATATACACTCTGGTTTCATATTCTACTTCAATCGCTCTTTTCCTTCATGAAAGTGCCTTTCCATCCGAAGTTAGCCCTGTAATACCGAAATCCATTTTTGCATACCAAGCCCAAGAAAAGCTAAACGCACCCGGGGAATCCCAGGCGCGTTTCTCAGATTTTAGATTAAATCTGTTTTTAACGGCGGTCATCGCAGCAATGCTGCCTGTAGCCCACCACCAGTTTGGGCCACAGTCTGCTATCCGGATGTTCACTGCTATAAAAACCAACCAGACTGTTAACTTCCTCATTACCTATTAACATAAGACCGTTATTGGCAGCGCAGCCAGAATACCAATCCTCTACCAGAGAACGGATGTGAAACTTTATCTCTCCGAATTGTCCTGGACTGACAGTAGTACAATCTACCGGATCCGGATCGAACAAAGGCTGATTATCCCACGTTACTGCAAACTCTTTCCAGGGCTGCAGGATACGATGGGCACAAACCTGGATATCATACGGGACTTCATTACGATAAATGTCTAATACCAGGTAGGCATAGCATATTTCGCTGTTGGGTGGAATGAAGTTGCAGCACAAACTGCACAGGTCAAATTGTACCAGACTGCGGTAGTCATCCTGGCAGGGACAAGGGCAAGGCACCGTGGGGCAGTCAAACTGGCTCACATATAAAAACGGTACCCGACCAAAGTTTTTCTTAGGATAGAACTCTGCAATATAAGTCTCCTGTTCAGGAAAAAAGCAGATTTCAGTACAGCGGCGGTCGTGTTTATCATGATGGTGATCACTTCTTTCAGACATTATTCACCCTCCTTTCCTCTTTAGTACACAATATGGTGAGGATGGCAAAAGGTTACCTGTCTGGAGTATATTAACTTTGCAGCTACTACATTAACGGCAGAGGCTTGAAGTGTCACTATACGCGAAATTGCTGGGCGGCTTGGTAGGGGGCATCGCTGGGTGCACCGGCCTGGTTTCAGAAGGGTAAGGTGATTAAGCGATTAGCCTAATTCACCTGTATTCTGAAGTATGACTTCTACGTCCACATTAATCAGCACATCTTCGATAAAACCCTGCTCCAGCTGGGGGGCGATCTCCTGGCGCCATTTGGCCAAAGCATAAGGAGTTATATCAATCGCATCTATACGGAGCTCCTCCTGCATAAATTCAATAAAATCTTGCATTTGCATCTTCAAATCATCAGCTACAGCCTCTTCTATCTCCCGCAAATGCTGCTCCTCATACAGAGTCGAACTGTGCTGAACAACTGCGTGTTCAACCAATCGGCCTTTTAAGGTAACCTGAATATCAAAAACGATCAGTTCACCTTGCCGGCTGACTTTCACTTTCCGCTGATTAGCAACAAAAACTGTTCCTTCATCATATAACTGTCCGTCCTTATAGAGGGAAAAGGGGATCCATCCATGAGCCTTTTTTCCGCTCAATAGTACCAGACTTCTGGTCTCCATTCGATCCAATTGGGCAATCATCCGGTCCTGAGCAAACAGTGCACAGCCGGTTAGTTCCACTCCCTGTTGGTTGTCAGCGGGCTGCAAAACCGGGACCGCCACGGCCATGCCTGGTGCGTATGAATCAGCAGCCAAGCAGAACAGGGAAGTACGAGGAACAAAGGCCCGCTCGGGAATGATTTGCAGCAAGCTGATCAAAACATCACTGACCCTTTTAATATCCTTTTTGGCCATAAAATGCAGCAGTTCTTCGGCCCGCCCGTTTACCACTGCAACGTTAATAGACGGTTTAACCCGCGGTTCCCGCATGTTGGGGTCAATAATATTTCTGAAACCCTGTCGAGCTAAATCCTTACCAATTAACATAACCTGCAGCTGGGAAAGGGTATACTGCCTGGGTTCGTTGTAAGCCCGTCGGCTCCGGGTCTCTCCTACCGTCTGGGCAGAATAAGTTCCTATTTTTTCGTCTTCCTCTACCACTGCCGCCAGCAGAGCAGTAACCGCTACCTTCCCGGCTTCTCCAGAAGGGGGAGTGTCATAACCGGCTATCAAGCTAATATCTAAATTCTCCACATCTATGGTATCCCAGCAGCCGCACAGCAGAGTGCTCATAGCCAGAATAACAACTATTACCATCCATCGATATTTCATAAACTTTTCTGCCTCCTCAGTACGGAAACTAGAAGATAAAGCAGGGGGTAGCCCAGTGAAATGGCTATAAATGCGTAACCCACATAGTCAGCCAGGGCAAAGACTTGCAGCAGGTTATCCGGTTGCAAGGATAATACATATATACCCGCTCCCACCCCCAGAACTATCCAGGCATAATAGCGGTTGAAGTCCAGATTAAAAGCACGCGTAAAAGCGTAGCTGGCCGACATACTCAGATTCATAATTGGCCTGACACCCAGGGTGACCCACAGCAGCAAGAAAACCAGCTCCAACCTGCCCAGGGCAGAAGAATAGGGTATCTTCAGAAGAGTAACAACCGGCCAGGTGAAAAACTGCAGCCCTTCATGGCCGAAAACCATCAGTCCCACTACCACTATCATTAAATATATCAAGACAGTAATGCCCTCCCCTATCAGGGCTGCTTTTAAGATTTCGCCCCGGTGCTGAACCATGGCATAAGTAACCAACAGCACTTCACATCCGGCGTAAGCGTATACTATCTTCAGACTTCCCTGCATTAATCCATTAATATCAACATCTCCTACCGGCAGTAAATTCAGATAAGTGCCCTGGGTGATTCCAGCGCCAATGATCATCAATAGGTCAATAATCAATAAGTAAAAAAGAAACTCATTGAGCCGGCCGATTACTTTTGCTCCTTTGCTGACGGCATAAACCACGCTTAACGTACAGACCAGGGACACTGCCCAGATGGGAGTCCTGGGCAGTATAAATACGCAGGTGATTTCCGTAAACATTCTTATTACTACTGACTGGACTACTGTCGCATAGCCCACGAAAATCAAAATCAGCAGAGTACCCAAAAATTTTCCAAACAGCTGGTGACTGACGTTGGCAAAATCAGCATCCCGAAAACGGTTCAGTAGCGCTACTATCAAAAAAACCGCTGCCAAGGGAAAAACAGCTCCGACAATCACAGCCAGCCAGGCATGATGCCCGGCCTCTGCAGCCACCACTCGAGGGAGGCTCAGCATGGCGGTGGCCACCTGGGTTCCCACAATAATAAATATCAGCTGTTTACTGGTTATTTCAAAGCGAGTTCTATCCATTCTGCTGTCCCTGCCGTTGCCGATCCATTACTGGAATAGATTGAGGACGGTATTTGAGTCGATAGATAAAGCCTCTGAACAGCGTATCCTGCAGATCACCAAAGCGCACCGGTCCAAAGGGGGTAAAATAAGGAACTCCAACGCTTTCCAGGCTAACCAGGTGAGTTATTAAAATGAACCAGCCCAGAGAAAAGCCAAATAGGCCAAAAACCGCCGTTGCCAATATAAACAGAATACGAATCAAGCGGGTGGCCAGAATCATACTGTAGTTAGGCAGGGCAAAGGTGGCGATAGTGGTAATGGTAATAACTATGATAATAGCCGGACTGGCAATATTGGCACTGATAGCAGCCTGTCCCAGCACGATTCCCGCCACCACACCTACAGTTTGGCCAATATTGGCGGGCAAGCGCAGTCCCGTTTCCACCACCAATTGAATAATGATTTCCTGGATCAAAACTTCCACCAGTACCGGAAAGGGAACCTGGGAGCGGGCCTGGGCCAATATAACGAATAGTTCATAGGGTATCAATTCCGGTTGGAAGCTTAATAAAGATATGTACAGGGCCGGTAAGGATACCGCCAGAATGTAGCCCAGATAACGGGACAGCCGGTTAAAGTTAGCTACCATAGGGCGATCATAGTAGTCTTCTGAAGCCTGCAGGAAACTGACAAACAAAGCAGGAGCTATTAGAACCCAGGGGGTACCCGATGCCATAATGGCCACCCGCCCTTCCAGCAGTTCTGCAACTACCTTGTCGGGCCGTTCGCTGGACTTAAACTGAGGGAAGGGGGAATAATGATTATCACTTAAGAATTGTTCAATATAACCAATAGCAGAAATACCATCAATATCAATTCGGTTAATTTTGTCCCTAATATTGCGCACGATCTCTGGATCAGCAATATCTTCAATATACAGAATGGCTACGTCGGTGCGGGTCCTTCTCCCCACGATGGTTTTCTCTATCACCAGGTTAGGATCCCGCAACCGGCGGCGGATCATGGATATATTAACTGACAGATCTTCGATAAATCCTTCCCGGGAACCACGCAGGGTTTTTTCCACCGGCGGCTCATCAGGAGTCCGCTGTACCCCTCCGGTAATGTTTATGGCCAGCACTTCTGGCATCCCATCTACCATCACCAGAGTTAAACCATCAAAAAGTGCATGGATCATGTCCTGGACTAAGTTCACTTTTTTGATCTCGCCAATAGTCAAACAGGTATGAGAAATCTTATCAATGATTTGATTAGCGGCTCCCTGCTGCAAAGTCCCTGCATCGCTTTCCAGCATCAAGCTCTTGAATATCTCTTCATAAAGAACCTGCTTGTCTACCCTCCCTTCCAGGTAGACTACGGCTGCCCGCCGCCTTGGATCAGCCTTTATAGTGATCTCCCGGAAAATAATATCCCGGTTCTTCTGCACGTATGGATCGAGGATTTTTTTCTTACTGTCTAAACTGGCGCCCAATTTGTCACTCTTTTGCTGGTTAGGTAGTTTATAGGCAGGTGCCTTGCGCCTGCCCCAGAGGCGGTTGAGAAACGATGCCATATTCTGCTTCCTCCAGGTAAGTTTTATATATTTTGGCCGTTTTCTCCCATCCCTATCCGGTAATTCCCCTGCTTTTCCCAGTTGACCAGAACGTCTGTTCTGGTGTAGGATAATTACACAGAACAAATGTTCGGAGGATGCCATGCGCCGCATTACTTTTTGGTTTAGTTCAAAACCACTGAGCGATGATTTTTATAACGCCTGTCTGGATCTCACTCCCCTGGTGGAACCCAGCGATATCCAGGGGGTTTATTTAGACTTAACCGGCTGTAGGATCAATAGAGAGCAAATCACAAGGCTGGGCTCTTGCGCAAAGGGTTATATCAGAATAGGAATGGCCGCCAGCCGCCTGGCTGCACGTATAGCCGCGGTCACCCCTGACCTGCCCTCTTCAACCCGGCCCAAGGATTATCGGCTCCACAGCTGGGCAGAGGGAAAGCTGATAGAGATTCTCCCCCAACGGGAAGCCCCTTTCCTGGCCTCTTTGCCCCTGGAAGGTCTCTATCCCCTGAGGCCTGTCCAGATAAAAAAACTGCGCCGTGCTGGTTTTAGTTGTATAGGAGACATTGCCGCCCTCCCTTCTTATGAGTTGGTACGGATGCTGGGAGAAGAAGGGCTGCACATCTCCAATCTGGCCCGGGGAATCGATCATACTCCCGTTATCGGCCTTTATCCCCCTTCCCGGATGCTGTATCAGCATAATTTTGAATCTGCCCTGGATAATGAACTATCTGTACAGCAGATCCTTCATCAAGCAGCAGCGCAGCTGGCCGCCCAGCTGCGCCGCAAGAACTCCGTCTGCCAGCGAATTAGTCTGGAACTACAGCGGGACTCTTATAAAGACCAGGCCCAACGATCACTGCAGGCAGGCAGTCAGGAAGAACAGTTTTTACGCCATGTTCTGGAGGGACTTTCCAAAAGCATAATGGCTCAGTACGAAACCGAATGCCGGATAACCGGACTGACCATTATTCTGGATCAGCTTGCTCCCCTGTCCTGGTCTCAGCCTGATTTGTTCAGCTATCGCCCCATTTCCTCTGTAGAGAGTAAATCCCGCTTAGAGCAATCCTTAATTCGCCTGGAAAATCGTTTTCCTGGGTCTTTAAGCCGGGGAATAGCTATTGCCCGGCGAGAACGGGTACTGGCCCTGTGGGACCCCTGGAGGCTGACTCCCCATGAGTAAGCTAAAGTACCAGACTTTACAAGTAAGCTGTGATAATCAGGGCTCACCTTTTCACCTGCAAAAGGACCAGCAGACTGCACAGGTGGAGCAGGTTCTGGACTGCTGGCGTGACACCGGTTGCTGGTGGGCAGGAGAAAGCGAAAAGCTCTTTTATCGCTTATCCCTGGATAATGGGGCGGTTGTGGAAATTTACTGCGATATGGAAACTCATACCTGGGTGCTGTATAAGGTTTATGATTGATGGTGTCTTTCGCCACACCTTAAGCTTCCGGTTCAGTCATCTTTCGTACCGTGAAATGGAAGATTCCGGATGTGCCATTGCTGTGAAATGCCTCTTACTTAAATAGTATCATGCCAGTAGGTTTGCCATGAGCACCTTGGTGGAGGAGTCCGATATAGTCGGTGAAGATGGGCGAAGGTCGGGGGGCGCGGGACAGGATGTCCCAAGAGGGCTACCAAAACAGGATGTTTTGTTTAGCCCGGTACCCCCTGAGTCGCACATCGAGCCGTTACTATATCGTGACGACGAAACAGGTGCGCATGGTGAACTTACTGGCTATGAGTGATTTGCATTTATCATGGCCTGTTTTTCAGGTGATAATGGCGAGCCGAAGGCGTGGCAACCTCTATGCCTATTTACGGTTTGAGTTAATAGATCGCCACGTCGCTGCGCTCCTCGCAACCCAAGTTGTACCCGATAGGGTACATCAGGAGTACCCGTAGGGTGCGATGACATACAAGATGGAGGTGAAAAGATGGAATTCGTTCACCTGCATACCCACAGCCCTTTTTCCTTCCTGGATGGGGCCAGTTCCATTGAAGCTCTGGTAGAGCAGGCTGCCCAGCTGGATATGCCCGCTCTGGCCATAACTGACCACAACAATGTTTCCGCGGCGGTTAAATTCCATCAGACCGCCTCCCGGGCAGGTATCAAGCCCATCCAGGGAACGGAAGCAGAGCTTCCCGGAGGTTATCACCTGACTTTGATTGCCCGTAATGCCCGGGGGTACGCTTCCCTGTGCCGCCTGCTGACCCGCAGCCATCTATCTAATCCCCGGAGCAAGCCCTGTTTGGATCCCAACTGGATGGCGGAAATGGAAGATGTCCTGGTACTATCGGGCTGCCGCCAGGGACAAATTCCCGCCCTCATCCTCAAGGGACACTACCGGCAGGCTCTGGAGTGTGCCCGGCACTACCGGGATATGCTGGGCAAAGAGAACTTTTATATAGAAATGCAGGATACTCTGCTACCCGGTAATCGACGTCTCAACTATGAACTTATGCAGCTGGCCGGCTACCTGGATCTGCAACCGGTAGCCACTAATAATGTCCACTATGCAGTTCGCCAGGATTTCATGGTACATGATCTGCTGACCTGTGTTAACCACCTGCTGCGGGTAGATGACGTTCACCCGGCCCGCCCCCTCAACGCTGAACAGTACTTAAAATCCGGTGCTGCAATGGAGGAACGGTTTCACTTTTGCACCCGGGCTCTGTCTAACGCCGCTGTAATCGCTGAACAATGCCAGGAAGTTTTAAGTAACGCTCAGGTACATTTCCCCTGTTTTCCTTCCCCTCCCGGGGGAAGTGCCATCGCTTACCTGCGTTCACTTAGTTATGCGGGAGCCCGGGAGCGTTATGGAAAAATTACTCCCAGGGTACAGCAGCGTCTGGATTATGAACTGGGAATTATTGAGCAAATGGGTTTTGCCGATTACTTCCTGCTGGTGTGGGATTTGGTTCAGTTTGCCCGCCGTCAAGGTATTCGCTATGCCGGTCGGGGCTCGGCGGCTGATTCTCTGGTCTCTTACTGCCTATTTATATGTGAAGTAGATGCTCTGGAAAGAGGCCTCCTGTTTGAACGCTTTATTAGCCCAGAGCGCTCTCAGCTGCCTGACATTGATATCGATTTTGAAGCCCGTTACCGGGACCGGGTTATCGACTATGTTTATAAAACCTACGGAGCCCAACGAGTTGCCCGGGTTGCTACCTACAATACCTTTAAGGCCCGCTCAGCAATAAGGGATATTGGCAAGGTGCTTGGTTTTGCCGAGGAAGAGTTAGGTAAGCTCGCTAAGAGCCTGCCCCACACCTATGCTGACCGCATCCGCGGTGTCCTTGATCATCTGCCCGAGCTGCAGGATAGCCCCCTAAAAGACCAGCGTTTCCAACTGCTCCTGGATGTTTGTGAGAAAATCGCGGGATTTCCGCGTTTTCTGGGTACCCATCTGGGAGGCCTGGTAATCAGTGATGTTCCTTTAACTGATTTGACTCCCTTGCAAAAATCCGCTTTAGGGCCGGTTATTACCCAATTTGACAAAGATGATGTAGAAGCACTGGGGCTGGTAAAGCTGGATCTTTTATCTCTGAGAACTCTATCCGTAGTTCAGGATGCGGTCCAGCAAATCCAGGAAACAGGTGCTCCTTTAGACTATGATCAGATTGCTCTAGATGATGAAGCTACTTATGACATGATCAATCAGGGTGAAACCATTGGGGTTTTCCAACTGGAAAGCCCGGCCCAGCGTGCCCTGCAAACCCGCTTAGAAGCCAGCCATATGGAAGATATTGTAGCCAGCATGGCCTTAATCCGACCAGGGCCCATTAAGGGCAATATGGTGGACCCTTATATCAGGCGGCGTCAGGGGCAGGAAGAGATAACCTACCTGCACCCGCTACTGAAACCGATTCTGGAAAAAACCTATGGAGTAATACTCTTTCAGGAGCAGGTAATTGAAATCGCCATTGCTGTTGCCGGTTTCACGCCTGGAGAAGCTGACCAGCTGCGGCGGATCATGACCCATGCCCGTTCCCAGCGAGCAATGGAAGAAATTGGCCACCATTTTGTGCAAAAGGCCATCCTCAATGGCATTGAGGCTGAAGTTGCCGAGTCCATATTTGCCTGTATGGTGGGCTATGCCAGCTATGGGTTCTGTGAAGCTCATGCCGCTGCTTTTGCCGACACCAGCTATAAAACTGCCTATTTAATCAAACATTATCCGTCCCAGTATTTCGCGGCTTTGTTAAACCACCAGCCTATGGGTTATTACCCTCTCCACGTAATTGCTAATGAAGCACGGCGGCGCGGAATTAAACTTCTGCCCGCCGATGTGAATCAAAGTCAAATTGACTGTAAGGCTGACTCACCCGCTTCCATAAGAATCGGCCTAAAACTTATTAAGGGAATAAGCCGCTCCACTTTAGAGTCGATTTGCCAGGAGCAGGAACTGGGTCTCTTTTCTTCAGTGGCCGATTTTATTAAAAGAATTGCTCCTCCCCGGGATGAGGCCGAAAACATAATAAAATGCGGGGCTCTGGACAGCCTATATCCTAACCGGCGAGAACTTTTGTCCATTCTCCCCTATTGGGAATCAGCCGACCATCTCCTGTTTGTCGGCAGCCTCCCCAACACCGATGCTATTACCGACTTCTCGCTCCAGCAGAAGCGGTTCATGGAACGGGAACTACTGGGATTGGATATACAGGAACATTTTTTGGCCTTTATGCGTCCCTGGCTACATCGCCAGGGGATTATGTCATCTCAGGAACTGCATACTGTTAAATCAGGCCGCCCCGTACAGGCAGCGGGTTTGCTAATTCACCCCCACCGCCCTCCCACTCGCAGCGGTCGAATAACGGTTTTCTTTGCGCTGGAGGATGAATTTGGACTAACCGATGTTACCATGTTTGAACATGTTTATAAGCGATACGGCAACGAGATATTTAACCCTTCAGAAGGAGTGGTATTGGTAAGAGGAAAGTTGCATAGTAGAGGTCGGGGGTTAACCGTTGTAGCTGATCAGGCCAAGCGTATTTCCATAATATTCTCATAAAAAAAATAGGAGGCATGTATTTTCATACCTCCTTTGCTTTTCGGGGTCTAAAATTAGCTTATTTTTTCTTGGCGGCTTTTTTCTTAGCCGCAGCTTTAGGAGCTGCTTTCTTTTCAGCTGCAACAGCCTCTTTCAAAGCTTTACCAGGTTTAAAAGCGGGGACTTTTGTGGCAGGAACTTTGATTTCCTGTCCAGTGGCCGGGCTGATGACCTTTCTTTCCTTCCGGTCACGAACCTCAAAGCTACCGAACCCAATGATTTGCACCTTGTCACCCTTGGCCAGGGCCTGCTGGATGGTTTCTACCACGGCATCAAGTGCTTTGGCTGCATCCTTTTGAGTGATCTCAGCCTTCTCCGCTAACGCTTTGACAAGTTCCGATTTGTTCACTACATAGTCCTCCCTTTACAGTGAAATTAGAACCTTAGATAACTTTCCCCAAAAAAACGGGAATTCCTGCTATTAACCTAAAATTTTTGCAATATTTTTTGCTTACCTTCTATTTTTTACTGATACTTAAATTCTTCCATCAATATAAGCCTTTTATTCATAAAGTCCATAATAACGGGACTTTAATAACATTTTCCTCTTAAAATAGCGGTAAATACGCTAATCTATGACTTCCTGAATAATAATACTCCGGTCCGTAGCCAGATTATAGAACTTGTCCTCTACCATAACAATAGGACGAGTAGGTTGGGAAGGATCAACATAGATCACTACTCCTTTTTCATTGTTCGAGAGAAGCACCTGGTTACCCACATAAAAATTGACAATCTTATCGTAAAACACTTTGGATACACGGGGGTCCAATCTTCCAAAGGATTCCTGCCATAACACTTCTGCAGCTGTATAGGGAGAAGAGCGAGCCGAATAAACTCGCTCTGAGGTGATAGCATCGTAGACGTCCGCTACAGCCGTTACCGCTGCACAGAAAGGAATATTGTATCCTCTAATGCCCATGGGATAACCGCTTCCATCAGCCCTTTCATGGTGCATCAAAGCGGCATTAGCGACTTCGTTGGAGAAAGCACCCGTTTCCATAATTAAATTGTAACCCTGCATGGTATGTTTTTTTACTTGTTCATATTCCTCATCCGAGAGCTTGTCAGGTTTATTGAGGATATCACTATCGATTTTAACTTTGCCTATGTCATGCAGAAGTCCTGCTGTCCCCAGTTCCTTGATTTGATTCTCATCACATTCCATCCAGCGGCCTATCAGGATACAGAGTAAGGATACATTTACCGAGTGGGTAAACAGATAATCATCCTTATCCTTCATCAAGCGCATCTGCCGGAACAGGTCATTTTCATCAAACACCTGCAGAAACAGCATCTCGGTAGTTCTTTTTATATCTTCAACATCCAGCGGTTTACCCAGTTTTGCCTCCAGCATAAAGCTTTTAACTACTTGCAAGGAATCAACATAAACGTCAGCAAATGGTTTGCCGCTTTTGGGCTTGGGTCGGGAATCCATAATAAAAATTTCCTCTATACCCCGCGCCGCAAAATGATCTAAATGTTCCTGACTAATAACCGTTCCCTTGGGCAGCAGAAGTTGCGAATCGTAACTGTAGATATCCTTACCCAGACGAGCCCCGGGTTTTAGGCTGCTGACCTTTATCCGTAACAATGGCTACCCTCCTCGCTTCTGTTTATCTTTAGCCTCTATTCTACATATTTCCTGCAGGTTCCTGCTTGTCGCTGTCTTTTCCCCAGAGATAGGTCCAGGCTGGAGTCATATAGACGGGAATATAATCAACCTGCCACCCGGCCATAGAACTCTCTTTAGTTAATAACTGGCATACCTCCTGAACCACCAGTTCTTCAGTAGCCTGATGCCCGGCATCAATCACCGCCAATCCCAGAGCTGCAGCCTCCCGGGCTTCATGATATTTTAAATCCCCAGTAATCAGTACATCAGCTTGTCCGGCAATTTCATTGATAAAACTGGCTCCAGAACCACTTACCACCGCCACCTTCTGGACTAAACTATTTTTTTCTCCCACTATGCGTAGGGCAGGCAAAGACAGTTTGATTTGCACCTGTTCGGCCAGCTGTCCTAAAGGGATGGCTTGCGGTAGGTTTCCTTTTCTTCCCGGGCTAAACATGATCCCTTGATTTTCCAGTTTATATAGGTCATATGCCACTTCTTCATAGGGGTGGGCTTGCAGCATGGCATCAATCACGGCTTTTAAGAGATGCTGGGGGCATATAGTTTCCAATCGAGCTTCCTCTACCTCTTCTAGCTGGCCGATCTGACCTATAAAAGGATCTGTATCCTCACCAGGTTTGAATGTTCCTATCCCGGTAGCCCTGAAGGTACAGTCAGAATATTTACCAATAAATCCTGCTCCTGCTCGGCTTACTGCCTCTCGCACCTCATTTATGTGAGTCAGCGGTACAAAAACTACCAGTTTGTATAATGACTCCCTGTGCCCGGCAGTTCTCAGGGGCAGAGGCTCAATATCTATTAATCCTATGGTCTCAGCCAGCAGTTGATTCACTCCCCTGGAAGCATTGTCCAAATTGGTATGGGCTGTGTATAGGCTGATATCGGCCATTATCAGCTTACGAATCAGACTTCCCACCGGCGAATCAACTTTAATGCTGGGCAAAGCTTTAAAAATCAGAGGATGGTGAGTTATAATCAAGTCGGCATTCTCCTGCCAGGCTCGATCCAAAACCTGATGGTCCAGTTCTAAAGCTACCACTACTTTAGAGACTTCACGTCCCATTGATCCTACCTGTAACCCGACATTATCCCACTTTTCAGCCAGATTTACGGGATAATGTTTTTCCAAGAGCTTCACGATATCTTTTACCCGGATTTTCATTTTAAAAATACCTCCAATTCCCTTAGCTTATCTTCCACTTCCGTTAACAGTTCGCGGTTGGGGCGGGTTTTGCTTTGCAGCAGGCTGTCCCGGAGATGTTTATATTTTTTTTGCAACTGTTGGCGGTAGACCTGCGCTAATGGGTCAGCTTGGCGGAGCAAGATTGGTCCTGCCTCAATCTCCAGCGGTGTGAGATGGTAAGGGTGGTTCCCTGGAATTACCTCTATAATGATAAAAAGACGCCGGTTTTGCCAAACCAGTCTTTCTTCCCTTATTTCCCATCCCTGATGGGCCAATATTCTGCGCAGGACACCCGGCCGGCTCATGGGCTGTAATACGAAACGGGAAAAACTGCCGGATTTTACCCAATCATGGCTGAGGATCTTAGCAATGGTTTCCCCTCCCATGCCAGCCACAATTATATTGGTTACCTCCCCGGCCATCAGAGGCTGCAAACCATCTCCCTGCCGTACCTCAATCCGGTTAGCATAGGGGCTGTCATTAACTGCCTTGCACAGTCTCTGGTAAGGGCCGTCCCCCAATTCCGTGGCAATCACCCGGGGAGCAATTTGTTTATCTACGAGATACATAGCCAGGAGGGCATGGTCGGCACCTATATCAGCGGCTGGTTGTCCTGGTACAAGCAGTCCGGCTATAATATGCAAACGTTCCAGGGCTATTCCCTCCTGTAATTTCTGCGAAAACTGTCCTCGCGTTAGTGCAAAAGACAGCTATACTGTCATCGCGAGTGCGTAGCGCGTGGCGATCTCTATGTCCATCTGCGCTAACCACGGCTTAGCAGTACTGTTAGCCGGGATGCAGGAGTATTAGCCGGCTCGCTCCAAGACTCCTCGCCTGCAACACATCGGCTTACTTCGGTGCGAAGCGGACCACTCGGAATTCGGCATCCATGCACTCAGTCCTCGTTGCTCGAAACGTCCTGTTTCTAGCATCGCTTCGCAGCCCTCAGTTTCGCCGTGGGCGGCAACGGCTCGTCGTACGTCACTCGCCTGGCTAATTCTCCTGCTTAAGCCGTGCCACGATGTTTTCGTCCATCGTGGCCTGTTCTTCAGGTGATAATTGCTGCTTTTATCATAGTGAAATATTCCGGGCAAGGCAAATGGACAAAAAACCCCTGGCTATAAGGCCAGGGGGTCCTAATTCTACACAAGTGCTATATCTGGGGCAAGTCTTGCAAACTTACCTGTAAATCTTCACAAGAGAATTCAACATCTTCAGTCTCTCCAGATAGGTAACGATCATAGGAGAACAGATCCAGATGCCCGTGACCACTTAAATTAAATAATATGGTACGACTGATGCCCTCCTCTTTAGCTTTTAGGGCTTCATCAACGGCTACCCGAATAGCATGGGCTGACTCTGGAGCGGGTACAATGCTTTCTGTCTGGGCAAACAGCATAGCTGCTGCAAAGGTAGCGCTTTGTTTAACAGCTACGGCTTCCAACAGGCCATCATGGTAAAGCTGACTGACTAACGGGGATTCCCCATGGTAGCGGAGTCCGCCGGCATGGATACCAGAAGGAGTAAAGTTGTGCCCTAGGGTGTACATTTTCAGAATAGGCACTAACCCGGCAGCATCACCATAATCATAAGCGAATACACCTTTGGTCAAAGTCGGACAGGCAGCAGGTTCAACTGCCACCAAACGTATATTATTACCCGCTAATTTGTCGGGTATAAATGGAAAAGCTATCCCGGCAAAATTACTGCCGCCTCCACAACAGCCGATAACGATATCAGGATAGTCATCAACCATTTCTAACTGGAGACGAGCTTCCTGACCTATAATGGACTGGTGAATGCAAACGTGATTTAAGACGCTCCCTAGTGAATAATTGGTGTCATCGCGCTGGGCTGCATCTTCAACTGCTTCACTGATGGCCATAGCCAAGGTTCCTGGGGTGTTAGGATCCCTTTCTAGTTCCCGGCGCCCGCTTTCCGTTAAGTTACTGGGACTGGCCACACAAGTTCCGCCGTACAACTCCATAATGGAGCGGCGATATGGTTTTTGCGTAAAACTTATTTTCACCATATATACCATGGCCTCAAGGCCAAAATGCTTGCATGCCAATGACAAAGCGGTTCCCCATTGTCCAGCGCCGGTTTCAGTGGTGAGGCGCTTAATCCCTTGTACTTTGTTAAAATAAGCCTGGGGCAAAGCGGAGTTCAGCTTATGGCTTCCTACCGGGCTGACCCCTTCATATTTGTAGTAAATACGACAGGGTGTATCCAGGGCTTTTTCCAGCTGTCGGGCTCGGAACAAGGGCGAAGGCCGGTATTGTTTGTAAAGCCGGTGCACTTCCTCAGGAATTTCAATGAATCTTTCGGTGGAAACTTCCTGGGCAATCAATTCCCGGGCAAAAATAGGCTCTAAATCAGCCGGGGTTAATGGTTGTTTGGTTTGGGGATGCAGTCCGGGTGCCGGAAGGTTGGGCATATCTGCCTGAATATTATACCAGAATTTGGGCATTTTGTCCTCAGGCAGCATGATTTTGGTGAGTTCTTCTCTACTCATCTCATCGTTCTCCTCTCATTCTGATCTCAGCTAAGCTCATCAAAGCTTGTGGTTTAGTGTAGCATAAACTGCTGGGTTTCAACAAGTATGATTTATTTTTCCTATGGACATGATTGCCAAATTTGATTTGACCAGTTAGCAGCCATGTGCATATAATACTGTTACATATAATACTGTTAACTAAAAAAAGGGGAGCTGGAAGAATCCGGCTGAGAGTGGACTGTATTGTCCTGACCCTGGAACCTGATCTGGGTAATGCCAGCGTAGGAACCAAATTACGATGACTGCGACTGCTTATCCATTTCATGGTGTAAGCAGTTATTTTTTTACGGGAGGGATGAGTTGTGCCGGTTGCCAATTTAAGCCTGCAAATCCTGCCAGTGGTGAAAGAAGAAAAGATCTATCCTCTGGTAGATCAAGTCATCCAAATGATTCAGACATCCGGTCTGAAATACATAGTAGGCCCCATGGAAACTACCATTGAAGGTGAGCTGGACACTCTGCTGGATATGGTGAAAAAGGCCCAGCAGGTGTGCGTTCAGGGCGGTGCCAGCCGCGTAATATCAGTTATTAAGATTGATTATAAACCGGACGGAGTGACTATGGATGAAAAAACCCACCCCTACCGCTGAACAACTAGCACCCTACTTGTCGATAACCGGCTTACTATTGATCTGGGAAGCGTCTGTACGCATTTTTCAGGTTCCCGACTTTATTTTGCCGGCCCCCAGCCAGGTTTTATCTGCCGGATATCATATAAGGAGTCTGCTCCTGTATCACACCGGAGTAACCCTGGGGGAAGCTTTAGGCGGATTGCTGCTGGCTATCGCCATAGCCTTCTTGATAGCCATGCTTTTGCATAATCTGGATTGGCTGTATGGCATGATTTATCCCCTCTTGATTCTGTCTCAGACCATTCCTTTGGTGATTCTGGCCATTCTGCTGCCCCTCTGGCTGGGTTGGGGTATAGCTCCGAAAATAGTCATCGTGGTTCTGGTGTGTTTCTTCCCCATTGTCATTAATCTGCTCAATGGTCTGGACGATGTTGATCCTGATCAGCTCAGCCTGTTTCACTCCATGGGAGCTTCCCCTCTGGCTACCTTTTTCATGGTGAAAATTCCTGCTGCGCTGCCTTCGTTTTTTACCGGGATACGCATCTCCGCCACCTACAGTTTGATGGCAGCTGTAATCAGTGAGTGGGTGGGAGCTCAGCGAGGATTGGGGTATTTTATGACCATCAAGCAAAAAGCCTTTGCTATCGATGAGGTTTTGGCAGCTGTCTTGGTAATCTGCCTGATCAGCTATCTTTTAGTTAAGTGCACGGATGGTCTGGAATACTGGCTGGTACCCTGGAATCGGGAAAACCTGCCGGAAGAAGAATGGAACTAATATCAGGGAGGTTTATCAAATGCGTAAAATGGTGGTACTGGTTGTGATATCTATGCTGGTGGCTTTTGGCCTGAGCGGATGTCATAGTCAAGAGCAAAGCGAAACGCCGGACTTAACCAAAGTAACCGTGGTTTTGGATTGGTTTCCCAACACTAATCACACCGGCTTATACGTAGCCCGGGACCTGGGATACTATGAAAAAGAAGGGCTGGCGGTGGAAATTATTCAGCCCAGTGAAGGAGGAGCCTCTCAGCTGATAGCCGCTGGCCAGGGCGATTTCGGTATCAGCTACCAGGAAGAAGTAACTGTGGCTCGTTCGCAAAACCTACCCGTAGTTGCTATTGCTGCGGTAATACAGCATAATACTTCGGGGTTTGCTTCTCCGGTCAGCAAAGACATTAAAACCCCCCGGGATTTTGAAGGCAAAACTTACGGAGGCTGGGGTTCCCCCGCTGAAGAGGCTACAATCAAAGCCGTTATGGACCAGGAGGAAGCTGATTTTTCCCAAGTAAACATCCTCAACATTGGCAGCAGCGATTTCTTTACCAGCATTGAACGGGATGTGGATTTTGCCATGATTTACTGGGGATGGACTGGCATTGAAGCCCAGCTTAGAAATGTGGATCTGAACTTTATAAAGATGCGGGATAAACACCCGGCTTTGGACTTTTATACCCCTGTTATTATAGCCAGTGAAGACAAAATAAAGGAAAACCCGCAGTTAATAGAAAAATTCATGCAAGCCACTGCCCGCGGTTACCAGTATGCCATAGACAATCCTGAAGAAGCTGCGGAGATCCTCCTCAATACTGTGCCGGAATTAGACCCTGAGTTGGTCACCGCCAGTCAAGTATACCTGGCAGGAGAGTACCAAGCTGATGCTCCCCGCTGGGGGGAAATGAAATCCAGTGTATGGAAAGCATATGCTGACTTCATGTTTGCCCATCAACTTATTGAACAGAACATAGATGTGGAAAAGGCTTTTACCAATCAGTTTTTACCGGAACAGGAGTAAATGTAAATGGGGTACCTGCAAATTCACAGAGTCAGCAAAACCCTAGGGCGCGTACACACCCTGGACAATATTTCTTTGTCGGTAAACCAGCACGAATCAGTGGTGATATTGGGACCTAGCGGGTGCGGCAAAAGCACCTTGCTGAACATCGTAGCCGGTTTGATATCGCCTGATAAGGGTCAAATTCTGATTGATGGTCAGGATTGGACGGGAAAGACCGGGCGGGTGAGTTATATGCAGCAAAAGGACCTGCTCCTGCCTTCCCGTGCTATTTTGGACAATGTGGCCATCCCTCTGATCTTAAAAGGTACCCCTAAAAAGCAGGCCCGGCATATAGCCAGGCAGCATCTGGAAGAGTTTGGGCTCAGTGATTTTTCCGGTTACTATCCCCGGCAGCTCTCCGGTGGTATGCGCCAGCGGGCAGCCCTTTTAAGAACTTATTTATTCGCCAGTGATATTCTCCTGCTGGATGAGCCATTTGCCGCTCTGGATGCTATAACCAGAAGGCGCATGCACTTGTGGCTCAAAGAATTGCAGACTCGTTATCAATGGTCAATTTTGTTTGTAACCCATGACATTGAGGAAGCTCTTTTGCTGGCGGATCGTATTTTGGTCTTGTCGTCCCGTCCGGCCTCCATTTTGGAGGAGTTTAGTGTTTCCCAGCAGCTAGATATGCAGGCTCAACAGTCTATAAAATCAGCTATTTTGCATTTACTTCAACCCGAGGAGGATGAAATCAGTGTTTAGGGGTGCCTGTTTAGACCACTTTAAGACGGCCCTGTTTATTAGTTAAGGAGGCTTCCCACTTCTTGCAGCGATCTCCCCAATAGGCCAGTGGTTTCCCATCGCGGCGAATGCAGACCACCTCACATAGGTTAGGGCATCCCCGGCATTCCTGGCTGCGAGTGGTGAACTCACCCTCCATTACAAAAGAATGGCCCTTAAACTGGGTGGAAACCCCGCTGTATTCTATGGTTTCCCGGGCCAGCAATGCCGCGCCTATTGCTCCCATAACTTCATGATGTTCAGGAACATGTACTGGCAAGCCTAACAACTGCTCAAATGAACGTCGCAAACCCTGGTTGGCAGCCACTCCTCCTTGAAAAACCACCGGTTCCATAATCTTTTTGCCTTTGCCTACATTGTTCAGATAATTTCTGGCCAGAGCTTCACACAGACCCATAAGAATGTCTTCTAGTGGGTAACCCATTTGCTGTTTGTGAATCATATCGGATTCAGCAAAGACACCGCATCGTCCTGCTATACGTACTGGCTGGCGGGAAGTAATGGCTCTTCGGCCAAATTCCTCAATGGGTATGTTCAGGCGAGCTGCCTGTTGATCTAAAAAAGAACCGGTTCCGGCCGCACAGACGGTATTCATAGCAAAATCATTTACTATCCCATCTTTGAGCAAGATTATTTTAGAATCCTGGCCGCCGATTTCTATGATGGTTCGAACACCAGGATATAGCCAGGAAGCTGCTACCCCGTGGGCAGTGATTTCATTTTTAATAATATCTGCTCCCAGCAGCATACCTGCCAACAACCTGCCGCTGCCGGTTGCTCCAACCCCGGCGATTTTTTGTCCTGATTCTTCCAAGGTTTTGTTAACAACCGCAAAACCTTGTTTTATAGCCTGTATCGGGTTGCCCTGAGTACGCAAATATACTTTGGTTTTCATATTGCCCCGGTTATCAAGCAAGACAAAATTACTGCTGACTGAGCCGATGTCAACACCCAAATACATTGGCATTGAGCTGTTCCTCCTGTGTTTTTTTCCTTCGATACAGCATATCTACAAAAGCTTCCAGCCTGGTTTTTATTCCTGCCGCACCTGCGTGCTCATCAAAATACATGGTCATCACCGGAATGCCTTCCTTTTCTCCCACCTGACCCAGTACTGATTGCGCCACAATTTCCGGCATACAGGTTAAGGGACCAATCTGAATAATCCCATCAAAATGCTGACGGGCAAATTTAACCGCATAGCCAACTGTCTCCCGCCCGTGTCCACCTACAAAGTAGTTCAAGTAAGGCCGTGAACTGGACAAGATTTCCCGCCGGTTAGAGCGCTTCACCAGTCCGCCTAACAAGTGATCATTGACCCAGTCACTTGTGTAAACCGAACGGTAAACCTCCACATTCATCCGGCCTAGTTGCTCGATAATATCATAATTACAGCTGGGTTCCAGGATGGTATATATTTCTCCTACCAGGCCCAATCGCAGCAGAGGCTGATTATGCTGCTCCAACTTTTCCAATTCAGCTGTGCGCTTAATAGCCGCTCGGTTTACTTCCTCCCGGGTAGCAGCCAGATCAATTTCCTGCAGAGCCTGTCGATATATTTGGACAGCTTCATCCTTGTGCAAGGCCCGGGGCAGCATTTGTTCCAGACTAATCTCCATACGTTCCACTGCATTCAGCTTAAACCAGGCAAAACGGGTTGCCCGGATAGCTTCCATAGTAGTAACCCTCTCAGCCAGATCCTTAATTTGGTTCAGCAGTTCCGAGATTTTGAAATCGGGCGCCTCCAGAACTACCATACGGAATGAATAACCCAGGTCCTTTAAGATATCACGCTCTACCTGAGCATAGTAACCAAACCGGCACGGTCCCCATCCTCCCGCCATTAACACCGTATCAGCCCCCTGTTCCAGAGCTTCAATAAAGCTGCCCACACTGATTTTTAAGGGCAAACAGGCAAATTCCGGTGAATATTTTATCCCCAGTTCCATGGTTCGTTTAGTTATGGGAAGGGGAGGTACCACATCCAGTTTAAGCCCTGCCAGTAAAGCTTTTATAGGTATATAGGCGTTACCCATGTGGGGAAAGGTTACTTTCAACAGCTTGCCTCCTTTGACGCTCGATCATATCTACAAATGCCTCTAAACGGGTTAGCATCCCAGCTTCTCCGGTATGTTCATCAACTGTCAGCATAATAAAAGGCTTGTTCACTATCCGGCGTTCAATGATTTCCCCCACCAGCGAATCCGGTCCACACCCGAAGCAAGCCAGATATACAATGCCGTCAATCCGATCATTCTGGTCAAAATGCAGAGCGCTGCCCACCATCTTCCTTCCCAACGTCCAAAAAACCCGCTTGGGTAGAGTTGCCGCATTAGCTTCAATATCACTAGGATTAACATGCTCGGCCAAGACCAGCTTGCACCTCAGGGAACGCAGGTGCGCAATCAAATTCATACTTATAACATCATCATATAGGGAATAACCATGACCCAACACTCCCAGCCGCAGACGCTCCTCCCCCTGCCCGGCTATCTCCTCCCCTTCCCAGACTTGGATAGCCTCCTGGGGCGATAACCCCTGGACAGCCAATGCCTGGCAAAACCTTAATTCCTGCTTTCCTCGCTCATAAGCCTGCCAAATACTTTTCTTGCTGGCCTTAAACAGCCTGCCCACACGCAAAATATCTTTTTGCAGATACTTATCGGTTTTACTTATATCAATGGTCATGTCAATGAGCGGCGGCAGATCAGGAATACCAGCCCTGATCATATCGGGCAAGCCCATAAATTTAGGACAGATATAGCCCTTGGCTTCCACACTGACCAGCCGCGGTACAAATAAATAGTCAGCACCTTTTTCTGCCAGCTCTTTAACATGGCCAAAATAAACCTTGATAGGCAAGCAGGCTTCATCAACTGCTAGTTGTACCCCCTGATTAACAGTCAGCCGGGTAGTAGGATAAGACTTTATAACCTGCGCCCCTAATGATTCAAAAAAGGTTTTCCATAAAGGGTAATAGTAGAAATAAAAAAGGCTGTGCGGTATTCCTACTTTTATCATGTTTTAAGGCCTCCTTCGTTTTAGGGCTGGAGCAGGCTGCCGCCACCGGTCCCGGGTGTTCAGTATACTGGGCCGGCGGTTTTGAATCGGCACTGGTGAACGGATCAGGATGGTTTTTAAGGCTGGCCAATTAAAGGGGATCAGCGGCCATAAGTATGGAACCCCAAAGGATTTTGTCAAGCTGACCAGTATTATGACTATAGCTAAAGCCCCCAGGAATCCTGGAAGTTGGAATAATCCTGCTGCCAGCAGCAAAAAAAGCCGCACCAATCGGTTAGCCATAGATAATTCATAACTGGGAGTGCTGAAAGATCCCACCGCCACCACTGCTGTATATAGAATAACCTCTGGTATCAAGAGTCCAATGTTAGTAGCCACCTCACCTATAAGCAGGGCAGCAATAACTCCCAAAGCAGTTGCCAGAGGAGAAGGAGTGTGAATAGCAGCCATGCGCATAAAATCTAAAGCCACTTCACCAATCAGAAACTGTATCAGCAAAGGAATCTTCCCCACTTTTTCCGGGCCGATAAACTGCAGCCAATTAGGTAAAATACCGGGTTCCAGTGCTGCCAACAACCATAAAGGAGTAACAAATATAGAAATAATTACTGCTAAAAATCTTACCCAGCGAATATAAACCCCAACCGCCGGATTTTGCCGAAATTCCTCAGCATGATGTATATGGTGAAAATAGGTGGAAGGGGCAATTATTATACTGGGAGATGTATCCACCATAATAAGAATATGTCCTTCCAATAAATGCACCGCCGCCACATCAGGACGTTCAGTATAACGAACCCGGGGAAAGGGATTCCACCAGTTTCCCGGTGTAATCATTTCTTCCACTGATTTTTCCGCCATAGGAACGGCATCAATCTCTATTGCTTCTATGCGTTTAGTTATTTCATCTACCAAAGCCGGATCAGCTACGTCCTTTAAGTACAGCAGGCATATATCGGTTTTGGACCTT
>Ga0209537_1000997_pt1 | contig 33224 bp, 27 predicted proteins | sample BioPla4DNA1_FD_187698 | JGI IMG/M metagenome (GOLD analysis project Ga0209537, IMG submission 187698) | Biogas fermentation microbial communities from Germany - Plant 4 DNA1 (SPAdes) (version 2) | ecosystem: Engineered > Bioreactor > Anaerobic > Digestate | place: Bielefeld, North...
ATGAATGATGCGGAATTAAAAAAGCTTCATGTTATCAATTGTGCATTGGAGGGAAGACTTACAGTTTCACAAGCTGCTAATGCATTAGGTTTGTCCGAACGCCGTATTAAACAGTTAAAAAAGGAGGCTCGTAATGACATGTCTTGGGTTACTTTTTCATACGCTCCAATGTTTCCTTGAGAAGGCCGATCTCCTGGACCAGGGTTTTTATCCTCAGGGCCTGCCGGGATACGGCCACAGTAAGTGTAAATACAATCATCAAGAGCAGGAATATGACACAAAGATAAAGAGCGTTGACAGGAAGCTCAATGTGCATGAGTTCAGTGATGAAAAACAGTATCTCGGGGAAGATTGAAAGCAGCACAAAACTGAAGCTGGTAAGAATCCATGTGAGGGCATACTTAAGTTCCAGCTTTTTGGTCCTCACCATGTTCAATATGAAGATAAAAAAGCCCAGCGATCCTATAATCAGAATGATCCTCAGCACACTGTTCATTTGGCACCATCCCCGTTTTTTCTTGCTATGGCTGCCATGAAAACAGCCAGGGTCACTTTGATCATATAATAGGCGGCGAGATTCCTGGTAATGGACGATTCGCCCGACTGCCTCGGGCGCATGAGAACGGGAACCTCGGCAATACGGTATTTGTTCCGCAAGGCTGTCACAATGGTTTCGGGCTCGGGATAATCCTTGGGATAACTGTTGGCAAAAAGTTTTATAAGCTCCCGGCTGCAGGCCCTGAAACCCGAGGTTGGGTCTGATATATACTGGCCTGTAAGAAGTTTTATAAGCCAGGAGAAGAACTTAATGCCCGCACGCCTTGAGAGGGATGACTGGTATCCCTTGTTCTCGATAAAGCGGGAACCTATGCTCATATGGTAACCTTCATGGATGCGTGACAGGACCAGCTTGAGGAATTTCGGGTCATGCTGGCCGTCGCCATCCATCTGGACCGCAATGTCATAGCCATGTTCTAGTGCATACCTGTACCCTGTCTGCACCGCCCCGCCTATTCCGAGGTTTACAGGCAGGGAAACAACAGGAATGCCGTACTGGCGGCAGACCTCCTCGGTATTGTCGGTTGAGCAGTCGTTGATTACCACAATGTCGAAATCGAGGGGTACTTCCCTGAGTTCTTCAAACAGTTTCGGGAGGTTCTTCGCTTCCTGGTACGCGGGTATGATTATGAGGGTCTTCAACGCGTTTCTTCTCCTTACTGATTATAGTAATAGGTTAACATAGGACGTCGATTTTTACTATAACACTTGAGGCAATATTCTGGATGTGAGAAGTGAGAGGTTGGAGGTTTTTGTATGTCATTGCGGGGAGATGAAGCCCACCCCACAGGTCATTTCGAGAAACGAAGTGACGAAGCGATCTCATCTATGTCCGCCGGTTATGCTAAGGACGTGCTGTTAAGCGAGTTTTGCGAGATTGCCACGCCCGGCTTTGCCGGGCTCGCAATGACAGTTCGGGTATGCCTTTGCGAGTGGCTTTGATGAGATTGCCGGGCTCGCAATGACAGTCCGGGTATGCCTTTGCGAGTGGCTTTGATGAGATTGCCGGCTCGCGATGACATCTCTCCCGGCTATTCTTCAGGCGGTTTTATGAGTTCCCACATTTGGTTTACCAGGAAAGCGGCGCCCACCATTATGAAAAACATAATCTGGTAGGCATAGCGTGGGTCCGGGATGAACAAAAGCTGTATACCCAGGATGACCAGCCCGTAAAAATACAGGCAAAATCCCTTTATGCTCCTTAAGGAGTGCCATATCATCCCGGGGATACCCATATAGATGATCATGCCGTGGATAAACTCATGGATCTTCTTTGTCCCGGGAATCAGGTTCAGCAGGTAGGGCGTTTCGAAGGTATACCGGGTCTTGCCACAGGTAAACCATCTTATATAGAGCCACGGATCTGTTTTAAGACCCTCAATGATCCTGCGGATGCCCCACTCCCTCTGGGCATCGTTTACACCCTTAATACTCTCGGGTATATCCTGGAAATAATCCTGCCAGTAAGGATAGGTGCCGGCCAGGAAAGCGTTTCCGTCGCCCTTGGCAGTAATGACAAGTGTTCCGAGGGTTACGATATTTCTGATCCACCAGGGCGCCATAACCGCAACGAATCCGGCAAGCTGCAGGGCGAACACCTTTGCGATCTTCCTCATGGTAAAGGGTTTTGTAAGGCTTTGCGGGTTTATTCCAAAGATTTGGCCCTGTCTCTTCCTGCCGCTTATGATGAGGTAGATGAACGGTACAACGAACAGGGGCAGAAGCGTGGGCCGTACCAGGATGTGCAGTCCGAAAGCCATGCCGGAAAGCAGGTGCAGGAGCCTATTCCCGGAGTCAAAAGCCAGGGCCGCGATATAGAAATAGACCAGCATGGTGAAAAGCCCCAGTCCCTCGGTAAGGATCAGGACGCAGGACATAACATAGGTGGGATAGACCGCCACAAACAGTGCTGTTAAAACCGCGGGAAGGTTTTTGCCAAAAACCCTCCTCACGACACCAAAGGCCAAAAGAGCGCTGAAACTTCCTATAACCGCCTGGATAAGGCGCACTGCAGTGATCTGGCGCCAGGGATCGCCCAGCACCTTATAGACTAAAGCCAGGAAAACCGGGTACGCCGGCATGACCCGGGCATTTGAGACCCCTGGAGACCCGCCGTAGGGGTTGCCGTCATACCAATAGCCGTAGATGCCGGTATCGGCAAGCTGATGGGACATGAGCCAGTAGTTTTTAGCGTCCCCGGAAAGCCCCATGTTATCCTTGAAGCGAAGAAAAGCCATGCCCCTTAAGGCAAGGGCCAGCAGGAATATGCAGATTAATACAGCCCACAGAACAGGGTTTGTTTTTCTCTTGTTGATCATGATGTCCTCCGGACTTCTTGCATCCGTATTGCCATTGCGGGCAAAGCGTTGCAGTCGCTTGGTAAGTGGCTTTTACGAGATTGCTTCGTCACTTCGTTCCTCGCAATGACATGTGGGGGCGGCTTCGTCTCCTTGCAATGACATTGTGGGTGACTTAAAAATAGTTTACCCTACTTTCCTTCTGGCCGCATCCCCTTTATCTCAGAGGCCCCAAGGCCGGCAAGCATTATGAAAAGCGGAACCGCCGGCATATGGTACCTGGGCTGGACCTCCAGGAAAGAATAGGCGAGGAACATCGCCCCTATTATAAGCCAAAACAGTGCAGGCTCCATGATCTTTCTCCTGTATACGGCATAGCATCCCGCCACTGCAAGAAAGAGTATTACCAGATAATACAACTGCGAACCGGCATAAAAGATCCTGGGGTGGAGCTTGATGAGTCCTTCCAGCCTGCCGCCGCTGTCAGCCGAAATGGTGCTCCAGTAATAGCCGTAATTCTCCTTGCCCCACTGGAGATTGACCTTTTTCACCATTAGCTTCATAAAGCGGACAGGATCCTCCCTGATCCTCTGTATGGCAAGCTTTTTCGCCTCGCTGTGGACCCTGTCAAAGTCAAAATCATATTTCGCTATGATGCTGAAATCCTCCTGGTTGAACATGCCGTTTGCTTCATAGTTGGTTCCCACAAGAAAGTTATAGCCCGACCCCGAGCGGGTGATATCCACGCCGGAGAGCTCCTTTATGGGGATACTTACCAGCTTTAGGGCGGCAAAATAGGAAAGCGCCGTCAATGCGATAAAGAGCGCTTTTTTTGCGGTACTCCTGCCTTCTAAAGCTCGGCGCGGGATGAAAAACAGTATTAACACGGCGGCCGCCGGGATAAGGACCATGGCCATGGGCCGCATTGCCTGCGCGACAGCGGTCAGGACGCCCGCCGCAATAAGCATGGCGTAGCCTTTAGGGCTTCCGGCGTGGCGTTTTAAAAAGACCACCAGGACATAGATCGCGGCAAAAAATGGCACCAGGAAGCTGTTCTCGGCCGCCACCACAGAACAGTACATGATCTGTGCCGGCCAAACCGCATAAAACAGCGCCGCCGGGCGCGCCGCCTCGGGCTCGATTTCCCGGGCAACCAGGTAAACCAACAGGACCTGGGCCAGGGACAAAAACACGTTGAAGAGTTGTACCACAAGGGGGGCAGGGCCGAAAAGAGCGTAAAGCCCGCCCACCAGAAACCCGAATCCGAATTTGAAGGGAAAGCAGGAATAAAAGTCCACATAGTTGGTAAAATCGCCCTGGGTAACGGCGATACCGTAATTGTGCATATGAAGAAAATCTGAAAATGGAGCGGTATCAACAGTAAGAACCCAGAAAAGCCGTGGGGCCAGGGCCAGGACGACGGTAAGCAGGATAAAGGCTTGATCTGTCAAACCGTTTCCCCAGTTGAGCCTGCTTCCCGCCAGGATAACGGCGGCGGCAAGAGCCAGCGAGACAACCAGGAAGACCAGCTTGCCGCCAGTGAAGATGTCAGCATAGGACTTGAGGGCAAACAGCACGATGATAATCAGGATGCCTGCGGCGCCGACAGCCAAAAACGCGTATATGCACCTTGACAGCTTGCTTGACTGCACCGGCTCCACCTCATAGTTTTTTATGGTCGAGGGCCTCAACTATGGAAACCATCTGGTTCCTGATATGTTTTTCGGAGAGCTCCGCAGCCAGTTTCTCATTGCCTTCCCTGATGGCGTCCAGTATCTGATGGTGCTCCTGTTCCACATACTCGGCAATATTCATCTCCCGCAGGTAGATAACCCTGAACCGGTAGATATGCTCCCTCAGGGAGGATAGAACACCTATTAGCCGTGAATTTCCCGAAGCGGCATATATGGCGTCATGAAACTCTATATCCTTGCGGATCGCGCCATCAATGTTTTCTTTTTCAACACAGGCTATAAACTGCTTGTGTATGTTTTCAAGGGAACGGATCTGCTGGGGCTTCATGCGCTTTGCCGCAAGGGCTGTGGCCAGCTTGTCAAGCGCCCCTCTCACTTCCAGCACATCAATGATATCCTTGGCGGAAAGCTCGGATACATGGGTGCCTTTGCGGGGTACCATGGTGACCAGGCCTTCGGCTTCCAGCCTCCGGATAGCCTCACGCACCGGGGTCCTGCTCACTCCCATCTGTTCGGCCAGGGCGACCTCCATCAGCCTCTCCCCCGGCTTGATATCCCCGCTGATAATGGCCTTTCTCAGGGTTTCGAATATAACGTCACGCAGAGGCTGATAACTGTCCAGTTTGAGCTTTGGTACCTTAACCATGCCATCTAACCTCTCTTCCAACAGTTTCTGTGTAGAAAACATCGCCGTACCTGCCGTTGAACCGTTCAAAGGCTTTTTCGGCCAGCTTTTCGTCATCAAACAGCCCGAACACGGCAGGGCCGCTGCCGCTCATCCTGCTTCCCAGGGCGCCGAGTTCCAAAAACTCCCCAATGATCCCGCCAATCTCGCCGTGGGCTTTTACAGCGACGCTTTCCAATACATTCCGCATCCCGCGGGCCAGGGTCAGTATATCCATTTCCTCGATGGCGGCAATTAAGGAGAGGGTGTCCGGCCTTTCTCCCGGCGCGTTGAGGTCAAGATTTTTGTATGCCCAGGACGTTGAAACCGGAAAAGGCGGCTTTACAATTACCACCCGCATACCGGAGAAATCGGGAAGGGGAATGAGTTCGTCACCGATGCCCCTGGCCAGGGCCGTTCCGCCTTTCAGGCAGAAGGGGACGTCCGCTCCGATACTGCGGGCGATATCCACCAGCTTTACCTCGCTGAATGGTTCTTCGTACAGCTTGTTCAAAGCCTTGAGCACACCCGCGGCGTCGGCGCTGCCACCGGCCAGGCCAGCCGATACGGGAATCTTCTTCTTAAGAACAATCCTGGCACCGCCCTTTTCGGGATACTCCGCGAAAAAAGCCTTCGCGGCCTGCCATGCTATGTTTCCCGAATCGCTGGGTACATGGGGGGAATCACACTGGATTGACAGCCCGCTCCTCCTCTTTTGGACAGTCACGCTGTCATAGAGCGAAATGGACTGCATGATGGTCTCAAGATTGTGATACCCGTCTTGCCGTTTCCCGGTAACATCCAGGGAAAGGTTGATTTTGGCGGGGGCTTGTAAAGTAATCTCGTCCATGTTTCCACCTCGCTCCGCGGAGCCATTGGCTCTCCCTTTTCACAGCAGAATGATCCGGCAGAGGTAAACTCCTCGTAATATGATCCAGCAGAAGTAAACTCCTCAAATGCAATTTCTGACTGGATTCCTCAAATCTGTTACCGTATATTATATACAAAAAACATTTGCCGGGCAATAAAATTCTGAAAACACGGCAGCGGAGCAGCAAATCGACGCCGCCTGAAATGCCGTATTTTAAAGGGTATGAAGGTACTGCCAGGTTAAAAAATAAATGTGCCCGTTCCCTGGAACCCGGACACATCAATCAGCCCAAAAATACATTTTTCCCTGCCATTTGGCTTTATGCCATTATGAACATCTTTTTGCCCACCTCAGGAGCATCGTTGGGATCCATGTTGTTGTCGCGCGCCAAGTTCTCCGGGGGAATCCTGTAGTGTTTGGCGATACTCCACAGGGTATCTCCGGGCTGGGCGAAGTACAGCAGGATGGGTGCTTTCCTGGCTGGAGCCTCATGCCTTACCTCCTCAACCGACTCGATGCAGTCAAAGCACGCGCATTTGCAGAGCCGGAGCCTTATGCTGATCTTAACGGTAACATCCAGCGAATCGTTGCTGATGATCTCAAAGCCTGAATCCTCAATGAAACAGTCGGCCTCGGCTATCTGCCAGTTTTCGCCGTCGGGAAGCGGCAGCGTCCGGTTAAAGGGTATCTCCACGGCCTGGCTCCGGGTGTCATGGGTCTTCCTTTCAGCCAGGTATACCACATCCACCCCGACACTTCCCTGGACATTGATCATGTCGCCGCTTATATTTGACAGGATGCTTTTTTTGCCCGCCGATACCATGTAGATTTCGTCCAGGCTTCCGTTATCCGAATCAAGCCGGATATGGGCGTTGGCTTCATGGCTTTCCACAAGCTCTCTCTCATCGGTCACGATATCCAGCGGCGCCCTGTTGAGGTTTATGATGGAGTCCACGCAGTAGGCGTCTTCCAGTATCTGCTGTTCCTCATGCCGGACGGCCTGGGCGTTTACTTCCACCTCCATGGAGACCGAGACCTGGGTATAGATGCCGTCTGAATCCTCCTGGGGCTCGACCTCCCAGTTTTTCAACGCTGCCGAGGCCAGGACGATGTTCTCGCCTCCCGGGTCGATGCCCGTATTCACATTCACCGGGAATTCCAGCACCACCGACTCCACCGAGTCACCGGCCATATCGCCCCTGTAAAGCATGTTCAGGGTGCCCTTGCATTCAAGGCTGGCGCCGTCTTCCCCATACCTCACCTGGGGGCTTCCCAGGTTCACCCTCGCGAATAGTATCTCGCCGATGGCCGGACTGCCATGGGGAAGGGCCAGCGTCTGGCCAACCCTGGCCACGGTATCCAGATTATCCCTTAAGGACACCACATTGATGGGTATGCTCTTTACAAACACGTTCCCCCCCTCTATCTCCCGGCCAAGTTCGCTGTTTGCGATCTCATAGAACCTGCAGATCAGCGATGTAACAGACCGGGCTACTATCTTTCGGCCGTTTACCGCGCTGGCTTCGGTGTGCTGGCATCTGCAGCAGGCCGCCACACCGATCTCCCCGTCGGTCTTTGGCCGCTGACAGGTTACCGACCATGGGAAGCGGCTGGTGATGGACTCCAGGCGGTTGTCCGGCGTGTCCGCCAAATAAAGGATACGGTACTTGATTTCACCGCCCACTTCCAGCATCCGGCCCGATTTTTCAACCTTGCTCACGAAGCACTCGGCGTTCACCACCAGGAGGGTCTTCACGTCCGGTTTGCTGTCCGGAACAATGATGCTGTTTTCAAACAGCTCTTCGGTCTCCCTTGTTTCAATGGTCCTGTATGTGCGCACTGGCTTTTTTATCAATTCCATATGTATTCACAGGCCTCCTCTTGTATCCATACCATCCATACCTAAAGATATGCCGCCTTGGAAAAATGTATGACAGGCATCGGGCAAATGGTGATGGAATCCCGCGCCTTTGAGAGGGCCTTCGCAGACATGGGCTAAAGAGGGCGCATTGCCCGCCCACCAAACCAAAAAGGCTGTTTCGTATTTGAAACAGCCCTGGTATGTACTGATATTATGATGACTGTGAAGCTATAAAGCAACATTGTCGAAGCTCGATGACGACGATGATTGGGAAGATAAAAGCTTGATCTCAACGGTATGGGTCAGTATGTCGGTATAACTGTAGGAAGCCTTACGGACTGACTTGAAATCATTTTCAAATTTGACTGTGAAAATGCTTGGATATGCCTTTTCGACGATGCCTTCCCTGACAAATATCTTCTTCCGTCCCTTGTTGGCCTTCAGCTGAACCCTCTTTCCTACGCATTTCTCCAGTTCTCTTCTTATTAGAGAAATACTGTTCTTGTCCATATAAATCACCTCATTTTCACTTACAAAATTATATCACAATTTGTCATGAGGTGTCAACGAACTAAATATTATACCTACACTGTTGAAAGCTTGTCAAGATGCAGATTTTGATATATCCGAATATGGGTGGCTTACTTCCAAGTCATACATAAAGCATCTGATCGGTAAATACCTTTCTGCTCCATAAATACCGGGTTGTATATTGGCCATCGCAGGGGTAAAATTGTTGGAGGACTCAAATTGGTATGAATATACCCACATAAATCGGTACGATTATACACACATTTGGATGGAGGATCTATGCTGACAGATATTGAAATTGCCAGAAACGCTAAAATGTTGCCGATAACAGATATTGCCCGACAATTGGGGGTAGGCCGTGAATGGCTGGAACCGATGGGCAATTACAAAGCCAAGATCAGCAACCGGCTTACCGATAAGCTGAAGGACAGGCCGGACGGCAAACTGGTGCTGGTGACGGCTATCAACCCCACCCCCGCGGGCGAGGGGAAGACAACGGTGACGGTGGGCCTCGGGCAGGCCCTGGGAAGGCTCGGCAAGAAGGCTGTTATCGCTATTCGGGAACCGTCCATGGGCCCGGTGATGGGTATAAAGGGCGGAGCCGCGGGCGGAGGGTATGCCCAGGTTGTCCCCATGGAAGATATAAACCTTCACTTCACCGGCGACCTGCATGCCGTTACGGCGGCAAATAATCTGCTGTCTGCCGCTATTGACAACCATATCCACCAGGGGAACCCGTTGGGAATCGATCCCAGGCGGGTCGTCTGGAAGAGGGCCATGGACATGAACGACCGGGCCCTGAGGCAGGTCATCGTGGGTCTCGGGGGAAAGGTAAACGGTTTTCCCAGGGAAGATGGCTTCATTATAACCGCGGCGTCCGAGGTGATGGCCATACTGTGCCTCGCCCAGGACCTGGAGGATCTCAAGGAACGCCTTGCCCGTATTATTGTCGGTTATACCATGTCGAGCAAACCCGTCACCGCGGGAGACCTGGAGATGGAAGGCGCCATGGCCATGCTCCTTAAAGACGCCATCAAGCCCAACCTGGTCCAGACCCTGGAGAACACCCCATGTCTCATCCATGGCGGGCCCTTTGCCAATATCGCCCATGGATGCAACAGCCTTATCGCCACAAGGACAGCCCTCAAACTGGCTGACTATGCCATAACCGAAGCCGGGTTCGGCGCTGATCTGGGGGCCGAGAAGTTCTTCGACATCAAGTGCCGCTATGGCGGGCTTATACCGTCCGCGGCGGTGATCGTGGCAAGTATACGCGCACTGAAATATAACGGCGGAGTAAAGAAAGACGGGCTGACTGCCGAAAACCCCCAGGCTGTTGAGGCGGGAATTCCGAACCTGAAGAAGCATGTGGACAATATCAGGAAATTCGGCGTACCTGTGATTGTTGCCATTAACCGCTTCCCCACCGATACCCCGGGGGAGATTGAACTGGTTCGTGAAAGATGCAGGGACTGGGGTGTGGAATCGGCCGTGGCCTATGTATTTGCCAGGGGCGGTGAAGGCGGCCTTGAGCTTGCCGAAAAGCTGTGCTCCCTGATAGAAAGGGAGAAGCCGGATTTTAAGCCCCTGTACGATATAAACCTGCCTGTGACCGAAAAGATAGGGCTGATATGCAGTAAGATCTACGGCGCCAGGGCGGTGGAATACAAGGACCGCGCCTTAAAGGAGATAAAAACCATAGAAGACCTGGGGATGGGCAGCCTGCCCATTTGCATGGCAAAGACCCAGTTCTCCCTTTCTGATGACCCCACGCTCCACGGGGTTCCCAGCGATTTTGTCATTACTGTAAAGGAAGTGCGGCTCTCGGCCGGCGCGGGCTTCATTGTGGCCCTTACAGGGGATATAATGACCATGCCGGGGCTTCCGAGGGACCCCGCCGCCAGGAGGATGGATATAGACAGCGAGGGGGTAATTACGGGGCTGTTTTGAGGAGATTGCCGCGCCCGGCTTAGCCGGGCTCGCAATGACAGTTCAGATATGTCATTGCGAGGAGACGAAGTCGACGAAGCAATCTGCCTAAAACAGCGTGTCATACTGCTTCATGAACCTGACATGGTGGTCGTACTCGTTGATCACCTCTTCCAGCATCCCTGAAAAATTCCTCTGCGCCCAGCTCCTTCGGCTGTTATAATACCGGTTAGCCACGCGCCAGAACTTCTGCGGGAACAGCAGCAGGGCCTTCATTACCACAACCTCGTCCCTGCTCAGTGGTTCCAGCCCGGAATAGGCCTCCAGCAGCATGGATGCCTTTTTTATATCCCAATCGCATTTCCTCATCTTTCTCCTTAAAAGGTTTACCAGGTCATAGATCCGGATTTCCTGGCCGCAGGACTCAAACCCGGTGATGGTTGTGACCTGCCCTTTTATGATGATGTTCTGGTAGGAATAGTCCCGGTGGCAGATGCCGCCCTCCCGGGCGGTTTTCTCAATAACGCGCCGGTATTCAGGACCCCGGATCAGGTCCAGGCTCTCTTCGGCCAGGTCGATGAACCTGTCTACGCAGCTCAGGTAGATATAATCGAAAGCGCCTTTCTCACGTTCGGCCTTACGCCTCATCCGGATTATCTCGTCGTAGCGCCTGGTAAGGCTTTCTGAAATCCTGCCCAGGTCATTGGGGGCGTAGTCGCCACTTTTGTCATATTTGAAACCCTTACCGGCCTTGTGCATCGCAGCCAGGGCATATGCCGCCCGCACCGCGTCGCCGTCGTCCCCGAACTCGCATTCATGGCCGTCCACGAAGGGGGTAAGAAGGTACAGCCGCCCGTCGATGAAGGAGTATGGGCGCCTGTCCACGGCAAGGCAATATGTATCGAGGCTCGTAAACCCGTTATCATAAAGATACTGTTTCGCGTCATGCACATAGAGGATGCGGCTCTCGGAGCATTGGCACGGTTTTAAGTATTTCCGTCCCGAATCGGTGTCCAGAATATATCCTGCCCTGCAGGATCTGACGGCGGAAATGCTCAGGCCATATGCGCTCTCCACTTGTTCTTTGGATTCAAGCATCTTGTAATCACGTCCCGGTATTATTTGCAACCCCGAGCTGTTTCCAGGTCTGCAGAAACATTATATGAGCCGGGGAAAGGATATATGAATTAGCCCTGTCCGAGCTGGGACGGGTAAGATAAGCTCCAGGTCACAGCAGGAATCCGAGGATCACCAGCAGAATGATCCCGGGAAGGCCAAGGATCCCGGCCACCAGGGCCGAAACGATGTTCAGGGGAATGAAAAGTCCGAATGGCTGCCCCAGGAGGTTTATGAGGAAAATGGCAAGACCGCCCAGAATGCCGTTGATGATCAGCTTTACAATGATCTTCATGGGCAGAAGCAGCGCCTTTCCCAGGGCCAGAACAATGAGAATGCCTGCAACCCAGGCCAGAACAACCAGTCCTTTATCCACGCAAAACACCCTTCCGAAAAACAGAAACGGTTATCCCCCAAATGGTGGAACCATCGGACCGGGAATAGCCGTTTTCTTTTGTACTCCGGATTTTACCCGCGGCTTACCGCGGCAGTGGTATCCGATATTAATTTATATACAGAAAGGCCTGGAAAGATTCATTGGGTCTTTAAGGCTTTCGCTTTTTTTAGCAGGTACTCGTAGCGGATCTGGGATGCCTTGATCCGGTACGTGTAATAGTCAACCATTTCCTTGCAATCAGCGTCCTCAAAGTTCAAAAGGGCGTTCTGCCATTCCAGCCAGGCTTCATGAATGGTTTCATAAAGTTCTGCCCGGTAGGGGTCCACCAGGGTTCGCCTGAATATTCCTGAACGCTTTTGTGATGCCCGGCCCAGGGCGCCTAGAAGACCCGCTCCGGATCTCGCGGTCATTTGTTCCGCCATACTCAACCTCTCCGTTTCCTTGTTCCTTTTAACTGATATAGAGTATGGGCAGAAATTAACATCTTATACACGCATCCGGGCAGCGATTACGCGCTCTGTGCCCGAAAGGTCTTTTATGGACATGGTCTCCATGCCATGGCTTTGGAAGATGTCCTGGACGCTGGCTGATTGGTTGAAGCCGCATTCAACAAGGATTACCCCACCCTCATTAAGTATTTCCCGGGAAAGGCCCGCAAGCCTTTTATAGAAGCAAAGACCGCCGTCATCGGCAAAAAGCGCCCCCTCCGGCTCGTATTTTTCCACCGAGGGCATGAGCCCTGTTTTGTCGTCCCGGGGGATATAGGGTGGATTTGATATTATAAGGTCATATTTATGGCTTGTAAAACCCTGATCGCTCAGAAAATCGGCGCGTATAAAACGTATGCAGCCTGAAACATTGTTGATTCCCGCGTTCTGCCTCGCAATTTCAAGGGCCTCCTCAGAAATATCCAGGGCATCCACCAGGATATTTTTGGCATACCAGGCCACTGAAACCGCAAGGCAGCCCGAACCCGTCCCTATATCCAGGACTCTCCTTGCGCCCTGTTTGGATACCCTGAACAGGCGGGGGTCCATGAAGGGCTGGTCACAGCCCAGGGAGAAGAGCGCCGCTTCAGCCAGAAGCTCGGTTTCGCTCCTCGGAATGAGTACCTTTGGGTTGACCTTGAACCTAAGTGACATAAATTCGCATTCGCCGGTGATGTATTGGAAAGGTCCGCCCCGGCTCCTTCTTTCTACCAGTTCCATGAACCCGCGGACTTCATCCGGGCTAAGTTCCATGTCGGGGTGGGCATAGATAAATGAGCGGGGTTTTCCTATTGCCCATGATAAAATAAGACCCGCCTCAAAAGCCGGGTCTTCAATTTGTGCCTGCAAAAGCCTGAGGGCCGCGTCATTCAGCAGCCTGGATATTTTCATCCCTGGCGTTCTCCCCTTCCTCGGACTCCAGCACGGCCTTCAGGGACGCTATGGCCACCTCCACCATGCTGTCGTCGGGCTCCTGTGTGGTGATCCTCTGAAGGAGTATTCCCGGGTAGCTCACAAGTTTTATCAGCTTGCTTTCAGACCTTGCGGCCAGCTTGAACAGTTCATAGGACACACCGGCTATGACCGGCAGCAGGGCAAGCCTTATAACCACGTTGAGAAGCCTGCTGTGCCAGCCAGTGAGCGCAAACACCAGTATGCTGATTATTACCACCACGAAGATAAATGTGGTGCCGCACCTGGGGTGGAACCTGGTGTGCTTCCTGACATTCTCCACCGTCAGCTCGTCCATGTTCTCATAGGCAAATATGGTTTTGTGCTCGGCGCCATGGTACTGGAACACCCGCCTGATCTCCTTGTTCTTTGACACGAGCCATACATAGGCAAGGAAGATAATAATCCTGATCATACCCTCCATGATATTGGCAAGGAACGCTCCCGATGCCGTTTCTTTACTGAAGGGCAGAAGGTCTGCCACAAGGTTGGGCAGGAGCATGAAAAGGCCTATGCCCATTGCCAGGGCAAAGATGACCGAAACATACATGATGATATTGGTGGACTTGTCGCCGAATTTCTTTTCTATCCACTTATCGAACTTGCTTTCGGATTCTTCGAACTCCACATACTCGGCTGATTCCATCAGGGCTTTAATGCCCACGATCATGGACTCGATCATGTTGATGCCGCCCCTGATAAAGGGAAGGCCCAGTATCTTATGGCGCTTTGTTATGGGTATATAAGTCCGGGTAGTGGTGACAAGCTCGCCGCTGCTCTTGCGGATTGTGGAGACCACGGTGCGGTTTCCGCGCATCATGACACCTTCCATCAGCGCTTCCCCGCCTATATTGCATGTCCTTTTCGGTTTGAGCCAGATTTCTTTATCCATAAAAAACCTTCATTTCTGTAAATACAAAATAAGCCCGCCGGGTCTTCCAGGCTAATAAACCGGCCTGTTTTACCCCTGCCGCCGGGAAATAAACAGCCGATTTCCCGCCATATGCAAAATGGGCTCAGATTGATTATACAGCATAGGAGAGCGGCAAACAAGGCGGATCAGCATGGCGGACAAGGAAATGAACATATTTTTTTAAATACCATGTGTATTTTTTCAAATGCTGCCCATACTGAGAATGACCTCACAATACATTTTGACCCCCTTTACTGGCCGGCTTAACCGCCGGCCCTTTTTTTGCCGATATATCCATTGCACAAAGGCCTTTCTTTCATGTGCAATAAAAGTACTGGGAGTGTGCTGTATTGAAAAGGTTCGGACTGGTTTTTCCTTCGATTATGCTCATACTGGCCATGGTTCTTAACCCCTTATCACTCGCAGATAGTTCGGGCACCCTTCGGTCTCCGGGAGATTTCTCGGTGAGAATTGAAGATAACTATGCCCTCATAACCTTTGACGGGGCCGAGCACGGCCAGTACACCAAGATAGAGCGCAGCACTGATTCCGGCGAGTTCATAGCCATAGCGGCCGTTGGCCCGGGAGTAACAAGTTTTAAGGATTACGGTATTGCCAACGGACATATCTACAAATACCGCGCCTGCCGGTACAGCGGAGAGGATCCCAGCCCGTATACGAGGGAGATAGAGGTTATAAGTCTCTATCCCGTGCACCTTTATATTACCGGCGTTTACAGCGACCAGGTAAACCTGGCATGGAGCTATCCCCAGCTTCTCATCCCGCGTACCATTACCATAGAAACGGTAATAGAGAGGAAGGCCGAAGGAAAGACAGGCTGGACCGAGATATACAGGGCGCCTTACCACCAGACCGAGTTCAGGGATTATGGCCTTGATCCGGATACCATATATTACTACAGGGTCCGCACCCTGTACCCGGACGGACAGTATTCCAAGTACATACCCACTTCAAGCGGCGTTTACAAAAGGACTACCATACCCCTGGTAACACCCCTGACCGGGTTCGCTGCTTCGGACAACAGGATCCGCCTGGACTGGGACCGGGAGGCTATCAAGGACCATGTGGCCTACCTCCAGAGGCAGGACAGCTTCGGCAATTTTCATACCATTTTCACTTCTTCCACGGCAGACCATTATGTGGACGCCTCCGCGGTTATAATGCCCGGGGAAGAATATACCTATCGCCTTTATCTGAGCTCCGAATCAGGCTCGGTTTCAGGCTACTCGGAATCGGTTACCATCAAGGCCGAAACCATTCCGGCCCCGCCCCAGCTTTCGGCCTCTCCCGGCGCCTATGGAAGGATAAACCTCATATGGGAGTATCCCTATGACGTGGAGTCGGGGTTTGAGATATGGCGCAAGGAACAGGGCAAGATATGGGAGAAGGTCGGTGAGGCGGGCAGGAATACCGATACGTGGACCGATTATTCAGCCCATACCGATACAGCCTACCGCTATCGCGTCCGTGCGATACGCGGAGAAAACGTCTATTCCGACTTTGCCGTCTCTGACCTGGTGAATAACGCTGATCCTTCCATACCCGGCCAGCTCTTTTTCCTATCCCTTGGGACCTACATGCTGATAGGCACCGACGAGCCCGTTCCGGAATGGGTTAAACACACGCTGGAAGTGAGGATGGGTATAAATGAGGTGTGGCAGGATTACACCCTGGGCCAGAAGGAAGGAAGCCTTTTGGTATACTTCTTCCCTGTCGAAGGAAAGGAGTATGAGTTCAGGATCCGCTGTGAAAACCAGGGGAATATCTCCCACGGACCCGTGTACCGCCTGCCCGCATCGGTCCCCGAAGCACCCGCTGGCCTTAAGGTGGTATACATGGGCTCCAACCGTGTGCTTCTCTCATGGGACGATATCAGCAAAACTGAGGACGGCTACCGCGTTTACAGGATCGAGGGTCAGAAAAGGACCCGGATAGGGACAACGCCGGCGGACTCGGCAAGCTTTGCCGACTACAATCCCGCGCCGGGATCAAAGGTGCGCTATGAGGTGCGCGCATACAACGCCAGGGGCGAATCGGCCGGCGTATCCATAGATGTTTCGGTACCGCAGAAAGCAGTCTTCAGGGACCTGGAAGGGTACCCCTGGTGCGCCGACGCGGTAAATGCCCTGGCCGCGTCCGGAGCCATAGCCCAGAGCGCCGACGGGCTCTTCCGTCCCGGAGTTAATATTACGAGGGCGGAGTTTATCACAATCCTTATCAAGTCCTTTGACATCATTCCGGAGTCTGAATTCCTGTTTACAGTCAGGGACGTAAACCGGAGCGCCTGGTATTACCCATATATGATGACGGCTGTGGAGCTGGGCATAGTCATTCCGGACCAGAACCGGAACACGGGCCCGCTGAGCCCGGTGACACGGGCCGATATGGCCGTTTACATGAACAGGCTGCTGGCGTCAATGAACCGGACACTGGCTCCCATAAGCGTTTCGTATCTCGAAAGGTTCACCGATGGTTACCTGGTTAGCGAGGACTTAAAAGGCATCATCTCTTCTCTTGCCGGTGACGGCATCCTGCCGCCCCAGGGCGGGCTGACCCTGGACCTTAACCGGCCTGCCACGCGGGCAGAGGCAGCGGTTGTACTGCACAGGTTCACGGGCAGATACAACAGGACGGGCAGGTAGTTCCAACCTTGAGTATGTCATTGCGGGTAGAGCGCGGCGATCTCATCCTGAGCGGCTTTTACGAGATTGCTTCGTCGCTTTGCTCGCAATGATATACACAGGGGACGGCAGACTGTACGAAAACATAGAATCAAAGTGTTTGCAGGAATCCCGTAAAGCCCGGCCGCTGTGCTGCACGGCTGCGAAACATCAACCACTCGAATGAGGGTCGGCTGAACTCGCTTCGCTCAAACAGCAGCCGCCCTTTTCTCATTCTCGCGGGATGTTTCGGCGCCTTATCGCAAGGCTGCCTTGTTTTACGGGATCCCCCCCCCATTATGCTGTTGGTTTTCCTGCTCACAGGATAATTATTATCTGCCGTCCCCTTTATGACATTGCGAGTTTACTAAGAGGGCGGAGTGCGAGATTGCTTCGTCGGCTTCGCCTCCTCGCAATGACAATCAAAATGGGGCTTTCTCGCAATGACACAATTAAGGGATTTACGATGTCCAATTCATAAGGACGAGGCCGACAATTATAGCCGTGAGCAGCGACACGGGTATGGATATGTAATGGGATATGTATCTTATGTCATATCTTCGCTTTATGCGCTTTGTGTTCAGGAAAATGGAAACGACGCTGATGACGAACTGGATAATTGAAATGATCAGGGACCGGCTCAGGAGCTGCAAGTCCCACCAGCCTCTTACCGGCACATTGAAAAAGCGGTCAAAAAGGCCTTCCTCAACAGGTTTTGCGGCAAGGATGGCAACTATGTTGAACATGTAAATGATCCAAACCAATATACTCGACAGTTCCAGCCACCGGATGACCGGATCCGGCTTGCCTTTCCTGTTCTTGTAGTACCTGATCGGTTCATTACTGTATACCATGGCCTTCCTCCCCCTCATCTCCTTTCCATGGCCGCGGCAGAATCTGCCATATCTTCATATTTAGCTTATCATATTTTGTTTGATTGCAATAGTTGTTGTATAAAAGGGGAAAATACAATAATATGGATCGGAAAGGTCCAATACATTACTACGGAGGTCATAGCCCTATGCGTTCCGATATTTCCAGATTGATCGACCTTACCATCCGCGGCCTTAACAAGGACCCACACACGGTCCTTGGCATGCATGCCGAGGATGACAGGGTGATTGTACGGGTGTTTAACCCCCATTCCCGGTCGGTGGTGGTGAAGAACTTACATAACGGCCGCTTGTATCCCATGGAAAGGATTGACGACAGGGGTTTTTACCAGCTGGCCGCTGATACCCGGGACATGTTCCCCTACACGCTCGTTCATACCACTACTGAAGGGGTGGTCTATACCGCTTATGATCCCTATTCCTTCCTTCCCACCGTGTCGGATTATGATACATTTCTTTTCGGCCAGGGCGACCATCACAGGATCTATGAAAAGCTGGGCTGCCACCCGCGCGAGATAAACGGCGTCAGGGGGGCTTCCTTTGCGGTTTGGGCGCCTTCGGCCAAACGGGTCAGCGTGGTGGGCAGCTTCAACCAATGGGACGGGCGGATCCACCAGATGCGCATGCTGGGAAGTTCCGGGGTTTGGGAGCTGTTCATACCGGGCGTCACTCCTGGCGACCTCTACAAGTACGAGATAAAAACCCCGTTGGATGAGCTCTATATCAAGGCCGACCCCTATGCCTTCCATGCCGAAAAACCACCCCAGACCGCCTCCAGGATTTACGATATGGACGACTACCAGTGGAATGACCTGGAATGGATGGAAAGGCGGCATAGAGAGCCTGTTTACGATAAACCGGTAAATATATACGAGGTGCACCTGGGTTCATGGCAGCAGGAACCCGATCCCGACCCTGATTCAGAAACCGGGTTTAGGGGGCTGTCTTACAGACAGTTGGCCGAGCGTTTGATCCCATATGCCAAAGAGATGGGATACACCCACCTGGAACTTCTGCCCGTTATGGAACATCCCTATGACGGGTCATGGGGCTACCAGGTGACAGGATTTTACGCGGTTACATCCCGTTTCGGCACTCCAGCGGATTTCAAGTATTTTGTCGACAAATGCCATCAGAACGGGCTTGGGGTTATCCTGGACTGGGTTCCCGCCCATTTCCCCAAGGATGGCCACGGCCTGGCGCGCTTCGACGGTACAGCCCTCTATGAGCATGAGGATAAACGTAAGGGCGAGCACCTGGAATGGGGCACCCATGTCTTCAACTACGGCAGGAACGAGGTCAGGAATTTTCTTACCGCCAATGCCCTGTTCTGGTTCGACAAATACCATGTGGACGGGCTAAGGGTAGATGCGGTGGCTTCCATGCTCTACCTGGATTACTGCCGGGAGCCCGGCGAATGGATCCCCAATGAGTACGGCGGGCGGGAGAACCTGGAGGCCGTTGAGTTTATCAGGCAGCTTAACACGACCGTTTACCAGTACTTCCCCAATGTAATGATGATTGCCGAGGAATCCACGGCCTGGCCGCAAGTCACCGCTCCTGTCCATGAGGGCGGGCTTGGCTTCAGCCATAAGTGGAACATGGGCTGGATGAACGATTTTTTAAGGTATGTGGGCATGGACTCGGTCTACCGCAAGCACCACCAAAACCTGATCACCTTTTCACTGATGTACGCCTGGTCTGAGAATTTCATTCTCGTACTTTCCCACGACGAGGTAGTCCACGGCAAGAAGTCCCTTCTGGACAAAATGCCCGGTGACTACTGGCAGAAGTTCGCGGGGCTTCGCGGAACCCTGGGCTATTTCATGGGGCACCCTGGCAAGAAGCTGCTGTTCATGGGCGGCGAGTTTGGCCAGTTCATAGAGTGGAAGTATAAGGAGAGCCTGGACTGGCACCTGTTAGACTATCCCATGCACAAAAAGCTCCACAATTATGTCCGGGACCTCAACCATTTATATACCGGGGAAAAGGCGCTATATGAGATAGACCACCATTATGAAGGGTTTGAGTGGATCGATTGCTCCGATACCGAACATAGCATTGTTTCGTTTATACGGAAAGGGAAGGACTGGCGGGATATGCTGGTCTTTATATGCAACTTTACACCGGCTGTCCACGAGAACTACCGCATAGGAGCGCCGCTTGACACGGTCTACACCGAGGTCTTCAATTCCGACCTGGAAAAATACGGCGGAAGCAACGTGACCAACGAACGGCCAATCAAGGCCGAGCCCATACCCTGGCACGGGAAATCCTGGTCAATTGTCCTGAGGATTCCGCCTCTTGCCACCGTTGTACTGCGACCTGACACCGAGAAATTCAGGGGTCTGGCTGAGGAAGCCGGGAAAGCCGAGGAAGCAGAAGTCATGTTGGAATGCCTCCCGTCATAGAATAGGAACTGTACCGCGTTTTCAACCCGCGGCAGAAACCTGTATGATGCTGGAGGCACCTATGAGAATAAACCATGTGTCTGTAAAGGGGTATGAAGCAACCCACGGGGGAATGCGACTCTGCCTCAGAGCGGAACTTGACGGTGAGCCGCCAAGGCTCTGGAGCAGGCTTTTCAGGAGGTCATGGCTCTCCCGGCAGCCGGGGGGCCTGCCTGCCCGGATCAGGTTTTCGGGGAGCGATATATTTCTCTATATCCCGGATGCCGAGGCCCTGACACCGACTATTGACGCGTTGAAACGTACCCTGACCGAGGTGGAAGATCAACTGGGCTCGCATAGATAGCCAAGGAGGGCTATCCACGGGTAGCCATGGGCATGCCTGTCCAGGAGAACTGCCCCCCTAGCCTAAAATTTCCAACCCCCAACCTCCCACTTCTCGCCTTTATTTATGTTATACTTGGATAAAAACCACGGATAAGATCCCAGGCATTTTTGTCCTGGTATAAGGGAGCAGCATATGAAAAACAGGTTCTTAGGCTTATTTCTCATGTTCATCGCCGTCTTCGTATGGGGCATTTCCTTTGTATCCACCAAGATTGTGCTATCAGAGCTTCCGCCTGTATCCATAGCCTTCTTCAGGCAATTCGTCGCCCTTATTCCCCTGATAATATTAATGATAATAAGAAAAGAAACCTTTAGGTTAAAAAAGGGTGATTTCAAGCTGCTTGTGCTGGCCGCCCTCTTCGGGATCGTCCTCTATTTCGTGTTTGAAAACAATGGCCTTGCCATGACCACCGCTTCCAACGCATCCATGTTGGTGGCCGCTGTCCCTGTATTTGTCCAGATAACCGAGAGCATAATAACAAAAACTCCCATCAGTAAGGCCTCCTCAGGATGCATCCTGGCCTCCCTGCTGGGCGTTTACCTGATCATATCCGGGAACGGGTCATTTGATTTTTCTGAGGGCACCTTCCTGGGTAACCTGCTGGTCCTGGGAGCAATGGCTTCATGGATTATATATACATTTATAAACAAAGGGCTGGGAGAGCGCTATTCCAGCCTCAAGCTGACCACGGTGCAGACCCTGCTAAGCATCCCGCTCTTTGTCCCGTTTACCATTTCCGAGGTTCCGGCATGGCGGGTGCCTTCGATGACCGCGTTTCTCCACCTGGTGTTCCTGGCCGTTTTCTGCTCGGCCTTGGCCTATGTCTTCTTCCTTTACAGCATCCATACCCTGGGACCGGTCCTGCCTTCCACAGCTTTGAACCTCGTACCGGTGGTAACCATCATCACCGGCAGGATTGTCCTGTCGGAACAGCTTACATGGATCCAGGCGGTCGGGGCGGCTCTTATCGTGGGCGGGCTTACGCTGCTGAGCCTTATGAAGCTGAGAGAACGGGCAAAGCAGAATAACGGCGACCAGGCCCAGACATGAGTTTTTAAAGCTGTTCATGAGGCCTTTACCCGGTTTTAGCTTCCCTGCTGTTCGGGAGGGCTTTTTCGTTTGCCCTTGCCTATCAGCATCAGGAACACCAGCAATACAAGATAAGCAACAAAGGCCAGAAGGGTTATCAGGTACAGGATGGGCTGTTTATTGACATAACCCATGATGGGGACGTTCAGCAGGATCATCAGGGGAAAACCGAAGATGAGGCCGGTCCCGCTTCCGTATACCAGGTTTTTGGCGGCCTGGGTCCTGAAATGCGGATCGACCTCCCTGAGCAGGGCAATTCCCGTGGATATGGTGCCGGTCAGCATCCCGTACATGGCCAGCGCGTTCTCCAGGGTATCGGTTTTATATACCCTTCGCGCCAGCTTCATGATGAACAATATGGTGAGAAGGCCGCCCGCGGCGGTTATGATGAGGAATGACACCAGGTTATCCATTAGGAGGAATATCGAAACAGCCGATATGGCGGCAGTGATCATATAATCGAAGGCTCCCCCCGAAACCCGTTCCAGGAGGTAATTGCTGGTATAGCTGTACTTCATCCATTTCTTATGATGGCAATAATCCAGTATCCTTCTTACCAGCATGCCGTTAAGGACAGGGCGATGAACCCGACATTCATAAGATGATAAACCAGGTTCTCAAGCCTCACGCCACTGAAAGAGATAATACCTAAAACATCCTTGCCCAGCACAAGTCCCAAAAAACCTGCGATAACGGGTATGGGTATGGGATTCTTCCTGAAAAAAGCCAATTGACGTTTCATGACCGTGGAGATCAGCAGAAGGATGGACAGCATGGATATGTCGATAAGGTAATTCCAGATTTGACCTGAGCCCAAAACTACTCCTCCTTTGCGCGGCGTTCTTCCTGCTCCAGCCGCTTTATTATGTCATAGGCCTCGGTATACTTGTTGGCAGAGGTATGAGGGTCTTTAAACGCAGCCCTGTGGAACTTGCCCTCATGATAGAAATCGAACCAGTCCGACAGGTGGGTACTGACACCATTCATCCGGGACAGTTCAAATGTTATTCTGTGATTATCACGGCCCATAAATTCAAGACGGTCCGCATAAAGCCGGAGGGTGCCCCTTCTCAGCTTTCTTATGGCCACATACCGCTGGCCCGTGAAAAGGGTTACTTCCCTGTCTTCAAAGATCGGTCTGCCCAGGTCTTCCATCCTTTCCCGGATTATGACCGCCAGTTCCCTCAACTGCCACTGGTTCCATTCCAGGACCGATTTGAAATGGGGCTGCCCGCCTTCTTTTTCAAAATAGCCGTATTGGTTATAGCGCACGGTTTCGCCGCAGGACAGGCAGGTTAAGGTATCGCCTCTTGATAAAAGCCTGCCGGTTTTTCGGCACTTTGGGCAGAGGAAAAGAACCCGCTCAAGCCTTTCGGCCAGCCGTTCGCCCACAAAGGGGATCATATGCTCCTCCTGCCAGCGGAACTCGTTTGTCTTAAGCGCGGCGCACATTCTTTCGTAGATCTCATCGGCCGAAAGAGTTTTAAGTTCTTCCGGCGTAAAAAGAATGCCGTAATTAACCTGAATTTTCCCCCTTCTGGGCGTCAGCGCCCAGCGGGGATGGCTGAGATAGGCGCCGTGGAGCAGGAACGAAACCACCGGCACGCCCATGCTTTTCAGAACCTTGGCCGTAGGATAAAGTATCTCTTCGGTCTTACCGTCCCAGCAGCGCTTCCCCTCGGGAAAGATACCCACCACATCTCCCCTGTTTCGCACATAAAAAAGGCTTTTTACCGTGGCAGCGTCGCTCATGGCCTTTGTTTTAGGGATGCACCCCGCAAGCCCCAGCAGGAAGCGCATAGACCTGCTCCTGAACTGCTCCACCGAGGTAACAAAATGAATCGGTTCGCTGATCTTGCAGGATAGTATGAAAGGATCCCAATTGTTGGTATGGTTGCCGATTACCACAAAGGGGGGCTTAAGGTCCCGCATATTGCCTTCAATAAACTCGATGCGATAGCGGTTTACCAGCCAGGGACCCAGGGTTTTTTTAAGTATCCTGTTCAATATACGGCTTGCCCTTTTAACCCTGTAAGTCATGACATTCTCCCGTAATCCTGCATAGTACTGCACATATTACTTTCTATTTAACCAGATTTCAGGCAAGGTATCAATCCATATTATGGTCCTCCTTATGCGGCAGGCTATGCGCTCTTCTTTTTCTTTAGGAGCTCCGGGCAGCCTTCGACGGCGCCTGTTTTTTGTTTTTCTCCTGATTTCCGGGTATTTACGGGCTTGCTTTCATTCTACAATATTGTTATAATAGCTGATGATATTGCATAATGTAGGAAAATGCCAATAATATCATTTTGTAACATTTGACTGCTTCACCCCTGAAGGGATAATATGGGGATTGGCCGAACCTATACTCGGCCCTGTTCGGGAGGATATATAAATGGATAATACATATCTTCAGATTGGGCTTGGGCTATTGCCCTCGGTTATATTATTTCTGCTTCTCATATTATTCCGTAATAAGCACAAAGCCAGAAACATCATCGCCCTTTCCTGCCTGGCGCTGGCCGCGGCGGTAAGCTTTACGCTGCATTTTACCCGCGCTGGGGGACCGGAGCCGAAACGGGCTTCAGGCGAGGATACCATAAAAGTCATCTACGGGGTCGCCGCAAAGGGTGATACCGGGCTTGCGAAGCAAATGCTGCAGGAACTCCGGGAATCCCGGCCCGTCGACATGGGTTTTTCATTGTGCGCGGCAAGGCTCTGTGTCCTTGAGCGCAATTTTAAAGCCGCCAAGACTTTATATGAAAAGTGCATGAACGAATTGTCCAAAGATATCGGGGACGAATATGCCAGTATCTCTGCCGCAGCAGAGCTTGAAGACCAGGACTATACTCTGGCCGCTCATTTCGATCCCGGCATCATACCCGATCGGTCCAAAGCGGACGAGGCTGTAAAAACAGCTGTTGAAACCGTTACCAATGCCGTATCGGATGCCGTGGACAACAGGGACTATGACCGCGCGGCCGAATGTATGATCGCGGCTTCTTCTCTCTACAGCCAGTACATAGACTACGGCAATTTTGATGAAGAGGAAGCAGAAAAACTGCTGCGCAGGATGGAAATCCTGGCTGAGGATCATCACCAGCTGTTTTCTCTGCCGCAGCTTCGCACAGCGCGCCTGAAACTCCAGATCCTTATGGAGGATTTTAAGGGCATCGCGGAAAACATTGATGAAAGGGCAAGCCACAACGAGCTTCTTATCGTGTCCGAACTGTATCTGAACAGGTATATAAAGCCCTCCTATTTCAGCAAGGAATACACTGAAGGATACGATGAGAAATATGAGCTTATCGCAGCGCAGCTTGAAGAGGTGTACGACCGTTACTACATCGATGAATACAGCAGCCTGTCCCGCGCAGTGGAAGAGCAGATAGACAGCCTCGAATATGCCCAGGACAACCCTGCCTTGTACCGGCTGGAAGAGGAACTGCTCAGCTATGCCAGGAAAGATGGCGCCAATGACAGCACAAAGGTATATCTCCAGCTTGCCAAGATAGGGAAACATGCCGGAAACGAGACAAAGACCGAAAGGTACCTTGCTTATTCCCTGGATACCGTGGGCGACTGCGATGACGATAACTTCACCCAGCCCATGTATGAGGTAATAGGCATCATACAGGACAAGGACAACCCGGAGAGGCTAAAGGACGTGGCGGTCTATGTGGACAGGATACTCAACAACACCATGCCCATCGAGATGTCCGAAAAGCTCACATCTCCCAATACCGAACCGGATACCGATGACAAGGAGCCCGGAGACGACAGCGACGCGCGGCCGGAGAACGATATCGCCGAAGATTTCGGTACTTATCTTACCGACTATGTTAGTAAAAAGCGCGCCTCGGTCAATATCGTCAGCGTGGACACCTCGGAATTCCCGAAGCTGAAAGCGGTTATAAACGTGGATGACAGCATATCATACACAGCCGATGAACTGGCGGCGATACTATCTGTCCAGGACTGCGGGGCGGACATTGGGAATTTCAGCATAGAAAAGGTCGAACACAGGGGCGCCAACATCCTGCTGTGCTGTGACGTGTCAGGCAGCATGGAGGGGGATGGGATCAGGCACCTTAAAGAGGCCATATCCTTATTCGTTGAAAACCGCCCCGATATCGTAAATATCGCGCTGGTTACCTTCAGCAGCCGTATTGAAGATGTATATACCTTCGGCACGCCTTCAGAAACCCTGCTGGAGGCAGCCTATTACCTCTATGCGTACGGCGGCACCGACATGTACTCGGCGGTGATGGAATCCATCAACATGTTTGAAATCCGGCCGGGGGAGGTCAACTGCATCATCCTGCTGTCGGATGGTGACGACAATGAACCTCGTTCGCCTGATCAGATTAATGAATATATAGGCAAGCCGTGCGTGGAAAAGGGCATCTCCCTGTATTCAATGGGCCTGGGACAGAATGTGAATGCTCAGTACCTCAACTATTTCGCCTCCACTACCGGCGGCAATTACCTGTATGTCAACGACCCACAGACCCTTCATTCATTCTACAACGACCTCACAAACCGCATTCTCAACCAGTATACCATTACCTTCGAGGCAGAGGATACCCTGAGCATCGACCGGACCCTTAAGGTGTCCATAGAAAGCGATACCTTGGCCTATGACATGGTCCGCTACTCCCTGCAGGCCGACAGCGATGTTTTTGCCGAAACAGGTGATGAAACCATAGACGTTCCCGTGTTATTGCAGGACAAATGGGTTTGCGGCCTTGATACGAAGCTCCTGTTCAAGGGCGGTTCAGGCTATAGCGTAAATCTTATAGGGAGCGGCTTCGAGAAGGAAGACCAGGTCAGCGTGGAGCTTAAAGGCAACCTGGACTATGGCAGCGATATCATAACCTGCGAGTATAAGGATGAATATACCATATCCCTGACACTGCCCGGCGGCATTGCCTGCGGTACATACGATGTCCATGTGACCATAAACGGTAAGAAGGCCATCCTGGACAATGAGCTTACAGTGGCGACACAGGGCAGCGAGAAAACCACCGTGTTCGGGCCTTATGTGTTTACCTCATACAGCAAGGTCAAGGACGGTAACACCACGACCCTCTCCGGTTATGTCAACCTCAACGGATGGCTGAACTTTACTGGGGATGTGGTTCTTGAGGGGGACCTCAACTCTTCACAGGTCCTGCTTTCGGATTACAGCGGAAGCTATATCAGGTATTACCAGGGCGCAAGCCTGGGTTTGGCATCATACTACGCTAAGAACAATAAGTTACTGAGCCTTCCCGCGATAGGCACCATGATGCTGTACAACGATAACACCCATGAGCCCTCGAGCGAGGATTACAAGGTTGAGCCTGTGCCTCTGCCCGCGGTATATCTCAGCAACGTGATGACAATCTCGTCACCGGGCCTTATGCTGTATCCCGACCGGGTTGTAATTGACTCCACCGCTTTCACCACCGATTTTCCATTCCAGAAAAAGTTGCTGAAATCCTCAGGGATCACCAAGGAATTCTCCTTCGACCTTAAACTCCAGTGCCTCCTGACATCGAGGAATATCGGCATCAACCTGGAATACGAGTCCGAGTCCGACACAAAGCTATACTCGCCCATTAATTTCGGCAAGATGCCCATCTATTACAGCCCGTCTGATTTTGAACTGAAGATCAATACCGTTAAAAACGAGTATTATATCAAGTACATTGTCAAGGTGGCGTTCATAGACTCCGATGGCCTTGGCTTTTCCCTGAAATGGGACGGCTCCCTTGTGCCCACTGAAGTCCGGCTGTACGCGGATTTCGAAATTAAAACAAACATCAACGGCGTTCCTGTCACTTTCAGCGATTTCATGCTGGGCATAACAGATATCGATATCAGTAAAAACCCATTGCACTGGATGTTTGAGGGGAGCATGGACGCCGCCGCCGGAAAGGTCAGCAGTGTCTTCCCGGCCCTGGAAGAATATGTGGACGACCTGAGCATAATGGAGCTTGATGACGCCACGCTGAAGTTCAGCCTGGGCCAGATGTATGTGGGCGCTTCAACCGACGTAAAGCTCTTTGGCATAAAAATAGCCCAGGCATCCATTGACTGCGGCAGATTCAAATACACAAACCGTTTGCTTAACATGGAAGATGAAGACGTCACCGGGTTCAGGGCAAACCTGACCATAGGCATCATGTGGGACTCCAGCAACTGCGACATCAACCTTACAGGCGATGTGGAATTCGCTGCATGCAACAAGTACCTGGGTGTTCAGGTGACGGGTACCTGCGATATCGAACTTAAGTGGTGGATGTTCAAGAAAGGCTTGTACGCACAGGGTACCGCGCTTATCGGAGTATATACCGACCACAGGGGAAGACCAGTCTTCACCGTAAGGGCACAGACCCATAAGCATACCATCAACGTGGCCTGGTGCGAAGGAACGGGTCTGGATTTCTCATCGGACATTCTTTAGAAAGGAGATAGGGTATGAGTATAAATCGGCTTGGTTCGCTCGCGGTTCGTCTTGCTGTGGTCCTGCTATGCCTGGCAGCGGTATTGCAGGTACCGGTGCCTGTATTTGCCGAACAGCAGTCCAAGGTTCTTTTTACCCTTGAACAGACGAGGAATATGGCCATCCGCATAGGCTATGAGACCGAGGTTCCGATAATCAGCTTTATCGGCCCTGACGGCACCGAATATATTGAAGGAAAGACCCCTGAAAGCATTATGACGGTGGAGCATGTGGAAGGGGCAGTCTACTATTATATACGGAACGCCGCGCCAGGCGACTGGACCATCGTATATGACAAGCTTTCCAACAAGAACCTCTATGTGGACAGCGCGCCATACAACGAGCCTATTGTAATAGAGGAATTCACGCTGGAAGAGGTAAGGGACGACAGGGCCGACATAAGCTTTATGGTCTCCTATTACCAGGACGACTATTACGACTATATCGTATACGCCGCCATAACCGACGAATACGGATTTGTGTCAGGCCAGAAGGAGCTTAAACATGGCAACGCCAGGGCAAACAAGCCGGTTTCAGATACGGTGAGCCTGACCTCCCTGACCAGCTACGACAATTATCGCCTCATGCTGGAGGTGTATATCGACTCCCACGGCATTGAATCCCTGGATACAAGGTTAGCCGATGATACCCTGTCCTACTCCAACCGGAACACACCGAGAAAAATCGAGGATTTTTATGTGGAAGTTGACCTCACCGATGAGTCACTGCTGATTGACTGGAGTTCGTGGGCGGTAAATTGCGACGAGTATATAGTGGCAGTATTTGATCCCGGGGACCTGGACGAGCCTTCCTTTTTGACAAATTACACTCCCGATATTACGAGCACCGAGCTGTTGATCGATTCTTCCTGGGAATATGTCCGGATAGAGCTGGCGTATGTGAAAAACGGCATAACTTCCGAGATCCGGCGAAAAGAGATCAGGTTTGACACAGGCGTTGAAATAGCCATTACCACCGAGGAACACACCAATTCAGCCCAGGCGGTTATCCAATACAATGTCCCCGGAAGCGTTGAGGCGACGGTAACGGTGAATGACAGCTCCGAAACAGTAATGTTAAGCGGAAGCGGGTATTTTTCGGTACCCATCGGGAGGTTTGAGAATGAGATCACCGTGAGCTATTTTCCCGAGGAAAACGTATGCTTTGTCATAAGAAAAGAAATATTTACCGACAGGATAGCTCCCATGCTGAAGCTTTATGAAAACAGTTCATCAATAACGGTTCCCGACGCCAAATATACCCTGGCTGGTGAAACCGAGCCTGACTGCACCCTGACCGTAAATGGCGCCAATGTTCCACTTAACCCCGACGGCACCTTTTTGTATGAATTGACCCTGTCGCAAGGAAAAAACGAGTTTACCGTGGTCTCCACCGATCCGGCCGGAAACTCCACGAAGCAAACTGTAATCATTAACCAAGCCAAGGCCGTGGCCGGCTCAGGCGATGAAGATACTCCCTTTTACAAGCGTTACAAAACGCTCCTGGTCACATTTGCCATGAGCATGGTCTTTATCGCGCTGGTGCTTCTTTTCGCCGGAATCCACAGCAAACAGGCGGAAAAGGGCAAAGGCCGCAAGGAATTATTGCTTCTTCTTATGAGAAATTGTGCCATAGCCCTCACCATCATGGCCGGGCTTATCGCCCTATACCTGTTTATAAGCAGGAGCAGCGCCGCAAAGGCTATCAATTCTCCCGAATACTATGAATTGGTCCTTGATTCGGCACAGGATGCCTATGATGCCATCATGACCTACAGGAGAATTCACATGTGGTTCATCATTTCATCCATCACAGCGGGAACTGGCCTTCTGCTGACCCTGATGTTTGGCTTAATGCTGGGCCAGGCAAGGAAAAGGCAAACCGCGAGCGCCGGGGTGACATGTCCAAATTGCGGGAGGCACTACAATAAGCCCGTGGGCTTCTGTGCAACCTGCGGCACCAGGATGGACAGCAGGACATAGCAGAGAATAAAAAGCCCCGGCCAGCAATTGACCGGGGCTTAATACCAGGCTTTTCAATGCGCAGATTTCGCCTGTGCATTTATTATTCTTATCTATTTTGTATAATTATCGAAGTAGCCCTGGATATAGACAATGGGTGTTCCCTTGTCGCCGCTTCCCGAGGTGAGATCGCAAAGGGAACCGATAAGGTCGGTAAGCCTTCTTGGCGTGGTGCCCTGGGCTTCCATGGCACCTACCAAGTCACCTTTCTTGTTCCTGATATATTCTTCTATGGCCTTTTTCTGCTCCTCGCCCTTTAAGCCGGCAAATTCGTTGTCTGCCAGGTATTTGAGCTTGACTTCGCTGGGTGTTCCCTCAAGGCCTTTTGTATAGCCTGGGGAAACAACCGGGTCGGCCAGTTCCCATATCTTGCCCACCGGGTCCCTGAAAGCGCCGTCGCCATAAACCATGACTTCAATTGTCTTGCCCGTCTTTTCCATGATGGATGCCTGGATCTGCTCTACAAGGGCCTGGCAGTTACGCGGAAAGAGCTTGACGCTTTCCTCGGTGGCCTTGTTGGACCCCAGGAGCCCGTAATGCTCGTTATAGCCGCTTCCGTCAACGGGCTCGGACAGGATATCCTCCAGGGAGAATACCCGCTCGCCGCCGGCGGCCTTCAGAATCCGTTTCGTCCGGCTGCGGGTGTGGATGTCGCATGCCAGGACATTATTTGTATATACAAGGATGTCGGCGGGATTATTGGAGAATATCACTTCGCACTGGGTGCCGGACTCCATGACAATGGATTTGTAGTATTCTATATAATCAATCCCGGTAAAAGGATGCTTCGGGTATCCGAAAAGCCGGCGGAAATCCTGCTCAGTAAGGAGATCGTTCCAGGGATTCACCCCTTTTTCATCCAGCAGGTCCTCGTCCACAAGGTGGTTCCCCACCTCATCCGCCGGATAGGATAGCATGAGTACAACCTTTTCCGCTCCTTTCGCGATCCCGCTCAGGCAGACGGCAAAGCGGTTCCTGCTAAGTATGGGAAATACTAATCCAATGGTACCCCCGCCCAGTATATTCCTTACATCCTTCGCAATAGCGTCAATGGAGGCGTAATTGCCTTGCGCGCGGGCTACAACCGATTCGGTTATGCCGATAATATCCCTGTCCTGTATTTTGAACCCTTCAGCCTGGGAAGCCCTGATAACGGTATCCACCACGATATCAGCCAGGTTATCGCCTTTATTGATGATGGGAGTGCGAAGCCCGCGGACAACCGTCCCTGTAATTCTTTCCATGCACAACCCTCCTAAGGTCATTATAACGCGCACTTGTATTATACCGGCATCTATGTTATAAGTGAAATACATACCTTTTATATTGGTCATAAGGAGTGCTTATATGGTTGGAAGTCTTGACTCATACAGGATCTTTGCGGAGGTGGCCCGTCGCAAAAGCTTTTCGGGAGCGGCCAGGGCGCTTTACATCTCACAGCCCGCAGTCAGCCTTGCCATTATGAACCTGGAAAATGAGCTGGGTTCCCGCCTTTTTATCCGGTCTCCCAAGGGTGTGACCCTTACCTACGAAGGCAAGCTTCTGCATGAATACGTGGAATCGGCCTTAAACCTTGTAAACATGGGGGAATCAAAGCTTGCGGAACTGCACAACCTTGAGTCCGGCGAACTGAAGATAGGGGTTGGGGACACGATTTCAAAATACTTTCTGCTGCCATATATGGTGAAGTTCCACCAGATGTACCCTAAAATCAACCTGCGGGTCATCAACCGCACGACCCCGGACCTGTGCTCGCTGGTCAAATCAGGGGAGATCGATCTCGCCATATGCAACCTGCCCGTTGAGGATCCGGCACTGAAGATAAAGAAATGCATTTCCATACATGATGTCTTTGTCTGCGGAGACAGGTTCAAGGAAGCATGCAGTTTGCCCATGAGCCTCAAAGTTATTGCGGAGCTTCCGCTGATCCTTCTTGAAAGCAAATCCAATTCCAGGCGTTATGTGGAAGAATACATGCTGTCCAGGGGGGTAAGGGTCAAAGCCGAGATTGAACTGGGGTCCCATGACCTGCTCCTGGAATTTGCCAGGTTCAATTTCGGCGTCGCCTGCGTCATCGAGGAGTTCTCCCGGGATTACCTGGAGAAGGGCCTGCTCTGGAAAGTGGAGCTTGAGGAGCCCATCCCAAAGCGTGCCATAGGCTTTTGCACCCTAAAGAGCGTTCCGCTTTCCCCTGCCTCGGCCAGGTTTGTCGAGATAGTGGAAAGCGGGCTGCAGACAGCATCAAAGACGATACCATAATACGGCATCGCCCTTTAATACAGTTCTCCCTGTTTTATTATGCTGCTTAACGCCTTAATATCGTCCGGCGCTATGCGGTTTACCTTTTCTGCGCCGCACCAGGCGCAGAAGAGCCTGTATTCTCATCACACCACAACCGTTTACTTTATCTTCCTGATGTGTTACCAGTATAGCATACCGGGACAGGCATCTTCTCGACTTTATTAATGATGTTGCCCGTAAAGTCAATAAGAGCCAACCATCGCTGGCTGGTTCTTATTGCATCAATTATTTATAAAGGGGTTTGACGGGCTCCCGTCCGGAAGCTTCGTTCCCCGGGCGGATAAAACTTTTTACCGGAAAATTTTACGCACTCGCCTTTTGCTCGGTCTCGTACTGCTCTGTCGGTCTATCGTGGTTATTCTGAAGTCTCAATTCTCCGTAATAAGCCTGGAGGTACATTCCCCTGATCTCGCTTATCAGCGGGAAACGGGGATTCGTGCCGGTGCACTGGTCGTCAAAGGCCTGCTCGGCCATCTCGTCCAGCCGGTCGAGGAATTCTTTCTCGTCTATCCCATAGTCCCGGATGGTCTTTTTAATACCGACCTTCTCTTTCAATTCCTCTATTGCGGCAATAAGGTTGTTGAGCTTTTCAGTGTTGTTCCTGCCCTTTATTCCGAGGTAGTCCGCGATTTCCGCATACCTTTTTAGGGTATGAGGATGGTCATACTGCGGGAAGGTGCCCA
>Ga0209537_1000999_pt1 | contig 33130 bp, 33 predicted proteins | sample BioPla4DNA1_FD_187698 | JGI IMG/M metagenome (GOLD analysis project Ga0209537, IMG submission 187698) | Biogas fermentation microbial communities from Germany - Plant 4 DNA1 (SPAdes) (version 2) | ecosystem: Engineered > Bioreactor > Anaerobic > Digestate | place: Bielefeld, North...
TGCTTCTGCCAATAACCTGATTTTCATGTTTGTCTTTTTCTTTAATTTTGTTCGGCCTCATTCCGGTTTGAATGGAATGACCCCAGCACAAGTCGCTGGTCTCAAACTTTCAAAAAAACAAAAACGGGAGTTCTTGCTTGTGGCATGAAGCTATTGGCCATTTTCGGGTGCTATTCTTTCATGTTAACTTTACAAAGCCTAATTTCTTTCTTGTAATTATTCCTTTAAAATAAATTTTGAACACTTTGCAGCGAATAATGATATGAATTGTTCCCAAAAATACAACTAGATAGTAGCTTTGTTTTCTTGAGATAACTTTAAGTACTTATTGTGTTTAATAAAATAAATAATTTTGTGATGCTGTTTTGCAATTAAAGTACCACCCCCCGAGAGATAATATATTTAACAGCAAAAATTATATTAAAATATGGAAAACGTTTTCTATTAGGTCATATTTTTACACAACGCTTAATTCACAATTCAATATTTTTAACCGAATCTCTTATCCTTAATTCAGGAACCATTATAAATTCTTTAAAATCATGTTTTTTTACGCCTCGTTTAATTCTATAAAGTGCCATTTCACCAGCTTTTTGCCCTATCGCAAAGGCATTTTGCGAAATTACGGTCAATTTTGGATCAATTAGGTCAGGGATACTTATGTCGCCAAAAGAAACAAGTGAAATATCGTCGGGAATCTTTATATTAAACTCCCGTAAAGCTGCCATCGCACCTTCCGCCATCAGGTTGTTCGTTGCAAAAATTGCTGTAGGCAAATCGTTTTGATGATTTAAAATCATCTTCTTTACAGCACCATATGCATCACATCGCATGAAATTGCCTTCAAGTACGTATTCTTTTTTCAAATCTATACCGTTATCTTCTAAAGCTTTTCTGAATCCTTCGAATCTCTCGGATGCAGAACTTACTTTTAACGGACCGTTTATGACACATATTTTTCTATGACCGTTTTGTATCAAATGCTGTGCGAGCATGTAGGCTGAACTAAAATTGTCTTCTACTATGACGTCCGCATTGCAATTGGGTACTTTTCTATCTATTAGTATTATTGGAAAACTATTTTGTGCTAATTGATTTAAATATGAAGAATCTGTGTCACAAGATGCAAGGATGATTGCATCCACACGCCTTTCATATAACAATCGAAGTAAAGTATGTTCTTTGGTGGGATTCTCATCGGTACTGCAAAATATGAGTTGATATCCTTGTGGACTCACAATACTTTCAATGCCTTTTGCTATCTGCATGAAGAAAGGATTTGATATATCTGCAACTACGACACCAATAGTATTTGTAGTTTGTTTTTTTAAACTTCTGGCTACGGCATTCGGTTGATAGTTTAATTCACTAACAGCCTGAAGTACCTTTTGCCTCAACTCATCACTGACAGGATAATTCTTGTTTAATACTCTTGAAACCGTAGAAATTGAAACATTCGCCCTTTTGGCAACGTCGGTAATAGTTGCTCTCCGCAAGATAAAGCACTCCTTGCAGTCTATTTCTATAGAAAACCTTTTCTATATATACTTTAATCTACGCCTTTTTCAAAAGTCCTTCTTTATAAAATAAATTTTTTTAAAAATTTATATTGGTGCCCACTATCGAATATAACGAGAAAAGAAATACAATGATTAACTGATAAAAAATACAATAATTGAATTATTAGAAGACCAAGATGAAATATGAAAAATGCTCTACGCTATAATCAGACAAAGGCTACTACGATCATCATTTTGTAGTAGCCTTCGTTAGCAAAAAATAACTAATACTCTTGAAAGTTAAAATGTACCAGTAAAAATGCTAGACGTCTGCTCAACTTCAATGACTTAAAATCGCTCTATTTTATCTTACCTTCCAGTTCTTCCTGCCAGTGGTCAACTATGCTTTTAGGTGCATAGCAAAACATCATTATCATGTTTTCCTTTGACTTGTTTTCAAGCAGATGATTGGAGTTGGGTGTTATATACACATAGTCTCCCGGTTTTACATCGGCTATTTCTCCTTCGATGTGCATTTTCCCATGTCCGCTGAGGATTATATACACTTCTTCCTGCTCGTGGGAGTGCAAGGGTACCGAACCTCCGGGATAGATTGTCACATGGCCCAAGACGAATCCCTCGGCTTCTGCCGGAGCGCCTGGCCCTACAAGCACCCTTGTGTGCCTACCGGCAGGAAATTCGGTGCCTTTTACGTCAAATATGTTGTTAGCCTTCATCGGCATTTCTCCTCCCAAAAATATTAATTCAGTATGGCATTCGGCCAGTATCGAGTTGATGCAAAAACAATGGAATAGAACGGCATTTTTTGTTGTAGTGCCTCCATTATCATTCTCCCTTTTTGATTTTATGATTTAGTATATGTTGCCGTTTTCCCTGTAGCTTCTCCAAACGTTTTCAAAGAAGTCGTCTTCTACCGGAATCTCTCGGACTTTACGCCACATGAATTCACACCGGCCGTTTTTGTATATGACTTCCTGCACCATATCGCTTCTTGAACCATCATCGAGAGTGTATTTGAACATATCCGGTAGGTTATCGTAGGGCAAATAGCCGTTTTTGTCGGTATATAGAGCTGAACCTCTGCTCTTGCCGCCCTTTTCCACGTAATCCACCATCGCATTTAAATACACGTATTGGCATATGAGAATATCGTAAAGGCGATATACTTTGTGAAGCTTGTTTGCGGAAGCAGTCTTGACGATACTGCCGAAATTTGCGAGCTCCTCCTTTATTTCTTCCGTCACCTTGCGTATATCCTCTATGCTGCGGATGGCAGCGCCAAAACGGCTCATGCGTTTTGCGGAATTTTGCCAGATTTTTTCTACGGTATCATCATCTGAAAGGACTGCCTCACCCATGGCGATGGCATCGCTGATTGGAGCAAATGCCACATCTTTAAATGTATCTATATCAGCAGGTTCCCCTTTGCGTTTTGCGGAAATGAATTGGGCTGCCCTTGTTGAGCCGACCTGGCCGGAATTGAGTGCGGTGCCCCCCGGACGATACACGCCATGACTGCCGCTAACCTCCCCTGCTGCAAAGAAACCTTCAATATTTGTCTGCCACCATTTGTCAATGGCAAGGCCACCATTGTTGTGCTGGGCGCAAAGGGCGATTTCTAAGGGCTCCTTGTGAAGGTCCACACCTTTGTCCTTGTAAAAGCTCACAGCCGGAGCGTTCATGTGCATTAGCCTTTCAATGGGTGTGCCAAAGGTGGCTCCTGCCCTTTCGAGGTACTCCCGTGCTTCAGGTGCCAGAATCGAAAAGTCTATCTCCTCGCCGCCCGGATTGTCGCGAAAATCAAGGAATACCCGACGGCCCTTGACGCATGTCTCAATGTACACCAGTATATCGATGATGGATGAGCCATTGTCTATTTTGCGAACGTCAAAGGGCCATTGGTAACCCTTTAAAAACACCTTGCTTAGCATATCTCCTTTATCGGTGAAAAAGTCAAAGAGGAATTCCCGCTCATCATTGCCATTTTCATCAGTGGAAATAAACTTCGGCAGTACCTGCATGTAAGTGCCGGAAACATTCCAGCGGGGATTTATGGATGATAAGCCGTACTGCCATTCGGTGAGATTCTTGCCCATAACCCCTGCTTCGAAGGCTATGCCAGTGGCTCCGTAATGGCCCAGGGGATAGACCGAATCCGCATACATGCCTGCCGGACCACCCGTAGCATATATTACGTTTTTGCAATTAAAGGCGACATACCGCATGTCTGGATCGTCAAGGTTTTCTAAGTCAATGCACAAAAGGCCAAATAGCCTGTTGTCCTTAGTCACTACTTTAATAACCTGCAGCTTATCAAAAATCCTTACATTCTTTTCCCGCACCGCTTTTTCCAAGCATTCAGTCATAAATTTGGAGGTGTAGGGACCGGCTGAAGTTGCCCGCCGCCGTGGATCATGGTCTGTCTTGTAGCCTATATATTCACCGTACCTGTTGCGTGGGAAGGGAACTCCCAGTTCCACAAGTTTTAAAAAGCATTGCGCCGACAGTGCCGCCTCGCAGAGGGCAATGTCACCGTCCATGCACTGGCCTTCAAATAAAGTGTTGGCAAGCTCCCTAATGGAGTCAGGTTCTTCTCCGGACAGTGTTAATTTATAATAGGTCTGTTTGTCAGAACCGGTGTTGCGCGATGTGCCGGCATTAATGCCTTCAGTTACAATTGCTACGTCCTTTTGTCCGTAACTTACGAGCCGGTCAGCCGCATTAAAACCCGCTGCACCGGTTCCCACTACAACCGTATTTAGAGAATAAACCCTAATGTTGTAGTCCTTTACCTTCATTGTTGTTTCAATCATATCCCTCATCCTCCAGCTTTTAGTATTTCCCGGCAAATGACGGGATTCTGTTACAGTCTTTGTATGTGGAATCCTCCGTCCACATTTATATAGATGCCCGTAGTGTATAGGAATTTGTCAGAACAAAGTGCAGAAACCACATTTGCTACATCTTCCGGCTTGCCCCAACGCTTTATCGGGAATAATCCTTGCTCTATAAGCTCATCATATCTTTCTTTAACTCCTGCAGTCATATCCGTAGCGATAACTCCGGGTCTGACCTCATATACGTATATACCTTCGCCGGCCAGCCTGTCTGCATATAGTTTTGTCAGCATGGAAATGCCGGCCTTGGAAACGCAGTATTCGCCTCTGTTGGTAGAAGTCACTTCAGCTGAAATCGAAGAAACATTTACTATGGTGCCTCTCTTGGAACCCAACAATTCCTGTTTTAACATCTGTTTGGCAACCAGCTGGGTCATAAACATGGTGCCTTTCGTATTTATACCTACGACTCTGTCAAAGCTCTCTTCCGTCATTTCAAGTAGATCGGCTCTCACTTTTGGTGCAACACCTGCATTGTTTACCAAGACATCTATCCTTTGAAACTTTTTAATGGCTTCATCAACACATCTTTGCCTGTCTTCCGCTTTATCTATTCCACCCTGAACGTAAAGGTACTCAATACCTTCTCTCGCTAGCAAATCAAGGTTTTCCTTGTAGCTTTCTTCGGAGCTTCTGCCCATAATAACTATATTGTAGCCATCCTTACCCAACTGGTAAGCTGTTGCAAAACCTATACCTCGGCCTCCGCCGGTAACGATAGCAGTTTTCCTCATATGCATACTCCTTTTTTGCCAAATTATTATGGATGAATAATAACCTTTAGTGCACCTGAATCCCTGTCAAGGCAAGTTTCAAGTGCCTGCTGCAAATCCTCTAATTTAAATGTATGTGTGATTAATTTCTCAAGGTCGATTTCTTTTGACATTTCCAGGGCGATGGGGAAATCCCAGCAGTAGCCCTGTGAACCCTGAACCCTAATCTCATGGGTAATGAAGCGCGTGGCCGGGATAGTTATGTTTGGATTTTCAAAGATGCCGACTATTGTAGCTAAACCGTTTTTCCTCAGGGCCATCATAGCTTGGTTAAAAGTTGCCTCTAGGCCTACGCATTCGAAAGTCTTATCCATTCCAACTCCATCTGTAATTTTAGAGACAACATCATATACATTCTGCTTCGATGGATTTATAGCCATAGTTGCCCCAAGTTCCAGGGCAATATTTAAACGCTTTTGAGAAAAATCTGCGATGGCAACTTCTGCAGCACCCCTCCTTCTGCAGAGGGCTGCTACTAAAATGCCTATTGCTCCGGCGCCTATTACAAGCACCTTTTCCCCCAGCTTTATATCAGCTCTCCTTACTGCATGAACGGCAACTGCTAGAGGCTCAATTAGGGCACCTGCACTGTAAGACAGGTGCTCGGGCAATTTGTACACATAGGGCTCTTCCACTGTTATATAATCGGCCATAGCTCCGTCTCCTACCCGGTAGGTGAAGCTGATATTTTCGCAGTATCCGTAGTTGCCCGTCCTGCAAGCCCGGCATTTCCCGCAAACAATGACCGGTTCTACCGTTACCCTATCCCCTATTTTCACTTTACTGACCTTGCTTCCGACAGCAACTACTTCACCTGCAAACTCATGGCCGATAGTTACCGGTAAGGGTGCTGAAGGGTGCTTGCCCTTAAAAATATGCAGGTCACTGCCGCAGATGGCACTAGATGCGATTTTTATTACAACCTGCTGCTCCTTTGGCTCATCAACTGTACGCAATAGAAAATCTACCTTACCCGGCTCTATTACTCTACCGACTCTATTTTTTAAAATTCTCATATTTTCCTCCAAAGTCTATTTCTTGGTAGCATTACTTCTTGCTTCATTGTAAAGGGGAAGATAAACCTCGCTGTCCCTTATGACACAGCCCGTGCGGCCGTGGTCACGCATGATTTGAGTGCATTTGCTGCAGGAAATGCAAGTCTTTTTCGGGTCCATGGCACCTTTTTCAAGTATATCTCTCGGTGCATCAGGATAAGCAAATGCCTGACGGCCAATTCCAACTATGGCACAGGAACCGTCTGAGATATTGGCTGCACCTGCATTTGCCAGGAATTGCCTAAGCCAGCTATAGCCATTGCCTACCACCGGGATATTCCCAGCAGACTTTTGAACTTGACGGGTTAACCCAAAAAGACGTGCAACTGTTTCCAAGGGGTGCTCTTCAGGAAGCTCACCACCTATAGTTGGTTGGTCAAAGGGTCTGGTTACGTACGGCTGCTTATAGTATGGATTTCCTGCAGAACTGCTGAGAAGGTCTACGCCGTTTTCAACCATCAGCTTTACAAGGGCCAATGGCTCGGTTAAATCCGGCTTCCAAAAATCTTCCTTATCAACGCCAAAGCCATAAGGATATGGATGAGCATCAAATGCATTAAAGCGGCTTGCGATTATAAAATCATTGCCCACTTCCCTGCGAACTGCCTTAATTGTTTCTATGAGAAAGCGAACGCGATTTTCGAAACTTCCACCATATCTGCCTTCTCTTGTGTGACTTGCAAGGAGTTCAGATAGCAGGTACCTGTGGCAAGCCTTTATATCGACACCGTCAAAACCTGCTTCCCTTGCGAGAATCGCAGATTTCACGTATTTTTCAATCAACACGTCCAAATATTCGTCAGTCACAACCGGATCATCGGGGGAAAGGCCCACTCTCGGGTCCAGCAAGGGATCGTGCTGTGCTATAATAGGTGCCGGAAGGTCATCGGGCCTTGAATACCTGCCGGAATGTGTGAGTTGAAGGACTTTCACCGGCCTGTGGTCGCTGCCGTTATATTTTGCCGCTTCCCGGTCCACCTCTTTTAGAAGCTCTTGAAAAGCTCCTACATTCTTTTCCGTCAGATACATCTGAAGGGGGTTAGCCCGCCCTTCGTGCACCACCGCACAGGCTTCAAACCACAAAAGGCCTGCTCCGCCTGCAGCAAACCGACGATAGCGTCTCCTCACGAGATCCGAGGGACTGCCATCACGTTCACTGTCACAGCCTTCCATGGGCAAAACCGCTATAGAGTTGGGGCTTTCAACATGCCCTATTTTAACGGGATTTGCAAGGGGTGAAAGGTCATCTGAAAAGTTTATGTTTACACCCAGTTCCTTAACCTTTTCCCTTATCTCATCTACGCTTTTAAACTTAAAACGTTCGAAAGTCGCCACTTGAATACACTCCTTTAAATTGCCGTTTTTCAATGCAATACTTTCTAATCCCAATAAACCGTTGCACCTTTGTGGGCTGATGTTGTGTTTTTTCTGTATAATTTTAGCCAACCTGCAGCCGGCTTTTCTACAGGTTTCCAGGCTTTTTTCCGCTCCTTAAATTCTTCATCGCTGACATCTGCCATTAAAATGCGCTTTTCTATATCAATGTGAATTATATCTCCATTTTTAATTAAGGCTATATTTCCGCCTTCATAAGCTTCAGGTGATACGTGACCAATGGCAAGACCGCCTGTGGCCCCGGAAAATCTCCCATCCGAAACGAGGGCAATCTTAGTTCCCAGCCCCTTGCCCAGGACCGCTGCCATGAAGGTCTCCATGTGGGGCATGCCAGGTGAACCTTTCGGACCCTCATAGCGGATGACCACCACATCCCCCGGGACGATTTCATCTCTCAGTATGGCATTCCAGGCATCGTCCTGGGAGTCATATACCTTTGCGGGACCGGTAAATTGCCATGCTTCTCTTTCAACAGCTGAAAATTTCACGATGGCACTTTCAGTTGCAATATTACCTGAAAGCACGGCAAGTCCCCCTTGTTCATAAATGGGTTCCGATACGGGTCGAATTACATCCCGGTTTAGGTTTTGTGAGAGGGCAATTTTATCGGCTATTGTGCCGAACATTCCCCTCGCATCGGTATTAATTAAGCCTTCCTCGGCAAGCTCAGCCAAGACTGCGCCAAGGCCTCCCGCATTAGAAAAGTCTACCATCGTGTATGTGGGGTGGTTTGGGTATATGGTGCTAATTACCGGAACTTCACGGCTTATCCTGTCAAAAAGTTCGGGTGTTATGTCAATTCCCGCTTGACGCGCCATCGCAGGTATATGCAGAATAGAGTTTGTAGAACCACCTGTTGCCATCATGTATCTCACGGCATTTTCAAAGTTTTCATATCTAATCACGTCAAGGGGGCGAACTTCTTCTGTTACAAGCTCGACGATTTTTCTTGCGGCCTCTATCGCCATTTGCCTCCAAGATGCTGTCTGGCTTTTCACGCTTGCATTGCCGTGGGGTGTAAGGCCAAGGATTTCCGCTGTAGCACACATGGTATTTGCGGTCCCCATAAATGGACACGCGCCTGGTGTGGGACAGGCATTTTTCACTATCGATTTATAATCTTCTTTGCTTATATCTCCAGCTACATAAGCAGCATATGCTTGCTTGGTATGTGTGAGGGTTATCATCTTACCTTTGTACTCACCCGGAGCCATGTATCCGCCGGTGAACATCACCGTCGGAATGTTTACCCTGAGAGCTCCCATTATCATGCCCGGCACTACCTTGTCACAGGTAGCGAGCATTATCATGCCCTCTAGCATGTTGAGTTCTGCCGCCGTTTCCACTTCAGAAGAGACCATGTCTCTGGCAGGGAGGGTATAACGGTCACCGGGGGTGTTAGAACATATGCCATCACATACGCCGGTGACGGGGAGTTCTAGGGCTAGGCCTCCGGAGTCATAAACAGCCTTTTTTATGTCTTTGATTACATTCCTAAAGGGAAAATGGCCCGGATTCATCTCATTCCATGAATTAATGATTCCTATAACCGGTCGCTGAGCATCTTCCTCAGATACCCCCATCGCATACAGCAGTGCATTTCTATGATCGAGGGATTCTTCGTTCCATTTGCGTATCATGTTTTACCTCCAATTGCATTATCCGCCAAGATATGCTTTCTTCACTTCATCAGATTCTAAAAGGTCACAACCTGCTCCGCACAGGGTGATCCTTCCGTTCTCAAGGACGTAGGCCTTATCACATATGCCGAGGGCCTTGCGCGCATTTTGCTCAACCAAAAGAACGGTTACCCCGCTGTCACGTATTTGCTCAATAAGCTCAAATACCTGGTTTACGATGATCGGTGCAAGACCGAGGGATGGTTCGTCTAGCAGGATAAGCTTTGGTTTTGACATTAGCCCCCTAGCAATTGCCAGCATTTGCTGTTCACCACCTGAAAGGGTTCCTGCATATTGCGACTTGCGCTCTCGTAAAATCGGAAATAGGTTGTAGTTTTTTTCTAGATTCTCATATAGCTCATTGCCCTTTAAAAGGTAGCCACCTACTAATAGATTGTCTTCAACAGTCAGGCCCGAAAAAGTCCGACGGCCTTCAGGAACGTGCACTATACCTGCTTCTACTACCTTATGTGGCTGATCGGGTATAGGCTTACCTAAAAACTCAATGGTGCCGGATGTGGGCTTTACCTGGCTTGAAATACAGCGGAGGAGTGTAGTCTTGCCTGCTCCATTGGAGCCTATAATACTGACAATTTGGCCCTGTTCAGCTTCAAGGGAAACATCCCTTAATGCCTCAATATGGCCGTATGATGCACTTAAATTTTTCACCTTCAGCATTTGATTTCCCCCTCTCCCAGGTAAGCTTTTATAACATCCGGATTCTCTTTTATCTCATCAGGTGTTCCCTCTGCAATCTGCTTTCCAAAGTTTAATACGTGTATTCTGTGGGAAATGCCCATTACGAGTTCCAACCTGTGCTCTATCAATAGAATGGCAAAGCCAATATCCTCACACAACCTGCCAATGAGCTCGGTCAACTCTTTAACTTCAGTAGGATTTAAGCCAGCAGCAGGTTCGTCCAGCAAAAGTACCTTTGGATGACATGTCAGGGCCCTGGCGATTTCCAGTTTGCGCTGCAGACCGTACGGTAGGTTTTCCGGCCGTTCATTTTTATGCTGGAGCATTCCGACTACATTAAGGTAATGCTCGCAAATTTCTCTGCCACGCTTTTCTTCAGCTAAGCGGCGGGGTGTTGGAATTAGCCCATCAAAAATAGAATATTTGGACAAGGGGTCAAAAGCGCACATGGCATTTTCTAAGACCGTCAAGCCTTTAAAGAGACGGATGTTTTGAAAGGTGCGGCCAATTCCTTCCCGGGTGATCATGTGCTGTTCCATTTTTGTAATCTCTTTGCCGTCAAGAATGACATTGCCATTATCAGCCTTGTATACCCCGGTTATTACGTTAAACAATGTTGTCTTTCCGGCACCGTTGGGGCCTATGATTCCGATGATATCACCTTTATTAGCAGTGAGAGAGACATCCTGTATCGCTTTGACTCCGCCGAAACTCTTGCTTACATTCTTGACTTCAAGCATTGGCCCTCTCCTCCTTTTTCCCGCTTAGCCTCTTGAGCAAATTCACAAGTGAAAGTTCGTATTCGCCGAACAGCCCTGTGGGTTTAAAGTTTATGATGATGAGCACTAATACTGCATAAAACACCGTGCGGTAATCCGCCGCAAATCTCAATACTTCAGGCAGGGCGGTTAGGATAACCGTACCTATGATAGAACCGGTCAAGCTGTTAACTCCTCCGAAAAATACCATGATGACCCACTCGGCGCTCTTCTTCCAGCCGAAGATGCCAGGGTCAACGTAGGTAGTGAAAAAGGCATAGAGCACACCGGCATAAGATGTAACCGCTACGGAGATTAAGAAGGCTATCATCTTGATTTGCGGAACGTTTATCCCCATTGTTTTGGCCGCAAGTTCATCACTGCGTGCCGCAATGCATTGTCTGCCGTACTTGGAGTTTTTTAAAAAACTTATTAGGACAATGCAGGCAATTGCAGATATCAGTGCCAGTGGGAGTGTGGTGATTTTCGGAATACCTGAGAACCCCAAGGCACCTCCTGTAATAGATTGGGCTTGGTTCAGCAGTGCCGTTATGGCCTCACCAAATCCAAGTGTAACCAAGGAAATATAGTCTCGGCGCAATCGCACGGTAGGCAAGCCCACGATGTAACCCACCATTACGCTGATTATTACAGCTATTATAGCTGCCAGCACAAATGGGACTCCAAGCTTGACCACAAGATAGCCAGAAACATATGCACCGATAGCCATAAATGCTGCTTGACCTAGTGAAAACATCCCTGTCAGACCTGTAAGGACATATATACCTGTTACAGCTATAACTGAAATAAGTGTAAATGTCAGTATAGATATATAAAACTGCATGTATTTACCTCCCTTAAGCCTTCTCCTGAACGTTGGAGCCTGCGATACCCTGCGGCCTTATCAGCAAAAATGCCAACATGATTACAAACGAAAAAACCGGTGCATAACCAGAACCTACGAAATTAATGAGCAGCGTTTCCGTTAAGCCCAACAAAATTGCACCCACAACAGCACCGAAAATACTGCCCAAGCCTCCTATTACGGAAGCGATAAATCCTTTTACAACCAAATTGCCAAGCTGAGGGTACAGAGTATAGTTAATGCCTAAAAAAACTCCTGAAAGACCTGCCAGTGCCCCCGATATGAAGAAGGCAAGCTGAATAATTCCAAAAACATTTATACCCATAAGACCTGCAGTGCTTCTATCAAAAGATACTGAGCGAAGAGCACGCCCCAGTCGTGTTTTCTGAATAAATATTACTAAGAGGGCTAATGCCAATGCGGATGAGAAAAACATGATCAAATCCGCCTTTGATATGACAAAATCCCCAATTTTAACTACCATACTTTCAAAAAAGCGCGGATAATTATAGAAATTGGGTCCAACCCAAATTGTCACGATTCCTTCGTACAGGGTCCCCAATGTGATTGACGACACAAAATAATAAAAAGGTGATGTGCTGCGAAGGGTGATTTTTCTAAAGGCCACCAGTTCGCCAAGGTAGGCAACCAATCCCCCTGCAAGCATTGAAACGATAATTACGGGAATTAAGGAACTGCCGGTTCTTACTGCAAAAAAGTAACCGATGAAGGCGCTAAGAGTCATAAGCGCCCCGTGAGAAAAATTGGAGAACTTCAGGATATTAAAAATCAGCGAGAAGCCCGTGGCAATTAAAGCATAAACTGAGCCCACAGCTAATCCGTTAATTATGATTTGTACTGACATTATTTACCTCCTATACTATCAATACCCCCCTGCCTGGCAGGGGGGGTATTGATAATTCTGCTTAATGCTTCTCTATTGTTCTGCTGAGTAACGCTTTAGCATTACAGGTGCTTGATTTTGGATTTCATGCATAACCATTTCGAGGCCCTTAGTCTGATGGGTGTTTGGATCTATGGTTATATTACCTGTTAGGCCTTCAAAGCCTGAAAGTTTTTCCACAGCGTCTCTTATGGCTACCGGATCATCGCCGACTTCTCCGATTGTCTTTGCAATGATGTTCATGACGTCGTAGCCCAAGAAGAATTTATTTGTTGCGTCATTGCCTGTTTTATCTTTGTAAGCTTCAATTATACCCTGAATCTGTGGCTCTGTTTCGGTAATGTTGTTGATGTAGATAACTCCATTTGATTCAGGTCCGCAAAGTTCTGGGAATGGAGGACAAGCGTCCAAACCGCAAATGAGTCTTCCTTCAAATCCGATTGCTCTTGCCTGCTGAACAATCAGTATGAGCTCTTGTGTGTAGTTTGGTGCGTAAATTGCCTCAGCACCAGCAGAGATTAATTTGTTTAGCATTGTCTTGAAGTCCTTATCATTGGGCTGATATGGAACCTCTTCGACAATTTCGGCACCAAGGCTTTCAGCTGTGGTTTTGAATGGTTCGAGCAGCGATACGGAATATGCATTCGACTGGTTGTAAATGATGCCAAATTTTTTCAATCCTTGTTCCACTACAGCAAATTTGGCCATTATAGCACCCTGCTGTTTGGCAGATGGCTGGAATAGGAACATGTTCTTGTACGGTGTGCCATCATCTTTTATTGAGGCCCTGTCATCGATGGCAAAGTGGAGAACGGGCACATCGTACTGCTCAGAAATAGGTGCTATTGCTATGGCGATGTTTGCAACAGGAGGTCCAATAACAGCTGACACTTTGTCTGTTGTGGCCATGCGGTTAAATGCGTTGATTGCTTCCTGAACATCTGCTTTAGTATCATAAGTAACCAGTTTTATTTTGCGCCCATTTACGCCGCCGGCAGCATTGATTTCATCTGCTGCCCACTGGGCACCTTCTTGCACCATTTTGCCAAGTGTTGATGTTACTCCTGTGATATCTTGTAGAACACCAATGACGATATCTCCCTCCGGTGCAGGCTGCTCTTCTTGTTGCTGCGGAGTTTCTGCAGGAGCTTCTGCTTCAGGTGCCTTAGACCCGCAAGCAGCAACACTGAAAAGCATGAACACAGCTAACAGAATGGCTAAAAACCTTTTCACAACTTTTTCCCCCTTGTAATTTTTTTATTTATTAATCACTATTTATAGTGATTAATAACCATGGTATGTTTCTGATTTTTACCTTGAAATTGCAAACGTTTGCAACTTCTTGTAGAAAAATCCCCTACTTTGTTGACTTGCGAATTATAAGCTCTGATAACATTATTTCAATTGTTGGTTCAGTTACAGTCTTGTTATCAATTAAGGGTATTAGTTTATTTACAGCTCTCATACCTATGTCATACAGCGGTTGTGATACGGTAGACAGCGGCGGATCGATTAGAGAGCTAAACTCCAGGTTATCAAATCCTATTACTGATATATCTTCAGGCACTTTATAACCGTGGTCCTTTATGGCTCTTATGGCTCCAATGGCCCTAAGGTCGGTAGTTGCAAAAACAGCATCAAACTCTATATTTTGGGAAAATAAACAGTTTATGGCATTATAACCATCAAGGGTCCACTGCACACTATCGGAATCGTCACCGGCAATAAGCTCTTCCACTACGGGAATGCCAGCATCTAGCAAAGCTTGCTTATATCCCCTGAATCGCTCTCTGTATAGGGCTAGCTGCTGATTACCTTTGACAATCGCAATCCTCCGGTGGCCCGTCCTTATTAGGTAGGATACCGCATCATAAGCTGCCCTATAATTGTCGATTATAACTGCATTTGACAGAAAATCTACGTTTCTTACGATAACCACTATAGGAAAATTCTCGTTCTGCAATTTGACAATATGCTCATTTTCATTGGATGCCGGGGCAATTATTATTCCATCTACCCATCTTTTTTGAAGCTTTTGTATGTATTCTTTTTCAGTATCTACATCTTCATCGGTATTGCACAAGATTACGGTATAACCGAATTTTTTGGCAGCATCCTCTACCCCTCTTGCTACAGCGGGATAAATGGGATTTCGTATGTTAGGAATGATCAGACCTATCGTCTTGGTTTTGCCTTCTTTCAGCCCTTGAGCAAGAAAATTAGGTCTATAATCCAATAATTTAACGGCATCTAATACTTTCTTTCTCGTAGATTCTTTTACAGGCCCATTTCCGCTTAACGCCCTGGAAACGGTACTCGGAGAGACTCCGGCTTTTTTTGCTACATCTTTTATGGTTACCATTGAATCTTCCTCTCTACACTGTAGAAAGCCAAAACAATATCGGCAAAATTCTCAGGTTTCAGGTAAATGCAAACGTTTTTATGTTTTTGCTTCATTTTATTCGTATTTAGTGTTTTGAATGAGAGCCTGAAACATTGTATCCTTTATGCATCAAGGGCTTTAAGGTTTTCAGGTCTTACACATAACTTAATAAAAACGTTTCTATATAGTTAAATTCGACATATAAATTAAAAGTCCTTCTACCTTGTGAAAAAAGTTTCTATAAAAAGTTTCTATAAATATGAAAAACATACCTTCGCTTTGATTCGAAGGTATGTTTTTTCCTTGCATTTAGCAAACTCCTGCTGTCTTACCTTTGCACCCTACCTGAAGCGTCACCCTTGGCAAGGTTTTGGACTTCCTTCAGGGTCATATGGTTAAAGTCTCCGACTATAGTATGTTTGAGGCAAGAGGCAGCTACGGCAAATTCTACTGCATCCTGGGGTGCATAGCCATTTAGCATTGCGTATATTAAACCACCGCCGAAGGAGTCGCCACCGCCAACCCTGTCTACTATGTGCACCTTATACTTCCTGGAGAAGTAATAGTCGTTTCCATCATAGAACATGGCTGACCAGCCATTGTCCGATGCCGAATAACTTTCACGAAGAGTTATGGCCACGCCCTTTAGTGAGAACTTATCCATGAGCTGTTTTGCAACGTCTTTGTAGCCTTCCTCACTTAATTCGCCCTTGGTAACGTCTGACTCTGCAGCCCTAATGCCGAAGACGTCGGCAGCATCCTCTTCATTAGCAATGACAATGTCCACATATTGCACGAGTTCGGTCATAACTGAACGGGCTTTTTCCCTTGACCAGAGTTTTTTGCGATAATTTAAGTCACAGCTCACTGTTACCCCAAGCTTCTTGGCGGTCTTTACAGCTTCGAGGCAGCACTCAGCCACATTATCACCTAGTGCAGGAGTAATCCCGGTGAAGTGGAACCACTTAGCACCTTCCAATATTTTTTCCCAGTCAAAATCTCCCGCCTGGGCCTGGGATATAGCAGAATTACTGCGGTCGTACACTACCAAAGAGGGACGCTGCGAAGCACCTATTTCATTAAAGTAAATGCCCAGGCGTTCGCCGCCTTTTACTATATATTGGGTGTTTACTCCATAGCGTCTCAGGTGATTTATGGCCGATTGGCCTATAGGATTGTCGGGAACCTTGGTAACGAAATATGCATCTTCGCCGTAGTTGGCAAGGGACACTGCAACATTAGCTTCGCCGCCTCCATATGTCACATCAAAAGAGTCAGCCTGGACAAATCTTAAATGATTTGGAGGGGTGAGCCTGAGCATTATTTCACCAAAAGTAACAACTTTATTAGCCACTTAAAACACCTTCCTTTTAAAAAAGTTAGCAATTATAAACATTAACATCTGCCTTCTAGACATAAGTCAACGCTATGCTCTTGCCGCTCTAATGGCCTCTACGAATTTCCTGGCCGTTTCTTCTACCTCTTTGTAATCTCCTTTTTTGGCGCCCTTAGTTAATTCTCCGCCTACACCAACTGCCTTGCATCCTGCTTTAATCCATTTGTCAACATTGTCAAGGCTTACACCGCCTGTGGGGACGATGGGTGCATAGGGCAGTGGTCCAAGTATTGCTTTAATCATGGATGGGCCAAATCCGCTGCCCGGGAAGAATTTTACAAAATCCGCACCCGACTCCATGACCTCTACAACTTCTTTTATGGACATGGCGCCTGGCATGCTTACTTTCTGGTATCTGTTGCAAATTCTCACCAGATCAGGGTTGAAATAAGGACTTACTATGAATTCCGCTCCGGCCAGCATTGCTGCCCTAGCAGTCTCTGAGTCAAGGACCGTACCTGCTCCGATTAATATTTCTCCCTTGGTATACGCTTTGGCCAGTTCCTTGATGACATCAATGGCCCCGGGAACCGTCATTGTAATCTCTATGGCTTCCACGCCGCCTGCCTTTACTGCTTCGGCGATTTTAAGTGCCTGGTCAGCAGATTCAGCTCTCACTACTGCCACGATACCGCAGTCAATGATGCGTTTCATGACTTCTAGTTTCTTCATGGGACAAACCTCCTGTTTCATAATGTGATATTGTGTTTCATAATATCATTTATATTATTCTACATAAAGGTTTAAAATCCTTCTTTAGTTTATAAAGAAAAAGAGAATCTCATTCATGACAGATGAGATTCTCTTCCTTAGCAATTATTCTTCTTTAATTGCTTCTGAAGGGCAACTTTCCATTGCTTCCCTTGCATCATCTTCAGCATCGGCAGGAACTTCGTCGACTATCACGTCTGCTTTGCCGTCGTCATTCCAGTCGAAAACTGCGGGGCAGATATCGATGCAGAGTCCACAGCTGATACATAGGTCTTGATCTACGTATACTTTCAAGGAAAATACCTCCTCAAATATTTTTCTTTGTATATTTTATCACAAATTACCTGCAATGCAAATATTTTTTTAAGCTCTACGAAAAAATTGACGGCATCCGGGTTTATTTACACAACATTCAATAAGTTAATAAGTTAGGTGCCTGGCACCAAGGCAGGCGATTATTCCTACTAATGTGGGGACTAGAAAGGATATTACTGTCCACTTCTTACTTTGGGTTTCTTTATAGATTGTCAGCAATGTCGTTCCGCAGGGAAAGTGATTTAGGGAAAATATCATGGTGCAAACTGCTGTAAGCCGGGTCCAGCCATTGGCAAGTAAGAGCTGCCTCAATGACTCGATGGAGTCCAGCTCCAGCAGAGAGCCTGAGGCGGTGTAGCTCATGACGATAATTGGTATTACAATTTCGTTGGCGGGAAGGCCAAGGATGAATGCCAGAAGGATGTACCCATCCATACCCAGCAGTCGCCCAAAGGGTTCCAAGATTTTTGCGCTCCGTTCCAGGATGCTCATTCCACTTACACTCGTATTTGCCATCAGCCATATTACAAGGCCTGCCGGTGCGGCCACCGCCACTGCCCTGGCCAGGACAAATATGGTTCTGTCTAAAAGTGATCTCACCAAAATCCGTCCGATCTGGGGCTTCCTGTAAGGGGGCAGTTCCAATGTAAAAGTGGATGGCAGGCCTTTTAGCACGGTGCAGGATAATATTTTTGATACTATAAGGGTTACAAGTACTGCAGATACAATGGCCGTCAGCATGGTAAGGGTCGCTATCAAGGTTTGAAAAGCATTAAAGGAGCCGGCAACGAATATGGTTGAAAGGGCTATTAATGTGGGAAATCGGCCGTTACAGGGAACAAAATTGTTTGTGATGGTGGCAATAAGCCGTTCTCTCGGTGAGTCGATTATTCTGCAGGCAATAACACCTGCTGCATTGCAGCCAAAGCCCATACACATGGTAAGGGCCTGTTTCCCGTGGGCGTGGGCTTTTTTAAAAAAATTGTCCAGGTTAAAGGCTACCCTGGGTAAGTATCCCAAATCTTCAAGCACGGTGAAAAGGGGGAAAAATATGGCCATTGGAGGCAGCATTACTGATACCACCCAGGCTACAGTCCTATATATGCCCAATACAAAAGCGCCGTGGAGCCAGTCCGGTATCCCGAAGCTAAAACACATCTCGGTCAGCAGGTCTTCTACATAAAACAGGCCCTTTGCCAGAAGCGCCGATGGATAATTTGCTCCCGAAATGGTAAGCCAGAAAACGAATCCTAAAAGGACCAGCATAATAGGTATGCCGAAAAGCTTGGAAGTTAATATGTCGTCAATTTGCCGGTCAAGCTTTTTATATCCCTCATCTTGAATGCTTACCACTTTCCTGCTGATTTCCTCTGCTTTTAATACAATATTTGAAACTATGGCATCTTTTATTTCATCGCTGCTTGCGAATTTTGTTTTTAATATAGCGTCTAGCTCTTCCAGCTTTTTCTTAAGTTCATACTTTTGAAAAGTTGTCATATCACAGTAATATGATACTGCATCAAGGATTTTGCTGTCGCCTTCGATAAGACGGAGGGCAAGCCATCGACTTCTAATTGCTTGCTTGGCTGAAATCGGGATACTTTGCTCAAGTAATTTCACTGCATTTTCTATCGAGCCATCATACTCAATTTTACGGGGAGAAGTCTTGATATCACCGCTGCAAACCTTTAAAATCATATCCTTTAAGTCATCAAGGCCTTCTCCATCCCTCGCATTAGTGCCTACAACCGGCACACCCAGTACCTCTGACAATCCTTTTAAATCAATTTCTATTTTCTTCCTCCTAGCCTCATCCATTAGGTTTACACATACTACGACCCTGTCGGTTATCTCAAGGACCTGAAGCACAAGATTTAAGTTTCTCTCGAGGCACGTAGCATCCGCAACTACGACGCAGCATTTGGCTTTGCCAAAACATATAAAATCCCTTGCCACTTCCTCTTCTGCGGAATTTGACAGCAAGGAATAGGCTCCTGGCAAATCCACCAGCAAAAAACTCTCACCTTTATATTCATAAGTGCCCTGGGCACTGCTTACGGTTTTACCCGGCCAGTTGCCGGTGTGCTGGTTTAAGCCCGTTATGCTGTTGAAAACTGTACTTTTCCCGGTATTGGGATTGCCTGCAAGGGCTACCACCACGCTGGTACTATCCCTTTTTAAGTTACAGCTTTTGTTCTTCAAAACTCCAAGCCATGTTGATTGACCGGTGAGGCCCATCTGCCAACGCCTCCCCTTCAGCAAGGCTTGACGAACACCTTTGAAGCCTCTTCAAATCTTAAAGCTATGACCGCTCCCCTTATTTCATAGGCAACGGGGTCTCCAGATGGGCTTTTTCGCAGGACTTCAACAAGTGTATTGTCAACAAGGCCAAGGTCTCGCATTCGGCGCCTGGTACTGCCTTTGGCTGCAATATCTTTTACCCTTCCAAAGCTGCCTATTGGCAAATCGCACAAGGAAATCGCATTTTCTTCCACTTTCAAAACCCCCTTGATATCATTGACATTCGGTGCATAATTTTCGTCCCTTAAAAATAACTTAGACGAGGGAAACTTTTATGCTGCTAACAATAATATATGTTTTCATTTTAAGTACTGTTACAACTAGTTTGGAGGTTGACAAGTGGAAAACAATGCGGGCTTTTACACTTACAGGGGGTACGAATTGCTGAGGCAGGAAAAGCTTCGCCTTTCGCCGAGCATGGAAGATTACCTTGAAATGATATACAGGACATGTAAAAAACAAGGATACATAAGAATGACAAGTCTGGCTCAACAGCTAAACGTACAGGCCTCGTCGGCCACAAAGACGGTGCAAAAACTTGCAGAAATGAAACTCTTGGCCTATGAAAAATACGGCATTATACAGCTTACTGAAGAGGGTAGGAAGATTGGAGAATTTCTTTTAAAGAGGCACCGAATTGTCGAGACATTTTTGAAAAACATAGGGGTAAAGGAGAACCTTCTTCGCCAAACCGAGATGATTGAGCATCACTTAACCGCAGACACTGTAAGAAGTATTGATATGCTGAATAAGTTTTTTAAAGAATATCCGGAAATTCATAAACAGTTTCTTCAATTTCTAATCAACTAGGCAAGTGTTTATATAATTCGCTAGGAACTTTTTCTTTTCTCCAAAAAAAATACTTCCCAGCAGATGTCTTATTTTGATTAGACTATCTACTTTGGAAGTACTATAAATCATCCGGTTTGCTAATATTAAAAAAGCGAGAGGAGCTCTTCTAAACTAATAAAGCCAAAATATTCCTTTATATCTATTTGGGATAGGACCTCTTTGATATCACCTTGTTTAAATTTTTGGCCTTTAAGTTTTTCCTCTAGTTCGGAAACATCCCGAATACTCATGAAATCACCATAAAATCTTATGTCAGTTATAATTCCGTCCCTGACATTCATATGAACCTGGACTTCCCCACCGCTAAAGCGGGTAGAGCGGATTAAGTCAAATTCCGGTGAACTGCCCACGTTCCATTCCCATGTTGAGTACTTTTCATCTCTCAGGCGCATTATTTGTTCCATGTCTTCCGGTGTAAGACGATATTCCTGAAGCTCGACTCCTTCCACTTCAAAGACATAGTTCAGTAGCATTTGCTTAAATTGGGATACGGTAACGTTTTTGTCAGGCAAATATTCTTTAATGTTCGCAACTCTACTTTTAACTGATTTTATGCCCTTTGACCTGATTTTTTCCGGCTTCACATTTAATGCCTTGGACAGCACCGTCAAATCAGAGTCAAAGAGCAGGGTCCCGTGATGAAGAATCCGGTTTCTTGTGACGTACTGGGCATTGCCGGAAAATTTTTTTCCATCTATGGTGATGTCATTTCTTCCCGAAAACTCTGGGTTTATCCCGAATTTACTTAGGGCCTTAACTATAGCCTTGGCAAATCTCTCCATGCTGTTGAAATCTTCTTTCCGGTAGTCTACCACAAAGGAAAAGTTTATGTTCCCCATGTCATGGTACACTGCTCCGCCGCCGGACATCCTTCTGACGACTATTATGTCGTGTTTTTTAACATAGTCTAAATTTACTTCTTCTATGGTGTTTTGGTTTCTTCCGATGACCACAGTAGGCCTGTTTTGATAAAAGTAAAAATAATCCTTCGATGCATCCAGGTACTTTACCACATATTCATCTAAGGCCATGTTATAATACGGGTCATTGGATTTGTTGTCTATGTACAGCATGTAACATTCCTCCTCTCAAATGAATATCAATAATCGGTTTTTATAATGTAAGCTCAAGCTTTCTATCAAATGATATTTTAAATTATATCAGCTAGGGAAGATGTTTTGCAACTATATCAATAGCTATTGACGGAAGCCCTTTTGTGCTAACTGTCCCCTATTTGTTTATAGAAGCTTTTCAAAGCAGTGAAGACTATTATTCACGGCCTTTTTACTCGTCAATTGTAAGGCTATTGAGATTTACCGCCTATTTTATAAGTGTATTTTCACCAGCAGTATACGTAGCGTTGACCACATACCATCAGGAAATGTTGCCACCGGCCATGCTCTATAGCTTGGCTGCAGCCAGAGAGGGTACCCCCTTCCCCGCTTTTGTAGAAGCAATGATGATGGGAATCATATATGAGATTTTAAAAGAGGCAGGTATTAGGCTACCAAGGCCAGTAGGTCAGGCAGTAAGCATAGTAGGGGCCTTAGTAATAGGTGAGTCGGCAGTTTCGGCAGGTCTCATAGGAGCTCCCATGGTCATTGTGGTGTCTTTAACTGCCATATCCTCATATGTGGTTGCCTCCATAAGCGATACCATTACCATAATGCGCCTTACCTATGTCTTGTTGGCAGCTTTTATGGGCCTGTTTGGCATTATGATCGGTGCGGCAGGCTTTTTAACCCACATGGTATCCCTCCGTTCCTTTGGAGTGCCGTACCTTGCTCCCCTTGCCCCTATCGTCACGGAGGATTTGAAGGATGTGTTTTTCCGTCCCCACTTGTGGAGTGAATGCAAAAGGCCCAAGCTTATAGCCAAAGAAAATATAGTCCGTGTTAAATCTGATTCAATGCCCAAACCTCCCGAAAACAATAGCTAAAAACGAATGAGTTTTATGAGGTACTTTATGCTGGAAAATGGAAAGATATCAAATAAACAGATGATACTGATTTTTGTCATTTGTCGCCTCATGCTTACAATGGCATATTTGCCGTATGTGAATTCTCCACCTTGGAACCAGGATTTGTGGATTTCGGCAATCCTATCATTTCCCCTTCACATAATACTGATACTGCCGGTATATGCGCTTGCTATGCGCTTTTCGAAGCTGTCACTGATACAATCCATAGAGGTGATTTTGGGTCCCTGCGGGAAAATTCTCGGTGCTATGTACGTATGGTTTTTTCTACATCGAACATCAATTATCTTAAGGGAACTGGGGGAATTTCTCACCGCCGTCCCCTACCCCGAAACGCCCATCATAGTTTTCATAGCTGTCACAGCCTTATTTGCCGCTTATGCAGTTTACCAAGGCCTTGAAACCATTTGCACGCTCGGAGAAATCATAGCTCCTGTAATCCTCGCTTCTGTAGTTTTAGTTTTTGTCATGATAGCAAAGGATTTGGATTTATCCAATCTCCAACCGGTGCTGGAAGATGGACTGGCTCCCGTCCTCTACGGTGCCTTTGTTATAGCGGCAAGGACGACTTTAGGGTTATTCCTGTGGATACTCATACCCTTTATAAATGAATCGGGGAAAATTAGAAATTCTCTGCTCATAATCTTTTTGATTTTTGCTCTTCATCTGAGCCCTTCCGCCATTGTTACAATAGGGGTCTTTGGGCTGGAGCAGGCGAAAAGTTTAGATTTTCCTTTTTTCCACGTTGTCCGGATGATAAGCATAGGGGATTTTTTGGAAAGGATCGATGCCCTCTTTGTAGGCTTTTGGGTGATAGGCATGTTCATCGATATATCGACACATTACTATTTAGCAGTATTAACCGGAGCTGATCTGCTAAAATTAAAAGACTATCGGCCGATAGTGCTGGCCATGGGAACCGTAATGGTCAGCTTGTCAATGTTTCTGGCTGACAGCATGGTTGACCTAAATGAATTCTTATCATATAAAACATTAACATGGTACAACTTGCTTTTTACTTTTGCCATTCCTCTGTTACTGCTGCTAGTAGCCGTAGTCGGCAAGAAAAGGGTTGATTATTAAGTGAAAAAGCTTGGTTTAATCTTCTTAGCCATAACCATTATGGCTGCTCCTCTAATTGGCTGTTGGAGCCGCCGGGAACTCGATACCTTATCTATAATTTCAGCTATTGGTATTGATAAATCAGAAGAAGACGGAAAGCTCAGCGTCACTTTTCAAATCATAAAGCCCAGTGCACTAAAGGGCTCCAGCTCCTCGGAAGCAGCCCCTTCAGGTTCCACAGGTGTTTTGGTTTTAACCTCCACGGGTTATACGATAATTGATGCCGCCAGAAATGCCACCATGCAGTCGGACAGGAAACTATTTTTCCCTCAAAACAAAGTCATAGTTGTAGGAGAGGAATTGGCCCGAGAAGGTATAAACCCCCTACTGGACTTTTTAAATCGTGACCCAGAGCAGAGGCGCAGCAGCTGGCTGCTGGTGGCCAAGGGCAAAGCCCACGATATTATCAACGCCAAGCACGAACAGGTAAACATCCCGGCTGAGGCCATTGTCAATATGATCAAATCAAGTTCTAATACTTCCACGGCTGTAAAGGTAGACATAAATGAGTTTATAAAGAATCTAACGAATCCCGGTTCTGACCCTATCGCATGCCGCATTGAAATGATTCAGGATGACAAGACGAAAAATCAAAAGATGAGATTCACCGGCACTTCGGTGTTCAAAAGAGATAAATTAATTGGTTTTTTAGACCAGTATGAAACACGTGGTCTGAACTGGGTTTTGGGTAAAGTAGTGAGCGGAATTATCCTGGTTAAATCTCCCCTAGATGAAAATAAAGATGTAGCCTTAGAAATCATAAGGGCAAGGAGTAAGATAACTCCCGAAATCTTAAATAATGATATTAAAACAATCGTCGAGGTAGATGCAGAAGGCAACTTGGCCGAGCAACTTTCGGAAGTTACGCTTACAAATTCAGAAATGTTTAAAAAGCTCGAGCAGCGCATGGCTCAAGTCATAAAGGATGAAATCCAATTGGTTTTAGAAAAGGCACAAAAGGAATGGGGCGTTGACATTTTCGGATTTGGCAAGGCTGTTCACAGAAAATACCCCCAGGTGTGGAAAAAGCTTCAAAGCAACTGGCGGGAACTGCTCTCAGAAGTGAATGTGGAGATCAAAGTCAAGGCAAAGATTCGGTCCAGCGGCCTTTCAACTATTCCTACGGGGGTCAGATAAAGCGGGGTGTAATGTATGATAGTACTGCTGATATCAGTTTTTGTAATAATAGCACTGTTTCAAATGCCCGCTTTAATTAAGCTCAAAATGTGGCGGGAACTTACGGCCATTTCGGTGCTGCTTGGCATTGGTTTTGTACTTAGCCTTTTGCAGCTAATTGGAGTCAAAATCCCGAGTCCTAATCAATGGATAATCTTCTTAATCAAAAGCGTAACTAATTTTTTTGGATAAGAAAAATGAGGTGGCTGCCACCTCACTTTTGTAGTAAATACAGTTATTATTCTTCCAGCATATGCTTTTTTGCCTGTTGTTTTTGCCAGGCATGAAGGCCGAGAGAAACACCTATGACCCCATAGGCAACAAAGGCCCTGAAGTATTCGCCCACCTGGGGCTCTCCAACTAAGTTTTGGCCTGCCATCGGTGATATGATGAAGAGTAGATGGAAGAGGAAAGTCCCGAGGACAGCCTGGCCAATAGTCGCCTTTGTAACAGATGCACCACCTATTAATATGGAAGCAACCGCGAAAAGGCCAACCTGTTCGTGACTCCCGTAAGTTTGCAAGATTCCGATGTTCTGCAAATGTATTAGCTGGCCCCAGGCCGCTAGCACCGTTGATAGAATAACAGCGATAATCCTCATCCTGTCCACATCTATCCCTGATGTGGCGGCTATATTCATATCTTGACCTACGCATCTTAACTCCTGGCCCAGTTTTGTCTGTAATAAAAACTTTATGACAAATGCAAAGAGCGCAATTACTATGAAGGTAAAAACCGGAATAGTCAAAGTCTCGTAACCAATCTTTAAGACATCATCTAGGGCATACTTTATTCCTTTTAGGGAAACGGTATTTTTCACGCCTATGCCCGAGGGTAACATTATGGTTTCATTGACCATAGGGATTATGCCACCCAGGACAAATAAAAACAAAAGCTGGTAGAGACCGTTTGCAAAAAAGCCCAGCATCATACTGGTGATCATTTCATTGCCCTTAGCTTTATTTAATACCTTTCCGGTAAGCCATCCAAATACTATTGACAAAGGAACTGATAAGAGGGCTGCAAGGGCAAAGCCACCTAGGCCGCCAATATCCCAGTGGGTCACTGCCACCAAGGCGATTTGTGCAGCCATTGCACCCAAAACTATCCCAAAGTTTAGGCCTAAGCCGGTAACAACAGGTATTATCAATGAAAACACGAGAAGCAAATTGCGTGCAAGCCTGATGATTACTGAACTTAACAAAAAGATGGGACTGGCTTCAGCTATAACTGCTCCCACCAAACACAACAGTGTAAAAACGATCGGAACTATATTACCCGTCACGGCCTTTTTAATTTGCCACGATACTTGCTTTCCGGTTGATTTTGAGACATTATCTGTATTTGCCAAGCTCATTCACCTCCGCCTATCCTGGTTAGAGCATATACAATGATTCCGTTACTTATTATAATCCTCACTACTTCTGATAGATTTCCCTCCGGAAGCACCGCGTTACTTACAGGTAAGGCAACTACCAGTAGTGCCTGGAACAAAAACGTGCCTATTATCACGTGAGTGATAGAAGCCTTTTGCACCGATGCTCCACCTATGAGGATGGCGGCGACTGCAGGAAAGGCCATGTAGAGAGGAGCTGTGTACAGCTGCAGAAAACCGTAGCTCTGCGCATATACTAAGATTCCCATTGCCCCTAGAACCGTTGATAAAATGGTGCCTATTATGCGCATGCTGTCAACATTGATCCCGGAAGCCTCGGCAAACCTGGGATTGCTTCCCGCCGTCTGCATGGCAATACCGGTCTTGCTGCGGGAAAATAACCATACCGCAAGGCATAAGAGAAGAACATAAGCATACAATCCCCAAGGCACTTCTATCCCGTTGTACTGTCCTAAGAGGAAATTGTTTAACACTTTATCAAAGGTATCTTCTAGGGAAACTGTAACCCTAAGGCCCCTACCTCCATAAGGCCATATCATTTTGGGGCTCTTAAAGGGAGCTAATATCCAGAACATACACATTCCGGACACTACGGAAAATCCCGCATATGTGCCAATCAGCATTTCCTGGCTTTTCACCCGATTTAGCAAAAGACCGTATACATATCCGGCAACAATGGCAAGCAAAATACCTATGACATTTGCTACAAAAAAGGCCTGCACTCCTGTCAAGTCCATGGCAATGCTAAGCACCGCACCCAGTACACCGCAAAGTATGCCAATTGACAGACCAAAATTAAGGCCCGTCCCCGATTGTACGGAGGGAACCATTGCAAGGGTCAAGAGCATATTCATGCCTGCCCTGTTTAATATTCCTGTAATAAGACTTTTCGTCTGAAGTTCCAACGCTAAGGCTGCTATAAAGAGTATAATCAAAAACAGGATAATAATTATCCTGGTATAGCCAAAATTATCTATAAACTTTTTAACTTGGCTCATCAGGAAACCTCCTTTGCCTTATCAGAGTGCCCACCAGCCATCATCAATCCAAAATCTGTATCATCTGCATCAGGGGGCAATATGCCTTCGAGCTTTCCATCATATATAATTGCGATTCGATCGCAGATAGAACGTAGCTCTGCCAGCTCACTGGATGTCATTACAATTGTCATGCCCAGTTCCTGATTTAGTTTTAACAAAAGGTCCAGCACGATTTTTTTTGCACCTACGTCAATTCCCCGGGTGGGCTCAGAAACAAAAAGCAAATCCGGTTCCAAGGTAATGGCCCTGGCTATGCATACCTTTTGCTGATTACCGCCGCTGAGCCTGCGGACCAGCTGTTCGGGACCTGTGCACCTTATATCCAATTCTTCTATGAGCTTTGTTGCGTGTCCCCTAATCTTCCCGCTATCAGCAAAATTGACACCAGCAAAGAACTTTGTCAGAAATTTTCCCTGGACCTGCATGGCCGTCAAGACGATGTTCTTTTCAATACTTTCATCAAGGAGCAAACCTATCCCTCGGCGGTCTTCGGAAACAAAAGCCATTCCCCTAAGTAGAGCATCTTTGGGATTGTTAAGTTTTATTTTTTCTCCCTTAAAGGTAACCTGGCCGGAAGCCCTGTAAAGGCCCATTATTCCGTTGGCAATACCTATTTTGCCGTGGCCTGCTAAGCCGCCGATTCCCAGTATTTCACCTTTTTTTACATCAAGGTTTACATTTTTGACAAGCTCACCGGGCATATCCACTCTGAGATTCCTTATTTCTAGTATGTTTTCCTGAGATCCGTTGTGAATCTTTTTTGCCTTTTCTATCCTGTCAATCTTTCTGCCCACCATCATTCTGGCCATATCTTCTATAGTGGCCTCTTCTCTGGTCAGCCTTCCCACCACCTCACCGTCTCTAATTACGGTGATATTGTCTGCTACCTGCATAACTTCACTTAGCCTGTGGGTGATAAAAAGTATTGCGATACCGCTAGCAGACAGTTTCTCAACAGCTTTGAGAAACAAATCTGCCTCCATTTCTGTGAGCACCGCAGTGGGCTCATCGAAAACCAGCAGTTTGACATTCTCCTTGTCAATTTCGCGAGCGATTTCGATAAATTGCTTATAACCGACAGGAAGGCCTTCAACCGGAAGCATTTCATCTATATCTACACCCAAGGTGTCTAATGCCTTTCTGGCATCTTTCCGCATTGCCTCCATGTCAAGACTTTTCAATTTCTCGCCTAAAAGCTTGCTCACCACATTGTGTTTAGTAATCTCTCGGTTTAATTTTAAATTCTCGGTAATGGTAAATCCCGGTAGCAGCATAAATTCCTGGTGTACCATGCCTATTCCTTTTTCCATGGCATCTTTGGGAGAGTTGATACTTGCCTGTTCTCCTCCGAATATGATCTGGCCGGAAAATCCCCCCGTGCTATGAATAACAGGCATTCCAAACAGGATGTTCATCAATGTGGATTTTCCCGCCCCGTTTTCGCCTACTAGGGCATGGACTTCCCCTGGGTGGACAGTTAAGCTCACATTTTTTAAGACTTTATTTCCGTAATATTCCTTGCTAATATCTAGCAACTGTAAAATCGGTTCACTCAAATTTTACCCTCCTCGTGCTTCAATATTTAAGGTTGCCTATCAGGCAACCTTAAATATTGATGTATATCTGCTATTAGAATACCTGTGATTCGCCTACAAAGAGAAGGAAGTTGTCAGCTTTGTATGTCTGTACTAAAATATCTCCTGCTTCCTGTCTTAAGAAATCAACAAATGCATCAATATCCTGGCGCTCTACATTGCCCTGGGCATATTCTACAGCATAAGCACCGCATGCCCTAATCAGTGCAATTGCGGCCGGAACCGTCCAGGTACCCATTCTGCCTGAATTACCCTTTTCTGCTACCTTCGCTGTAATCTCGCTTATAATGAAATCAACATTACCGACTTTATCCTCAGGTATTTCGATACCTAAAGCTCCGGGATATCCGTGATATGGGCTTGGGCAGCACTGTTCGGGGAAAATAGCCCCTTCATCGAGAACTTTCTTGATTAATGGTTCCTGCATAGCACAGTTCGTGCTGAAGAAGGCCGTGTCTTTGCCATGCTCTGCCACCTGTCTTGGCACGTCTTCTAAGATAAATTGCTGTGTTGCAGGAATTCCACCTTCACCCATGGGGTCGGGTGCTGATACTTCGATAAACTCTATGCCAAGTTCATCAGCTTTTTTCTGGAAATTGTCTCTTCTCTGGGCCAAAAGTTCAATGGACATATGTCTGGGGAATGAATAGTGTATGAACTTTTTAGCTCCCATCTGATGGGCAAGTTCCATTATGGTTTCTCCACGTCTCAGGTTGTCTGTATCGATTACTATATCAGATAATTCGCTCATTATGGCAGGATCTTCCTGTGGCAATCCTGCAATCAAGAGGATGTCATCGCGCTGTTCTCTAATCATCTCAAATGCTGCTGCAGTTCCTGGCACTGCCTGACAAAAGATTATTGCTTTTACACTTGGATCTGCAGCCATGTTCATGGCCAGTGTAATTGTAGTTTCCTGTTCTTTTGTAAAGTTATCAGGGTATGTCTTGTGAATTACCCTGTCTTCGCCATATTTTTCTACTAACTCTCTACCGGCAACAAACTCCTCTTCGTTTTGAGAACTGGTGCCTGTAAGTATACCAATTTTCCAGTCATCGCCGGCCGGTGCCTCAGCTTCTGACTTCTGGCTGCCGCCACCACATCCGACAACACCGAGAAGTAAAGACATTACAATCAACAGCGAAATTATTCTTTTTAACATTTTTTTCATTCTCCCCCTTTAAATTAATAAACAATCAATTTATCAGTTATATATCTGCTAAAACTTTTATCTATCTCTTTAAACGTCCCCCCTTTTTTTTGTTCATTTTATTACCAACATCTCCTTGGGAAATTTGTTTAGTATCTCTGCTTTTCCATCATTTACCAAGACTATGTCTTCTATGCGGATTCCAAATTCTCCCGGAATGCATACACTAGGCTCAATACTAAATGCCATGCCATTTTTCAAGAGCTGCTTATTATTTGCAACTATATTGGGAAATTCGTGGACATTTACGCCAATACCATGGCCGGTCCTGGTAATGAAAAACTTATCAAGGCCCGCTTTCCTTAACACTTCCCGGGCGACCTTATCCACTTCTTCGCAGGCAACACCTTCTTTAACAAAGGCTTCCGCTGCCAGATTTGCCTCGAGAACTGCGGCATAAACTTCTTTCTCCTTTGCGCTGGGCTCTCCTATGAAAAAGGTACGGGTAGTATCTGAACAATAGCCATTATACTTACATCCCAAGTCAAGAAGGACGATATCGCGCTCTTGGATAATCCTGCTGTCACCGTTATAGTGGGGCATGGAGCTGTTTGGCCCTGAAGCCACTATGGGATCGAAAGAAAGACCGGAAGCACCCTTTTCAAGGCAAAGTTCTTCAATCTTTCTCCTTATATCCCTTTCCCGAATGCCGGGCCTTATAAAATCCGCCAAGTCCTTTACAACATCATCAATGATCTCGGATGCCTTTCGTAGATTCTCCATTTCTTCTTCATCTTTGATCATTCGGAGTTCTCCCAGTAAAATGTCCCCCCTGACAAATTCGGCGTCAATATTTTCCTGTATGTCAAGGAGATGCACTGCCGAAATTCCATCACTTATCGCTATGCGCAGGCCATTTAACTCGAAGTCATCCCTTGCCTGCCTTAGTACTCCTAAAAAACCTTCCTCATCGTACCACACGTATATTTTTGCACTATCACCTATACCCTTTTGAGTTTCCTCGAGATAAAGCGATGGCGCTATGTAGAAGAAGCTTGCGTCGGACAAAACAAATAACCCCTTGAATCTCTCATCGTTTGAAGGGGTAAGGCCTGTCAAATATTCTAAATCGGGTGAGGGGCCAACGATAACGGCACCGATGTTTTCCCTTTTAAGAGATTCTGCCAGCTTTTTTATTCGCTCGAGTTTCAAAAAAAAAGCCTCCTTATCATTTCACTCAATTATATAGCCTAATAAAATAAATAGATGTCCTATTTGTTAATTTTACAGGAAAATGACTTGTTTTTCAAGCAAAAATGAGGTTACATAATTTGATTCCAATGGAAATTTAAGGATTCTCGCTTGCTAATCTTAATCTTTTAGTGTTGCAAAAGGTTTGGTATAATAGGTACAAAGCTCGTGGAGGTAAGTGAAATGAATACTCATAAGCGAAGGGAACAAATCGTTGAATTGCTTAGCAGCAGCCATGAACCCATATCGGGCAAGGAGCTTGCCAAGGTCTTCGGTGTCACACGGCAGGTAATAGTACAGGATATAGCCATTCTCAGGGCTTCGGGAAAGGATATCATAGCTACTGCCCAGGGGTACTTGATGAAAGGTCCCCTGCCCATTTGCACCAAGCAAATCGCCGTATGTCATAAGGCAGAAGATACCCGTGAAGAGCTCTTGACTTTTATTGAATGCGGCTGCAAGGTAATAGATGTTATAGTTGAACATCCTCTATACGGCGAACTCCACGGATTATTAATGCTTTCCAACTCTCGGGATGTGGACAATTTCATCCGGGCAGTCAAAGAGCATAAAGCAGGTTTGCTCTCACAACTAACCGACGGCGTCCACCTGCACACTGTTGAAGCAATAAATTACGACTGTATAAATAAGGCTGAAAGCTTGCTGAAGGAAAAAGGCATGCTGCTAGAATAATGTATTTTTTTGCACCTAGTTGACTAGTCAGGTGTATATACAGTATAATCGTCATGAACAAGCAAATCTTTTAAAGCTCTTGTTACAATTACTATTGTATGGCAATTCAACAGCAATCGGAATTTTTATTTTTCAATAACTGAAAAAACCTTTATTATTTTATGTTATAAAAAATAGGAAAGGACTAATGTCATGAAAGCGAAAGAAATTGTCACAAGTGCCCTACTCACAGCCCTGTCATTGCTAATCCCTATTACTTTTGGAGGCTACCTTAAAATATATATACCTCCATTCTCGGCAACTCTAGCATCCCATGTGCCATCCATGATAGCAATGCTAATCAGCCCTACGGCGGCGGTGATGGTGGGTTTGGGTTCTACTCTGGGCTTTTTATTGATTATGGGACCTGTTGTGGCAGCTAGGGCTTTTGTCCACGTGTTTTTCGGCTTGGCCGGAGCCTTACTAATAAAAAAAGGCTTTTCTTTTCAAAAAGCCTTAATATACGTTGCCCCAATTCACGCCTTAGGAGAGGCTTTGATTGTGCTTCCCCTGGGTTTTAATATGCACACGGCTTTTGTCGTGGTGGGTATCGGCACTCTACTGCATCATTTTATCGACAGCGCTGTTTCTGTCGGCCTGGTAAAAGCACTTTCAGCAGGTTTGTCTTTATCAGGCAAAAAAGTATAGCTTTCTAATCTGCTCAAAGGCTTAATCAATGTCCTTTGAGCTTTTTAATTCTCTTTTAACTATATCATCAAGGATAATTCCGGCTTCTTTTATGACATTGAGGCACCTGACTTCTTCGTTATGGTAATGCTCTTTTAAGTAGGAACAATTTATGTCGCCCATCTTGTTGCAGTATCTGTGCAGAAACTCCTCTACCAATCCCCTTAATTCCGGGCTTGCATGGGCCCTGTCCTTTATAAAAAGGCGGCTAATCACCATTACGCCTCCCGCAAGGGCACCGCATACACTGCGGATGTACATTCCCCCGCCAAAGCCGGCTGCCATCTTAAGGGCCTTTTTATCTAGTTCCAGTCCATATACGTCATTTGCCGCATAAAGCATGGTCTCGGCACAGTTTAAATCACGCTCTTTATAGTATTCTTCTATTTTCTCAATAAGCATGTGATATCTCCTCTCTTTGTATTAAATTTGCCCTTGATTTTCCTTTTGAATACTTCCGATAAATAGTATATTATTTTTCTTAATCTTATTACACCATA
>Ga0209537_1001006_pt1 | contig 32970 bp, 33 predicted proteins | sample BioPla4DNA1_FD_187698 | JGI IMG/M metagenome (GOLD analysis project Ga0209537, IMG submission 187698) | Biogas fermentation microbial communities from Germany - Plant 4 DNA1 (SPAdes) (version 2) | ecosystem: Engineered > Bioreactor > Anaerobic > Digestate | place: Bielefeld, North...
AACTCCCTGCTCACCTCAACAACCCGGCGGTCAATCTCTACCAGAGTTACCCTTTCTACCTGAGGATGGCGCAGCACTTCCCGGGCGGTACCCCCATCCCCACCACCGATCACCAGGATGTTACGGGGATCGGGGTGTGTATGTAAAGGGACATGAGCCAACATCTCATGATAGACAAATTCATCACCGATGGTCAACTGCACCATACCATCCAGAACAAGCATACGCCCATACTGCTCTGTATCGATGACTGCTATTTCCTGAAAAGGTGTTAATTCACGATGTAGTGTCTGTAATACTTTGCAGCTTATTCCCAAACCAGGTGTCTGCTTTTCAGTAAACCATAACTCCATATCTTGTCTGCTCCTTTTGCTTAACTGGTTTCTTCACCACTTGCTTATTTGTACCAGAGCGGGATACCAGCGAAAACACAACCGCACTTTTCAACACGGTGTTCAACGCTGACCGCTTTGATCTCTTTCAGTTCTTTTCCCCGGTACCGAAAAGCCTCAATCACCATTTGTTTAACCTGATTCTCTGCTTCTAGAGCTGTGCAGCAGCCGGAATATTCCATAATAACCCCATATTCATTGCTTTCCGGCCCGATCCCTACAGCAACAGCTGCAGCTATCAATGTCCCTGGTTCTGAACTGTTGAGTGCTGCATAGGCTATAGGTAATAGAGAACCAGGGGGTATCTCCAGTTTTTCCACAAACTCTGCACCGGGAGGCAGGATACTACTGACCCTAATTAGATTAACATTTCCCACTCCTGCTTTAAGCAGTGCCTCATCAAATGCGTTGAGTTCTGTTTTTCCTTCTGCTGCTGCATAAACAAGTGAATATAATTGCGGTGTTGGCATCATAACCAGTTTCCCCCCATTTCCTCACTAGTGTAAAAACTAGAGTGATTATAGCAGCAAATTAATGCCGGGTCAATTTTAAAAGTATCTTTTTCCCTTCCTCAACTGTGCAGGGAAGGGGTAAGTCATATTTTACAGCTGTCTCTCGAAAAACCTGGCTTACCAGAGGGAATCTTAAACCCGCAGCCTCTACCAAATCCTGTTGAACAAGAAGTTCAGTACCCCCTTGAGCCAGAACACGGCCGTCTTTAATGACAATAATCGATGTTGCCCATTCTGCAGCCATATCCACATCATGTGTGGCAATCAGAATGGTCTTCCCTTCCTTGTTCAGATCATCCAGAATCCCAACAAGATTGCTCTGACCCACCGGGTCGAGAAATGCTGAAGGCTCATCCAGGACGATTATTTGGGGATCCATGGCCAAAACCCCGGCAATAGCCACCCGTTTTTTCTGTCCATAGCTAAGGTGGTGTGGGGCACGATGGCGATACTCCCACATACCCACAGCCTGCAGGGCATCAGCAACCCGCTTCTCAACCTCCTGCCGCTGCAGGCCCATGTTTAAGGGACCAAAAGCCACATCATCCCAAACAGTAGGAGCAAAAACCTGGTCATCAGGATCCTGAAAAACCAGCCCTACTTTGGACCGTACCTGATGCTCATTACTGCTGTTTATTTCCACACCATTTACACGCACAACCCCCTGCTGAGGCAGATGAATACCGTTAAGATGAAGCAGCAATGTAGACTTCCCTGCTCCATTGGGACCTAAGATCGCGACCTTTTCTCCTTTCTCTATACTCAAAGAAACCCCTTTTAACGCCAGGGTGCCGTCATGATATTTAAAATAAAGGTTCTCTATTTCCAAACAGCCGGCCATCCCCAACCCTCCTGATCAATTATCAGGCTTAATACCCCCAGCAGTATGATAAGAAAAGCAAAAACATAATCTTTAACCCTGATCTGTGGGTAATCCAGCAGCCTTATTTTTCCTCTAAAACCTCTGGACATCATAGCGAAATATACCCTTTCCCCCCGCTCATAGGAGCGGATAAATAAAACTCCGATCATCCCCCCGATAATACTCAGGGTCTGTCTGCTAAAGATATGCTTTGCCGGTTTAAAGTTTCTGGAACGCCTTGCCCGCTGCATGCGGGTCACCTCATCATAAAGCACAAAAAAATAGCGCAAAGCAAATTGAATTAACTGTGTAAAGATTTGAGGTACTTTTAAATCTGATAAAGAGTGGAGCAGGACATGTAATGGGGTTGTAAAGGTTAACAAAATCATCAGCAGTGCAGCACAAGTAATCCGGAGAAGGAAAAGGATGCTCGCCTGTAAACCCTCTTTTGTAAAGTTCAATTGACAGAAACCCAGATCAACAGAAAACAAAGGTGTCCCCAGCTTCACCACAGGTAAAAAAATTCCCACCATGAGCACAACCGGTATGATAAACCCCAATCTTTTCAATATCCGCCTAACCGGTAGCTGTGCACCGCGGATCATTAAGCAAATACCTATCAGAGCAACAGCAAGACCTGCCGGGGTTTTCAAAGAAACAGCAATCACCAATAAAACCAAACAACTCACTATCTTAGCACGGGGGTCAAAGCGGTGAAAAAATGTTCTTAAATGGGCGAACTCGTCAAGATGTATGTGTTCGGTATCCAAAGAACATCCCGTCCCCTTTGTTCCAACAAGGCTAGTCGACAAAACTTATCTGCAGCAAAATAAAAACCAACATCAGTCCATACTTCTCTATCTCTTGGTTATTCATTGTCATCAACAACAAACTCTGCAGCTGCCTTAAACCATTCAGACACTGCCTCACTCAATATTTTTTGGATGTCAGCCATCACTTGTCCGAACCGGAACTCAGCCATCAGGTATTCCTGTACAGTAGGGTTGGCACTGACCAGTTCAGCCAGTTGTGCCATCCTGCGTTTTGTTACTTCATCAATTTCTTTTTGAAAGGCTTTAGCTTTTTCCATCTCCCACTGGCAGCGCCGGAAGTCCAAAAGCATTTCCTTATTCTTTGGATCGGCCTCCAGTTTCTTTTTTGCCTCCAGCAGACCCTTATATTCACTGGATTCTTTTAAAGCACGTGCCAGGTTATGGGCATGATCGTATGGATTCATATTATAACCTCCTTTAACTTAAATTATTGCCCTCATACCCTGCAGAGAGAAGTATAAAGCAAGAATCATCATCAATGCACCGCAGCCAACAAGGATCCACTTATAGATAGCAGCTGTTAGAAACTTTTTTCCTGTGGCAGTAATAACAGCAATCAGGACATACCAGACATAATCAGCCAGTATATGCCCTGTATAGAAAAAGCCAAGCCCCAACCACCCGTATTTTAAAGCTTCAGCAACATACATCACACCGATGGTCAGCCACCAAATAATCCAGTAGGGATTGGCAGCACTGACAATAACTCCTGCTCCTACAGCGCGTCCTATCGATTTCGCTGTCACCTGCCCGGTTGGCTTGTCCCCACCATTGAGATCTAAACCAACCCTGTTCCGTATGGCTCCCATCAGCATGTCCAACCCCATGATGAATAAAACAAGGCCGCCTATGATGCCTACAACAGCTGTTACCCACTGAACTTTGATCACTGTGCCCAACCCCAGGGCAAAAAGGCATAAAAGAGCAATTTCAGCTGCGGCATGCCCTGTGGTAATAAAAAAGCCAGCGGGCCAGCCCTGTTCCAGGCTTTCCTTGATTGTAACCGCCAACATCGGACCGGGCATCAAAGCACCGGACATAGCTATAAAAATGCAGAACCAAAAATAAACACCAGCTGCATCCTTTTACTCCTCTCCTCATTAATGAAGCATTAACCATACAAAAACTGCATAAAACAAGCCACCTATCAAAAGTGTAAAACAATTAAGCTTTTTCCTCAACAACAGTGATGTATAAACAAGCCCTACAGATAGATAAGTTATGACAATTGGGACTACTGATCCTGCTACAATCTGCCAATCTGTGAATATAATGCCGATGCTCGGGAGCAAAACACTTTGAAAAACCATGGCCCCAGTTATATTACCCAGCGCCAAAGTGTCCTTCCCCTGGAGCAGCCAAATCACACTGTTGAACTTTTCCGGCAGTTCTGTGGCTACAGGAGCAATGAGTAAAGACAGGATAAAGGGATGAACCCCCAATATATCTGAAATAACTTCTACATTTTCAACAAAAAGATTAGCCCCTGTAATCAATAAAGCCAGGCCTACAATTACCTGAAAAATAACCAACCGAAGGCGGGGATTGTGTTTGGATCTACTGAAATAGAGAGGGCTCAACTCGGTACTGTGTTCAATTTCAGCTCCAATGTGCAGTGTAAGCCAAACATATAAACAGTACCACACTATCAGAAAAACAGCGATCAAGTAAACAATCAAACTATTTTCGATAAGAGCAGCTGATAAACCTAAACTGTAACCTACAAAAAAGAAAAAAAAGTCCCTTTTAATAACCCGTTCATCCACCCGCAGATGAGGAAAATCAAATCGCCTGCGGGCTTCTAACACCACCACCATGCCGCTGATAAAAAAGCCCAATGTGCTCAGCATAAAAGGTGCCCCAATGATGGCTCCGATTCCGATCTGATGCTGCTCCACACCACCGCCTGTGACAAAAGCGATCAAAGGGATCAAGGATTCAGGCATCGCCGTACCAACAGCAGCTAAAATGCTCCCCACTGCACCTTCTGTCAGGTTTAATTTCACACCAATCCACTCAATCCCATTGGTGAAAATCTGCGCTGCCAGAAGTATGACAGCGAGGCTGACAACAAGCAGCAGTATGGACATTTAGGCACCACCTTTTTTCTTATAGCCAAAGAAAGGATCTTTGACGCTGTGTAAAAATGGCTACCCGGCGGTATCCTGTCCGATATAACATTTCTTTAGCCAAAGCCAAATCCCTTCCAACATCACTATCTGTATGGGCATCAGAACTAAGAGTAACCGGGATATCCAACTCATAACACCTAAGCAGCAGGTCCTGGGAGGGGTATATTTCAGCACAGGGTTTGCGCAGACCAGCCGTATTTACTTCTACAACCAGACCAGTCCTGCTGATTGCCTGCAGGACAGGTTCGATAAAAGGTGTCGGGTCTTTCTCTGGCCGATAACCGTAAACCTTGATCACATCCAAATGCCCGACAATATCAAACAGTCCACAACAAGCTATTTTCTTTAATACATCATAATATAGCCGGTATAATTCATCTATATCCCAATTCTTATAGCCGTCGCGATATGCAGGATGGTCAAACCTAAATCCCTCGACATCATGGATGGACCCGATCAAAAAGTCAAAGGAAAACCTATTAGCAATAACTTTTATTTCCTGTTCCCTTCCTGGTCGATAGCTGATTTCTAAACCCAATCTAATTTTAAGATCAGGAAACTTTTCTTTTAGGGAGGCGATTACTCCCTCATCAAGACATTCCAAATACTCATCGTGATCAGCAAAACCGATCTCTCTTATCCCTTGCTCCCGGGCAGCAAAAAGAAAAGGCGTCAATATTTCTTCTTTATATGGCTGTCCCTGATGGCCCAGGGCATGGATATGATAATCTACATACATATTCTATTCACCTGAAACTATTAAATAACCCGATTATACCCCTTCATTAAAACATGAAAATGGATGATTTTCAATACTTCTCCAAATCAGCAAAACTTGATGCTTGTTTATGTGAAATAAAAATAATACAATAAGATAACATACAGGGAGGGTGAGAAATGCCTAGAGTAATATCTTTCCGAGGAATCCGGTATAATCCAGAAAAAATTGATGATCTGGCAGCAGTGGTTACACCACCATATGATGTGATCGACAGCACTGCTCAAAAAAAATACTATGAGAAAAGCCCTTACAATGTTATCAGATTGGAGTTTGGTTATCAATTTCCCGAAGACAATGAAGAGAACAACAGATACACCAGGGCAGCCCATGATTACAGAGAGTGGTTGGAAAATGAGGTGCTGATCAGGGAAAGTAAACCAGCCTTTTACCTTTATGAGCAGGAGTTTTCCCTTGATGCCGTTAACTACATAAGAACAGGATTTTTTGCCAGGGTGCAGTTGGAAGAGTTTTCTAAGGGGGGAATACTTCCCCATGAAGAAACACTGCTTAACCCTAAAGCTGACCGTTTTGCCCTGATGTCTGCTTGTGGAGCAAATTTTAGCCCTATTTTCGCTTTTTATGTAGATCCTGAACTGACCCTAGATCAAGAATTTGATAAAGTAAAAAATTCTCAACAACCGGAAATTTCCCTCACCGATGAAGTTGGAGAGAAACACCGAATATGGGTAATGGATGATCCCCAACTGCAGCAAAAGGTTGATTCAGTATTCAAGGAAAAAGAGCTTTATATTGCTGATGGCCATCACCGTTATGAAACAGCCCTGGAATTTTACCGCAAAAACAGTGAAAAATACAAAGCAGCTGGCTATATACTCATGTATCTGGTTAATGCCTGTGACCCAGGTCTGGTCATACTCCCTACACACAGGATTGTACACAGTCTGTCAAGTTTTGATCTCTCTAACTTCCTAAAAGAATTGGAAAAATTCTTTGTAGTGGAAAAGATCAGCGGCACTGCAAAACTGGAGGCTGTTTTAAAGGAGCAGCAGGAGGCAGGAAAAACAGCTTTTGTGATGGGGACAAAGGAGAAAGCTTTATATTTACTGGTATTAAAAGACCCAGCAAAGATGCGTGAACTATCAGCTGGCAGATCAGTTGCCTGGTGCAGCCTTGATGCAGCAGTTCTGCAAACCCTTGTTTTTCAGCAGTTATTGGGTCTGACCCCAGACTCAATCGCCAAACAGGAAAACATAAGCTACACCAGAGATACAGAGGCAGCGCTAAATGCCCTCAGCCAAGATGCACAGCTGGTATTTCTACTCAATCCCACTAAAATTTCGCAGATTATGGCGGTTGCTGCATCAGGTGATAAGATGCCCCAAAAATCCACCTACTTTTATCCAAAACTGCTGACTGGGTTTGTCATCAACGATTTAAACTTATAATGGATTCATGCAACTGCTAAAAAAGAAACACAGCCAGAAATGGGTTCAAAAGCCTTAAGGCTGTGTTTTTTACTTCCTCAAGGAAAGATTATCGATCAAAAATTCCGCCAACTGCTCTACAGATTCAGTTGAAAAGCAGGGCACCCTTTCCTCAATATGATCATCGCTGACAACAGCTATCAGTTCATCACCCAAATCAGGCCTCTCATTTATCCCCTTACGCACAACCTCCACTTTAGGGCCCTGTTCCCTTTTATAGCCTTCCACCAGTATTAAGTCAACATCTTGTATCATTTCACAAACCTCATCAAAGGATGGCTCTTGCTCATATAAATGGTGCATAGTAAGGGACTTGGGTCCCACAACCACTACACGATCTGCTCCTGCCTGGCAAAATTGCCAGGTATCCCGCTTTTCAACATCCAGATCATATCCGTGGGGGGCATGTTTGAGAGTTGCCACCCGAAAACCCTTTTCCTTAAACACTTTAATCAGCTTTTTCACCAGTGTGGTTTTCCCAGTATTAGCATACCCAGCTATAAAAACAATTTTTGCTATTTTCTTTCCCCCCTAGTAATAATCAATCACTACAAACCACATCTTACCTGACAGATGCCGGTTTGACAAGTTTGAATAAAAATCATCATTTCATTGCACAATAATAAAGACATTACACTAAATGGAGGCATGAAAATGGGATCAGTAGTTGTAGGAGTCTTTGATAGCCGGGAGCAAGCAGAACGAGCTGCTCAGGAACTGCGCGAGAAGGGTTTTCACAAAGACATTTCCCTTGTGGCAAAAGATGAAGGAGGCCAAATAGAAGAAACACGCATGGGAGGAGGAGAAGAAGGGGATACAGCCATTGAGGGTGTCACAACAGGAGGTGCCTTAGGGGGTCTTGCCGGTCTTGCAGCAGGAGCAGGAGCTTTGGCCATTCCCGGAATAGGGCCTCTGGTGGCTATGGGACCGATAGCCGGGCTCTTATCAGGAGCGGTCACAGGAGGATTGGCAGGTGGCCTTATTGACTGGGGAGTTCCCGAAGAAGAAGGCAAACATATTGAAGAGGATATTAAACAGGGAAAAATACTCCTCACAGTTCAGGGAAGCGAACCCCGCTTAAATGAAGCCAGTGAAGTTCTGCGCAGACACGGTGCGCATGATGTAAATATCTATCATAAATGATAGAAACTTTAAACTAAAGGAACAAAGATCTAAGGGAGGCGGTTATCAGCCTCCCTTGTACTATATAATTAGTTTTATCCAACTCCCGAACCAACTTGATCCTTGACAACCCTGGGGCAACTTGAAATATGTTTCTGGAATCAAATGCTCAATCTGAGCTCTTGTTATCTATTGTATCATTATCCTGATTGTTGTTTTCTTTATAGTCCTCTTCATCATTATTCTCTTCATTACTCTCTTCATTACTCTTTTCATCATCTTTTTTCTCATCATGCTTATCAAAGATGAAACTATCCGTTAATTCTTGCAGTTTCTCTGCTATATTGTTCAGAAAAGCAGCTGATGCGGCCAACTCCTGCATATTTGCAGTCTGCTCTTCAGTTGCAGCTGCAACCTCCTCCGAACTGGCAGCGGTTTCCTGTGCAATAGAGGCAATGTTTTCAACTGCTTCAGCAGCTTGATCAGCATATTCTGTCATTTCTTGCATATGAACCGCAACTTCTCTGGTGCGTTCAAGCATATTTTTGATTGCCTCTCCAATGGCATTGAAAGACTGTCCTGCCTGCTGTACCGCCACAATTCCCTGCTGCACTTCTTTAGTCCCATCCTCCATATCGTGAACTGCTTTTTCTGTTTCCCCCTGGATCTCATTGATCAAACAGGAGATCTTTTCTGCTGCCTCACCGGACTGTTCAGCCAGTTTGCGCACCTCATCAGCCACAACTGCAAAACCCCTTCCCTGCTCCCCGGCTCTTGCAGCCTCAATGGCTGCATTTAAGGCAAGCAGGTTTGTCTGTTCAGCGATCTGAGTTATTACAGTGACAATTTGCCCGATTTCCTTCGACCTCTGTCCCAAATTCTTAACAGTTTCTGCAGACACGCTGACCGCTTGATTGATAGCCTGCATCTGTTCCACAGTATGATTAATCGCCTGGTTACCCTCAGCTGTCGCTTTACCGGCCAATTGAGAAGCTTCGGAAACACTTTCCATACTGTGATCTACCTGTTTTACCCGGGAAATCATCTCTGTAATACCCTTTGATGTTTGTTCAATACTTTTGGCCTGTGTGTCTGTTCCAGCTGCAACCTGCTCTATAGCAGCAGCTATCTGTTCTGTTACCTTGACCGATTCCTCTGTCCCCTGGCTCAGCTGCTGTGAGGCATTATAGAGCTCTTTTGCTGTATCACTTATTTGTACCATTATTTTTCCAAGCATAGCCAGCATATCATCGAATTGTCCTCCCAACTCTGCCAGTTCGTCACGGGTAGTGATGTTAGTCCGTACAGTGAAATCACCGTCCCGAGCCTTTTTAGTGGCAGCAGCCAGTATGTTGATGGGTTTACAGATATATGAAGTGAAAAACCAGGATAAAACAACAACACACAACAATCCCAGCACCCCAAACAGCCCCATATTAAAGGCAACATTTATGGCATGCTGCCTGTAGGGCTGGTTAGGTACTCCTACATATAAAATTCCTATTGTTCTGCCTAAGGAGTCTTTGATCGGCTGATAAAGCACTCGGTTTTCCTGACCCACAACATCGGCAACTCCGGTAAAACTTCTGCCTTTTTTCAAAACAGCTTCTTCCACTTCGGGAGAAACCTTGGTCCCCACAGCCCGTTTTCCATTCTGCATAACATTAGTGGCTACACGGATGTTCTCCTGAAAAATCGTAACCGTATCACCAGTGGATGCTCCTATAGCATCAACCACACCATGATTATCGTTGATCAGAGTAGACCCTTTATAAAGCTTTCCTTCTCTGATCTCCCACGGACCTGGATAGGTTTTATTCAAATATGTCAACCCCAACTGCATATCACCTTTTAATTTTTCATCAGCAACTGCGCCCACCTGATCGGAAACTGTATAGTAACAAAACGCACCGATAGCTATAAAGAACACTGTTAATGCCCCCGAAAACAATATCATCAATTTCCACCGCAGACGGACTTTCATTGATTTCATCTCCTCCTCTAAAAACCCAAAAAGTCCTTTATTCAAATAAACTACTTTATCACAATTTTTGCCCTATTGTCTGTTAATGGGATATTTTATCCATCTATGGTAATTTCGACAACATACAATAAAATCCTGCCTGTTTATTTATTAATCAATTATTTACAGCAAAAACCCTCTATAGAAGAGGGTTTCCTTTACAAAACAGCTGTCTGCTGCCAGTGGTATATTATTCACCTGTTTTTTGCATAATAAGGGTGAGGTGAAAAATATGACCCTATGCCCTGTCTGCAATGGCCTAACAAATCTGGTGAAAGATTGCCCTGCCTGTGGAAGCTCTATGGAAGACTGCGGGAAGATGAGCACCTTTACCGACCCCTATGGGCCCTATGAGGAAACAGCGGGATTGGAATCAAATAGCACAGTAACCGGTGACAGTCATTGTGTTCACTTTTTGCATTGTCCCAACTGTGATGAAAATACAAGCTATATAGTTAACAGTGATGAAATCTAACTGACACCCAGCAACTCTGAAACGGTTACGAAGTCCCAACCATCCTGCCGCAGTTCATCGATCAATGCAGGCAGAGCCTTCAGGGTTTGCGGTTTTCCTTCATGCAGGACAATAATCGATCCTGGGGTTAACTGTTTCTTGATAGATGTGATTATCTTAGCAGGTGTTGTATCCTCATTCCAATCCTGAGGGTCCACATTCCACATCACAACCTGCATATCCAACTCAGCTGCCACTGACTTCATTTTAATGCTGTTATTGCCACCCGGAGGGCGGACATATTTTATCTCCTGTTGTGTCCATTCCTTCAACAGATTCGAAGTACGAGATATCTGGTCTTTGATAACCGCTTCACTCATCTTTTTAATATAATGATCATAGGTGTGATTGGCGATCTCATGCCCCTCTCCAGCGATCAATGCTGTCAGAGCAGGGTTTTTCTGCACATTCCTGCCGATTAAAAAAAAGGTTGCCCGAACCTGCTTTTCCCGCAACAGACCCAGGTATTTCATTGTATATTTTTTTGAGGGACCATCATCAAAGGTCAAAGCCACCTTTTTCCCAGCAGAAGGAACGGACCATACGATCTCATCCCTGGGAACAGCAGGATTCTTTGGTTTAGGATCACTTTGTGCTGGAATCTCTGTTTTCTCAGGTTTTTCACTGAGAGGAGGATTTTTAACTGCTTGTTGTTTGCCTGATTTCTGATGCTGCTTGTTTTGATAATACCCACTGCAACTGTCCGCTGTCAGCAGTAATTCTATTATAAATAATTGACAGAAGAGTATAACAATAAAGGCAGTTATTCTTACCCCGCGGCTGTGCACATTAAATCCAATGGGGATTAGCGGAGCCAAGTTTCTCATCTCCCGGTAAGCTTTAACTCTATTTTATCATACCGGAAGCATAGAAAAAATAACCTTTAATGATAAATTTCAACACCATTTTTCACCAGTTGCTGCTGAAAATCCTTGACCTGCTCAGGAGATGCAGGAGGTATTTTCTCCAAGGGATCCCGTAAACCCAACTCCCTCCATTTAACAACACCCATCTTGTGGTAAGGAAGAAGCTGAACCGGAACCTTCCTTTGAAATGAGCGTATAAGTTGTGAGAGATCCCAGGCGTCTCTGTCCGTATCATTGATAGTAGGTATCAACACATAACAGACAACCAGTTCTGCCGCCGAATTAACAGCCTCCTGTAGGTTTTTCAGAATTTCCTCATTCCCTGTATCGGTAAGCCTTCTGTGTTTTTCCGGGTCTATCACCTTAATAGAGAAAATAATCCGATCAGTGTGGGGCAGAACCTCCAGAAGATTGCCATGACGGCAGTATCCGGAGGTATCCAGCACCCGGTGAATCCCCAGTTCACCTGCTCTAATAAAAAGTTCCCTGACAAAACTGGGCTGCAAGAGGGGTTCACCCCCGGATACAGTTAACCCCCCACCAGACATATCAAAAAAGGGTTTGTAATCTATCAACTGATCGATGATCTCCTCTACTGTCACCGCTTTTCCTTTTGCCAGCCAGGTGTCCGGATTGTGACAGAAGCGGCAGCGCAGAGCACACCCCTGCAAAAACAGGACAAAACGGATTCCGCCATTATCCACTGTGCCCATTGTTTCAATAGAATGGATATGACCGGTCACCATTTTTAGCTCAGCCCTCTGCTATGAATAGTCCGCTCAATAACCTCTTCCTGCTGTTCTCTGGTTAATTTCACAAAATTAACAGCATAACCGGAAACCCGAATGGTCAGCTGCGGATATTGTTCCGGGTGGTGCATAGCATCGATCAAGAGATCCCGATCAAAAACATTGACATTGATATGGTGTCCTCCCCGTAAAAAATAACCGTCCAGCAGAGCGATGATATTCTTGATGCGGCTTTCCTGATCAGGCCCTAACCCATTGGGTGTAATGGAAAAGGTATAAGAAATTCCATCTAATGCGTTTTCATAAGGGAGTTTGGCAACCGATGCCATAGCAGCCAGAGCACCTTTTTTATCACGCCCGTGCATAGGATTAGCCCCCGGTGCAAAGGGTGCCCCACCCTTTCTCCCATCAGGAGTGCTGGCGGTTTTTTTCCCATACATCACATTACTGGTAATGGTCAGAATGGAATGGGTATGATAAGCTCCACGATAGGCAGGGTGTTTTTTTAGTTCATGATCGAATAGCCGAACAACATCTACAGCAATACTGTCAACACGGTCATCATTGTTGCCGAACATGGGGAAATCACCATTGACGCGAAAATCTGTAATCAGACCTGTTTCATTAAAAACAGGTTCCACCTGGGCATATTTGATAGCACTGAGAGAATCGGCCACAACCGATAACCCAGCCATCCCAAAAGCCATCAGCCGGCCCACAAAAGTATCATGCAGTGCCATCTGCAAACTTTCATAGGCATATTTGTCATGCATATAGTGGATCACATTCATTGTTGTGACATATTTTTCCGCTAGCCAGCCCACCATCTTTTGAAAAGCAGGCCAAACTTCATCATAACTTAAAGGGCCGGGACCTGCCTGATAAACATTTGGCGCTATCCTCTCACCGGAAGCCTCTTCCCGGCCTCCATTCAAAGTAAGCAAGAGACATTTAGGCAGATTGCAGCGCGCCCCAAAAAACTGCATCTGTTCACCCATCCGCATTGCTGAAGTGCAGCAGGCGATACCGTAGTCATCACCGAAAATAGGCTCCATCAGGTCATCATTTTCATACTGCAGAGAACAGGTTTCAATTGAAAGCCGGGCACAATATTCCTTGAAGCCTTGAGGGAGATTCTGTGACCAGATAACTGTCATATTAGGCTCAGGGGCAGATCCCAGGTTTTCCAGTGTATGTAGAAACCGAAAAGAGGTCCTGGTTACCAGTGTTCTGCCATCACTAGCCATCCCACCGATAGATTCTGTAATCCAGTTGGGGTCACCGGCGAACAGCTCATCATACTCCTTGGTTCTCAGGTGTCTTGTAAGACGCAGTTTGATCACAAAATCATCGATCAGCTCCTGTGCCCCTTCCTCACTTAACACACCCTCATCAATGTCCCGCTCCAAATAAATATCCAGAAAAGTGCTTACCCTGCCCAAGGACATAGCTGCCCCATTTTGCTGTTTGACCGCAGCCAGATAAGCAAAATAGAGCCATTGTACAGCTTCTCGAGCATCCATGGCCGGGAGGCTGATGTCAAAACCATAACTCTCAGCCATCTTTTTCAGATCATGGAGAGCATTGATCTGCTGTCTGACCTCTTCCCTCAGCCTCACTTTTTCCTCATTATCGATGATCAGCAGTCTCGGGGAATTGAGATCAGCTTCTTTGGCCGCTATCAGATGATCCACACCATAAAGAGGAACCCGCCGGTAATCACCGATGATCCGGCCCCTCCCATAGGCATCAGGTAGTCCTGTGATAATACCATAGTGGCGCAGGCGCCGCATTTCCCTGGTATAAACCATAAAAACCCCATCATTATGGGTTACCCGGTATTTTGTGAAGATTTCTTTTACCTGGGGATCCAGCTCTTCACCGTACTGACGACAGGCATTGTCAGCCATCCTTATCCCACCAAAGGGATTAACTGCCCGTTTAAGGGGTTCATCGGTCTGCAATCCCACAATAATCTCCAAGTCACGATCAATATAGCCGGGTGGGAAGGCAGTGATAGTCTGGACTGTACTAGAATCTATTTTATAAACACCCCCCCTTTTCTGCTCTTCGAGTAAAAGTTCCCGGCACTTTTCCCAGAGTCTCTTTGTACGCTCAGTAGGCCCTGCCAAAAAAGAGGAATCCCCATGATAGGGCCTGACATTGGACAGTATAAAATCACGTACATCGATGCGTTCCTTCCATGAAGTTCCTTGAAATGAGCGATAACAATCTTTTGTTAATGTAGCTTTCATAAAAAATCACCCCAGAACTAGCATTTCCGGGGTAAACTGTAATAATTCCTAATTGTGCGATAATATGAATAATTACAAGTAACGGTTGACAAAGTCAACCTACTCCTTGAAAATAAAACTGAACATCAGAATTAAGAAAATATTCAGAATAAGGGGGCTAACAGCTGGTGCGTTATGCTATCATCAGTGATATACATGCCAATTTGGAAGCACTGTGCGCCACCCTGAAGGATATCAAGAACCAGCATGTGGATAAAATAATCTGCCTGGGGGATGTGGTGGGCTATTACCCGGACCCCAATAAATGTGTCAGTCTCTGCAAAAAATCGGGTTTAATCAGCATCAGGGGTAATCATGATGATGCTGCCCTTGAACTGTGCCCCATCGATAATTTCAATCCCATTGCCCAGGAGGCTCTCCTGTGGACCGCTGAACACCTAAAAAAGGAGAATAAGGAATGGCTGCAGCTGCTGCCGGACCATCTTGTTGTTGATGATGATTTCCTGGCTGTCCATGGCTCCCCCTGGGATCCATATGCCTATATTTTCTCCTCAGCCGGTGCCTTGCGCTCTTTTTCTTATATGCGCACCAATTACCCTACTATCTCCATCTGTTTTTTCGGTCATACACATCAAAAAGCACTCTACACATCAGATGAGAACAGCGTTGAGGAAGTCACCCAGGGTACAGAATATATCCTGGGAAACAGCGGTTTGTTCCTGATTAACCCCGGAAGTGTCGGCCAGTCCCGGGACGGGATCCCCGGTGCCTCATATATTATTTATCATTCCGAAAAACGGAAGATAGAATTTCGTCATATCCCCTATGATATCGAAACAACCCAGCGTAAAGTTCGGGCAGCAGGTCTGCCCATGATGCTTGCTGAGCGCCTCAGCCTTGGTTATTGAGGGTAGTTATTATCTTTTTCGCTTGTGACAGAAGATACACCCGGTTGTTCTTTCCGGGATCCTCCAGCACCTCATCCCAGAGTTTCCTCAAAACAACTCCTACCAGCGGCCCCGGTGTGACACCCGCTTCTTGAATGATGTCTGCCCCATTTACAGCAAGTTCCCGCAGCGCAAAATCACCACCTGCTTTCAGTGTTTGCTCCAACTTAGCAGTAAACTGCTCATACTCTTCCAAAGAACGAACCACCTGATTCCGGCTGTGAGCCATGATATCTGCCAGGCGTACCTGCAGCAGCTGAGGAATCAACCTCCTGCCCACCCTGGCAACCAAACGACGCTGTCCAGCCGGCCCCATCCCCAGTTCTAGCATATGTTCCCGAACCAGGGTCACAACATCCTTGATCACCTTGTTGCTGTAGTGCAGCCTCCTTAAAATATCCTCAGCCATTTCACTGCCCAGGACATTGTGGCCATAAAAATGGCCGCGTCCATCCTTGCCTCTACTGTAACAGCGGGGTTTTGCCACATCATGCAGCAGAACAGCAAGGCGCACCGTTAGATCAGCTGGGGTATAACGCATGGCCTCCATTGTGTGGGTCAGCACTGTATATTGATGAGAAGGATGGTACTGGTTAAACAACCATCCCTCTTTTAGTTCCGGGATAATAACAAACAACAACCCCAACTCCAACATAGCTTCCAATCCCTGATAAAAATGCTCTGCCATTAAAACACGGTTCAGTTCTTCCCTAACCCGTTCAGCAGATATTTTACACAGCAGTTCAACATTCCTAATAATGGCGTGTTTTGTCTTTTGTTCGATAGTAAACCCCAATTCAGCAGAAAACCTCACAGCCCGCAGCATCCGCAGAGGGTCCTCAATAAAGCGTTCTTCTGCATCCCTGACGGCCTTGATGATCTCATTCTTTAAATCAGCCAATCCATGATATGGATCACATAAATAAGAACGCAGGGGATCATAAGCCAGTGCATTAACAGTAAAATCACGCCTGGAAAGGTCATCCTGGATCTTTGTAACAAACTTAACTTTAGAAGGGCGTCGATAATCGAAATAGTTGGCCTCTTTGCGGAAGGTGGTGATCTCCAGGGAAACACCGTTGATATGAACTGTTACTGTGCCATATTTCACCCCAGTGGGTATAACCTTATATCCTTTCCCTTTAAAGATCCTTTCCACTTCACGTGGATGGGCATCGGTAGCCAGGTCCCAATCCTGTGGTGCCATACCCAATATAAGGTCCCTGATGCCTCCTCCCACAACATAGGATTCCTTCTTGTTGTGAGCCAGTATTCTGCAGGCATTAAGTACCTCCTCTGGAAGGAAAAGATTCATGACACTACTCCTCTTTCCCATGATATGTACTCTTATTTTATCTCTGTTTGCCGAACTTATTTCAAGAACCGCCCCTTCGTGCAGTAATTGCTTTATCAGACAGTTTTAAGCATTAAGCAACTGCTTCCATGTGCGAGCTTCTCTACCCTCTCGCATAATATGGTGCACCCCATCCAAAGGCACACCTTTCTCTTCCAGCAGCATTTCTGCCTCTCTCAGCATATCAGGGCGAACGATCAGAGACACTCCACAGTCAGCACTGATATCCCGCGGTAAAGGGATCAGTGCCACACAAATCCCTGCATCTTTACAGGTCTTTTCAGCTTTTAAAGCATAATGGGAAGAAGGAAATGTCAATACATCAACAGCAAAGCTCTCTTCCCTCTGCATATCAACACCACCTGAACAAATTATTGGCTGGCAGTTTAATTATATCATTTAATAGATTTTGAAACATAAAAAAAACCTAACATAATGCTTCATGCTTTTATGTTAGGCGGAAAAGGGGGATGTTACCAACCCGGGCCTCCGGGTCAATTGTAGGAGGTAATGCATGCCAAAGAAACGACCGTGGGCACTACCCGCTCCATGCGGGTTTGAAACCTCCACGGTCATATTAGCCAATCATTAATTATTACTAAACTTCTTCTAAAATGATCTTGTGGTCCACCAGGGCCAATTCTTTGATCCTGGCCTTGATCATTTTGCGCTGTCCAAAGATATCTTCTAGTACCAGGTGACCATCATCCAGTGGTTGAACCCTGTCCACATTCTCTAAAAAGAGTTCTTCCTGATCACCCTTCAGCAGGTAAGCATGAGATTCACACATCTTTTTTCACCTCCGCCAATTCTTTTAGTCTGTTAATCAACTGTTCCACTTGGTGCGGCAAAGGTTCAGCTTGTACCCCGATTACTTCTACTTTTGACAGTGTCAGAGGCAAAAGAAACTTCTGCGCCTTGCTCTTGGCTATGGCTTCAGCCATCTTCGCAGTCAATTCACCCCTCATGGAATGAGCAAGAATAATACCAAGGGGCCCTACTATAATATCTACTTCACCTGCATTCTCAACAACAGCATTCTCTCCGGTGGCACCTTCATTTGCACCTGCCTTGAGCATCAAAGAAGTAGCAATAGAATTAGTCCCCAGAGCAATGATTTCAATTTGAGGGAGAGCTTTTCTGAGCTGTTCGGTAATCAGCCGGCCGATGCCTCCCCCCTGACCATCGATAACAGCAACACGCATCATATCACCTTTAACCATAGTAAAAGAAAAAACAAAAAACCACGAAATCCCGTCCACTTCTGTGGAACCCAGAACCTCCGTGGTTCATATTATTTTATATTTAGTTATGATTTTATTTTATATATTCTAGCTCAAATTAAAAAATCCTGCAATCAAATAAATAATTTATTTTTTATTTAACTCCCGCAGAATGAGCCGGGCTGTCTCTGCGGCAACCTCACCAGTTAAAGCAATACACTGTTTCATATGGTCTTCAGACCCTAACTCCATACCTTTGGTCAGTACACGGCAGCATGTGCTCTTATGGCGTCTTTTAAAAGTATCATGCAGTTCCTTAGCCAAAGCCATGACTTTGTTGACACATGGATCACCCTCTGTTTTTCTGCCGAAAAACATACCCAGGGCTAAAACACCGCCGCTAATTGCACCACAGGTGCAGCCTGTACCCCCAATACCAACAGGAAACCCTGATGCCATAGCTATCACATCATCTGGGAGAGGCAGTTCAAATTCATCCTTAATAGTTTTCACAATTGCTTCGGAACAATAATAGTCCCCCCGGCGGTAATAATCACCCGCTCTCTTTTCTATCCTCTGAAGATCGATAATCTTTTCCATAGGAAAGGCGCCCTCCTAGGTTAATGACTCACACAAAGTTAACCATTAACACTACGCTCATAGTGTAACAGACCGGGAAGCTGTAGTGATCGCTTCCACAGCTGCATACATATTGGTTACCTTACCAACTGCCAGTTTCTCTTTTAAACCATAGTAATCCAAACATGTACCACAAGATAAAACCTCAACACCGCTTTCTTCCATTGTCTTGAGCAGTTCTAAAACATCAGATCCCTCTGTGGTAAGGAAAACACCGCTGTTCATAAATATCATCTGTTTAATATTTTCTATCTGGGTCAGAGCATAAAGGAAACTTTTCATTAAAATCTTGCCCAACCCTTCTTCACCCTGGCCGAACAGATTACTGGTGATAAGAACCACAACCTCTTCTTGTTCTTCAGCAGAGCTGGCAACAGCACAAGAACCCTTGCCGATTAACAGGTGATATTCCCCTTCCTTTTCCTCCACCTCCACAGAAAACCCCTTGCTCGTTGCCAGTTTTGTAACATTCTCCACTGCAATGCGGTTATCAACAATCGTTGTGACCTCATCACTTTCTTCCAGAGCTTTTTTTGTCAGAATCACCGGTTGAGGACAGGAAAGCCCTCTGGCATCAACGATCTTCTTCATCACCTATCAATCCCTTTCTCTATCAGAATTTGCGCTTATAAAGCAGGATTAGTTCTTAACAATCAACCGGAAGTGCAGATTTCGTAAACAGCCCGCACAACCTTTTCCATATCATCCAGTGTATTAAAGTAACCAGGACTAAGGCGGCAAGCTCCATCCTTCACAGTCCCCAGTGTCCTGTGTGCCAGGGGAGCACAATGCAGCCCGGATCTGGACAAGATTCCGTATTTTTGATCCAGCAGAAAGCTTACCTCTCCACAGTCTCTACCCTTGATATTGAAAGAAACAACAGCTGTCTGCCGCCTGCTGTCACAGGGTCCATAGAGGATCACCCCTTCAATCTCTTCAAGGCCCTGCACTAAATAATCGGTCAACTCCTGTTCATGACCGCGAATATTCTCAAGCCCTGTTTCCTGAATAAATTTTACCCCAGCGCACAGCCCAGCAATACCGGGTGTGTTGGGAGTGCCGCTCTCCAACTGGTCCGGCAGAAAATCAGGCTGGTAGATCTGTTCTGACAGTGACCCTGTGCCTCCTTCAATCAGAGGACGTATCTCAATGCCCGGCCTGATATACAGCCCACCTGTACCCTGGGGGCCAAACAAACCTTTATGCCCTGTGAAGGCAAGGAGATCAATTTTTTGTTCCTCAACATCTACAGGCAGTACTCCGGCACTTTGAGCCGCATCCACCATAAACAAAATACCTTTTCTGCCGGCGAGCTCACCAACCTCTTCAATAGGCATAATGGTGCCAGTAAGATTGGAGGCATGGAGCAGACAGATCAGACGGGTTCTGTCTGTAATAGCCTTCTCCACTGAACAGGGATCCAAACTCCCATCAGGCGCACACTGCACAACTGTTACTTCCACACCCTGCTTTTCTAAAGAGTAGAGAGGCCGAGCCACAGCATTGTGCTCCATACTGCTGATCACTACATGGTCACCGGGCCGCAAAATCCCTTTAAGCCCAATATTGATGGCTTCGGTCACATTCCCTGTAAAAACAATCCGGGAACTGTCCTTGATATTAAACAGTTCTGCTAGAGCCTCACGTGCCTCCAGTATAATCTGTCCTGCTGCTATGGTTCTGCTGTGGCTACCCCGCCCAGGGCTTGCCCCGATCTGCCGGTTAAAATTATCCACCGCCTGGTAGACAGATTCCGGCTTAGGCCAGGAAGTAGCTGCATTGTCCAGATAAATCTCCTCTCTGTTATCCAACCTCAATCATTCCCCTGTCTAACCGGTATATTAATTAATTGATACCTGTTTGCTGAACAGTGCTCCTCGGAAAGATTCATCTCTGCTGGAGCATAGCAACAATCACTGCTACTTTTTATTATTCTTATCCATTAGATCTATTATATCCTGCTAGTTTATTAATAACTTTTTGTTATATATAGAGCTAAAAGAAAAAACCGGCAGATGACCGGTTATCAGGCATGTTAAAACGGGACACCTCAAGAAGGAATACTGTCAACAAGATAATCTTTGAGAAAGTGGTAAAAAGACTCCATAACAGGGGTTAATGCTCTGTCATGCCGGGTTATAAAGTATAATCCCCTTTCCAGTGAAAGATCGTCAACATGTATCAGAGCGATTTCCCCGTTCTGAACCCGCTTCGCCACAGCAAACCTGGAAACCAGGGAAATACCGAGCCCTGCTGCCACTGCATTAACAACCGCCTCAGTACTTCCCAATTCCAATTTTATATTGAGCCTGTCAAGTGATATACCCTTTTCCTGGAGCTTTTTTTCGATAACCTGTCGGGTTCCGGACCCCTTTTCTCTGAGGATAAAAGACTCTGCTACTAGATCTTCTAAGGCTACCATTTTCTTCTCTGTTAAGGGATGGCCTTTGGGTGCGATTATGACCAATTCATCCTGGTATATAAGTTCCTGCTTCAGGGCAGGATTATTAATAACTACACCGATCACCCCTGCTTCAATCACTCCATCTGTAACCATCCTGGCTATATCAGTACTATCAGCAATCTCCAGCTTCACATTGAGCTGGCTATTAAAACTTTGAAAACGGCCGAGAGCCGTAGGCAGGATGTATTCTCCCGGTATTGTGCTGGCACCCAATAACAGGTCACCGTGCAAGTCATTTGCCAATGCCTGTACCTCAACCAGGCTTTCTTTAACTGCTGCCAGGATCCGGCAACAGTGATTATAGACAACTTTACCTGCTTCAGTTACCTCCACACTGCGGCTTGTACGGTAAAGAAGAGGCACACCGTAAAACTTTTCCAGAGAATTCAGCTGTTTGCTGACAGCGGGTTGGGTTAAATGCAGCACCTGTGCTGCCTTGGTAAGGCTTTTTTTCTCAACAATAAGAACAAAGGTCTGCAGCCAGGACAAATTCATAATCGATCACACTCTCTATTTGGTTTATAATTCTTCTTTATTTCGATGATTATTTACCAGATTGTTAATATTATATCCTATATAAAGATTTTCTTCGCTTATCAAACCTTATTATCCTTTTTTCATAACAAAAAAATCCTGCCGGCTTATGGAATAGAGGGTTTATCGATCAATAGCAGTGGTTTTTTCCTGATTGTCTAGCTCTGTTTGATCACTTACAATAATCATGAGGTGATCTTTTTGCGTACCGGTTATGCGGATCTCCCTTTACACGGAGGACAGTGCCCCCGCTGGCTTTTTGAGCGGATGGTCAAATTAGGCCGCTCTGTGCTGCTGATCATCGCCCAGGAGGAAGGCACAAAAAGTATATTATCCAAACTGTCTGATCCCTACTGGTTTCAAGCCTTAGGTTGCCTGCTGGGTTTTGACTGGCACTCCTCAGGTCTTACCACAACGGTCTGCGGCGCACTAAAAGAGGGATTGCGTGGTTGTGAACGGGAATTGGGACTGTTCATAGCCGGGGGAAAAGGCAAAACATCCCGTAAAACACCCCAGGACATTATCAATTATGCTGATAAGTACAGCCTTTCTATAAATCCTGATAAACTGGTCTATGCCAGCAAAATGAGTGCTAAAGTGGATAACACCGCGGTCCAGGACGGCTATCAGCTTTATCATCATACCTTTATCTTTACCAGCAAAGGGGATTGGGCAGTGATTCAGCAAGGCATGAATCCCAGCAATAAACGGGCTCGCCGCTACCACTGGTTAGGGAGCCGGGTGGAAGACTTTGTTAATGAACCCCATAATGCCATCTGCTGTGATCAGCGGGAAAAACAGATCTTAAATCTTGTGGACAGAAAAAGCGATGACAGCCGACAGACAATCACCTCTCTCAGCTGTGCCAAACCAGGGGAAATAACCAAAGAATATAAAAAACTGATTCTCCCCTCCCGCCATTCCCTTTATAAAAAAGATATCCAGCCCAAAAATCTGGAACGGATCCTGCTCAAAACATATGAACAGCAGCCTGCCAATTTTGAAGCTGTCCTTTCCATATCAGGGATTGGCCCTAAAACCATGCGCGCCCTTTCGCTGATCTCTGAACTGGCCTACGGAGTACGCCCCAGTTATGATGACCCGGCTAAATTCAGCTTTGCCCATGGAGGGAAGGACGGTTATCCCTATCCGGTAAACAAAAAGGTTTACGACCAGTCCATCTCCATTCTGGAGCAGGCTATCAAAGAAGCTAAATTGGGAAGGGAAGAAAAGCTAAAAGCATTCAAAAGGCTGCACTACCTAGCGGGTAAATGAAATCAAAAACCAGGTATCCCCTTTTAGAATACCTGGTTCTTTGCTATCAGCAAGCAGTCCTATAAGCCGGGTTCTGTGCCTTCGTTTCCGAAGGTGGTGATCATCTGTCTTGGACACCGGTTACCCGATGTCTCCAGCAACCTACCCGGAGGCGGAGCGGGCAACTCCATTGCCTCCCTATTCGGTCTTGCTCCGGGTGGGGTTTACCTGGCCGGCCAGTCACCTGACCGCCGGTGCGCTCTTACCGCACCGTTCCACCCTTACCCAGCACTGCTGGGCGGTTTACATTTCTGTGGCACTTTCCTTGGGGTTACCCCCACTGGGTGTTACCCAGCACCCTGCCCTGTGGAGCCCGGACTTTCCTCACGCACCGCTTTTCAGCTTCTGGTACGCGCGATCACCCGGACTGCTTGCATCCAACTATTCACTTCTCGAGCTTTATAATTATAACACCATCTTGCTCTGGCTGCAAATCAGAAATCAGATTCATCACTCATGGCAATGGCCTTCCGCACTTCTGCATCCAGCTCCTCAGGCAGCCCCATGATCTTCACATTGAGGAAGCCACGCACAATCATCGCTGTAGCCTCATCCTCAGAGAGTCCCCGTGCCATCAGGTACTCAATCTCCTCCTGGGCGATCTTGCCCACAGCAGCCTCATGGGAGAGTTCCACACCATCCACTCGTGCCTCCAGTTCAGGAACAGCATAGATCACACCCTCAGGAGCAAGCATCAAGCCGCGGCACTCCAGGTGTCCCTTTGCTCCTACCTGTTCACCCACCAGACGACCCCGGTTGACGATCCGCCCACCTCTGGTAAGGGACCTGGCGATGATCTCCGCTCTGCTGCCTTCACCCTGCAGTACCACCTGGGAACCAACATCTATATCGGAATTGGGGTAGCCGACAATGATTGAGTGATACCTAGCCACACTGTTCTTCCCCTTTAAATAGGTAGTTGGGTACATCTGGACGGTCCTGACCGGTGTCATACTGATGTAGTTAGAAAGGTAAGTGCCCCCATCCTCAACTACCGATACTGTGCGGGGCCGCACAACAACCTCTTCACCCCAGTTGTGTATCATTGTAAAAGTGAGTTTAGCGTTTTTCCTCACATAAATCTCTGTGATCCCGATATGCATGCCGGATCCGATATGACTTGCTGTGGTGCAGCCTGTAATGATGTTAAGGTCTGAACCCTCTTCAGCAATAATGATATTATGGGCGCTCTGCAGCAAGCCCTCTCGACCGATGAACATACAGGCCTGAAGGGGGTAAATCGCTTTGGCTCCCGGCAGTGCCCTGATAAAGTAACCCCTGTCTCCCTCCAATGCTGCTTTTGCAGTGTACTTGTCCCTATCAACCTCTACTAAATTCCAATAGAGGTCATGGAGCCAATCATATTTATCCAGGGCATCTGCAGTACCCATCACCTCCAGCCCTTCCTGAAACGCGCTGGCATGGATCACCGAATTGTCTTCCAGAATAAATGTCCCTGCCCTTTCCTTCTCTGTAGTATCCACCCCAGCAACAAGCATATCTTTTTTCTCTTCTTCAGGGAGTTCCTGGATGTTTTCTAAATAAGGATGCTCCTGTCCCCCTGCCTCAAAACTTGCTATATTTATTTCTTCTTCGCTAGGAGCATTATTAAGTGCCTTTAGTGCTTTTTGGCGCAGTTCCTCCTGCATCTACATTCCCTCCTTATGCCAGACATCTGGTGCAGTCAGCATATCCCATTTTATTGATACAGCCCAGAAGTTCCCGGGGGTTCATACCGGTACATGACAACTTCCCATCATAGAGAACATGTCCTATATCTGCAGCAACATAATCAAGGATATAACCGGTATGGGTAATGATCAGCCCTGCTTTATGCCGGCTTTCTTTTGCTTCTCGCCGAGAACATATAGGTTTGTGGTATCCATCTTTCTGCAGCAAACGGTTGACCGCATCTCCTATGATGGCAATGTTCTCCAGATCGACCCCGGATTCAGGTTCATCAAGCAAAACCAGATCCGGGTTCTGCACCAGAAGCTGTAGCATTTCTGAGCGCTTAACCTCCCCACCCGAAAAACCGTAGTTCACATCCCGCTCAAGAAACGAAAGCAGGTTGAGAGGCTTTGCCATTTCATTAAAATTCTTTTCTTCCTCATCAGCTGCTTGGAGCAAATCACCCAGAGATACCCCTCTCAGGACAGGAGGACGCTGAAAAGAAATCCCTATCCCCAATTTCGCTCTTTCAGGTACCGGAAATGATGTGATATCCTTTCCCTTAAAAAAGATCTTGCCACTTGTTACTTGATATCTATCAAATCCCATGATCGCTCCCAGCAGTGTTGATTTGCCAGAACCGTTAGGCCCGAAAAGCACATGGGTTTCCCCCGGTTTAATGTGGAGATTTACTCCCCTTAATATAGTTTTCCCTCCCACAGCAACATGAAGATCCTCTACTCTTAGCATTGCTGCCTCCCTCACTCAAAAAATATACCTAATTTACACAACACCTATGTTTTCTTTATTTACAGCCAAAATCCTTCCCCTATCACTGGAATTCTAGTATAAACTCTAAAGAAAACATCAAACTCCCTTTATTATACATGATCAAAACAACTTAAATCACACTGGCAGCACCCCGGTAAATTAATCCTCTCATACTATCAACTGTGATGGTTCCGTCATCCCTCAATATTTTAGTTGCCCCTTCAACCCCAACTATTGCAGGAATACCCAGGTTCAAAGCTACGATGGCAGCATGAGAGGTAAGACCTCCTTCCTCTGTAATAACCGCTCCCGCCTTCTGCAGTGCAGGGACATAATCCCGATCAGTGCTGACAGCAACCAGAATATCACCTACCTTGACCTTCTCCACAGCCTCATCAGGTGTTGCACAAATGCGCACCTTACCGATCACTGCTCGATTCCCAATGCCCTGTCCTCTGGCCAGTACCTCCCCTACAATATGCACTTTGATCAAATTGGTAGTGCCGGGTACCCCCACCGGAACTCCGGCAGTGATCACAATCAGGTCACCACACTTGATCAGTCCTTCGCTTAAACTGGTATCAACCGCTTTTTTAATCATCTCATCAGTGTTGTTTATATCTTCTGTGGGCAGGGTCTGCACCCCCCACACCAAACATAATTTGTTGCGCACCCTTTCATCAGGACACACCGCAATGACCGGTGCCTGAGGACGATATTTAGAAACGGACCTGGCTGTAAATCCTGATTTGGTAGAAGTTATGATGGCGGCTGCTCCCAGATCCTGGGCAATGGTGCAGGAGGCATGGCTGATAGCATCTGTGGTAGTATTGGGTCTCTCTGCTGTTCTTTGCAATAGTATATTTTTATAATCCAGTGATTCTTCAGTTCGTTCAGCGATCCTGGACATCATGCGGACCGCTTCTAGAGGATATTTGCCTGCAGCTGTCTCCCCAGACAGCATAACAGCATCTGTCCCATCAAGAATAGCATTAGCCACATCACTGGCCTCAGCCCTGGTGGGGCGCGGGTTGCGGATCATGGAATCCAGCATCTGGGTAGCGGTAATCACCGGTTTCCCAGCACGGTTGCACTTTTTGATGATAGTTTTCTGAATCAAAGGGACATCCTGTGCAGGTATAACAACCCCCATATCCCCTCTGGCAACCATGATCCCATTGGATACCTTGATGATATCATCAATATTATTGACTCCTTCCTCATTTTCGATTTTGGAGATAATATGAATATCAGCTTCCCGAGATTCCAACAGGCGCCTGATGGCCAGCACATCGCTGGAGCGTCTGACAAAAGATGCTGCTATAAAATCAACACCCTGTTCAATACCAAAGTTGATATCATTGATATCTTTCTCAGTTAATGAAGGAAGGTCAAGGGAAACACCCGGAACATTGACATTTTTCTGATTGCCCAGTTCTCCCCCTGTGATCACCTTACAAAGGATTTCCGTATCTGTTGTGGAGATAACCTCCAGTTGTAGCATTCCATCAGCTATCATGATGATATTACCTGCTGCCACAATCTGCGGCAGTGTGCGATTGGTGATGGAAAACCGCTTTTCATCACCTAACACATCTTCTGTGGTGATGACAACCTGGGTCCCCTCCTTTAAAGTTACTTGATCTCCCCTGACATAGCCTGTACGGATCTCCGGCCCTTTGGTATCAAGCATCAAGGCAATACTCTTGCCGGTTTCTTCAATTGCCTGGCGCAATCTATTAATACGTGCCTCATGTTCTTCATGAGTACCGTGAGAAAAATTTAAGCGCGCCACATCCATACCCGCTTCTATCATCTTTTTCATCATATCCAGCGAATCACTGGCAGGACCAATGGTGCAAACAATCTTAGTTTTTCTCACTGTCAAACCCCTCCATTCTAAATGGCAAGAATAGCAGCCAACTCCCAGATACTGCGGTCCAATGCCTTTTCTCGACCCAAAACATCTTCCAAATCCAAAGCCAACAATTCCCCTGCAGCAACCCCCACCATCTTTCTATTTATTCCCTGTAACAAAAGCTCAACAGCTTTCGCCCCCATGCGGCTGGCCAGCATTCGATCCGTAGCAGTAGGTGTGCCACCACGCTGTAGATGGCCCAGGATAGTGATCCGGGTCTCCAGTCCTGTTCTTTTTCTAATTTCATCCCCAACATTTATAGCGCTGGCTGCACCCTCAGCAACAATGATTATACTATGGAGTTTACCCCGGTTAATACCCCTTTCTAACTTGAAGATCACCTCATTCATATCCACATCTATCTCCGGAAGCAGAATGGATTCTGCCCCACCGGCAAGACCAGCATAAAGGGCAATCTGTCCTGTTTTTCGACCCATCACTTCAATAATAAAAACTCGCTCATGAGAAGTAGCGGTATCCCGGATCTTATTGATGGCATCTACCACATTGTTTACTGCAGTATCAAAACCGATGGAAAGTTCAGTATCTGCCAGATCATTGTCAATAGTTGCTGGTATCCCCACTACCGGAATTCCGTATTTAGCCAAAGCAAGAGCACCACGCATCGATCCCTCCCCACCGATCACAACTAATGCATCAATCCCTTCCTCCTGCAGATTTTTTATGGCCTTCCGTTGGCCCTCCTCAGTTTTGAATTCCTCACACCTGGCTGTGTGTAGAATAGTGCCTCCTCGATGAATAATATCAGCCACTGACCCTAGCGAGTACCTGACAAATTCCTTTTTCAAAAGCCCCAAATACCCTCTTTTGATCCCAGTGACCTGCAAACCGTGAAAGATGCTCATACGGACCACCGCTCTGATAGCTGCATTCATTCCCGGTGCATCACCGCCACTGGTAAGCACACCGATACGATTCACCTCATACATAACATCAGCACCTTTTCCAAATCATATAACTATTTTTCCCTCGTTCCCTTCCCCTATCCAGTACTGATCAGATAACAGCAGCCAGGCTCAATAGCAAAAAACCTGCAGTCAATGATAGCTGCAGGTGATAAAAGTAATAAGGCTGGATAAAGCCATCATCAAAATGCAATATTGCTCGCTAAGATTTCATGGGCTTCTTCAGCTTCAGACTCAGGCACGAGAATTTCTATAGACCCCCCATTACCATTTTGTGATACACCAGTAGGACGAAGCGTAGCCAACACACCCTCAACCATCAACATATTCATCAGCGATTCTGCTCGCTCCCGGTTTGACGCAATATAAATCACTGTCCACATTGATTTTGGTCCCCCCTCCAAAATCCTCGCAGATACATCTTAATTCGGCCTATGCCGTTCTTTCTCTAACAATTTAATAAAACTATTCTGACATAGTGTTGATAACACCGTGCCTGGTATAGATCTCGGCTTTACCGCGCACCTTGATGGCGGAGGTATTCTCAGTGAACTGTGCGATCATCACTTCACCCTTGTCCAGTTTTTCGGTGTGATGAAATCTGGTATCCCTTCCTCGAGTAAGTCCTATAATGGTCACACCATTCTCCAATGCCTTGATAGCTATATACTCCGCCTGCACAACACTGCTGCAATCATCCATCAGCAAACCCCCTTTCCCTAAACAGGTAGAAATCAGGCCGTTTCTTGATGATCAATTCCCGCCAAATAAGCTGAGTCTTTGCTAAGATAATAGCAGGATCCCGGACCACACAATTCTTCAATCAAGTAAATTAATCTCTGATCTTTATCCACTCCAAAGGATGATCCGGCCTGTACCAAAGTCCGGTCTTCAACAAAATACAGTAATACCGGGTTGATCCCATGATGCTGAGCCAAAAGGACCCTCAGTTTCTCTAGCACTTCTGGAGTAACAGCATAGGAATTAATCCTTATATATAAATAGTGTTCAGGGTTGACAGGTACAGTTTCCAAGGGTTTTACCCCCTCACCGAAGATGCGGTATGATTCATCCTGTATTTTTAAACGCCCCTCTACCAGCACCAGGGCATCCTCCCTCAGGTATGAGTTTTCGTCAATGCTGTTCTTAGGGAAAAAGATAACATCCACACTGCCCCTCTTATCTTCTACAGTAAAATAGATCACACTGTTGCCCTTTTTAGTTGTGCTGCGTTTTAATGAGGTGATCATGCCACCTATTTTGATATGATCCCCATCCCGGTGGCGCCCCAATTCTCCAATACCAATACTTGTTTTCCGGGAGAGAATACGCTCATATCCCTCCAAAGGATGACCGCTTATATAAAAACCCAACATCTCTTTTTCCCGTGCCAACAGTTCCCTTTTGGGATACTCAGGTATCTGGGGAAGAGCATGCTGATTAAGCTCTTTTACCGGTTCATCCAGCATATCCAGTAATGATATCTGGCCGGTTAGCTGCAGGTCCCTGTCCCTCCTGGCTGCCTGGGCATTTTCCATACATTCATCTATTATCGCCATCAGCTGTGACCTGTATGCCCCCAGTGAATCAAAGGCCCCGCACAGGATCAGGCTTTCTATTACCCGTTTATTCACCTGATGCAGATCCACCCGCTGGCAAAAATCATCTAAAGATAGAAAAACTCCTCCCTGCCTGCGGGCTTCAATAATTGCCTGGACAGCCCCTTCACCTACATTTTTAACAGCCGCCAATCCAAACCTGATGCTGCCCCCTGCAACTGTAAAGTTTTCCAGGGACTCATTAACATCAGGCGGTAAAATATCGATCTTCAACCTTCGGCATTCCTGGATATAATAAGAAACTTTGTCCGAATTGTTTCTGAAGCTGGTCAACATTGCTGCCATAAATTCTACAGGATAATGAGCCTTCAAATAGGCTGTCTGATAAGCGATCAGTGCATAGGCGGCAGAATGGCTTTTATTAAAACCGTATCCGGCGAAGTGTTCCATAAGATCGAAAATCTCCCCAGCCACACGAGGGCTTACTTTATTCCTTTGAGCGCCCTCAACAAAGTTCTTTCTCATTGCAGCTAGAACTTCCGGTTTCTTCTTGCCCATAGCCCTGCGCATAGAATCCGCTTCAGCCATGGAGAATCCAGCCAACTCACAGGAGATCTGCATAACCTGTTCCTGATAAAGAATTACACCATAGGTTTCCTTCAATATCGATTCTAAGGTTGGATAGAGATACTCTACTTTAGTCTGCCCATTTTTCCTGCTGATGAAATCATCCACCATTCCACTGCCCAATGGACCGGGACGGTAAAGAGCAACCAAAGCGATTAAATCCTCAAAACGCTGGGGCTTCATATTTTTTAATAGGTGACGCATCCCTGTGCTCTCTAATTGGAATACACCTGTGGTTTCCCCGGACCCCAATAGTTCATATGTCTTTTCGTCATCTAAAGGAAAATGGTCAGGGTCAAGCTTGATCTGCCTTCCGGATTCAACAATCTGCAGTGTGTCTCCGATCACAGTCAGTGTGCGCAACCCCAGAAAGTCCATCTTTAAAAGCCCGATCTCCTCCACGGTCTCCTTGGGAAACTGAGTGATCACTGCATCACCATTTCTCTGGAGAGGCAAAAAGTTTTCCAGCGGTTCCCCGGAGATCACAATTCCTGCTGCATGAGTTGATGCATGGCGCGGCATTCCTTCGATAGCACGGGCGAGATCTATGAGCTGCTTGACATCTGGATCACTGTCATAGAGCTGTTTCAGTTCCGGGGTCTGGATGGCTTTATCCAGGGTGACTCCCAGTTCTTCAGGAACCAGTTTAGCGATCCTGTCCACCTCTGACAGAGGCAGGTTTAAAACCCTCCCCACATCACGGATAGCCGCCCGGGCCATCATTGTACCAAAGGTAATGATCTGAGCCACATGATCCTTTCCATATTTGGAGACCACATAATCGATTACTTCTTCCCGGCGCTCATAACAAAAATCGATATCTATATCAGGCATGGTGATACGATCAGGATTGAGAAACCGTTCAAAAAGGAGGCTGTATTCCAGTGGATTGATATTGGTTATCCCCAATACATAAGCTACCAGCGAACCTGCCGCAGAACCACGGCCTGGTCCTACCAAAATCCCTTTCCTGCGTGCCCAGTTAACAAAGTCTTGAACAATCAGGAAATAGCCGGAAAAACCCATCTGCTGAATCACACGCAGTTCATGGTTCAACCGCTCCCTGGCTACCTGTGGAACATTACCGGAAAAGCGCTGAAGGATTCCTTCCTCACAAAGTTTACGCAGATAAGAATCCAGGTCAAACCCCTCAGGAACCTGAAACTGGGGCAGGTGCATCTGGCTGAAATCGAACTCCACCTGGCAGCGTTCAGCAATTTCCCTGGTTATCCTCAAAGCGTCTAGATCATTGGGGAAAAGGGAAGCCATTTCCGATGCGGATTTTAGATAGTATTCCTGCCCATCAAAACGCATACGGTTTTCATCCTCTATGGTCTTCCCAGTCTGGATGCAGAGCAGAATATCGTGTATCTGTGCATCTTTTCTATGGATGTAATGGGAGTCATTGGTAACAACCAGGGGGATCCCTGTCTCAGATGAAAGCTTGCGGAGTGCTTCATTTACCGGCTGCTGCTCTGGCAGATGGTGATCCATCATCTCCAGGAAAAAATTATCTTTACCAAAGATCTCCCGGTACTCCATGGCGGTTTGGCGAGCTTTATCATAGTCCTTGTCAAGGATTAATCTGGGGATTTCTCCTGCCAGACAGGCGCTTAACCCGATCACACCTTTGCTGTGCTTTGCCAGCAGTTCCTTATCAGCTCTGGGTTTATAATAGAACCCGTCCAGATAGGCGTTGGACACAATTTTAAGCAAATTTCTATATCCAAGCTCATTTTCGGCAAGAAGTAACAGGTGATGTGGGGAATCATCTATATGTGCCTCTTTATCAAACCGGCTGCGGGGCGCCATATAGATCTCACAACCGATAACCGGGTGAATACCCGCCTTTTTAGCCAGTTTATAAAAATCTATAACTCCGTACATCACACCATGGTCAGTAAGGGCAAGTGAAGGCATCTCCAGCTCCACCGCCTTCTGTACCAGGTCCTTAATACGGGATGCACCATCCAACAGGCTGTATTCACTATGTACATGAAGGTGAACAAAATCTGAAGTCATGTTTTATTTCTCCATTCATTAATCTCTATATATGGGAAATAGAGCGGTTCCCCCGGCATCTTTCATCAGTTCCGGTGGGAGTTATAAAAGTCCCCAGTAATTCTCTGCCAGTAGTCTAACACAAGCCTCATTTGTAAACAAGTTCCCCTGCAGCAGTGAAAAAAACCCCTCCAGGACCAAGGGGCATTTATTACTGTGAGTGGTAGGTTTTTTTAGGGATGTATTAGGGAGTATCAATGGTTTGGGTGATTTGGTCGGGATGACTGGATTTGAACCAGCGACCTCACGGTCCCGAACCGTGCGCTCTAGCCAAACTGAGCTACATCCCGAACTGTCCGTTAATCATTTTACTTCTTTTTCTTTCGACAGTCAAGCTCTATAGATCGCTTGTCTGTGTCAAGATTTTGTAGGTGAACTCCCCCAAAATTTTTTATAACAGTTCAGGTACTATCTTAATAATCTTCCTGAGCATGTAACCCGTTAAGTAAGGTGTATCTATAGCAGGTACATGTGCC
>Ga0209537_1001007_pt1 | contig 32964 bp, 34 predicted proteins | sample BioPla4DNA1_FD_187698 | JGI IMG/M metagenome (GOLD analysis project Ga0209537, IMG submission 187698) | Biogas fermentation microbial communities from Germany - Plant 4 DNA1 (SPAdes) (version 2) | ecosystem: Engineered > Bioreactor > Anaerobic > Digestate | place: Bielefeld, North...
ACGCGGAACATGTAAGGCTATGGTTCCCACCCGGGTGGTTAGTGTATGCGGGCGTGTGCCGTTACGATATCCCTTCCTTTTATCAGTGCGTTCGTATGGTTCGGCTTGAAGCTGTTCGGTGGCTTGTGCCTGCAAAATTTGGTTCAATACCGATTCCAATAACGCTGACACACCGGAATCCTTGTTATCGCCTAAAAATAGACGGTGCAAAAGTTCTTGATCTACGGTAATCTGGTATTGAGCCATTCAAATTCCTCCTCTCAGAATTTTGGTTTCTCCAACCTCTATTCTAACTGAGGAATTTGTTAATGGCTCTCCTATTTTTTCAGAAAACCATTTTTACACCATTATACGGACTCAACTTCAGATTCAACGTTGTCTATTTGATTGAAGAAAAAAGCACAGGCGAGAAACGAATCGAAGCCGAAGTAGTCGATTACAACCCAATTAGAAGTAGTGCATTTTTGGACCTGTTGCATACGGCCGGATTTGGAGATATTCAAAAAATGGAGAGCGGTCCGAACGTACAATACACAGCAATAAAAGGTAAGTCTACTTAAGGTCATAATAGTACCAAGTTTTAGGCCGCGCCTTAGGATTCACATCATCTCACACAACCCCCCGCTTCGTAAACCCGGTAAACGCCGGGTATTTCTTTTCTTCACAAGGGTAAATAATAATAGCGGGAGCGTGGTGTAATTGTCCCCTGAAGGTCTGCGGTTCGATCCGGAGTTACTCAGAACCCTTAGATACTTTGGGATAATCAGCCTGGACTTACTTGCCGGCCCGTTGCTCGGTTTAGCTCTCGGCCGTCATCTCAACCAGAGATTCGGCCTGCCGCCAATCTGGACGGCGCTCGGTTTTCTTGCCGGGAACGGCCTCAGCTTTTTTGGCGTTTACCGGTTGACCACAACGGAAATATACCGCGATTGGCGCAAAAGCGGGGAAAAGAAGGAGAAATAGGGTGGAAGGCCTCGCACTAAAGATTTATAAGTCCTTTTTCGCAACTTCTCTATACTTGCTCGCTCTTTTACTAGTATTTGGTTTAGCCGTTTTCCGTTCCGTCAATACCGGCGGGCTCATTCTTGGTTGGTCCGGAATCCAGGTCTACCTTTTCTGTTTCTGTAAAACCATCGGACGAAGCCTTGACGGAAACACACCAACCGGACCTGCCCGGCCGCCGGCCGCCATGGGCGCCGCTCTCTTCCGGCTCAGCTTATTACTACTGGTTCTGGTGGCAGGGGCAACCCGCGGTATGGCCGTCTTCAGCTGGACCATTGGGACAACTCTCGCCGTTTTCCTTGGTTGGCTCGGCTTCTTGCTGTACTGGCACTATCATAAAACCGCATAAAAACCGGTACCATAAGCGGGAGGGAGAAGCTTGAACAAAATCCACGCTCTCACCTTTACGCAGGGGGAGATCTTCGGTTTCCAATTTCATTTGGATACTTTCCTAATGTCCTGGGTGGTCATTATTTTCCTGGTTGTGATTAGTTGGCTGGCGACCAGAGATTTAAAATTACAACCCCGGGGACTCCAAAGTATCCTCGAAACTGTTGTGGAGTTTTTGCAGAATCTGTTACGGGAAAATATTGGGCCCAAAGGTCAAGAAGCTTTTCCCTTTGTGGCAACCCTCTTTTTATTCATTCTTTTCTCTAATCTAGTTGGTTTAGTCTGGCCGGGGGTCACCAAATCTCCCACCGAAGACTTAAATGTTACTTTAGGCCTTGCCGTCCTAGTCTTTATGAGTATGATTTACTACGGTATTAAAGTGCAAGGCCTGAAGAAGTACCTGCTTGGTTTCTTTAAACCCAACTTTTTGTTCTTCCCCATTCATCTCATCGATTTTTTTGTGAAACCGATCACCCTGGCCTTTCGCTTGTACGGTAACATCTTTGCCGGCGCGGTGTTTATCACCATCCTCGATCTTCTTTTCAAACCGGTCATCCCCGTTGTTGGTCTGATCTTGGGAGTATTTGTCGGAGTCATTCAAGCCTATCTCTTTCTGATGCTCGCCATGGCTTACATCGCTTCGGCGATGGAAGAAGGGGTGGAAACGGAAGAGGCTCATCCCGAACCGACCCCCGCGCTCCCTCAGCGCACGGAGTGATCTTTAATGTTATAGACACAATCGAGCCCGGATTATGGGGTTTTGGAGGTTAAATATGGTTGAGAGTGCGATTCTTCTGAAAATTGCTTCGGTTATCGCCGTTGGTTTAATCGTCAGCGTAGCGGCTTTAGCCGCCGGGTTCGGCAACTCCAATGCGGTCTCCCGGGCTTTAGAAGGAATTGCCCGGCAACCGGAGGCCAAAAACTCAATTTTCACTACCATGCTAATCGGTGTGGGACTGATTGAAGCCACCCCAATTATTGCGTTGGTTGTGGCTTTACTGTTGTTGTTCGCCAACCCGTTCCTCCAGTGAACATCGGGAGCGCGGCTTCTTTCATAAGTCTCTTTCCTGCATCGCCATGAAGGGGGAACTTACCATGATGGAAATCAGCATCGCTGATCTGCTTCTTACTGTCCTTAATTTTTTCATCCTCATGGGCCTGCTCTATGTGGTGTTATACCGTCCGGTGCTCAATATCTTGAGCACACGGGAGGCAAAGATCAAGCGGGAAAACGAGGAGCTTGCCCGGTTCCGGAAAGAGGCGGAAGAACTTAAAAACCAATGGGAAGCCAAGAATCAGGAGTTGGCCGACGACCGCCACCGGATCCTGGAAGAGGCAAAACAACAAGGTTTAAAGGAAAAAGAGGAATTGATCCGGCAGGCGCGGGAGGAGGCCTTGCAGATCCTAGCCCGCGCCCGGCAGGAAGTAGAAAGGGAAAGGAACCGGGCCTGGGAGGAACTCTGGGAGGAGATGGTCGGGATTATTATCACCATCGCCGCCAAAGTGGTAGGGGAAGAGTTTGACGAAGAAAAACAGAGGAAAAAGATCAGAGTATTTATTAAAAGCTTGGTTGCCAAAGCGATTGGGGAATTAACCAATGAAGCTCATTAGCGGCGGTAGAACACTCAAACGGCTGCCCCCCATCCCGTGCGGTCCACCGTCTTCACAATCCTGGTTGGAACTTACCGCCCTCACCCCGGTTCCCCTGGAGGAGGAGGAAGAAGCTCTCCTCGTAAAACGCTTGGCGGAGATTACCGGGAGAAGATCGAGGATTCGCTTTGAGACCAGCGCCCGCCTTCTGGCCGGGATGGTTCTCCGGACAAAAGACCGCGACCTGGACGGGAGCGTCGGCCGGCAACTACGCCGGTTACGCCGGATCCTCCTCGAACATGATTTAAAGCTTGAAGAACGAACGGGGCTCTCGGCCGAGTGGCTCCTTGACGAATTAAAGGAAGTAGTTGACGAATATCAACCGGAGACCATCAGCGATGAGATCGGTACGGTTCTCCAGTACGGGGATGGCGTGGCGTTAATCACCGGGATGTACGGGGCGCATCTCAATGAAATCGTAGAATTCCAAGACGGTTCTTACGGGATGGTGCTTAACCTGGAGACTAACCATGTCGGCGCCATTGTTTTTGGCGAAGGCCTGGATATCCATTCCGGGGATGGGGTCCGTCTAATGGGACGGACCATTGATGTCCCGGTCGGGGAAGAACTGATCGGCCGGGTGGTTAATCCCCTGGGCGAGCCGGTCGATGGCCGCGGGCCAATCCATGCCGGTAAAAGGCGCCCGGTTGAAGCCCCGGCCCCCGGGATTGCGGAACGCAGGCCGGTCGATACTCCTCTCCAGACGGGGATCAAGGTCATTGACGCCCTGTTCCCAATCGGTCGCGGGCAAAGGGAATTAATCATCGGCGACCGGCAAACCGGAAAAACCGCCCTTGCGATCGACACCATCTTGAATCAAAAGGAAACCGGTGTCCTCTGTGTTTATGTGGCGATTGGCCAAAAAGCGGCCACCGTCTCGCAGGTAATCGAAACCCTCAAAGAACACGGTGCGATGGATTACACCATCGTCGTAAATGCCCCGGCAGCCGAACCGGCACCGGTTCAGTACCTTGCGCCATATAGTGGGTGCGCAATGGCGGAAGAGTTCATGTACCAAGGGAAAGATGTATTAATTGTCTATGATGATCTTTCCAAACATGCCGTTGCCTACCGTGCCATGTCTCTCTTACTGAGACGGCCTCCGGGCCGGGAAGCTTATCCGGGCGATATCTTTTACCTCCACGCCCGGCTTTTGGAACGGGCGGCCCGGCTCTCACCTGAGCTAAAAGGCGGCTCCCTGACGGCGCTCCCGATCGTCGAGACCTTGGAAGGAGACATCTCGGCTTATATTCCAACCAATATCATCTCCATTACGGACGGGCAAATTTTCCTCGAAACCGATCTTTTTTTAGCTGGATTCAGGCCAGCGGTAAACGTCGGGCTCTCGGTTTCGCGGGTCGGAGGCGATGCCCAAATTCCAGCCATGAAGAAACTGGCCGGCCCCCTCCGTCTCCAATTGGCCCAATACCGTGAATTAGCTTCCTTTACCCAGTTTGGAGCGGAACTGGACCAGGCGACGCGTGACCGGTTAGCCAAGGGGGAAAGAATAGCCGCTGTTCTTAAACAACCTCGTTTTTTCCCAATTCCCGTCGCCGAGCAAGTCGTTATCTTCTATATGCTGGTCAGCGGGTATTTTGACGACTTACCGGTCGAGCGGATCCCTTGGTTCGAAGCGGAGGTGCTGCGCCGAATCAGGCAAAACCATCCCGACCTTTTAGAAGAAATTAAAACCACCGGGCATTACCAAAGGGTAGAAAACCGCTTGCGCTTTACTCTCCGGGAAATCAAGGAGGAGTTGTCTGGTGCGGAACCTCATGGGGAAATTGGGTAAAAATGAGAAAGACCTTCTTAAGAAGAGCAAGGAAAAAAAGACACAAAAGAGTACGGGAAAGGGCTAATGGGTGTAACCGATGGAAAATATCCTTGAGATTAAAAGGCGGATCAAAGCGGTTAAAGAAATCAGGCAGATTACAGGCGTCATGAAAATGGTCGCCACCACCAAACTGCGTAAAGCGCAGGAAAGGGTAGAATCCTCCCGCCCCTTTGCCCGAAAGATCAGCGAAGTATTGATCGACATATCCCAAATGGCCGGTCCGCATCTCCACCCCTTGATGGAAAGCCGGGCGGTACGCCGGACCTGTTTGGTGCTTTTCACCTCCGATCAGGGGTTATCCGGTGCTTACAACGCCAACCTTATTCGTCATGCCCGTTCCTTCCTCAACCAGCTTCCCCCCGGCCGGGAAGTTTCTATTCTGGTGGTCGGGCGTAAAGGGCGGGATTTTTTCCGGCGGAGAAATTACCGGATCAGCGGGAAGTTTTTGGGGAGGAGCCAATATCCGACCTTCGCCCTGGGCGCCAAAATCGCCGGGGTAATCACAGAACAGTATCGCACCCGGGAGTGCGATGAAGTATACTTGATTTATATGCGCTTTTATTCTCCCCACCACCTGGAACCCAGGACCTTTCGCTTGCTTCCCGTTCTCCCGGCAACGGAAGACCGGGGGAGACCGGTAGGCCGGGGAAGTTGGAGGTTTGAACTATCACCGGAGGCCATTCTTGAACACCTCATTCATCGCTATATCGAAACCGAGGTTTACCGGGCACTCTTGGAGGCTGACGCCAGTGAGAAAGGCGCCCGTCTAGCCGCGATGAAAACGGCAAGCGAGAATGCGGATGAGTTGCTTGCCAAGCTCCTTCATCGCCTCAATCATTACCGGCAGGGCATAATCACCAGCCAACTGACCGAATTGATGGGCGGGGTTGAATCCCTGGCAAAGGAAAGGCCGGAGCAGGCTAAATAAAAGCCGGCATGGAGGAGGAATCCGGGATGCTTTCTGGCAGGGTGGTACGGGCCATCGGGCCGGTAATTGATATTTGTTTTGAACATGGGAGGCTCCCTCCGATTCATAGCGCGGTGACGATTCACGTCCCGGCCGGTTTTGCCGGAAACGCCGGGCGGCGCATTGTGGCGGAAGTAGCGCAACATGTGGGCGATGATCAGGTACGTGCGGTCTCTTTATCCGGGATTGAGGGTTTGCGGCGGGGGTTAAGGGTCACCTCGAACGGGGCGCCTCTTGAAGTCCCGGTTGGCAAAGCCACATTGGGACGGGTCTTTAATGTCCTGGGGGAACCGGTTGACGGCGGTCCCCGGCTGCCGGTCCAGGAGAAAATGGCTATTCACCGGCCATCCCCGGCTTTTGAAGAACTGGAGCCCACACGGAGAATCCTGGAAACCGGGATCAAAGCCATCGACCTTTTGGCTCCTTTCCCCCGTGGCGGCAAGGTTGGCCTCTTTGGCGGGGCCGGTGTGGGGAAAACGGTTTTGATTATGGAATTGATCAGGAACATCGCTACCGAACACGGCGGTTACTCCGTCTTTACCGGGGTCGGCGAACGGACCCGCGAGGGCAACGAACTCTGGCTCGGCATGAAAAACTCCGGGGTGCTCGCGAAGACGGTTCTGGTCTTCGGCCAGATGAACGAACCGCCCGGCGCCCGCCTGCGTGTCGCCTTAACCGGCTTGACTATGGCCGAATACTTCCGGGACCGGGAAGGGAAGGACGTTCTCCTCTTTATTGATAATATTTTCCGGTATATCCAAGCCGGCGCCGAAGTCTCGGCGCTGCTCGGCCGAATGCCCTCGGCCGTCGGTTACCAGCCAACTCTCGCCACCGAGCTGGGGCTCCTCCAGGAGCGGATTGCTTCCACCAAACGGGGGTCAATCACTTCGATCCAAGCGGTATACGTTCCGGCAGACGATTATACAGACCCGGCCCCGGCCACCACTTTTACCCATTTGGATGCCACCACCAACCTGGACCGGTCCATTGTGGAACAGGGGATTTATCCGGCAATTAACCCGCTCACTTCCACCTCCCGCTTTCTCGACCCGGAGGTCGTTGGCGAAGAGCATTACCGGGTCGCCCGGGGAGTGCAGGAGGTGCTGCAACGGTATAAAGATCTCCAGGATATCATCGCCATCTTGGGGATGGACGAACTCTCCGCCGAAGACCAGTTGACCGTTGCCCGGGCAAGAAAGATCCAGCGTTTTCTCTCCCAACCCTTTTTTGTTGCCGAAGCCTATACCGGCCTCGCCGGACGCTTTGTTAAGCGGGTCGACACTGTCCGCGGGTTTAAATGGATTTTGGAAGGGCGCTATGACGACCTGCCGGAAGAGGCCTTTTATATGGCGGGAACCATTGAGGATGTGATTGAAAAAGCCAAACAGTCTTCGCCGGCCGGGGCCGGAGGTGCCGCTGCCGGGTCGCCAAACCGGGGGTGAGAGCATTGGCGGGACGGACCTTCCACCTCGAAGTGATTACCCCGCAAAAAATTGAATTTAGTCAAGATGTAACAATGATTGTCGCTCCCGCCCATGACGGTTATCTGGGGATTTTACCATCCCACCTCCCGATGGTGACTAAGCTGGCCACCGGAGTTTTACGGATCTTTACCGGGGAGAAAGAACTGAAAATGGCGGTTAGTGACGGGTATATGGAGGTCACTCCGGAGAAGGTGATCATTCTGGCCGAAGCGGCGGAACTTCCCGAAGAGATCGACATCCCGCGGGCTTTGGCCGCCAAACGCCGGGCGGAAGAACGACTGGCCGCCTGGGATGCCCGGGCAATACAGGCCCAGGCTTCCTTGCAACGGGCGTTGACCCGTTTGAAAGTTGCCGGCTATTATCGACCTGGAGAGGAGAAAGACAAGGGGTGACTATTATATACCAGATATGCTATAATGTTCCTGATTTCAATAATGGCCCGTTGCCCGGTAAAATAGACGAAACCCAATCAATATAAAAAACAGGGCAAAGGTGGTGATTAACATGGAAGATGATATTAGTAATATTGGTAAATCTTTGGATCTTCTTTGGCTAGATTTTCTTAAATCGATAGAATATCAATAATTTGGAAAACAGGATTTGGAGTATGTCTATAATATGACTGATGAGCTAAGCGGCTGCAGTTACGGAGTGGTTTTGTGCAAAAGGGAATCCTTCCGGCAGAAAATTATAAGACAGATTCCTGTTACGGACCAGCAAAAATGGAGGATGACTCCTATCATCATGGCAAAAGGCTGAGGGATGCCCTATTGAAAATAAAAGTCTTGCCTTTAGCAAGCAAAAATTATATAATTATGAAACAAAAAGTAAAGTCATGATTGATATGTGCTTTTAGACTTTATTGAACTCGTAATATCTGATAAAAGAGAAGGTGCGGAAAATGATAAAAGGTAAGGTATGGAAATTTGGAAATGATGTAGATACCGATCAAATCATTCCCTCTCAGTATTTGCTGCTTCCCACGATTGATGAGATGAAACAATATACGTTTGAACCGCTGGATAAAGATTTCGCATCTAAGGTTTCCGCGGGTGATATTATTGTAGGGGGAGAAAATTTTGGCTCAGGCTCTTCACGCGAGCAAGCCCCCCGGGTTTTAAAGGCTCTCGGGATCAGCGCGGTGGTGGCTAAGTCCTTTGCCCGGATTTTTTTCCGGAACTCGATTAATATCGGCTTGCCAGTGCTGGTGTGCAAGGAGATTTACGATTCTGTCGAAACCGGCGATTTTTTGGAGATTGATGTTAAGAAGGGGATTATCCGGGAGCTAAAAACCGGAAAAGAATATGCTTCCACCAAGTTGCCCGATCATGTGATGAAAATTTTAGAAGCCAACGGTTTAATTGAATATTTAAATCAAAGGCAGGGGAGATAGGGTCAATGGGAATGACAATGGGTGAAAAGATTTTGGCCAAGGCCAGTGGCAAAGAGGCGGTAAAACCCGGTGAAATCATTACGGCCAAGGTCGATTTATGTATGACAAACGACGCCACGACGCATATAAGTATTGATATATTCGAAAAGCAATTAAAAACGAAAAAGATCTTTGATCCGAAAAAAGTAGTTTTCATTATCGATCATAATATCCCTTCGGAAAGTGTCAAAACCGCAGAGGTTCAGAAAAAAATGCGCGACTTTGCTCGGAATCATCAGATAAACTTTTATGAGGGCGCGGGTATCTGTCACCAGATCATGATTGAGGAGTTCGTTTCCCCGGGCCAGTTGGTGGTCGCCGCCGATTCGCATACCTGTTCCTACGGGGGAATTGGCGCTTTAGGAATCGGTGTGGGGTCAACCGATTTTACTTCGGTGATGAATACGGGAGAAATCTGGTTAATGGTTCCGGAGACCTTGAAGTTCAATATCCACGGAGAATTTCAAAAGGGTGTTTATGCCAGGGACCTGATCTTGAAAATAATCAAAGATATTGGTGCCAACGGGGCCAATTATAAAATTATGGAGTTTGGCGGTCCGGCCATTAAGGATTTCACGATTGACGACCGGATTGTCCTCTGCAATATGGCAGTGGAAGCCGGCGCCAAGAGCGGGCTCATCGAAGCCGATGAGAAGGTTGTGGATTATATAAAATCCAGGGGCCGCAGGGAAATATATCTGTTTAAGAGTGATGAGGATGCCGTTTATGAAAAGATCTATGATTATGACCTGGCCATGCTGGAACCAATGGTGGCCAAGCCTCATTTCGTTGATAATGGTTGTCCGGTTTCTGAGATTGGCGATGTCAGGATCGATCAAGGATTCATTGGCTCTTGCAATAACGGGCGCATCGAAGAGTTAAGGGTTGCAGCCCGGATTCTTAAGGGACGGAAGATCCATCCCCAGGTCAGGTTGCTGGTGACGCCGGCGTCAAAAGAGGTATATCTGCAGGCGATTAAGGAGGGGCTTATCGATATCTTCGTGGCAAGCGGGGCGATGGTCCTCAACCCCAACTGCAGCGTTTGCTGGGGTGGTTGCCAGGGAGTGATTGGCGAGGGTGAAACCCTGATCTCAACCGGAACCAGGAACTTCAAAGGCAGGGCGGGCCATGCCAATTCCCACGTTTATCTGGCTTCCGCCGCAACGGTTGCCGCTTCGGCGCTTACCGGGAGAATAACCGATCCGAGGGAGTGGGATCATGAATAAGCTGATTCAGGGCAAGGTATGGAAATTAGGCGACGATATTGATACCGATATTATTATCCCGACTCAGTTTTTGGCCTTGAAAACCGTCGAGGAGATGAAAAAATTTGCTTTTTATCCTTTGCGTCCGGACCTACCGGGTTTGATCAAACCGGGCGACATCATAGTTGCGGGTAAAAACTTCGGGTGTGGCTCTTCAAGGGAGCAGGCGCCTGCCATTTTGGCGGCGTTGGGCGTTGGCTGCGTCATTGCCAAGTCATATGCACGAATCTTTTATAGAAATGCATTCAATAATGGGTTGTTACTCCTGGAAAGTGCCGAATTGACCGATGTCGCCAACGAAGGGGATACTGTTTCGGTGAACCTGGAAACCAACCGGATTTCCTTAGAGGATCAGCAGTTTGCTATAATGCCGGTTCCCGATGATTTGCTGGAGATGGTTGCAGCGGGCGGGCTGGTCCCTTTTATGAGAAAGCGAAATGCGAAGTAGATTATTATCGAAAGGGAGATTATTGTGGGTTATACATTGGCTGAAAAGCTGTTAATGAAAAATACAGGCAAGACTTCGCTCAAACCGGGAGAACTTTTGACTGTGAATGTTGACCGGGTAATGGTTCACGATTTATTTGCCCCGTTTGTGATCGAAAAGTTTAGGGAGATGGGGTTTGCAAAGGTTTGGGATGTTAACAAGATTGTCTTTATCTACGACCATCTTGTCCCTACCAGTTTTATTGAAGACTCCCGTCATCATAAAATAACCGACCAATTCGCGGCGGAGCAGGGCATAAAAAATGTCCACCGTGCGGACGGCGTCTGTCATCAGCTTATGCCGGAACTCCGGTATGTTACTCCCGGGAATGTCGTCTTCGGGACTGATTCTCACACCACTACCTACGGAGCGGTTGGCGCTTTTGCCGCAGGTATAGGATATACCGAGATGGCGGCCATCTTCGGAACTGGGAGGTTGTGGATTAAGGTTCCGGCAACGATGAGGATCAATGTCAATGGTAAACTGCCGAAGGGAGTATATGCAAAGGATATTATCCTTAGAATTATCGGTGATATTGGAGTGGACGGCGCCACATATAAGGCAATGGAATTCGGAGGGACCACGATCCGGGAATTGAGCGTTGCGGGAAGGATGACTTTATGCAACATGGCGGTAGAAGCCGGCGCCAAGGTGGGTATGGTGGAGCCGGATGAAAAAACCTTTACGTTCAGTGGCGTTAATGGGAAAGAATTCGGTTATTTGCAAAGCGATCCGGATGCAGTCTATGAAAAGGTAATCGATTATGACGCCTCCCAATTGAGACCTGTGGTGGCCTGTCCTTCCAATGTGGATAAAGTAAAAGATGTTGAAGAACTCAATGGCGTAAAAATTGATCAGGCATTTCTTGGCTCTTGTACCAATGGCCGGCTGGAAGACCTGGAAGTGGCGGCCGGTATCCTAAAAGGCCGAAAAATCGCCCCATATGTAAGATTTATTGTCACTCCCGCCAGCCGGAGCGTCTTTGCCGAAGCTGTGAAACGGGGAATTATTAGTACACTCATGGAAGCCGGAGCGATTGTCACTCCACCAGCCTGTGGTTTATGTTGTGGAAGGAGTGGCGGAATCGTTTCCGACGGCGAAAGGGTTATTGCCTCCAATAACCGTAATTTCTTAGGACGCATGGGTGGGCCCAAGTCGGAGATCTTTCTTGCGTCTCCTGCAACTGTGGCTGCATCAGCGTTGGAAGGGAAAATTGTTGACCCTAGGAGCTATTTGCAATAACATTTTGAAATAAGATTTAAGGAGAGAGCGAGGATGTCCCTTTCTAAGCAACAGGAATACTGGAATGGAAGATATTCTGCGGAAGGAGCGATCTGGGGAGAAAATCCTTGTCTTGCGGCGACAAGAGCGGCCGGGGTTTTTAGAGCAAATGGCGCTAGAAAAATACTGGTACCGGGCTGCGGTTATGGAAGAAATAGTTCTTACTTGGCGGTTCAGGGGTTTCAGGTTAGCGCCTTCGATATTTCCGATGAAGCGATAAAACTTGCGAAGGAAATGGCAGAGGGAAAAACGCTGCCTGTCGAATACAGACAGGCCGATGTCTTGGAAGTAGAAATCCGCGATACTTTTGACGGCATACTATCAATTAATATGCTGCATCTTTTTGATGAGCAAAACCGAGAGAAGATTCTCCAAAAATTTCAAGCGGTCTTGAAAGAAGGCGGCATATTAGTTCTTACTTCCATGTCAGTGAACGACCCTGATTTTGGGAAAGGTGAGATGGTGGGGCCGAATACCTATGAAAGCAAGAAAGGCCGGCCAATATATTATTTTGACGCCAAAAGCATAGATGAACTGTTTTCAAAATACTTTAGCGAGTTTGAAGTTGAAGAAATTCGTGAATATGAGAATCATGGCGGGAAAGAACATTACCATAATATGATGTATGTTGTGGCCCGAAAGTAAGTTCGAAATTTGTCCATTGTTAAGATAGTGGCCGCTTATGACTTCTACTAAGCGAATTAGATTCATGGGGAACCTCAGCTTCCTTCTCTTCCTCTCCTGTTTTATAAGAACAAGCGAAAGATGATAGCCACTTGAGGGGGTTCGCTTTCAGTGGGCCAAGTGAAAAAAATATTGCCGGTTGCCACTCCACCTATTGTCAGCTATTTACACCATGCTTACCCGCTATCCATCACTTTCACGCGTGAAGAGACATTGCCTTGGTTCTATAGTAACTTTGTACAACTTTATTATTGTTTCCAAGAAGATTATTTTAAAATGAACTTTTTTGCCCCGGAGAATATTTTTCCCCTGATTTTAGCAACTTATATTGATCACAAGTTGTTTTCAAGGGTGATTAAGCAAGACATTATTCAATTTTTAGTTGATTGTATTGATAACGACATCTATATCTATACATATCTGGATGAGTATTATGTGCCTGGAAGAAAATCTTTCGGACAAGTTCATTTTAAGCATGATACTTTTATTTTTGGGTACGATCTCGAAGAAAGATATTTTAATATTGCAGGTTTTTCTCATTATACATATAACACGTCGACAATCAGTTTTGATGCGCTAAAAACGGCTTTTTTGTACCCGGGCCCACCGGACGATATTCATCTGTACCAATGGAAGAATACTGTTTATGAATTTGATAAAGAACTATTGAGAGATTATATCTATGATTACCTGCATGCGAATAATACATTTACGCGGTTAAGAATAATAGACAGCCCATTCAAGTATAAACATTTGGTATGGGGTTTGCGGGTCTACGATGGGCTGGTTCAATATATTGAGATGCTGTCAGAAAAAGCGCCCGGGCGGCGCGATATTATCCCTTTTCATGTTTTATATGAACATAAAAAATGCATGCGAATGCGTTTGGAATACATAAAAAAGGAAGGTTACCTTGATAATATTGATGATATTCTCAATACTTATCTTTCTTTTGAAGAAAAAGCTTTGGTTTTCAGAAACTTGGCGTTAAAATGTGCCGTGGCCGGTACTAATATTGAGAAGATAAAAAATCGTCTCCTTTCTATTCTGCAAAATATGAAGCCCAAAGAAGAACAAGTGTTAAAACTGCTTTTACAAAAGCTATCCTAAGACTGTTTTACAGGTATGTCTTGACAAAGGGTTCAGCTTGAGGTTATTTTAATCCTGTTACAATTTGGCAGGTATCGGGTTTTATTAAATACAAGACCAATTTTCGGATTTTCCCAAACAATAAAAGATTAAATAGGAGGAAAGAGGAGAAATATGAGGCTAAAACTAATGGGTTTAGATCACTTTGAGAAGGAATTTCTAGACAAGTATTGGGAGGGTTACGATCCTAAAAATGATGAGCTGAAAATCCTTGGAGTGAGTATCAGTTCCTCAAATATTTGTAATTACAAATGTATCTATTGCTATGCCGGAGATCAAAAACCCTTGAAAGATGAATTAACTCTGGAAGAACAACAGAATATTCTTACCCAGGCGCAGCCTCTCGGCGCACAAACTGTGGTAATCTGCGGTGATGGAGAACCCAGTATGGATAAGAATTTATTGGGTATTGTATCGCATGCCGCGAAACTCGGATTGCATTCGGTTGTAGTTACCAATGGGGCGCTTTTCGGTGACGATGCTTTAGCCAAGAAAATTTTTGCGATGGACGGGAAGTCGGTCTTAGAAAGTCTCTATCAAAATAATGCATCGTTAATTGTTAAATTGGAAAGTTTAAATCCCGAGAAGTACGAGATGATAGTTGGGGTAAAAGGAGCTCATCCGAAGTTTCGAAAAGCGGTTGAGCGAATGTGCGAAGTCGGGTTCAATAAAGTAATTAAAACAAAAAATGGAAACATTACCCGCTTGGCTTTTAGCGCGGTTATTATGAAAAACAACATTGACGAGTTAACGGCGCTCAAAGAATTTGCTGATAGTTTAAATGCCCAGTTTATATGCAAATTACCTTCTTTGGTAGGCCGCGCCTTAGAAAATGTGGAGAATATGTTTGAAGTCTCCAGATATGAGGAAATCCGGAAGGAGCTTTTTGCCTATACCGCAAAGCGGGAAACTTTAATGGTGGATACCCCAAGATGTATGGCATGGCATTACGGCCCTTGCATTAGCGTAACGGGAGAGATCCGGGAATGTTATACATCGGCATGCCCAGCCAATAAAAGAATTGGAAATGTCCGGAATACGTCTTTGAAAGAGTTGATTCGCATAAAGTATCAGTTGTATGATCCGTCGATTAATGATTTTTGTCCGGTGAAAACCAGAATTAACCAGGAATTTCAAAAACGGGGCATGCCTACAATCTGGAATATAAAAGAAGAAGGTATTGATATGAAAGATAAAATCGCCGGTTATTGATGTGCTTTTGGGCAAAAATAATTTTATCGCCCATACATAAGCGATGGATTTTGTGTTAAGGCTATTTTCACTTAGAGGAGATAAAGAGCGGTTCTCTGTTCTATCCCTCCTTTGCTTTGCGGATTTTGGCGAGTCTGTTCTCGCGGGGTCGCAAACCCTTGGGAATTTCCTCCCCACGCCTATTTTTGCCGTAAAGCTTATCCTTTTTTCATCAATTTGTTGAGCTTCAGCTATTGAGACGGTGACCTCTTGGGTTAGTCACTCTTCGTCAGTTTGCTTTTTTCTGTTAGGCGTGGCTGTTCGAGATCAGTTTCAGTATATCCTATTTATTAATCGATATAGTAGGGAGGGCAAAGGATTTAAAAATATGAATATTGTTGAAAAAATTCTCAGGCGGGCTTCAGGTAAGGAAAGAATAAAACCCGGCGAGATTATTGAAGTAACGCCTGACCTGGTCATGAGTCATGATGGCGATAATATATACAACATAGAGTCTTTTAAGGATTTATTCAAGGGAGAGAAAGTTTGGGATCCGCAAAAAATCGTCATGGGTTTAGATCATAATGTGCCCAGCAATTCTACGAGTACAGCAAGAGTACATTCGGTAATGAGAAAATTTGCAAAAGAACAGGGGATCATCTTTTATGATCAAGAAGGTGTTCTCCACCAGTTGATGATTGAAAACCATGTGAAACCCTACCAGCTTATTTATGCCGCGGATTCTCATGCTTGTTCGTATGGAGCGCTTGGGGCATTAGGTATCCCTATAGGTACCACGGATAACGCTTATTTGTGGGCAACGGGGAGTACTTGGCTGCAGGTTCCGGGATTGTACCGGATTGCATTAACGGGGAGGCTTCAGCCGGGGGTCTACGCTAAGGATGTTGCGCTGAAAGTTATTGGGGAAGTGAAATGTAACGGCTTGGTGGGAAAAGTTGCCCAGTTCTATGGTGAGGCGGTTTATGAAATGACGTTATCGGAAAGGATAACTTTGTGTAATATGGCTGCGGAGGGAGGCGCTCTTTCGGCGATCATTGACCCCGAGAAGCCGGAAATTGAAGATGCCGATCTGATAATTGACTTATCCGAGTTGGAACCTTTGGTTGCCGTTCCTCATCAGGTTGATAATGTACATTCTTTAAAAGCAGTGGAAGGGACTGTAATTGATCAGGTTTTTATCGGCTCCTGTACAAACGGGCGTTTCGAGGATTTTGCCGTAGCTGCGGAAATCCTCAGGGGAAGAAGAATCAGTCCGGATGTCAGGCTGTATATTTCACCTGCTTCTAGAAAACAGCTGAACTTATTAGCGGAAAATAAAATTTTGAATTGCTTCCTGGATGCCGGGGCAATTCTCCTGAATCCGGGCTGCAGTCTTTGTTTCGGTTCATGTCAAGGAATTATGGATGACGGGGAGAAATTGCTCACAACAGGGAACCGTAACTATAAAGGACGTGTCGGAACGCCAAACTCTTATATTTTTATTGGGTCTCCTGCCACAGCCGCTGCTTCTGCTATTACTGGCAAAATTACCGACCCGAGGAAATTTTTTATGGAGAGCAAGATTGAATAATACGTTGAAATGAGAGTTGTTCGTAAGTCTTGGCGTTGATTAATTATAAAAAAGGAGTATGGGAAGTTGAAGCCGATTAAAGGAAACGCCTGGGTCTTTGGGGATCATGTCAATACTGACCAAATTATTCCCACCAAATACATGCTGTTGACTTCCAAAGCTGAAATGGCCCGCCATACTTTCGAAACGTTGGAGCCGGATTTTTATCAACGGGTTAAGCCGGGAGATATAATTGTGGCCGGGGTCAATTTCGGCTGCGGGTCAGCCAGGGAACAGGCCGTCGAGGTATTAAAGGAACTGAAAATTGGCGCTGTTGTGGCCTCCTCCTTTAATATGACGTTCTTCCGGAATTCTATTAATTTGGGAATACCCGCCATTGTGTGTGACGGTATTTGTGGCTGTATCAAAAATGGTGATGTGCTTTCTATAGATATCGAAGCAGGTGTGATTGAGGTGGCAGGATCCGCCAGCAGTTATAAAATAGAACCATTTTCTGATATTGTTAAAGATATTATTAAATGTTCGGGACTTGTCAACTATTACTTTAAAAAAAGGAAGGGAAAGAGTGTATGAGCATTGGTACAATAGAAGGAACCGTGAACCCATGGGAATATATGTGTCAGCGTTGGAATCAGTTTACTCCGCCTGGTAGGCCGTCGGTCCAAGATATTGAGAACTATCGAACTCTTTTGTACCGGTCCTTTGAAGGTAAACCGGCCGATCACTACAATGTAATGGTACTTGGGGCGACCCCAGAAATCCGGGATATGCTGGCGGAAGATGAGCGAATTTCGGTAACGTTGGTGGATATCACCATCGATATGTTGATTTCCATGAGCAAGTTGATGACCCAAAACACCGACCGGGAAATATGGGTGAAATCGGATTGGCTTGCCGCCCCATTACAGCAAGGTTATTTTGACGCGATTCTTAGCGATTTGGTAATTTGTAATGTCGCCCGGGAAAAACATGACTTGTTTTATAAGAAGATCCTGTCTTTTTTGAAACCGGATGGACACTGGATCAACAGGGTTTATTTCGTTGATGACAATACATACATTCGGTCTCTGGATGAGCTTTTGGAGGAATACAGCCGGAAACCGGTGATTACCAAGGAAGATATCAATAATTTTCGCAGTACCGCCGGGTTGATTGCCTGGAATGAGGAAGAAAAACTTCTGGATTGGCGGCTTTTGTATGAGGAAATGAAACGGTATCACATTAACGGGAAATTCGTGCACCCCAATCCAAAGGCCGCCCAAATACTGGAGGGGACCTATGAGCTTTTTAAACCCTTTGATAAGAAATATTTCCTGGATACCGAGGAGGGGACAGAAGCGGAATTCAATCAATATTTCAAGATAATAGAGAGGATACCCGACCAATCAGTCGTGGAATTAAAGGAAAAAGCCTATTATATCTATGATCTTGTCCGAAAATAATACGTTGGGGACCGTATTACATGGAAAAGATTAAGCCGGATCAAAAAGGACTTTGTAAACGAACTCATTACATTGACATTGGTCCAAATAAACTGGCGGTGCACGAAATATTCGAAGATGCTGGCGCTCTGAATTCTAGGCCAATATTGATATTGTGTCATGGCATTACTTATTCCAGCCTGGCGGTCTATGACATACCCATCGATGGTTATTCCTTCTGCGAGAGGTTGGCTTTATGCGGTTACAAGGTGTTTATGCCTGATTATTTGGGTTACGGAATGTCTCAATATACGGAGGAAATGGAGGTAAATTCTGAAAGCGCTCTCCGGGATCTGGGGCTTACGGTAAATTATATCAGAAGCGCTGGGAACAAGGGCAAGATCGGTATCGTTGGCTGGTCCTGGGGAGCGCAGGTTGCGGGACTTTGTGTTCAAGTGAACTCGAATATCTTCTCCGCGCTTGTTTTGTATGGATTTAAATGGCACATTGACCGGTCCACCCTGCCCGCTATAACTGGAAATCGTAGAAATAATGACGCAAATCATCTGAAGTCGGATTTTACCGTCCCTGAAACCATAATCCCCGATGTTCTGGAAATCTATATTCAGCGGGCATTAGAATTAGATCCCACTAGTCCAAATGGGCCGAGAATGGAGGTTTTAAAAAAAGACACTTTCCTTACTCCGGAACTTATCCATATACCCACCTTAATTGTTCATGGGCATATGGATCCGGGGCTGGATCAAAACGACAGCCTTGAATTTTTTAAACGGTTGGCCAGTCCGGAAAAACATTATTCCATCATCTACGGCGCGCATCCGATTCATCTGGAGAAGAATTACTGGCAGTTAGTAAATGTTTTGGATGCTTTTTTTAAGAACTATCTATCTATTAGAAAATAGTTTTGAATAAATCCATATTCGTGTATAGGTATACGCCCGGCGCCACCCCCGGCGAAACTTTTAAGGAAGGTATTTAAATTATAAAGAAGGTGACTTATAGTGGCGGAAAAGAATATCAACCAAACGTTAAGAAAGATCCTCGGAGAACTAAATATACCGGCTCTTAATCATGAGAAAATAAGTGATAATGATGATTTATTTCAATTGGGACTGAACTCAATAAATATCATAGAAATGATCGTAAAAATTGAAGAGGCCTTTGGGATAGAGTTTGATGATGAAGGTCTTACCCTGGAAGGGTTGCAGACTATTAACAAACTTGAAAATTACATTAAAAATAAGATTGGGAGATAAAAAAGATGGAATGGTGGGAAAACTATTTTTCAGAGGCTTATTTCATCACGGCATATGCGATGAACCATGCCGCCAAGTATGAAGTGGAATTTATCTTAAATCAAGCTGATATCCCGCCCGACGCTAAAATATTAGATATGTGTTGCGGTTATGGCAGGCATTCTTATGAATTGGCGAAGAGAGGATATCATGTTACCGGGGTTGATTATTCTGAAGTATTAGTCGAAAAAGCAAGAAAGAGAATAAGCAGTGAAAATTTGAAAAATCTTGAATACAAGACCGGTGATATCCGGCACTATAATGATGGCAATAAATACCATTTAGTCCTTAATCTCTTCATCAGTCTTGGTTTTTTTAGCAGTGAGCAGGATAATGAAAAGGCGATCGAGACGTTATGTAATTCCGTGGCTGAAAACGGATATCTCGTGCTGGAGCTCCATAATTTTGAAAATGTGATCCAACAAAAAAATGAACTGATAAAAGCTCCAGGAGGATATACAATTAAGACAACCCGTGATTTTGATAGGATAAATAAACGATTGTCCATGACAAGAGTAGTAAACCATAGAGAGGATGTTAAGGTTTATGAAATGAAGATCAGAGTATATGAGTTTGATGAAATTATGGAAATTTGCTCCAGGTATAATATGAAGTATTTTAAGCATTTTGGCGACTATTCCGGGTCAGCCTTTGACAGTAATTCCGAACGGTTATTGTTATTTTTAAAGAAATAAATCTACAGGTGGGGACAATGGCGATTATCGAAGTAAAAGAGTTATCAAAAGTTTTTAAAATAAAAAAAAGGGAGCCGGGGTTTGTTGGCGCCCTTAAAGGGCTGTTTTCCAATGTTTATGAAGAAAAGAAAGCGGTGGACAATATATCTTTCAATATTGATGAAGGTGAAATCGTCGGCTATATCGGTCCAAACGGAGCCGGTAAATCAACAACTATAAAAATATTGGTGGGTATCCTTACACCAACCTTTGGTCAGGTTGAGGTAAAAGGGATAATCCCTTATAACAATCGCCAAGAAAATGCCAGAAATATTGGAGTTGTATTTGGGCAAAGAACTCAGTTGTGGTGGGATATACCGGTTTCGGAAACCCTGGATTTATTGCGACACATGTATAAAGTCCCGCTGGATGTATATAAAAAAAACCTGGAGTTATTTACCGATATCCTTGGCATTGATAAATTCATTCATACTCCGGTAAGACAGTTGAGTCTGGGGCAACGAATGCGCGCCGATATTTGCGCCGCTTTGCTCCATAATCCTCCAATCGTCTATCTTGATGAGCCTACAATTGGTCTGGATGTTGTTGTAAAGGAAAATATCCGGACTTTTATCAAAGAAATCAACCGGCAGCGGAAGACTACAGTATTATTGACTACGCATGATGTAAGCGACATTGAAAAGTTATGCAGCAGGGTTATGGTGATCGATAAAGGACAAATAATGTATGATGGTTCATTGGAACTGTTAAAAAGAGAATATGAAGAAGATGGGAAGATGACTGTTGTCCTGGATAACCCGGTAGAAAAAACGGAAGAATTAGAAAAAATGGGAATCGAAGACCTTAATATTGATGGGAACAGAATTGCTTTCAAGTATAACCAGAAGAAAATACTGCCTATCGATATTATTAATTATTTAATGACTGAATATAAAATTATCGATTTTAAAATTGAGGAACCGGAAATCGAGGATGTAATTCGAAATATTTATCTGAAACGAAAACGGATGGCGGGGTAAATGGAGTTATGCGAGTATATCTCTGTTTCTTACAAAATGCCTTTCAAACAGCAATTGCTTACCGGGCGAACATCTTTTTTGAATTCGTAAATAAGATTATGGCATTGTTTATTGAAGTAACCATTTGGAGGGCCTTATATCATGGAGTATCGGAGGTTTCTACCAGTGTAGGGGCTGTTAGTTTAAGGGATATGGTTACTTATGCGATTATCAGTACAGGATTGTCAGTATTTATTGCCAACGCCAACATTTCCAAAATAAATGTCAAAATTAACACGGGACAAATCGCGATTGACTTAATAAGGCCGATCAACTTTAAAACTTATCTATTTTCCGAAATGTTAGGCCAAATGCTCTATGATATTTTTATTAAGCTTATTCCGTTAACGATCATCAGTGTATTCCTGTTCGGCATTTATTTTCCAGGACCGTTGTCCGTATTATTTTTTGGGATATCCGTTGTCAACGCGGTGCTGCTCAATTTTATTATTACATATATAATTGGTTTGTTGGCGTTTTGGTATACTCAAGCCTGGCAATTGGATTACCTCTATCAGTATGTGATTATATTCCTTTCCGGCGCTTGGATCCCTTTATGGTTTTTTCCGGATACATTACGCGCTATCATTGATTTCTTGCCGTTTCACCTTATTTATTACGTCCCCTTAACCATTTATCTGCACAAGGTTTCTTATAACACGTGCCTGTTGTTAATATTGAAACAACTGATTTGGTTACTGATCTTTGTTATTATTGAAAAAGCTGTCTGGAGGAGAGCAGTGCAAAAAGTTGTTGTGCAAGGTGGTTAAAATGAATACATTGAATTTATATCTAAGGATTGTATTGGTTCGATTACAAGCAAGAATGGAGTACAAATTCAACTTTTTTTCCGATCTGCTGGTAACGGTGGTTACTTCATTGGTTACTTATGGCGGCATCTGGGTAATGTTCAAAAATTTTGATACGATTAATGGCTGGACATATTATGAAGTAGTATTATTATACACCCTTAATTTTATAGTAGCTGGAATTGCCGGCTTTGTTTTTTATGCACCAATGATGAACCTGGAAGAGATGATCCAGACGGGTTCATTTGACAGCATTTTAGTCAGGCCGATCAATCCATTTATGAATTTAATTTCAACCAGTTTTACTCACACCCATCTGGCCCATGTGGTAACGGGAACCATTGTATTTTTCTATACACTCAATAAATTAGACATAGCCTGGACTTTTGCGAAAGCAGTGTTTCTGATCTTCATTATCATCGGCGGTGTTTTAATCCAAGCGAGCATGTTAATTATTACGGGTTCTTTAGGGTTTTGGATTATTAAGTCGACCGCTGTTGTTGATCTATCAGTTAACCCCCGCAGTGGTATAAGAAGGTTTCTTACCTTCCCAATTTCTATCTTTGAAAAATGGGTACAGTTAATCCTTACGTTTATTTTACCTTATGCCTTTATAAATTATTACCCCTCATGTTACCTGTTAAATAAGAGTATTGTATTGTTTCACCCGGCGCTAAAATACGGTACCCCAATCGTCGGTATTTTATTTTTCTTGTTTGCGTATTTTCTGGTATGGAAGAATGGACTCAAGAATTATAAAAGCACAGGGTCTTAAATTATAGGAATATTATTGAATTGGGAGTAAAGAGGGTGCAATATGGATAGTTATGAGGTTATTTCAAGAGTCATAAACTTCAATAAGCCTCCCAGGATTGGATTCAATTTTGAGCAAATCGGGGTTTCCGATTATTTATACGTCGGAAATCATATTCTGCTTAAAAAAGTGGATCCTCATGCGTCCGGTAAAATTCTTCTCAATGAAAATCTGGTCGATGAGTTTGGTACGATATGGTTAAAAAGAACCAATTTACGTCAGATTTATATTATACCCGTAAAACCGGTATTAAATACTTGGGACGAATTTAAATCTTTTACATTTCCTGATCCGAATGATCCAGAACTTTATAAAGGGGTGATGGAAAAAATCAAGGGAAATAAGGGTAAATTTGTTTTCGCGAAAATTCCCGGGATCTTTCAAAGAGTGAGATTCTTACGGGGATTTGAAAATGCGATGCTTGACTTCTTCTTATATCCGGATAAGCTGAAAAGTCTCATCGACTTGGTTCTGGAATATATAATAGGAATGCTTGAAAACTATAAAAAATTTGACGGCATTCATGGAATCAGAATGGAAGAAGACTGGGGCTCTCAAGCTCAGCCTTTTATCAGTCACTCCTTATTTAAGGAATTTTTCTTAGAAGCCTATAAGAAACTGGTGAGATTCGTTCATCTGAATGGCTGGTATTTTTGTATGCATTCTGATGGAAAGATTAATATTTATATGGACGATTTCATTGATGCCGGAGTAGACATTATCGGACTCGAGCAGCCAGTGGTTGTCGGTATAAAGGAAATTTCCAGATATAAAGGAAAGGTGTGTTTTGAAGGAAGTGTTGATACCCAGTTTTCATTACCCACGGATGATTACGATTTGATCCGTAGAGAAGCAAAAGAGATTCTGGAGAACTGGTGTACTAAAGACGGCGGGTTTATCGCTGTGTGTAACCACGGTAGCTATTTAGGAGTGAAGAAAAAAAGCATCGAATGCGCTTACGAAGCTTTTAGAGATTATGATATTATTAGATGCCGTGACTAGGTATTTTTGCCGTAAAGCCGGATTTAAAAAGACATATGGAGATGAAAATGATAGTTTATCTGGTGGTGAGTTATGACCTATGATTAGGTTTTTACATGAATTCTTAGATTCTAGTGTTAGCCAATTTGCATCCAGAACGGCCGTATTATGCGGTAACAACGCTATATCATATGATGATTTGGATGCAAAAAGCAATAAATTGGCAAATTTCTTGCTACAGCTTGGTGTAAAAAGAGGGGACCGGATCGGGCTACTTACGAATAAAAATATAGAAGCTATCATAAGTATCTTCGCCATCCTCAAGTCCGGCGCTGCTTTTGTACCGCTCAATGATAACATGACCGGAATGGATTTGGATTTTGTCATTAATGATTGTGGCATTAAGATATTGATTGGTGATAAAACCATAAAAAAAATCATTGATTATGAGAAGAAAATAGCCAGTCTGGCTACGATCATATATACCACCAATGATGAAGCTGAATTCAATGAAGCTAGGTATTCTATTTTATTATTAAGGAAGGAACTCGACAAATACCCGGCCCAAAAACCGGATATCAGGCTAATTGGTAATGACCTCGCCTATATATTTTACACTTCCGGCTCTACCGGAAGGCCAAAAGGGGTAATGATTTCGCATTCCAGCATTGTGATGGTAGTCGACTACCGGCGAAAATTCCTCGGCTTTAATCATGAGACGATAGCTTTAAGCCTGTCTCCGCTATATTTTGACCCGGTTATCAATGAAATATTTTGTACTCTTTCGGTGGGCGGAAAACTCATTTTAGTCAACAGTAGTAATTCCGTGGTTTTATATCGCAGTTTTCTAAGCGCGGTACAAAAAGAACCAGTAACTATTTTTTTCTGTGTGCCATCATTTCTGAATATGCTTACTTCCAGCTTGCGCAAGCTGATTGCTTATTTAAACTCTGTGAAGTGCATTGTTTTTGGTGCAGGTTCATGTCCAATCAAAATAATACAGGAGTTAAAGCGGCTTCTACCGGACACTGATTTCGTCCACGGATATGGGTTAACCGAAACATCTGTTACTGCCAGTTCATACCGGATTATTGATCCTTTTTCCGTAAAATACGAGTCGTTTCCTTTGGGAGACCCAATTCCAAATACTGAGTTTTATGTTCTGGATGATGAGGGTAAGATTGTAACAAATGGGGTCGGTGAATTGGTAATCCGGGGGCCGCACCTGATGAAAGGTTATTGGAATAACCAGGCAGAGACGGACAAGGTTTTAAAACTAAACCCTCTTTTTCCGGAACAGAAAGAAAAAGTACTTTTTACCGGGGATTTGGTCAGGGTGGAGGCTGGCGGAGATTTGATTTTTGTAGGGAGGAAAGATGAACAAATTAAATCCGCCGGACACAGAGTCGAGCTGGGAGAGGTCGAAATGCGTATCAGCCGCTTTGAAGGAGTTAAAGAGGTTTGTGTAATTCCTGTGCCCGACCCGGAAATGGGCAATAAGATAAAGTGCATACTTTCGTTGGAGAAAAACTATACTTTGAACGATGTAATTGAGTATTGCCATTCAAATTTGACCGCCTATACGATTCCTCATCTATGGGAGTTAATGGATGAACTTCCGAAAAATCAAAATGGGAAGATTGATAAGAAACTACTGAAGGAATTAAGTAATAAAAATAATAAAAAGGAGTAGTCACAGATGGTATCAATAAAAGAATACTGGGATAAGAAATTCAGCGATAAATCAAAGATATGGGGAGATGAACCCAGTGGAGCCGCGCGAAAGCTGCTGCATTTCTTTCAGATTCATAATATTCGAAAAGCAGAAATTCTTGATTTGGCGTGTGGGTATGGACGAGATACGGTCTTTTTTTTCAAAAACGGTTATCAGATAAAAGGTATTGATATTTCCTCTGTGGCTATTGATATTGTCAAGGAAAGTTTTTCCGGTAAGATCGAGTTTATTGTCGGAGACTTGATGGAAATGCCCTTTGCGCCAGGTAGTTTCGATGTGGTTTTTGGTAATTTCATTTTGCACTTGTTTTCATTTGCGCTAAGGCAAAAGATGCTGAAGGAATGTCATCGTGTTTTGAAGCAGGGTGGTTTGGCCGTTTTTAGTGTCGCCTCGGTGGATGATCCGGATTACGGTACCGGTCAAGAGGTTGAAAAAGATTGTTTTGTTAATTCACGAGGAGTGGCGAAGTTTTACTATTCGAAGGAATCGGTGAACAAAGAGTTTACCTTGTTTGAAGTGATGGAAATTATGGATATTGAAGAATTTCATGAACATGATTCACCTCATACTCATAAAAGCTATTTAATCATCGCTAAGAAAAGCGGCATAAACCCGAACATTCAAGGTACGCTTTATTTGCGGAGTCAGGAATGAAAGAATTCTCGTGTTTCGAGACGATTAGTGGAGGTTGAACAGCATAATATCGTTAAGCGGAGATATGTTTATAAAAGGCAATTCTTTATTAAATGACATAGTAAATGTCTATTATATTAACACAAACAATATTAGTGATACAGTACACTTTACGGAAATACTGGATGAAGAAGAGTATAAAAGATACAGTAAGTATTCGGTGGGAGAGGCGAAAAAAGAATTCCTGCTCGGAAGGTATTTGCTAAAAACTGTTTTAGGTAATTATTTAGAAATACACCCGGGAAAAATAATCTTAAAGAAAAACAAGTATGGCAAATTATATTTGGATAAAAACTGTCATCAAATAAATCTTAAATTCAACCTGTCTCATTCTGGTGGAATTGTTGTCGGTGCTTTTGTCCTAGAAAATGATATAGGTATAGATATAGAAAAGGTCGATAAAGATATTTCGAATATTGTCAGACGGTTTTTTTCGCCAGAAGAAAAAGAGTATATTAGTATTATTAGTAATAATAATCCTTATCCTAAAAGGCTTTTATCGTATCAAATTTGGACTTTACGAGAAGCTTATATAAAGGCAAAAGGATTTGGTCTTAATATACCATTAAGTAGCTTTAGTGTGTTTGACGATTTAGGCATGTTTTTTTATACAAGACGGATATTTTCTGATTATTATCTTTCCATAGCCGTTAATAATCCGGAAGACAGACAATATACAATTAATTTCTATGAATTGAGCGTAAAAGCTAAAAATTCTTCGAAGGATGAGCGTACTGAGGTCGAGTAAGGCGTTTACTCCCACTTGAACCTCTTCACTGTAGTTATCAGGCAGAAGGTGGTGACGCCCAAGAGAACCACGAAATCGGTTGTTACCCCGTAGAGCGACGGGTTGCCGGCGATCGCATGTCTCATCCCATCTGCCAGGTAGGTAAGGGGGATGAACCGCATGACCGTCTGTAAATAACCGGGCAGGAGATCTAAAGGCATGAAAATACCCGAGAGGAACATCATCAGGAGTTGCGCCAGCTGCATGATGGCATTTCCGCTTTCTATGGTCCTCGCAAAGGTGGTAAACATATAACCCATGGAGACAAAGGTGGCTGTCCCGAGTAATACCCATCCGGCAATATAGAGCCAGTTATTGGCCAGCGTGAGCCCGAACCCGTGATGCCCGATGATAATGACCACCAGCGCTTGGATAAAAGAGATTCCTATACGAATGAGGATCTCGACGGCCAAAAACATCCCCCGCGGTAAAGGGGTGGCGCCAAGGAGTTTTAGGATTCTTGCGACCCGCAAAGCCAAGACCCTGATTGAACCGAATAAACCCAACTGCATAAGCGTCATGCCAAGGATGCCGGGTAAGATATAATCAATAATGTTAAAGCCGGCATTATTATCGCCATTATTGTCAAGACCATCGTCATGTGTAATCGCGGTATTCAGCTTTATCTCCATGACGCTTGGCTGGCCCAAAACCTCCTTTTCCGCCCTGTGCAGGATCTCATTTACTCCATACATAAGAAACATCTTGTCTGGGCGGCAGTACACAGGGATCTCTATTTTCCTGTTTTCGTTGATCAGGTTTTCTGCTGTAACAGGCAAAACCTCTAATTCGGCAGGGAGAATAATAACTAATCCCGATTTCCCCTTTGCAAATTCTTGCAGCGCCTCACTTTTTGTTCTTGTCTGCACGGAAAATTCGGGAACTCCTGTAAATGCCTCGGTTATTGCTGCGGCAAAAGCCCCCTCCCCCTCACTGACAATACCCACGTCAAACTTTATGGTATTATCCCCAGTCCCAGGGCTGGCGGCACCGGAGTAAACAACGCCAAAGCCGGTAACAAAGAGAACCGGGAAGAGAATAAACCACCAAAGCTGCATTCTGTCGCGGAAAATTTCTTTCATATTCGCTGTTAACAGCTGAAAAAAAGCTTTCATTGCCTTATCCTCCTTCCGGTCAGTTTCAGGAAGACATCTTCCAAATTTGCCTGCCGGATTCTGAAATCATCCAGTTTTATGCCTAATGCTTTCGCCAGCGCCGATAGTTCCTGGATTGTCGCAGTTAAGTTGGGGGTACGAAGGACAGTGTGGTCATTCAGTTCAATAACCTCAGTGACACTGGTCAATTCCCTCAGTTTTGTTTCATTTCGTAACTCCGGCTGTACTATTTCCAGGGACATCTCTTGAAAATGCGCTGTAATGAGCTCCTGCGGAGTTTCAAGGGCAACGATCTTCCCATAGTCAATAATCGCTACCCTGTCGCAGAGCTTCTGCGCTTCCTCCATGAAATGGGTTGTTAGGAAGACCGTTTTTCCTGAATTCTTCAGTTCAATAATTGAACCCCACAGATCGCGCCGGGCCTGGGGGTCAAGGCCGGCGGTGGGCTCGTCAAGGAAGATGATCTCGCCGTTGCTGATCATCGCTATGGCCACCGAGAGCCGTTGCATTTGCCCGCCGGAGAGGGTTTCCACCCGGGAATTCTTTTTTTCGGCCAGACCCACTTGGGCAATTATCTCGTCAACCGGCAGCGGGTTTGGATAAAAACCGGCAAAAAGCTTGAGGGTTTCCCTTACCGTTAACTTGCGGAAGGTCTGCGCTGCCTGCAGTTGCACGCCGATGCGCGATTTAACCGCTTCTGGCTGCTTTTGCGGGTCTACCCCCAACACCTTAACGTCGCCACTGTCCCGGCGCAAAATACCGACGATTATCTCAAAGGTGGTGGATTTTCCCGCTCCGTTCGGACCGAGCATCCCGAAGATTTCGCCCTTGGCGACCGAAAGACTCAAGCCGTCAACAGCTTTTAGGATTCCGTATCTTTTTGTCAGATTCTTCACTTCGATAACGGTCATTGTCTCTTCTCCCTATCAAATTTTCCGGTTTTGCCGCCCGCGCGCCCCGTACCCACCGGTGCCGGTTAGTCTGCCTGATACAGCATGCGCGGTCTCCAAGACCATTTTATTAGATTTGGAAAGAAATCGCAATCGGGCTTAAGGAGTAACCGGTCTAGGTCTTTAGGATGAATCACCAGGAGTTGAACGGCGCGCCGTATTACAGTAACGGTCAACACCGGTGAATTTAAGTGTGTTCATATTTCACCTGCCGGTGCGGCTGTGATTTTGCCGGTTAGAACTACCTTATTGATGAACTTCGAGGAGTGTCGGTTTTACTCTCACCAATGTTGTAGAGGAGGAAATAAACCTGTATAATATAGGGGAGCAAGATCTGGCTTTTCAGAAAAGTGCAGGCAAATGGATGAGTGGGTGAGGGATTTTGGAACAAGAGAACAACAATACCATGCCGAAATATTCCCGGCTAAAGGAGTACCTGAAGGAGCAGATGAAACGGGGAGTGATTGCTCCCGGCAGTCAACTCCCTTCCGAGAATATGCTGGCTGAAGAGTTTAAGATCAGCAGGCACACGGTGCGTCAGGCCTTAAATGATCTGGAGAATGAAGGTTTGATCTTCCGGGAGCAGGGGAGGGGAACATTTCGCTCCTACCCGACCAGGGTAAAGGGGAAAGTTGTCGCCCTGGTCACCACCTATATTTCCGAGTATATTTTCCCGGAAGTAATTCGCGGGATCGAAGAGGTGTTGAGCGCGGCCGGGTGTACCTTGCTTCTGGCCAGCACCGGTAATAATCAGAATAAAGAAGCGGCTTGTTTGGAGAGCCTGCTGCAGCAGAAGATCTCCGGGTTGATTATTGAGCCGACCCAAAGCGCCTGGAAGAACGTGAACCTCAAATACTACTGGGACCTCGAAAAGCGGGGGATTCCCTATTTGATGCTTCATGCCTATTACCCGGAGCTGGATCCGGCCTATATTATCATGGATGACGAGAAGGGCGGCTACATGGCTGCGGAATACCTGGTCCAACTCGGGCATAAGAAGATCGCCGGGATTTTTAAAGCCGACGATCTGCAGGGGGTAAAGCGCCGGGACGGGTTTTTAGAGGCTTTAAAAAAATATGGAATCAAAATAACCCCTGATTTATTAGGATCTTATGAAACCGCACAGCTTTATTCCTACCCGTACCAATTTGGCAGGGCTCTCTTTACAAAAGGGGAGCGGCCGACAGCGATGGTCTGTTACAACGACCAAATTGCCTTAATGGTCCTTGAAGCGCTGCGTGATGAAGGGATTAAGGTACCGGAAGAATTTTCCCTTATGAGTTTTGACGATTCCAGCCTGGCCGTGGCTTCCGAGGTCAAGCTGAGCTCGATAAAACATCCCAAGGCGGCCATGGGAAGGCAGGCCGCCCGCTTTATTCTGGATATGATCGAAAACAAGGTGATCAAGGCGCGCCAGGTCTATCAGCCGGAGTTGGTTTTACGCTCTTCCTGCAGCGCACCGGCTTAATATCCGGTGCGGCTGGCAAGAGGAAATTCATGCGAAAAAAGAGGAAATTACTAAGCAGGAGAGAAGAATTATATAGCAAGTTGTCTGCACAACTTGCATAACCGGGAAAGGGTGCGCGTGTGCGCGCATCCAAATAATCAGAAAGGGGTTTACCTATGAGAATAAAAGCGCCGGTGTTGTTTTTGCTGATGATCCTCGTTACCGGTGTGCTGGTAGGAGAGGCGGCCAAATCCGGAGAGGAGACACCCTCCTTATACCAGGCGTATATGGAGTATTTTCCGATCGGCGCCGGTGTGGAATACTGGGATATACTTAACCATCGAGAATTTTTGGTAAAGCATTTCAATAGCCTTACCGCAGGAAACGAGATGAAATTTGCCAGCCTGCAACCAAGCGAAGGGGTATTCGCTTTTTTCCGCGCCGATGAGATGGTCAGTTTTACCAGGAAACACAAGATGCTTTTGCGCGGGCATACCCTGGTCTGGCACCAGCAGTATCCCAGCTGGCTCTTTGCTGACGGGGCGGGACCGGCCTCCCGCGAACTTGTCCTCAAGAGGCTGGCAGACCATATCAATGTGGTGGTTCCCCGCTATAAAGATGCGGTTTACTGTTGGGACGTGGTTAACGAAGCGGTAAGCGACAATATGTCCGAGTTTTTGCGGAAGGATTCACCTTGGTATAAGGCGGCGGGGGAAGATTATATCGCCGAGGCTTTCCGCCTTGCCCACCAGGCCGATCCCGATGCCAAACTCTTTTATAATGATTACGGGACAACAGGGGCCAATAAACGGGAGAAAATCTACGTCTTATTGGAGGACCTGCTCGCCGCGGGGGTGCCGGTCCACGGTATGGGCATGCAAGCCCATTGGGATATTACCTCTCCCTCGATTAACGAATTGGAGACCGCCATCCGGCGCTATGCCTCCCTGGGGCTGGAGGTGCAAATCACCGAACTGGATATCTCCCTTTACGGCTGGAACGATAAGCGGCGGTTTATCAACGACCCTGAAGAATTAAAAGTGAGACTGGAGATGCAGGCCGAGCAATACCGGGAGATCTTCACGGTCTTCCGGGAATACCGGGATGTGATTACCGGCGTGACCGTATGGGGTTTGGGTGACGCCAGAACTTGGAAGGATAATTTTCCGGTGCGGGGCAGAAAAGATTTGCCGCTCTTGTTTGACCTCGATTACCAGCCGAAAGAGGCTTTTTGGGAAGTGGTCGACTTCGCAAAGCCGTAAAGCAGCAAGCATGAATAGGGGGAGTTGTTGATCGTGATCGTCAATCGCAAAGCGTCGATCCACGATCCGCATTAATAAATATAAAACAGGTTGTCTGCACAATTCATCAGGGTGATTAAAAATTAGATGGAGGGGATGACAATGGCGACGTTAGGGTTGATCGTGGGGAACCGGGGGTTTTTCCCCACGGAGCTTTGTGAAGAAGGGAGGAAAAGAGTACTAAAAGTCCTGGCGGAACTGGGGATTGACGTGGTTACCCTCACTCCGGAGGATACGCCCTTCGGCACGGTGGAGAGCTACGAAGACGCCAAAAAATGCGCGGCTTTATTCAAAGCCAACGCGGAGAAGATCGATGGGATCCTTGTAACCCTGCCCAACTTCGGTGACGAGCGGAGTGTGGCCAATTCGATTCGCCTCTCCGGTCTGGATCTGCCCGTGTTGGTGCATGCCTTCCCCGATGAAACCGACAAGATGTCCCAGGCAAACCGGAGGGACAGTTTTTGCGGGAAGATCTCCGTCTGTAATAACCTGAAACAGTATAATATCCCTTTCACCCTCACGGAATTGCATACGGTTGCCCCGGAAGCGGGGAGCTTTAAGAGGGATCTATTGAGATTTGCCGCTGTCTGCCGGGTGGTTAAAGGCTTGCGAAAAGCCCGCTTTGGCCAGATTGGGGTGCGCCCGGCCAACTTTACCACCGTGCGCTACAGTGAAAAGATCCTGGAGAAGTACGGGATTTCGGTGGAACCTTATGACCTGGCCGAGATCTTGGGGCAGATCGAGCGGTTGAAAGAAGACGACCCGGCGGTAAAAGAGAAGGTTGCAGCTCTACGGAACTATGTGGCAACAGCCGGGGTTACTGAAGGCGCCTTGACGAAGATGGCCCAGTTTGCCGTAGTCCTTGAAGGCTTAATCAAAGAACATGAGTGGGATGGTACGGCCATTCAATGCTGGACTGCGCTGGAAGAGTACTACGGCGTTGTCCCCTGCGCTGTTATGAGTATGCTCTCGGAGATGAAGAACCCCAGCGCTTGTGAGGCGGATATTACCGGCCTGATTGGGATGTATGCTTTGACGCTGGCCTCGGACCGGCCCAGCGCTTTGCTGGATTGGAATAACAACTACGGTGATGACCCGGATCAGGGCGTGGTTTTCCATTGCAGCAACTTACCGCAAGATATCTTCGGGCATGAAGCGGTCATGGATTACCAGGCGATTATCGCCGGAACCGTCGGCAAGGAAAACACCTATGGCACTGTGACAGGACGGATTAAACCGGCCAGCTTTACGTACTGCCGGGTTACCACCGATGACACCAGCGGACAGATCCGCGCTTATACCGGCGAGGGAGAACTGACCAACGATCCGCTGCAAACATTTGGCGGGTATGGCGTGATCCGGATCCCCCGGTTCCAAAAGCTGTTGCGGTACATCTGTGAAAACGGCTTTGAACACCATGTGGCCATTTGCCCCG
>Ga0209537_1001008_pt1 | contig 32955 bp, 29 predicted proteins | sample BioPla4DNA1_FD_187698 | JGI IMG/M metagenome (GOLD analysis project Ga0209537, IMG submission 187698) | Biogas fermentation microbial communities from Germany - Plant 4 DNA1 (SPAdes) (version 2) | ecosystem: Engineered > Bioreactor > Anaerobic > Digestate | place: Bielefeld, North...
TCGGATTTTTTATCATTTTATTCATGTTCCTGTTTTCATTTGTAGGCGGTCTTATCAGTCCGTATGGTGAAACACAGGTTTTTACGTATGTAGGCACAATGGCGAAGGAATATGCCAGTGTGACGCATAATAATGAATTCAGATATACTGTTGTTGATGGAAAAGAGTATGGAGACGCCGCTCATGCCAAATTTATACTGGCAAAAAACCAGGGTGCTTCCTTCTTTACTCATAACGATATTGATTATGGTATAATTCAGGAAGGTGAAGATTTTTACAGAATCACACAAATAACCCCTATTGCTGATATAATTTATTTCAGAGGCATATTTGGTGTAACTCCGTTAGACGATTTTGAAATATCAGAACCGCTTGAAGAGGCCATTATTGCGACAATAGAGTCGGGAGACGAGCAATTTGAATTTGAAGGGCATATATATACCATTAAACGTCAAAACAGGGACTATATACTTGGAAAATCCGAGGATGTTGCTTTAGAATCAATGTTTATAATCGATGCTGCCGAACAGGGCCTGAATATTGATTATGATTTTAAATATGCAGCTGAAAAAGCAATTCGTACTACAGACTCAGGGGCCTTTTCTGTGCACGGAGAAAATTTTGAAATTGATGAATATAACGATATTTCTGTTATATATCAGCTTAAATCAGGTGAAAGGGTTCCTTATGCTATTGTGTCAGAGTTGGCAATCCAGCCTGCTTCTCAGGATATATTCTTAAATATTGATTTTAAAGCCACTATTCAAAAGGCTATCTCAAATAATCAGACTTCATTTATATTTGAAGATGAAAAGGGCAGCGCCAAATATACGATAACGAGGGTAAATAACGTTTATACCATAAAAACCGAAGCACCAACCCATTTAATATCCATGTATGAATCGCCATCCAGAAAACACTGGCTTGGCACCGATGGCCATGGAATGGATGTATTAACACGTTTAATGTATGGGGGAAGAGTGTCTCTGTTAATTGGATTTATTGTAGTATTCCTTGAAACCGTTATTGGTGTCATACTTGGCGGTTTGGCAGGATATTTTGGCAAATGGGTAGATATGTTAATTATGCGTATTGTAGATATATTTAACTGTATACCCTTTTTGCCGTTGGTTATGATTGTGGGTGCTGTGATGGATTCCATGGATGTTGATCCACAGGTAAGGATATATTACCTGATGTTGATCCTGGGTGTGATGAGCTGGCCTGGTATTGCAAGAATGGTACGTGGTCAAATACTTTCATTAAGGGAGCATGAGTTCATGATTGCTGCTGAGGCTACCGGGCTTCGTACATCAAAAAGAATTTTCAAGCATCTTATACCCAATGTAGTTCCCCAGTTGATTGTTCTAGCAACCCTTGGCCTGGGAAATATAATACTCTACGAATCCACGTTAAGTTATTTTGGTCTGGGTGTTAAGTTTCCGTTTGCTTCGTGGGGTAATATAATAAGTGCCGTGTCAACAGCATATGAAATGACAAATTATTGGTTTGTATGGATACCTGCAGGGCTTCTGATATTACTAACAGTGTTGGGTTTTAATTTCGTTGGTGACGGTCTTCGCGATGCTTTCGACCCAAAGATGAAAAGGTAGGTGCTGAGAATGGAAAGCAAAAATGTTAAAGATAGAAAATCAGGATTATTTGCAGGTCGTGCTTTAAAAACCAAGGTTAAAAGAGCTAATTATATCTCTGCAAAAGAATCAAGAAGAATATCGAAGGAAAATAGAAAAATAACAATGGCCTTTGAAAAGGAGTACAACCGCAAAAATGTACCCGAGGAGGAATTTAAGGCCGTTATGCGGGATCCTGATAATGTTGTTGAGTTTGATAATCTGCACACTTATTTTTTCACCGATATAGGAACTGTTAAAGCTGTGAACGGAGTGTCCTTTGATGTACCGAAGGGAAAAACCGTAGGTGTTGTAGGTGAATCGGGATGCGGGAAGTCTGTTACAAGTCTTTCGTTAATGCAGCTTCTTCAAAGACCTTTAGCTCAGATTGTCAGTGGTGAAATCAGGTTTGATGCAGGAGACTTTGTATATAATATTGCAAAGACACCGGCAGAAAGAATGCAGAAAATAAGAGGCAATAAAATGTCGATGATATTCCAGGAGCAGATGACAAGCCTGAATCCGGTTTTTCGTATAGGTACGCAGGTGGATGAGGTTATTCAATTACATAATCCACAGCTTTCAAAGGAAGAAGTGAAAGAAAGAACAATTCGCATGCTCGAGATGGTGGGTATTGCAAACTCACATGGAGTTTACAGGATGTTTCCCCACGAGCTGTCTGGTGGTATGCGTCAAAGAATTATGATAGCAATGGCTCTTGCATGTGAACCAAGACTTATTATAGCAGATGAGCCTACAACAGCACTGGACGTTACCATACAGGCTCAGATACTTGACCTGTTAAGACATTTAAAAGAAGAAATAAACAGCAGTATCATGCTTATAACCCACGACTTGGGTGTAATAGCTGAAATGGCAGACTATGTTGTGGTTATGTACGCTGGAAAGATAGTTGAAAAGGGTACTGTAAAAGATATATTCCATAACCCATCCCATCCTTATACAATAGGTTTGATGAACAGTAAACCGGTTGTAAATAAACGGGTTGACAGGCTTTACAGTATACCGGGAAATGTTCCTAACCCGGTAAACATGCCAAACTATTGCTATTTTAAGGATAGATGTGATAAACGTTTCAAAGCTTGTGACGGAGAATATCCACCTGAATTTTATGTAAATGATACCCACATGGTTAGCTGTTACCTGTATTCACAAGCGAAGGAGGCAAAAAATGGCTAATACAATAGATGATGTTCAAGTTAATGTAAATAAAGACGATTACTTACTTGAAGTAAGAAATTTGAAAAAATATTACCCAATAAAAAAAGGGGTATTTTCAAAGGCGACCGGATATGTTAAGGCAATAGACGGGGTGAGCTTTAAAATAAAGCGCGGGACCACAATGGGTCTTGTTGGAGAATCGGGCTGCGGAAAAACAACTGTAGGTAAAACTATACTCAGACTTATTGACAAGACCGATGGGGAAGTTCTTTTTGATGGTATATCAATCTTTGATCTGAACAGAAACGAATTACGTGCTATGCGCCCCAAAATTCAGATCATATTTCAGGATCCCTATTCAAGCCTTTCACCACGATTACCTATAGGTGAAATAATAGGCGAAGCTGTCAGGGATAATAACATTGTACCAAAAGAAGAATATGACGATTATATAACCAGGATCATGCAAGATTGTGGTTTGCAGTCCTATCACAAGGACAGATATCCTCATGAATTTTCAGGCGGGCAAAGGCAGCGAATATGTATTGCTAGGGCAATAGCACTGAATCCTGAATTTATTGTATGTGATGAGCCTGTATCTGCTCTTGATGTATCAATCCAGGCACAAATTATTAACCTGCTTAAGGATTTGCAGGAGAAATACAAGCTGACATATTTGTTTATATCCCATGACCTGTCAGTTGTTGAACATATATCCGATACAGTTGGTGTAATGTATCTTGGGAACCTTGTTGAATATGCCGATAAGGAAGCCATTTTTAAAAATCCTCTTCACCCGTATACAAAAGCATTGTTCAGTGCAATACCCATACCCGATCCCGATGTTAAAATGAACAGGATCATACTCGAAGGAAGCATTCCTTCTCCGGCAAATCCACCCAGTGGATGTAAATTCCATACAAGGTGCAGCTCCTGCATGGAAGTATGTAAAACAGTAGTGCCAAAAGAGATTGAAGTAGAGAAAGGCCATAAGGTTGTCTGCCATTTATATGATAAGGATATTGCCAAGTAAGAAATTCTGGTTAGTTTATATACCTGCAAGATTGTTTTTATTTAATAATGGGTATTAATTTAACTAAGCTAAACTAATATATAGAAATGTGATAAGCGATGAGAAAAAAATCTTATGACGATGACGACGGCAGAGTTATTGCAAATATGAATATAGAAGGCACCCCATGGTATGTAAAGGAAAGTCATTTACAGGAGAATTCTTCTTCCGGGGAATTTGTACCTGATAGGAAAGAAACCTATCATATTATGAAGGGTGCTCTCATTGCCGGTTTATTGATTGGTTTTGTGTTTATTGCCGCCTTTTTTATATTTTTACTCTTTTGTACCCGGGTCTGGTTTAAGTAAACCGGATTTATTACAACAGGCTTTACTGGAGTTAATACTATGGAGAATCAGGATAAAAATGTGAAAAGTCAGTTGAAAAGATTTGAAAGGCATCTGATTTCTTGCCCGAATTGTGGAAAGGATATCCTTTATCACATGATCCAATGTCCTTTTTGCAAGGCAGAAGTGACATCAAAATACTATAAACCAATGGATCCTGATATGGCTAAGAAGATAAAGCTGGCATTAGCTGTTGTCGGATTTATTATAGTGTTGGTGTTGCTGGTTTTTGCAGGTTAAACTTTATGAGATAGTGAACAGTGGTTGATAAAAATATTTAATTAAAGTATTAGGAGTGCATATGAAAAATAAAGTACCATTATCAGAACTTCAGACAAGAATGAAGCTGTTTAGAGAAAAAATGGATACAATTAATCCTGATTGGGAATTGGCGGTAATTTTCAGTAAGGTTAATCAGTATTATTTTGCCGGTACAATGCAGGATGGGATGATTCTAATACCCCGGGATGGCAAAGCTGAATTCTGGGTTAGAAGAAGTTTTGAAAGGGCTGTGGATGAATCTTTATTTCCGAACATAAAGCCGATGACCAGTTTCAGGGATGCAGCTTCATGTTTTGGTAAGGTGCCACAGGCTGTATACCTTGAAACAGAGATTGTACCGGTGGCCCTGGTTAACAGGTTTCGAAAACACTTTCCTTTTGAATCGATAAGGCCGGTTGATGGTGCTGTTAACTCAATAAGGGCGGTAAAAAGTCAATATGAGATTGAATTAATGAAGAAGGCGGGGAAAATTCATCAAAAGGTTTTAGAAGAACAAATTCCCAATATTCTCAGGGAAGGTATGAGTGAAGCAGAACTTGCCATGAAGCTTTATACTGCTTTAGTTGAGGAAGGGCACGATGCAAATATTCGTTTTGGCATGTTCGATACACCACTTGTTTTAGGACACATTGGTTTTGGTGAAAGTTCCATATATCCAACTTTTTTTGACGGCCCTGGTGGCAATTATGGAATGAGTCCTGCTGTACCTTCCTTTGGAAGCAGGGAGAATAAACTTAAAACGGGGGACCTGGTTTTTATTGATGCAGGCTGTGCAGTAGACGGGTATCACACCGATAAAACAATGACTTACATGTTTGGGAAAGCTCTGCCCGATGATGTTATTGATATTCACCGAAAGTGCGTGGATATACAGAATGAAGCAGCATCAATGCTAAAACCGGGAGCAATTCCAGCAGAAATATATAAATCCATACTCAATAGGCTTGATTCTGATTTTTTGATAAATTTTATGGGTTTTGGAAACAGGCGGGTTAAATTTCTTGGTCACGGGATTGGCCTCGCCGTAGACGAATATCCGGTAATTGCAGAAGGATTTACAGAACCTTTGCAGGAAGGAATGGTTATTGCTCTTGAGCCTAAGAAGGGGATTGAAGGTATTGGAATGGTAGGAGTTGAGAATACATTTATTGTAACTCCCGATGGTGGAAAATGCATAACAGGGGACAACCCCGGCCTGATTCCTGTATAACGTTATATCCGTTGACAAAGGGCAGACAGAGTTGTCTGCCCTTATTTGTGCTTCCGTCATGGGCTGTAGCCATGCGGTAAAAGTCCGCTGTGGGCTTTGTAGTGGGAACTACTAGTCAAAGGCAAGGGTGTCCGTCGTGAGGTGGAATCTGAAGGAAGCCGGAGGCAGAGTCCCGGTCTGAGCAACACTCATTATGAGCGTATATATTTCCATTTGCCTGTTCTAAAACGAATATATACAATGGTTGCTCTTGTGTACTGGTCGAGGATTAATGATAGCCATGCCCCCATAAGTCCCCAGTTGAGAACATTAACAAATATATAGGAAAAAGCAACCCTAAATACCCAGATTCCTGTTGCAGAAGCATATAAAGGAAATCTTGTGTCTCCGGCACCTCTAAGTGCTCCTGCTATTGGAAGCTGAGTGGCAATGCCTGCCTGCCCCAGGGCTACAAGCTTAAGAACCGTACCTGCTTTTGAAACCACATCAGCATCTGAATTATAAACTCTGGCAAGGGGATGAGAAAACAGGATAAATATTAACCCTATAAATAACCCGACGCATACTGATATTTTATGTATGGTTCTTGCGTACTGTTCTGCCTTATTTCTGTCATTTGCTCCCAAACTTTGCCCAACAAGAGTTGTTGCGGCAACTCCAAACGCCATACCCGGTGCAAAGGATAATCCATTTATATTTACTCCAATCTGATGGGCTGCAAAGGCATTGGTCCCAAGTTCTGAAACAGTCCTGGCAAAAAGCATGAGACCACTTTGTAGAACAAATTGTTCCAATGCCGAAGGCAGTCCGATAGAGAAAATTTGTTTTATGATATTTTTATCACACCTGAAATTATCTTTAACTGATAATTTCATAATGGTTTTTCTGGAGAAAAAGATCGTATAAAGTCCTGCAAGGCATGCAATAAGCCTTGAAATAGTTGTTGACAGTGCAGCTCCTGCAACGCCCATTGCAGGTAAACCCAGCTTACCATATATCAGAATGTAATTACCAAACACATTAAGAAGGTTTGCTCCCACATTATAAACCATTGGTATCTTTGTTTCACCGGCACCACGAAGAGCAGCTGTTATTCCGGCATTCATAGACTGAAAAACAAGTCCTGCAGACACGATTTGGAAATATTGTATACCAAGCTCAAGTGTGTCTTCGTTTCCCCCCATAAACAATATAACCGACCGGGCTGTAAATATCCCGAGAAGGCTCATCACAATACCAAGAATAAGGTTAATGATAATGGTTTGTCGTGCAACGGCTTTTGCGTCTTTTGTATTTTCACTGCCTATATTCCATGCTACAAGAGTAGTAGTTCCAACGTTTACTGCTGCAAAAACAGCCATTAAAAGCATAAAAGGCTGGTTTGTTAAACCCACAGCTGCAATTGCTGCTGCACTGACCCGGCCAACCATTACCATGTCAACCATTCCAAACAAGGTCGACATAACTAATTCAATAAATGCCGGCCAGGTAATTTCAATTATATTTTTAATATCTTTTTTATGTAGCTTATTTTTTCGATTTGATGTGTTGTTCATAAAAAATGCATAATAAAAATCCTGTACGTAAAGACAGGAACCTTTCTTTTTAGTAATCATTGTAAGGCTATAAAAATATTATGTCAATGACAATACCTGGCAGGTGTTTGTTTGGTTTACTTTTATAATATAAAATGTACATATAATATTTTGAATTTTTTCTCATTCAATGTTTGTATTTTAATCGTTATTATTTTACAGAATTGCATACCGAAAAAATAATTTCTTGCGCTTGAAAATATGGTAAAATTATGCTAAAAAATTGTTAATGCATACTTAAGATTTTAGCGAAAGTAATCAGAATTAGAAATAACCTGGCAAGTAACTACTAATCTCAATTAAGTAAACATATTTAAAAAATTTTCTACAGAAATTTATATAGAAAGAATGGTATCTTTATTTACAGGCTTGTAGCTGTTAACTTATTTGTATTTAAAGTATTAGTGAGGCGAAAATGATGAACGAGTATTATAACAGTTTAATGATTATGAGAAACGAAATGCTGGGGCTTAACGCAATTCAGCAGTTTATAACAAACAGTCAGTTTGGCATAGCTATTTTCAGAACCACCGACATGGTTTTGATGGATGCCAATCAGACATGGCTCAACAGGTTGGACGAACCATATAACAATAAGAGTTTCAGTATAGGAAAACCAATAAACGAAATAATTACGGGCTGGAAAGGAAGCGCTTTCGAAAAAGTCTGGAACATTGCACTACAAACAGAAGAAGGAGTTAATTTGCCCGAGTATCGCCATAGCAGCATGAAGAAGGGCATTTCTTACTGGAACATCTCGTTAACTCCAATATTTCAGGGCGATAAATTGCTGTATATTGTAGAAACAACCTTTGATGTGACCGAAGCCGTAGTAAACAGAAATAAAGTTAGCAGCCAGAATGCTCAGCTTTCTAAACAATATCAGCACTTTGAAACTGTGGTTGAAAACATGTCGGACGCACTGTTTGTAGTTTATTCTGATTACAGTATAGTGGCACTGAATCAGGAAGCCCATTTAGTCAGGTTTTTTTTCAACGATTTTAAGTACAACTCACCCCCTGTTAATATAAGGTATTACGATTCTGAAGATAATGAAATATCCTATAATGATTTGCCAATATTTAAGATTATTAAAGGTGACATATATAAAGCATTCAGGGTTACCGTTGTTACACAGGAAGATACCCACCATTTCAGCATCAGCGGAAGACCTGTATACGACAATTTAAACAATACGTATTTTTCTATTATTTCTATTCGTGATATGACAAACCAGGTTAATAATGACTATTATATTTTAAAACTTGAGAAGGAAAAGAAAGAATATCTGGAAAGAGTAATAGAAATCAAAGATAATTTTCTGACACTGATTTCCCATGAATTTAAAACTCCATTAACAGTTATTATGACAGCAATACAGGCCATGGAACTGTTTTGCGGCAATGAACTAAGCGATAAAGCCAAAAGATATATAAATACAATTAAGCAGAATTCCCTCAGGCAGTTCAGGCTTGTCAGCAATCTTCTGGATATTACCAGGGGAACGGCCGACCAGATTCGTTTGAATAAAAGGATTATTGATATTGTTTCTCTTACAAGGTTAATAACAGAATCGGTTAAAATATACGCTGCTCAGAAAGAGCTGAATGTTTCATTTGTATCAAATGTTACAGAAAAAATGATTTGTATTGATGATGAAAAATATGAGCGGATACTTTTGAATATATTATCCAATGCAATTAAATTTACTCCCAGAGGAAAAAGCGTTCAGGTAGAGTTAACTGTTGAGAAGGGTTTTGTAAATCTGGCAGTGAAAGATGAAGGTGTTGGGATCCCAAAAGACAAGATTGATGTTATATTTGAACGTTTTGGCCAGGTGGATAACAGTCTTTCAAGGCAGGCTGAAGGTAGTGGAATAGGGCTTTTTCTTGTTAAAATGTTTGTTGAAAGTATGGGAGGTACCATATCTGTTAAGAGCAAACCTTTTCACGGAACCACTTTTTTTGTAAGGCTCCCGGACACACCCGGAACTATACATGCGAAAGAAGTCAGGTGCGATGAGGGTGAAAACAGGAAAATAATAGATTTGATGAATATCGAGTTCTCTGATATTTATTTTTCTAAATAGAAACCCGTTTTACCGTAATACTTTAAATTATAAACATTTTTATATATAATATAGATGAGCCTATTGGTTAAAGTGCAGATAATAAGAATTAAATTATAGTGGATGTAGAAAACATGAAAATGAATGGGAAAAAAGTTTGGCGGGTTATTCTTTTTGTAATTGGTATATTGGGAATGCTTGATACGGTTATTGTGAGCGCTTTTGTAAATGGAATGGACTTAGGGGTTATTTTACCTTCAGTAATTGGTGTTGCATGTATTGCTTGGTCCTTCAAACCACTCTATGAAAAATATTTGCACAGGATCAATCCAACCCTGCGCCGCATTACATATTGGGGTTTTTTATTATTTCTGTTTTTCTTCATTATAGTAGAAGGCTGCATAATTTTAGGCGGTACTTTTATAAAGCATGCTGATGTGAAGCCTGATTACATATTGGTTTTGGGAACGGGTATCAATGTAGACGGAAGCCCAACCCTTACCCTTGAAAAAAGGCTTCAATGGGGTATAGATTACGCAAAACAACATCCTGATGCATATATTGTTGTATCTGGCGGACAGGGCAAAAATGAACCCATGCCCGAAGCCCATGCAATGGCTAAATACCTTGTTGACAGGGGTATTAATTCTGAAAGAATAATTATTGAAGACAAGTCTACCAGTACAATGGAGAACTTTAAATATACCAAAGAGTTAATAGATGTTGACAGAAAAATAGCATTTGTAACCAATGATTTTCATGTTTTCAGGTCAACAATGCTCGCCAGAAGAAATGGTCTTAATGCTTACGGGTATGGTACGTCTACACCCGGAATGGTACTTATAAACTGTTACCTAAGAGAGTTTTTTGCAATGGTTAAGTCTTTTCTTTTTGATCATCCTTAGGGTTTTCGTTGATTTGCGGGTTCTTTTCCCTGTTTTTTATCATTGTGTCGAGGATTTCCAGGTATATTTCCTGTGGAAAGCCGGTCCAGTTTTTGCATATATTACGCGCGTCTTCCTTTGTTCCGGCGGCTATCTTTATTTCCATTAAAGAAAAATCATTTTCCCTTATCCTACACAACACGGTATAACCGTCGCCTTCGGGAAGGTAGTCAGCCGTAATCATGGTTTCCATGTGAATTTTCTTTCTTATTGCAGCAATGCTGTCTCTTATCAGTTTTTTCAGACCTGCAGGCAGAATGGATTCAAACATATTTAGTACCTCCAGGCCTTTATCACTGATGGTATAATAGGAAATACCATCTTTTTTTTCTGCGTTTACCAGCTCTTCTTCAATAAGTTCGCTTAAATATTGCTGCATATAGAAATAATTCATAAATCTGTTTTCCAGCATTATCCTGACAAACTGCATGCTTCCAACAGGCATGTCAATGGTTTTAAAAAAGAACAGTATCAGGATTTTCTTTTCGGCAATATCTGAAAGATCATTCATCACCAGGCAGACTGACCTCCTTTGCAAATTAAAGTACAGGGTAGTAAATTTATTATACATTCTTTATAAAGCCAAAACAAGCGATTGAGTGTCAGTCGGTTGTTTTTTCAGCGATTGTACAATGCATTCATTTACTTGACATGGAACACCAATCATTTATAATAAGATAATAATGGGTAAAAGTCAGTCTTATAAACAGTCCTTTTGATTTTTAATATATAATTGATATAGAAAGCAGGTGTTGAGCATGGCAGGTACGATTACCGAAAAAATACTTGATAGGCATATAATTGAGGGTGAAAAAAAGGTTGGTGCCGAAGTTGCACTACATATAGATAATACACTTACTCAGGATGCGACCGGAACTATGGCTTACCTGCAATTTGAAGCTATTGGCATAGACAGGGTACAAACCGAGTTTAGCGTAAGTTTTGTTGACCATAACACGCTCCAGTCCGACTTTAAAAATGCGGATGATCACCGTTTTCTGCAGTCTATCGCACAACGCTACGGAATTTACTTTTCAAGACCGGGAAATGGAATCTGTCATCAAGTATTTCTTGAGCGGTTTGCAAAACCCGGAAATACACTGATCGGCTCAGACAGCCATACTCCAACTGCAGGCGGTATTGGCTGCTTTGCAATGGGGGCAGGGGGGCTAGATGTGGCCTGCGCTATGGCCGGTGCACCCTTTAGAATCAAGTACCCCCAAATTGTAGGTATACATCTTACCGGAAAATTATCTCCCTGGGTATCAGCTAAGGATGTTATCCTCGAAGTACTGCGAAGGATAGATGTTAAGGGTGGAGTTGGAAAAGTTCTGGAATACTTCGGTGAAGGGGTAAAAACTTTAAGCGTTACCGACAGAGCTACAATAACAAATATGGGAACCGAGACAGGTTGTACAACAAGCATATTCCCCAGTGATGAAATTACCAGAGCCTTTCTGAAAAGCCAGGGAAGGGAAGACCAGTGGATAGAACTGTTGCCCGATGAAAACGCTGAGTATGACGAAATTATAGAAATAGATTTATCGTACCTCGAGCCAATGGTAGCATTACCGCATAGTCCAGGTAACGTTACCACAGTTCGTGAGGCAGGCAGAATTAAAGTGGATCAGGTAGCAATAGGTTCATGTACTAATTCGTCCTTAAGAGATTTGAAAGTTGTGGCCAATGCATTGAAAGGCAAGACTATTTGCAGTGATCTTCATGTAACTGTAAGTCCCGGTTCACGTCAGGTTGTAGAGCACCTTATAGAAAGCGGCGAATACAGAGATTTGGTCAGAGCCGGTGTGAGAATACTGGAAAATGCCTGCGGTCCTTGTATTGGTATGGGATGCGCTCCAAACTCAGGCGGTGTGTCGGTGAGAACTTTTAACAGGAATTTCAAGGGAAGAAGCGGAACCGCCGATGCAGAAGTGTACCTGGTAAGCCCTGAGGTTGCTGTTGCAACAGCAATTACCGGGTACCTTACAGATCCAAGGGAATTGGGTGAATTCCCCAACTTTTCAATGCCTGAAAAGTTTTTCATCAATGATAATATGATTATAAAACCGCTACCTGAAGAAGAGGCCAAAAAAGTACAAATTATCAGAGGGCCTAATATTGCACCTCTTCCAACCTTTGAACCTATTGGTGACACTCTTTCGGGTAAGGTTCTGATTAAGGTTGAAGATAATATTACCACCGATCATATAATGCCTGCAGGTGCAAAGATCCTTCCGTTAAGAAGTAATATTCCTGAAATATCGAAACATGTTTTTGAGGCTATTGATAGTAAATTTTATCAAAAGGCAAAAGGGAACAATGGTGGTTTTATTGTGGGCGGAGATAACTATGGACAGGGTTCCAGCCGTGAACATGCAGCTCTTGCACCAAAGTATCTCGGTGTTAAAGCAGTAATTGTAAAATCCTTTGCAAGAATTCATCTGGCAAACCTGATTAATTTTGGTATTGTTCCGCTTACCTTCGTCAATCCTGATGATTATTCCACCATTGACGAGATGGATGAATTAGAAATTAACATAGGAGATTTGTTGGATGAGTGCATCCTTTATAATAAAACCAAGGGAAATAAAATAAGATTAACTCATTCACTGTCCCGTCTTGATGCTGAAATCTTAAAGACAGGCGGAAAGCTTCCATGGATAAAAAATAGTATAAGAAAGGAAATGAAAGATGAGTAAGATTATTATGAAAACACCCCTTGTTGAAATGGACGGAGATGAAATGACCCGAATCATATGGCAATATATAAAGGATGAGTTAGTACATCCTTTTGTAGATTTGAAAACCATATACTTTGATTTGGGATTAAAATACCGTGATGAAACAGATGATCAGGTGACAATTGATGCAGCAGAAGCAACGAAAAAATACGGCGTAGCGGTAAAATGTGCTACCATAACACCAAATGCAGAAAGGGTTAAGGAATACAACCTGAAAAAGATGTGGAAAAGCCCTAACGGTACTATTCGGGCAATATTAGACGGTACTGTATTCAGGGCACCGATTATTGTGAAAGGTATTGAACCCTTCGTTAGAACGTGGACAAAATCCATTTGCATTGCCCGTCATGCTTACGGGGATATTTACAATAACACTGAAATGAGAATTGAAAAGCCCGGAAAAGCCGAGCTTGTGTTTACCGACGAATATGGAAGCGAAACCAGGAGTTTAATCCATTCTTTTGATTCCCCCGGTATATTAATGGGAATGCATAATACCGACAAATCCATAAGAAGTTTTGCAAGAGCATGTTTTAACTATGCCCTTGATCAAAAAATGGACTTATGGTTTGCAACAAAAGATACAATATCAAAAACCTATGATCATCATTTTAAAGATGTGTTCCAGGAAATATATGAAAAAGAATATGAAGATAAATTCAAAGAAGCCGGAATTGAATATTTCTATACATTGATTGATGATGCAGTTGCCCGTGTAATTCGTTCTGAAGGCGGTTTTGTGTGGGCATGTAAAAATTACGATGGCGATGTTATGTCTGATATGGTAGCGAATGCATTTGGAAGTCTTGCAATGATGACTTCGGTTTTAGTATCGCCCGAAGGCTTTTATGAATATGAAGCTGCCCACGGTACTGTTCAAAGGCATTATTACAAACACCTCAAAGGGGAGTCAACTTCAACTAACTCTGTAGCAACCATATTTGCATGGACAGGTGCTTTAAGAAAACGTGGTGAATTAGACGGTTTAGATGACCTTGTTAGTTTTGCAGACAAGTTGGAAAGTGCAGTAAAACAAACCATAGAAGAAGGAATTATGACCGGGGATTTGGCTGCTCTTTCTGTATTGCCCGAAAAGAAAACCGTAAATACATTAGATTTTATAAAAGAAATCAGAAAACGCCTTGCTGAAAATATGTGATAACTATTGTAGCTGCAATAACCAAAACTTTATATCAACCCCCTTTCATGAGTTTATGGTGATTTATGTGAAAGGGGGTTTTATCATCTGTAATAATTTTCTTGACACTGTTTCAACATGGTGTATAATGGGAATATAAACACTTAAATGTAAAAGAATGTACTAAAACGGGGAAAAGAAGAATCTTTCCACCGATAAAGGCAAACCTGTTGAAAGGCAGGGGCGCAAAGCTATAGGGCCTAATGCGAAAGCAATGGCAGCCTGGCCGCCGAAGGGAGAGATTTTTAGTGAAAAAATCTGTTACTTTACTAACGGCGCTGCTACTACTTCCTTCACTATTTGGTATTAATTCATTTGCTAAAAACAGTTTTTTGAATAAGAACAGTATAGAAAATGGCGTGGTAGGGGTTACATATCAGAAGGAAGAAGATAATATACGTTACAAAGTAGCTATTTCAAAAGGCTCTGAAATATACTACTATGATTATTCAGGACCCGGAACAGAGTTCTATCCCCTTCAACTTGGAAATGGTGAATACAAAATATCTTTGTTAAAGAATATATCCGAATCAAAATACATGGTTGTACATAGTGATATTGTTCAGGTAAAACTTGAAAATGAAAATGTTGTTTATCTGCAATCCATACAGAATGTCAGTTATGAACCGGGAATGAATGCAGTTTTAAAGGCAGAAGAGTTAATGAACGGCAAAATCAATACTTTAGATAAAGTAAAAGCTGTATATCAGTATATTGTTTCAAATATTGAATACGATTATAAGTTTGCTCAATTGTTGGACAAGCCCCATATACCTGATATTGAAAAAACTTATAACACACAAAAAGGAATTTGTTATGATTTTGCTGCATTATTTGCAGCGATGCTGAGATCGCAGGGGATCCCTGTAAAACTTGTAAAAGGGTATTCCAATAATATTGAAGGATACCATGCCTGGAACGAAGTTTTAATTGATGGTAGCTGGGTCACAATAGATACAACCTATGACGTGACAATGAAGGGATTTAAAAAGATCAATATGATAAAGGACAAGCTCGAATACCAACCCGAAAGATATTATTAATACTAAAACAGTAAGCCGCTACCAGTTTGTAGAAATAGGATGTCAGCCACCTATATGAGGTGGAAGAGCTTTTTAGCCTCGTTATATTAATAGCAGGCTTTTTTTTATTTTAGAGCCTTGCAGCTCAACTGTAATATGTTATAATTGTGAAAGGATTTTAAAGCAGAATTAATTGCAGAGGCAGGGAATGAAAACGGATAAGATAAGGCTTCAGAAGTATTTAGCTCAATGTGGTATAGCTTCTCGAAGAAAAGCAGAAGAGTATATACGCAATGGTAGAGTTCGCGTAAATGGACAGGTTGTAACACAGATGGGTGTTAAGGTTTCACCGAAGGCTCGTGTTGAGGTAGATGGTAAACCTGTTAAGCCTGAAAAGAAAAAGGTTTATATACTTCTGCATAAACCTAAAGGTTATGTTACAACTGTAAGTGATCCGGAAGGACGACAAACTGTGCTGGATCTGGTTCAGGAGGTTAAAGAACGGGTTTATCCGGTAGGGCGACTTGATTATGACAGCTCTGGGCTACTTTTGCTGACTAATGACGGAGATTTTGCTAACCTGCTTATGCATCCAAAACATGAAATTTTAAAGGTATACATTGTTACAGTAAAAGGAAAGCCTTCAGAAAAAGCAATTGAAAAGCTTAGGAACGGTATTCGGATAGATAATTACATTACAGCACCTGCATTTGTTAAGGTGTTAAATATTTACGAAAATAAAACAAAGTTGGAGATTACCATTCATGAAGGACGTAACCGTCAGATAAGAAAAATGTGTGAAAAAATTGGGCATCCGGTCATCAGGCTTAAGAGAGTTGCTTTTGGAAAGCTGGAACTGGGCAGTTTAAAACCCGGTGAATGGAGATTCCTTACTGAAAAAGAAGTAAAACAACTAATGGGGAAGATGTGAAGATATGAAAGCAAATAGAATAGGGCATTTTTTTATTTACTTTAAAAGAATGATGAAATTTCACGACTTAAAGGCTAAAGGGGTACCACAGGTAATTTTTGTACTGCTTTTGGCAATATCCTTTGGTTTCATAATTGCAATTAAACCCGTTATAATGGATTATACTATATATTTGCAGCAGTTTTATAACACTTACATGGATATATTGTCGTCTGGAAGCAATAGTGATCCTTCAGCATTTTTTGGAAGCATTCTTGAACTTCAGAATTCCAACTTGTTTTCCCAGCTCATGTCAGTATCTATGAAGATTTTAGGTGTAGTAACACTGCAACAGATATTATTAATGCTGTTATCCTTCTTTTATCTCGGGGCGTATCTTTGCGATCTTGAGTCAGAAGGTTCTTCATTATCCTGCTACATAAGAAAATTTACAAAAGCATTACCCAGATTTATAGGTTTTAATTTGATTTTCTATTTGGCAGTAATTATTATATTTGCCGTCGGGCTTTTCCTTTTAGCAATGGCCTCAGTAGTATTACCGGTATTATACCTTGCGCTGAGTTTTATAACTTTTCTTCTTCCGGCAGGCTGGTTTATTATCCAGGTGATATTTATTTTCAAGGACATTACTTTTCTTGATACAGGTGTGAGCATATGGCGTAATTTCAGGTTATCGATGCAATTATCTGCCGGGAATAGAATGATCATTGCAAAAAATATCTTTTTTATCGTATTTTTAAATTTTTTAATTAGAATGTTTACAGTTGAATCTCAACTGGTTTCTTTATTTATAATTTCTTTCCTTGAAGTTATTATCCTTCTAATCAAGCAAAGACTTATTGCTTTAATGTACCTTAGCCGTACACGGAGGATAAAGGAGCCCCCCATAGCAGATTAGTAGAAAATTTATACATTAAGTTTTATTTCATATATTGGAGGACTGAAATATGAAGTTGGAGAACATTAAGAAAATTGATCCTCAGGTAGCACAAGCTATTTATAATGAAGTGGAAAGGCAAAGGAACAACATTGAGCTTATTGCCTCTGAAAACTTTGTAAGCAAAGCTGTTTTGGAGGCCATGGGGACACCACTTACAAACAAGTATGCCGAAGGCTATCCGGGAAAAAGGTATTATGGTGGATGCGAACATGTTGATGTTGTTGAGAGATTGGCAATAGAGCGTGCCAAAGAACTTTTTGGAGCAGAGCACGCAAATGTTCAGCCCCATTCAGGAGCTCAGGCTAATATGGCTGTCTTCTTTGCTGTACTTAATCCCGGTGATACCTTTATGGGAATGAACCTTTCTCATGGAGGCCACCTTAGTCATGGAATGGCTATTAATATGTCGGGCAAATATTACAAAGTAGTGCCCTATGGTGTAAGAAAAGATACGGGGCTTATTGATTATGACGAGTTAAGGGAGCTTGCTGTTAAAAACAGGCCTAAAATGATTGTTGCAGGGGCAAGTGCTTATTCCAGAGAAATTGATTTCAAAGCATTCAGGGATATCTGTGATGAAGTTGGGGCATATCTGATGGTGGATATGGCCCATATTGCCGGACTTGTAGCTGCAGGATGTCACCAAAGTCCGGTTCCATATGCTGATTTTGTTACCACAACAACTCATAAAACTCTTCGCGGACCAAGGGGTGGAATGATACTCTGTAAGGATAAATATGCCAAGGATATTGATCGCGCTGTTTTTCCAGGTATTCAGGGTGGCCCTCTTATGCATATGATTGCAGCGAAAGCCGTTGCATTTCAGGAAGCTTTGCAGCCTGAGTTTAAAGAATATCAAAAACAGATAGTCGCGAATGCGAAAGCTCTTGCCACGAGTCTTACCGATCTTGGTTTTGAAATTGTATCGGGTGGAACAGACAATCATTTGATGCTGGTTGACCTGACGAATAAGAACATAACCGGGAAAGATGCACAGCATCTTTTAGATGAAGTTCATATTACTGTAAACAAAAACGGAATTCCTTTTGATACGAAAAGTCCTTTCGTAACAAGCGGTATAAGGCTTGGTACACCTGCTGTAACAACAAGAGGTATGAAGGAACGTGAAATGGAGGAAATTGCAGCACTTATTTCAAAGACATTAACTGACTTTGACAAATATAAAGATGAGGTCATAAGTGCAGTTAAAGATTTGACCAACAGGTTCAGGCTTTATGAATATATTAAAATTTGATAGGCACAGAGCATTGACAAACAACTGCCCAGTGTTTATAATTTAGTTTGTTGACTTTTTATAGCCGGAGGAAAATATGATAGTTGATATATCTGCAGTTGTAAAGGTTGCAGGTGCTGAGTTAAAAATTAATGAGTCCGGCATTATTGATGATTTATCGGATATTTACGGTGTAATATCGGTTGTCGGGCCTGTAGCTGTTAACGGCATCATATCAAACCTGGATGGTGTACTGCATCTTGAAGGTGATGCTGTTTGCACGTATAGTACCCGTTGCGACTATTGTAACAGGCAAATTTCCAGGGAGCTCAGGGTTAAAATAAGCGAGGATTTGGTCGAGGAGCAAAATGTCAGCGATGAAGAAGACCAATACACTTACAGCGGGAATTGGCTTCACCTGGATAAAATACTGTCTGATCACATTGTATTGGCAATGCCTATGCATCACAGATGCGGCGACGATTGCCAGATAATATGCGAAAAATGCGGAGAACCCGTCACCGGTAATGGATGCGGCTGTAGTATGGATCAGCCCATTGACCCGAGACTGGCCGCTTTAAAAGATTTAATTGATAAAAAACATACCGATACGGCTGAATGACGCCGGAAACCGGAACGGAGGTGTTATAAATGGCAGTACCAAAAAACAAGGTATCGAAACAAAGAAGAAATAAAAGAAGAACGCATTATAAACTTACCGCACCAGAGTTGGTTTCATGCCCTCAGTGTCATAACTTAAAAATGCCACACCGTGTTTGTAAAGAATGCGGTTATTATAATGGAAAAGAAGTTATAAAAGTTGAAGCATAACAAAATACATTAATTACATGGTAGCAGCTTTATAGATTACATTAAGGCGTCTATGCAGATGGGCTTTATTTTGCTTTTTAATGTAATAATACATAGCTGCTATTATTTTTTGTTTAAGCTGGCTGTATTAACCTGTGGAGGAACAATGAGTAATCTTAAGATAACCGAAGTGTATGCGGGAAGCATTGCTGAAGAAGCAGGGATAGAAGCAGGAGATATTCTTTTGTCAATAAACGGAGAACACATTGTTGATGTGTTTGACTATCGTTTTCTAACTTCAGAAGAAGTAATACTTTTGGAAGTTATGAAACCTGATGGGAATATATTAAGGGTGGATATTGAAAAGGATGAGTTTGAGGATATCGGCCTTGGCTTTGAAAACCCGCTCCTTGACGAAGAAAAGAGTTGCCGGAATAAGTGCATTTTCTGCTTTATAGATCAACTGCCAAAAGGGATGAGAGAGTCCCTGTATTACAAAGACGATGATGCCCGTTTATCTTTTTTGTTTGGAAATTATATTACAATGACGAATATGAAGCAGGAGGACCTGGACAGAATAATAAGATATCGCATGTCACCTGTAAATGTATCGGTGCATACCACAAACCCTGAGCTTAGAGTTAAAATGCTTAACAATCGGTTTGCCGGAGATATTCTGTCAAAGATGAAGATTTTGGCAGACAGCGGAATAACGTTGAATGCACAGATTGTTTTATGCAGGGACATAAACGACGGTAAAGAATTGGATCGTACATTGAGCGACCTTTCTTCACTTATGCCTGTTTTAGACAGTATATCGGTTGTTCCGGTTGGAGTTACAAAGTTCAGGGATGGCCTTGCTATTCTGCGTCCATTTGACAGAGACTCGGCCATTAAAGTGATAGCACAGGTTGAACAGTGGCAGAGATTTTTCCTTAATAAAACAGGTAGCCGAAGGGTATTTCTTTCTGATGAATGGTATTTAATGTCAGATACACCCCTTCCGCATTACACTCATTATGAAGCTTTTCCTCAGATTGAGAATGGTGTCGGTATGGTGGCCTCCTTTATAGAACAATTTGATGTTGCACTGTCACAGGAGAAAAGCCGCCCCATTGATAAAACCGTTAGCATAGCAACGGGTATTCTGGCCGAAAAGGTTCTTTCTGAAATTGCTGAACGTACCGAAAAGCATTTTCCGGGTTTAAAAATACTTGTTTATCCTATAGAGAATAATTTTTTTGGAAAGACGATTACCGTTTCAGGGCTTTTAACGGGTATTGACATTAAAACCCAGTTATCTGGGAAATACTTGGGTGATATTCTTCTGCTGCCGTCTAATATGTTCAGGGCAGGCACTGATATTTTTTTGGATGATCTCAGTATGGAAGAGCTCGCCTCTTCGCTGCATGTTGGTATACGGAAGGTTAGTACGGACGGGGGCGAATTACTTAAACAATTACTTAACAGGTAAATTTTAGAAGCTGATTTTTGATGTTATATTTTGTTTATGGTATAATAAAAAAGGTAAGACTGTTTCTATAAATTTTCGTAGTATATGTATATATGTTTGGTTTCTGTCTATATAATTAAAAGAGGTTTGGGGTTTTAACATGAAAGAAAAACTTATTGCAGGCCAGTTTAATGATTCCTTCACTCCTGTTATGGATGGAGTTACAAATGTTGTAAAGAATTACGCTTACTGGCTTGATAAAAAATACGGTGAATGTTATGTAGCTACACCGGCATATCCTGGGTATGTTGACAGGGAAGAGTTCCCTGTTTTGCGTTATTACTCGATTCCTCTAAAAAAACGCGAACCCTATCGTATTGGGTTGGAACTGTTAGATATTAATTTTCGCAGCACAATTAAAAATATCCCCTTTGACATTGTTCATGCCCATTGCCCGTTTACTTCGGGTATTGTTGCGCTGCAAATTGCTAAGAAGAACAATATTCCAATAATAGCAACATTCCATTCAAAATTCTATGACGACTTTAAACAGGTCCTGAAAATAGATGCATTTGCAAAATTTTGTACCCGTATAGTGATGGATTTCTTCGACAGGGTGGACCAGGTCTGGACTGTAAATAAAAGTACTGCCGATACTCTTCGAGAGTATGGTTATAAAGGGGATATAGAAATAGTACCTAATGGTACTGATTTTGTCATGCCTGAAAACATAGAAAGCCTTATTCAGGAAACCGAAAAGAAGCTGAATATAAACAGTGATGAACTGGTATTCCTGTTTGTAGGCCAGCATATTTGGCAGAAGAACATCAGGCTTATTGTTGATTCGCTTAAATTGATATCTGACAGAAATATACCCTATCGAATGTTTTTTGTTGGGGATGGATATGCCAGGAAAGAGCTGGAAGCTTATGTTAATGAATTAGGTCTTGGCAGTAATATAGTTTTTCTGGGTAAAATTCTGGACAGGGATTTTTTGCGTTCACTTTTTGCAAGAGCTAACCTTTTCCTGTTTCCATCTGTTTATGATAATGCGCCAATTGTGATTCGGGAAGCTGCTGCTGTTGGCACACCCTCTGTTGTTATTGCAAACAGTAATGCAGCAGAAGGTATAGTAGATAACGTAAATGGTTTCTTAAGCGATAATGACTCAGCATCGTATGCCAATAGAATTATTAGTATAATTAAAGACCGGGATTTTTTAAGGAAAGTTGGGGAAAAGGCAAGGAAAACAATATACCGAGATTGGGAAAGTATTGTTGATGAAGTTTACCAAAGGTACATTGAAATTATTAAAATTTACAATAAGTTAAACAAAACTTCCTAGGAATTAAATGCGTTGTTATCAATCTAGCAGAGTTTTATTAACTCTGTTTTTTTCCGGTATTTTATCAGGCAGCTTTCAAGATTGTTTAGAAGAAAAAAATTTGGTCTGAAATACATGATATATTTTTATTGGTATTATAATATGAATAATCAGTGGACAAAGGTATTTTGCGTAGATTGGTGATATTAATGGACTATTTTTTTATTATTGCTCTTGCGATTGGGCTTGCTATGGATGCCTTTGCAGTATCAGTATCCTGCGGGCTTTGTGTTATTAAGAGGCGATATTGGAATGCCGTTCGGGCAGCTCTTTTTTTTGGTTTTTTTCAGTGGGGAATGCTTTCTTTAGGATGGATATCGGGATCTGCATTCAGAACATATATAGAACCCGTTGATCATTGGATAGCTTTTGTGCTGCTGGCGTTTATTGGCGTGAAAATGTGGAAGGAATCAATCGGTGAGGATTCAGAACCGATGGACCTGACAAGTATTAAACTTATGTTGACACTGGCGCTGGCTACAAGTATTGATGCATTTGCAGCAGGTATAAGTATAACTGCGTTGGGTTATCCTGTTTTGGTTCCGTCCGTTTTAGTAGGCGTTATAACGTTTTGCCTGTCTTTTGCAGGAGTTCTGCTCGGGTGCTGGATGACTAACTATGCATATTTTAGTAAATACCTTAATCGTACAGGTTCTGTTATTTTAATCGGTATTGGCACTAAAATATTAATTGAGCACTTACTTAGTTAGCTACTGTAAACTCTGTGTCGGTTAGTTTAAAAGGTATTTTTCCGTCTCTTATTCCACCGGACAGGTATATTTTTCTGTCCTTTGTTACCATAATGGCCTCTACTTCATCAAGCCGTTCTATTAATTCCATACCCTCTTTCAGGCCAAGAAGGAAGCAGGTAGTAGACAAACCGTCGCATTTTGCTGACGAAGGAGAAAGAATAGACACCGATGCAAGTTCGTTGTCTTCCGGATATCCTGTTTTCGGGTTTAGTATATGGTGATACCTTTGCCCGTCCTCTTCAAAGAAACGTTCGTAAATTCCTGAAGTAACAATGGACATATCTTTTACAGAAACAGTTCCAATATAATCCCCCTGCAGGCCAAAGGGATCTCTAATTCCCACAGTCCAGAAAGAGCCGTCGGGCTTGGAACCATGTAAATAAAGGTTTCCGCCAAGATTTAACAAAGCTGAATCTATCTTTTTTTCATTCAAAACAGATACAAGTTTATCTGTAATAAAACCCTTCGCAATTGCCCCGGTGTCAAGGGACATTCCATCAGCAACCGAGATTGCTCCATTCTCTCTGTTAATTGAAATACTGCGGTAATCAATTTTTTCTTTTACCAAATCAATTTCGGATTTTGACGGAACCTTTGGGTTATCCCGGCTGATACCCCATAAATCAACCAAAGGTCCTATGCTTATATCAAAAAGACCGCCCGAAATGGTACTGAAGTAGAGGCTTTGTTCAATCAGTTCCAATGTATCTTCAGACACTTTTACGAAAGTTCCGGGGTTGTTATTAACCTTAGATATTTCGCTGCCGGCTATATACCTGCTGTACCTGTTTTCCATGGATTGTATCTGATCAAATAGTTCATTAATGATTTTTTTCGAGTTCTTATCGTATATGGTTATTTCAATTACCGTATTTAAAAGAAACCTTGATTCTTTTATAGGCTGTGGCTTAGTACATGCTGTCATTGTTAAAAATATAAGGCATATTATTAAAATACTTATCTTTTTCAAATGTTATAACCCCTTAATTTAACCAGTATTGCTGCTGTTTTAGTATTGTGTAAAAAAACAGATTTATATTTACCCTGTAATTTTAAATTATATCATGTTTTTTCCTGTCAACACAAAATCTCTGTCGGTATTCTGCAGGTGATATGCCTTTTATCTTTCTGAAGGTTTTTGAGAAGTAGTTTCCATTGGCAAACCCTACCTTTTCAGCAATGTAATTAATTTTGTTATTTTTATCCTTCAATAATTCAAGAGACTTTTCAATTCTGTATTCAGTAAGGTAACGTGAAAAAGTTTTTCCGGTAACTTCCTTAAATCTTACACATATGTACGGTACAGACAGAAAGGTTTTCTGGCTGATTTCATTAAGTGAAAGTTCTTTATTATTGTAACTGTTGTGAATTATCGAAAGAACCTGGTCTATAGGGCTTAAAGCATTGCTTGCATAAATATCGTTAAAATATTGATTAACAATACTTTGTGTGTATTCTTTAATTTCATCCAGGAAATTACAACTGTTTATCCTGGTTAGTACGTTGTCATAATCCGGACAGGAGATTGCTTTAGTTTCAGAATAATTTTTTTGCCTTAAAACCTCAAGAATAAGTTTAAAATAAAAATCAATAACAATTGATGTCTCGGTATTTGGATGCATTGAAATGTGAAAGGTTGTATTTTCAATAAGCTTTACTGCTTTTTCCAGGTCGCCGTTTTTTATGTAACTGGTAAATACTTCAATTTGCTTTGACATGTATTCATGGCTTAAACTTTTTGCACGATTGTCATATCTTATTATCCTTTTATTTTTCGAAAAGAATATCTGTTCAAGGAGCTTCAGTGCTGTGATGTATGATTCGTATGCCAGTTCGGGCCCATTTACTGCTATCCCTGCTGATATAAAAAGCTCAAAGGGTTTGCATATTGAAATCAAATCTTCAGACAAAGCGTTGAAAGCAGGTTCATTACTGAAATCCTCTGGCATGAATAAAATAATCACCACTGTTGAGGAATCTGCTGCTCCCAAAACATAATGACAGGAATTATTATCGAGAAGCTTTCCAATTCTGGTTGATATATCAGATAAATCTATATTTTTAAGGTTTCCGCTAAAATCTTGATCAAACAGTTTCAGCATGATACAAAGGCTTTTACAATCGGGACTTAAATCCGGATATAATTCTTTTAATTGCTGAATATACTTTTTCGAGTCTTCTTTATTTCTAATAAGTCCAAGGGCAGTATCATTAATTAAAAACCACCGGTTATTCTCAATATACTCTTTATTTTTTCTAATTCGGTTTTGAACTTCAACAGATTTCTTAATCCATTCTGTAAGCCTCTTAATGTCGATGGGTTTGTCCACAAAGTTTAATGCACTAAGTCTGATAGCAGATTTTAAATAATCAATCTCGGAATACCCGCTCATTATCAATATACTGCAATCAGGGTTAATTTCTCTTACACGGTGGGAAAGATCAATTCCATTCATCTTTGGCATTTTTATATCTGTCAAAAGTATGTCGGGAACAAAGTTTTTTGCAATTTCAAGGGCTAAAACCCCGTTTTTTGCATCCCTCACTTCCTTAATGCCAATCTCCTGCCAGTTAATATTGTTCAATATACCCTTACGTGTGGCAGTTTCATCATCCACAAGTAAAAGCTTATACATTTTATCACCCTGCTACTGAATTTCGTTATCTATTATTTTAACAGGAATATTAATAATCACCGTAGTGCCTTTTCCCTGCCGGCTTCTGAAGGAAATTCCGTATGATTCACCGAATGTCAGTTTTATACGCTCATCTATATTTTTTAATCCATACCCTGAACCGGTTATGTCGGTTTTGCTGCTCTTTGAAAGCAGTATGAAAGCTTTCTCTTCATCCATTCCCACCCCGTCATCTGTTATATATATAAAAAGCTCACTGTTCTTATTTTCAGCCCTGATATCAATTGTGCCACTTTGTTCGTCCTTTTCAAGTATGCCATGTATTATTGCATTTTCAACAATTGGCTGTAGTGTTATTTTTGGTATCAGGCAGTTTTTCAAATTGTCAGGAACACTCACAAATAGCTGTATACAATTGTCAAAACGCATATTTTGAATGTATATATAGGATTCTATATGGTCTATTTCATCTGTTATCGGCACCATGTCACGGCCTTTCCCGAGACTTCTCTTGTAGTAATTGGACAGTGCCGAAACCAGTTCTTCTGTTTCAGTATCGTTATGCTCAATTGCACGCCACTTTATTAAATCGAGGGTGTTGTATAAAAAATGGGGATTAATCTGAGCCTGCAATGATTTTAACTCAAGCTCCTTTATTTGTTTACCAAGTGCGTATTGAGAATCCATCAGAATAGAGATTTTAGTAAGCATATAGTTAAACTGTTTTGTAAGAACACCTATCTCATCATCCTGGGAAGACTGAATTATGTCTATATCAAAGTCACCTTCACTGGCATGTGCCATATTCTCTTTCAGCCTGTCCAATCTTTTTGTTACAGAAAAGGCCACAGTTAAAGAAAGAAATAGGACTACCGGAAGAATAATCAGCATTATAAGCAATATATTTTTAACGCTTGTTTTTACCATGTCGGCTGTCATGCCTGTGATGGAATATATGTACGTTAAATACAGATTTGTATTGGGAATTCGGTTAATACCAAGAATATACTCATTCCCATTCATTTTCTCTGAACGGAGGTATGTATTATCTGAATATATATTTATATGGTTAAGTATCATTTCCCTGATATAATCCATATTTTCAGCAGGCAAATTTTTAGTACCCGACAGTATTTCTCCCTTTGAATTCATAATAAAAAATGAAGTATATTCGTCCAGCGCATTTATGTTTAGAAGATTATCAAAAACTTTTCTTTCAATAAAGCCAATGTAAACAGTTCTGTAATTATAATAAGAATAAATAAGGTCCCTTGTAAAGCATACATATTCTTCATAAGATTCAGGCCCATGTTCTATTTCAAAAGACGAATGCCACAGATAAGACCCCGAGTTATCAACCCACTCGTAATACCATGCTGTGTTCTTCAGTGAAGATATATCTAAGATGAAGGGTGTATTTATTAACTTAGCGATATCATTTTCGGTGGCAATAATAATTTTATCAATGTCAGAACTGTTCAGGGTTTTGATTACCGACTCGGCTATATAATTATAATCAATGTTCCATTTCACTATATCCTTATATTTATTTTTATTGTCCATGTTTAAAATATCAAGAGTTTGCTGGTTTAAAGCAATTGAATCTACATCATTACGAATGGAAGCTGTTTTTTCGGTAAGATATGTGTAAGCCTGGCTTAGTGATGATTTTGCCGACGAAAAAGCAGTATTACGTGCCTGATTAAAATTAATCTTTAAAAAAATAGTACCAAACATCAAAATCATACCTATAACAATTGCAAGATTTGATATAAATATTTTGAATTTGATGCTTTTAATACTGAATATCCTCACAAATCCACACCCTGCATTATGGTAATTCTAAAAAAATTATACCATGGCCATACAGGAATAACAATTTATGAAGGTACTATGATGTAACGGTACTTAAAGAAATTACCCATATTAATAAAAATAATACCTTTTTAAGCCTTAGTTACATAATATAATTAAATTGTAAGGCTTTTCGGAGGTGGAATTTTGCATAAAAAAAGTTGTATTTTCAAGCTGCGTAAATACAAAATTCTCCTGTTAATGCTGTTACCCGCCCTTATATATACTCTGATATTCAGTTATCTTCCAATGGCGGGCATTGTATTGGCTTTCAAAAACTACAATTATGCAGATGGTATTTTCAAAAGTCCATGGTCGGGGTTTGAAAATTTTCGCTTCTTTTTTTCTTCTGGACAGGCTTTTAAAGTTACACGTAACACAATTCTTTACAACCTGGCATTTATGGTGGTAAATACATTACTTCAACTTGCTGTAGCAATATTTCTGTCCGAGATAAAAGGCAAAATATTTAAGAAAACAGCCCAGTCTGTTATGTTTCTTCCATATTTTATTTCGTGGGTTATCGTTTCTGTCATAGCATTTAATTTTTTAAGCTATGACTATGGAATAATAAATTCATTCTTATCGTCAATGGGACTTAATAAAATAGATTTTTATGGTACACCCAAATACTGGATTGGCATTCTGATTTTCTTTAATGCATGGAAGGGCATCGGGTACGGTTCGGTAATATATTTGTCTGCAATAATGGGCATAGATACCGAGATGTATGAATCGGCCGAAATTGACGGTGCAAACATATTCCAGAGAATATTTTATATAACTGTTCCTTCGCTTGTTCCAACAATTATTATTCTGCTGCTTTTAGCTGTTGGTCAGATTTTCCGGGGCAATTTCGACATGTTCTACCAGCTTGTTGGCACAAACGGTATTTTGTTTGACATCACTGATGTTATAGATACATTTACTTTCAGAGCCCTGATACGGAGTAATGACGTAGGAATGGCCGCAGCTTCGGGGCTTTATCAGTCGGTATTCTGCTTTATTACTATAGTAACCACAAACTATCTTGTAAAACGGTATGAAAAGGATTATTCATTATTTTAACCGGGCATTAACAAACCATATGTGTTTAAAGCTATGAAAATCAGTAAAGAAGTATCTTTTGAACAGAATGGGGATATCTATGAAAAAAGGTCGTACTGATGTATTAATTTTTAATATAACAGGATATTTTATAACAGGGTTGGTTGCCCTTGTTTGCCTAGTACCTTTTATTATGGTTTTATCGGCATCCTTTTCGGAGGAAAAGCTGGTTCTGAAAGACGGATTCAGTCTATTGCCAAGAAATTTTTCTCTTGATGCCTATAAAACTGTTTTTGAGAAACCCGAAATAATAGGGAGAGCCTATCTGGTGACAATCGTTCTTACCATAACGGGAACAATATTGGGGCTTTTTTTAACCTCAATGACAGGATATGTTCTTCAGCGGAAAGATTTTGACTGGAGAAACCGTTTTTCCTTCTTTTTCTACTTTACAACATTGTTCAGTGGCGGGCTGGTTCCTTACTATATACTGATGGTACGGTACCTTCGGCTTAAGGATTCATACCTTGCATTGCTTCTGCCACTTCTTTTTAATGTGTTTAATTTAATTATTATGAAAAGCTATATGAGCGGTATTCCGGTAGCTTTTACAGAGGCTGCAATAATAGATGGATGCGGAGACTTTTCCATATACTATAGAATTATACTTCCATTGTCAAAACCCGTTCTTGCTACCGTTGGCTTATTTATTGCTCTTGCATACTGGAATGACTGGTATAACTCTATGCTTTATATAAACGACGAGTTAAAATACACGCTGCAATATTTCTTGTATATGAGAATTAATAATATTGAAGCCTATAAAAAGATTATTGCCCAAAGTGGGGGACAGGTCGGAAGTTTTATAGAGCTTCCCACCCAGACGCTGCGCATGGCTTTAACCGTGGTTGTAACAGGGCCCATTATTTTAGCTTACCCGCTGGCCCAGAAATATTTTGTAAAGGGTATAACGATAGGAGCTGTTAAAGGCTGATTTAAAAACTGATGAAAATCGGTATGATGCCATACCGTATTTATAAAAAATTTAAGGAGGGTTGAATTTATGAAAAAAAGAATTTCTATTGTATTATTAACTTTTGCAGTAGCGATTTCCATGATATCAGCGTGTGGGGTTAATGACCAGCCAACTGTTGACGATACACAGCTCACGCAGGTGCAGCCAAAGGGAGCTGGTGATGAAACTACAGGTATAGACACAAGTAAAAGTGTTAATCTGAAAATGTATCTGCTGGGGGATGGCGCAGCAGATGTAGATCTTGTTTATGAAGAGATTAGCAAAATTCTGAAAGAAAAAATTAACGCAACAATTACCGTAGATTTCCTTTCGTGGGCAGAACATGATACCAGGTATCCATTGCTGTTCTCTTCAGGTGAGGATTTTGACCTGATTTTTACAGCCGCAGGATGGGGACATTATGAGCAAACAGCCACAAAAAAGGGTTTTTATGAGCTTACTGAAGATTTCTTAAATACATATGCGCCCGATATTATGAAGGTGGTTCCTGAAATAGCCTGGGATCAGGCGAAAATCAACGGAAAAGTTTATATGGTGCCTAATTACAGCATTGAATACGGTTATGATGTAATAGGTGTCCGCGGAGATTTAATGGAAAAGTATGGGTTTGACAAAATTGAAAGCAAGGAAGAACTGGAAGCGTACTATGATGCAATTGTTAAAAATGAAACAGATATAACACCTTTGGCTACGCAGGGAATTGGGCTGCAATATCCCTACCTGTTTCAGTCAAGAGGCTGGCAGGTTGTCAGAGGAACACCGCTGCCTTTAATCCTTTATGAAACAGCAAACCCAAACAATACAACCCTGGTTTCAACAATAGAAACTCCTGAATTCAGAGAATACGCCTATAAGATGAAGGAAATGGCCGATAAGGGTTACTGGTCAAGGGATTCTTTAACCTCTAATGATACCAGAAGCGATCCATGGGTGTTGGGAAAAGCTGCTTCAATGGTATGGAATGTAAACAATGTATCCCACTATGCACAGCAAATTAATAAAGAGCACCCCGAGTGGAAGGCAACTTTTACTGATATCGCTCCAAATGTAAAAAGGCCTGTAAACCCCTATACAAATAACGGTGTTGCACTCAATGCAATCAGCAAAAATCCTGAAAGGGCAATGATGGCATTAAATCTGTTTATGACAGATAAGCAAGTTTATGATCTTGCCGCGTACGGTATTGAAGGGGTTCACTATAAAGCTGTTGGTGAAGACATGTACACACCTCTTGAAGATGCAGGAAGATTTCCGGCTGAAACTGTTTGTAACTGGGGATGGAATAACGAAAACCTGAAGCGGAAGCTATATGTTGAAAATCCCGACCCGGTTGTAATTAAGGCGCAGGAAGCAATTGAAAGGTGGAAAAATGAGTTGACATCAAATCACCCCCTCGATGCATTTTCCTTCACTGAAGAAAATGTAAAAAATGAAGTTGCAGTTATCTCCACATTAACAACCCAGTATTTTGACCCGATATGTGTTGGAATAGTTGATGATGTTGACAAGGCTATTGAGGAACTTATTGCAAAAATGAAGGAAGCAGGAATAGATAAGGTTCTACAGGAGGCACAAAGACAGGTTGATGAATATTTGGCATCAAAATAATAATAAAATATGTAATTAATAAAATGCAGATTTCAGTATATACTTAAAAGTTATATTATAATGATTAAGACTCCCTTAACATGGGAGTCTTATTTATCTTAAAGGGATTTATATCCATACATTTATGCTATTTAAAAACAATACTCAGAAGAGGAATCTTTTCGTTGCTTAACTAAGTGGTTTTTCAACATCAGGTTTTTATTGCACAAGAAAGCAAATTTATAGGTAATATTATTTCTGCGTTACTATCTGATCCGGATGTTAACATATACAGGTATTCATTGGGGATGATATGACAACTAACTTTACTATAAGTGAGAATTACATCTTGTTTTTCTGATCAATACTTAAAGCGTTGCTCGCATACAGAGCGTTTTTTTTATGTATTTGGTTAGGGCGATTTCGGTATACCGTTTCAAAAAGCAGGCATTTTGACTTCTGTTGTGGAAATAGCCGCTCATCGCTTGTAAAATGTAAGAAGGGCTTATCACAGAGCTTTGTTATATTTGTTTGAATAATTATTATATTGCTGTTAAAATGTTTTTGTAATTAAAATCAACAAACAGGGTAAATAAGGATTTATGAAGAAAAAAGACTTTCTGATAATTGTATTTTTTTTAATTACTGCTGTAATCCTGTGGCTTTTGGTGAACATAACACTGGCGGATATCACCAAAGGGGAAGTAGTTATTTACAAAGAAGGAAAGGTATTTGCGACAATTCCCTTAACCGCTGAAGAGACTGTTATTGTTGAAGACGAAATTGGCAACCGGAATGTTATAAAGGTAGAGGGTGGAAAGGTTACAATGACTGAGGCAAGCTGCCGGGATCAGATATGCGTCCATACCCGCCCTGCCCGGAAAGACGGGCAATCAATAATATGTCTTCCAAACAGAGTGGCAGTTGAGGTTAGAAGCACCCAGAAAAATGAGATTGACGGAGTATCGGAATAATGAATCATAACGAGATAAAAAAAATGGTTTTATTTGCAGTTATGACAGCTGTTGCTATAATTCTTCATTTTGTAGAGGGTTTATTCCCAATGCCGGTTGCCATACCGGGCATTAAGCTTGGCTTACCTAACATAGTTTCAATAGTGGCTTTGTATCTGTTCGGGCCTTACGCTGCTTTTGTGATATTAATACTCAGGGTGTTTATAACATCCTTTTTATACAGTGGTTTCTCAAGCTTAATTTTCAGTCTTACCGGCGGGCTCTTAAGTGTTATGGTAATGTCTTTGTTCTGGAAGTTCCGTGAGAAAGGGTTTAGTATTATTAGTGCATCTGTAGCCGGTGGGGTTTTTCATAATGTTGGGCAAATTTTTGCTGCTGTGGCAGTGTTACGCACATCAGCAGTATTTTCTTATCTGCCGGTACTTATTGTAGCAGGTGTGGCGACAGGAACTATAACTGGAATTGTATCGGGAATTATTGTGCCCCGTTTAAGCAGGATATACCATATAAATAAATGATACTGTTTATCACATATTTTTTACTTAAGAATATACTGGTAGTGTCAACACACAATTAGCCTGGGGGTGCCCTTGATGAAAATAATCGTATTTAAAATGCCTCGTTTCTTGGGAAATCTGCTTAAAAGAGTTTTTAACATTCATTGACACGGACATCTTAGTAGCTCCCCATTAAATTCCTATGACTTATCGTAACAAAAATAAAGCAAAACCCCCGGATTAAAAGCCGGGGGCGTGTTTTTCATAATTAAGTGAAAATTTTCATAAACAATACGGTATAGGTAAAGGTTCATTAATTGATTAAACAGACTTTTTATTAGAACGTATGCAGCTTGTACATACTGCCATTCTCTTTGTTTCTCCGTTAATAGTAAGCCTGATTTTTTTTATATTAGGTTTCCAAGATTTATTAGAAACTCTGTGTGAATGGCTAATTTGATTTCCAAACAACCGCCTTTTTCCACAAATTTCACATTTTGCCATTTCAACACACCTCCTTAAACTCTT